>Ga0335079_10002115_pt1 | contig 22952 bp, 16 predicted proteins | sample Lox_Sample_33_FD_206719 | JGI IMG/M metagenome (GOLD analysis project Ga0335079, IMG submission 206719) | Soil microbial communities from Loxahatchee National Wildlife Refuge, Florida, United States - Lox_Sample_3.3 | ecosystem: Environmental > Terrestrial > Soil > Wetlands | place: USA... | reverse complement strand
GTCCACCGTGTTGATCCGTACGAATCCAATCATATTTCATCTCATTGATGATTAGTGAAGTGCTAGAAACCGTATCGTCTCTGTCTATGTCCCACAGTAAGGGATCGCTTCTGACATCTTTCGCCAAAGTACCGAGAGGCCAGATAAGCAACTGCGGGGCAATGGGATTAACAATCCACACCATTAGGTCGGGTTTTACTTGTGGCCCAAAGCCAGAGACTTGCTTCGCGTGCTTGATTATTAAATAAGAACCCAAAACAACAAGACATGTCAGCGAGACAGCCAACCCCCATTTATGCCAAGCCTTAGTTGTTCGCGTAGCGGGGTAGGGGCGATATGTGAAATCGATTAGACCAGAAGTCTTTGGATGATTATCCGCACCCGCATCTCTCTTTGTCAGCCCGATAAATATTAGCGAAGCACCGACGAGCAGGCAGAGCAACCCTGCCCAAGGACCGCCAAGGGACCAACCGATTGCGGCGATCATGAAATCGGCACCCCATAGGCAATACTCGAACTTAGACACTCGCACTCCAATGGGTCATATTGTTTGATTCCGTGCGATAATCGTACTCGATTCGCCGTGGGCGAGGCAAGTATATTCTTGCCCAAATAAGGGTCCATCTGCTTCGCCGCCGCTGAGCGAACAGCAAGGATTCAGCGAGCTGGGGGAACCGTTTCGTGCAACCAACATGCCGTGGCCAGTATCAAACTGCGCATGGGAGGGCTGTTACCGGGGTTATGTCTGGGTTATTATGCCCGGTACGGTATAATCGGTCGAAGCGGGACCTGTCGCTGACTGCAATATGCAATGGCTAAAGCATTGTAGGGTTCGGGAGCGCCGATGGCGTGGCATCGTGATCGCTATTGCCATATGCGCGTTGACAGTCAGCGTTGCCACTCGCTTTTGGACGCCCTGGTTCCCGCAGTGTCACATCGCAAAATCCGCCGATCACCGGCCAGCCGAAGCCAAGCGGCAGCACCTTAATAAGGATGCCAATCAGTGGATTGCGCCGAATGCCCGTTTCAGCGTCGGGGCCACCGTCGTGGCCACGCACCTGGCTCCTGCAAGACCTCCACGCACGACTCGCCTTTTTGACCAAAGTCTGTACAACCGGCCGCCTCCGTCATCTCCATTCTTTCTTTAGGCGTTTCTCCAGCAGGTGTTCGCATTGGGCATAACCGTTTGGTGTGCGATCGCCATGGCTGCCGCTTGGATGCGGTTTTGGCGATTCGTCCGATCCCAATGGAATAAGGCAATCAAAGTTCGTGGAGGGAATTCGCATGGCTTTTGAGCCAGCTATCGCTGTCGAGCATTTGGATGCTCTGCGACGTTTGGATACCTGCACGGTCTCGAATGCAATTGAGACCTTTCAGGTTCGACTGCGGAACGCCGGCTTCGCCGACTCCCGCGTTCGCTGCGTCTTCGAAGATCTTCCTCCCATGGTGGGCTACGCGGCTACGGCCCGTCTGCGCAGCGGCGAACCTCCGATTGCCGGCTTTTACCACGACCGTACCGACTGGTGGAACAGCATTCTGCAAATACCGGCGCCACGAATTGCGGTGCTGGAGGACTTGGACGAACCGCCGGGCGTAGGAGCATTTCTTGGCGACATGCACGCCGCGATTTTGAGAGCGCTCGGCTGCGTGGGGTATGCGACCAATGGCGCGGTGCGGGAGGTGCCGCGCATAAAGGACCTGGGCTTGCAGCTGTTTGCGGGAAATGTGGCGGTGTCGCATGCCTACGCCCACATTTTCGACTTTGGGTCGGTGGTCAAGGTTGGCGGGCTGGAGGTGCGTCCCGGCGACCTGTTACACGGAGATCGCGACGGGCTGTTGACGGTTCCCAAAAAGATTGCTGCGGAGATTCCCGCGGTTGCGGCGAAATTGCAGGCGGCAGAGCACAGAGTGATCGGCCTTTGCCGCTCCCAGGAATTTTCGGTGGAGAAGTTACGGCGGATGCTCGAAGAATTGAGATAGCTGCAGATGGCTGGCCCAAGATGCCAGCAAAGGCTGGTGTGTAAAGCGCGATGAAACCACTTCAGAAACGGAAACGCAGACGGACATATTCCTATGGCGCATTGGGCGTAGCTACGAGTCTGGCCGTGATGCTCGGAGCCGGGCTCTCCGGGTGCAGCGGCGGTCGTAATGGGAAAGTCGAGGCGAATTCACAAGGAATCACGGTGGGCGTGACCAAGGTAGTCAAGAAAACGCTGAGCCGGCAGATTACGTTGTCCTCGGAGCTAGTGCCCTTTCAAGAGATCGACGTTTATGCGAAAGAATCCGGATATGTGCAGAAGTTGGACGTCGACTATGGGACGCATGTCAAGGCGGGCCAGGTGATGGCCACGTTGGAGATTCCGGAGCTGCAGGCGCAACTGCAGGAGGACCAAGCCGAGATCAAGAACGCGATGAATCAGGTAACGCGAGCGGACCACGAGCTGAAACGCTACGATGCGCAGTACAACGCGCTGCATCTTGAATACACCCGCCTGAACCAGGTCTTTCAAACGCAGCCCGGGATCGTCGCACAGCAGGAAGTAGACGATGCGCAGGGGAAAGATCTTGCCGCGGCCTCTCAAGTGGACGCGGGCAAGGCGGCACTGGATGCGGCCCAGAGCCAGTTGGCAGCGGCCAAAGCAAAGCTGGTGCACGATCAAACCCTCTTCGATTATTCCAGGATTCCGGCGCCATTCTCAGGCGTGGTTACCGAACGCTACGCGAACCTGGGGACACTGGTGCAGGCGGGAACGAGTTCGAGCACGCAGGCCATGCCGATTGTCCGGTTATCCCAGGATGACCTGTTCCGGCTGGTGATCCCGGTGCCGGAGTCCTATGTCCGCTACATTCACGTCGGCGATCACGTGGATGTTCATGTGCCTTCGCTGAGCCGGACGTTCCCCGGCAAAGTGGCGCGCTTCTCGGTGGATGTGAGGGAGGACACTCGCACCATGCACACCGAGGTGGATGTTCTGAATCCTGAACGCGTGCTGATGCCGGGTCTATACGCGGAAGCCGATGTGGCGTTGGAACATCGAGAGGATATCCCGGCGATTCCACTGCAGGCGATCAATCATGAGGGTGATAAGACTACGGTGTTAGTGGTTAGTCGGAACGACGAGATTGAGGATCGGCCCATCATGTTGGGACTGCAGACGGCCACTGATGCTGAGGTGGTTTCTGGTCTAAACGAAGGCGAGCAGGTGGTGGTCAGCGATCGCAGTGGCTTAAGGGCCGGCCAGAGGGTTCATCCCCAAGTTGTGCAGATTATGCAGTACCAAGAAGCGAAACCAGAGTAGAGACCGCGGGGTTCGGCAGAGTAACTCCGAAGCGAGAACAAATGTCCGGCTTTTCGATACGTAATCCGTACTTCATTGTTGTGATCTGTCTGGCGCTGGTTGTGATCGGTGTGACCAGCCTGTGGCGGATGCCTGTGGACCTGTTTCCATCGATCAACCTGCCAGAAGTAGTCGTGGCCACCTTTTACTCGGGAATGCCGCCGCAGGACATTGAGACCGACATTACCGATCCGCTGGAGCGTTTTTTCACGCTCGCCAGCGGTATGGATCATATGGAATCGCGTTCGTTGCTGGGAGTGAGTATCATTCGGGCCTATTTCCAGCCGGGGACCAGCGCAGACGCAGACGTAACCGAGCTTTCCAATCTTGCCCTGGCTGACCTGAAGCGTTTGCCGCCGGGCACGTTGCCGCCGGTGGTGTTGAAGTTTGACGCTTCCAGCTTGCCGGTCTGTCTAGTGACGTTGAAGGGACAGGATCTAAACCAAACTCAACTCCACGACATTGGCCAGTTTGCCATCCGCAATCAGATTGCGGTGGTGAAGGGCGCGGAGATTCCGCCACCGTTCGGCGGCAAGTACAGACAGATCATGGTGTATGTCGATCCCTACAAGCTGGCTTCCCGGCAGCTGAGTCCGATGGATGTCGTGGACGCGGTGAACAACTTCAACCTGATCCTGCCCGCGGGTGACGTGAAGATGGGACCTTTCGATTACTACGTGTATTCGAACAGCCTGGTCAACAACATGGACCAGCTGGGCAAGATCCCGGTCAAGACCGTAGGGAGTTCGTGGGTCTCGGTGGACGATGTAGGCGAAGCGCAAGATGCCAATCAGATTCAGTACAACCTGGTGCGTGTGGATGGTCAGCGATCAGTCTATCTGCCGATCATGAAGCAGGGGGGCGATACCAACACCATTGAAGTCGTGAATGGGGTTCGCGACATGATCGGTCATCTCTTCGACGTCCCCAAACAGTTGGTGGCTTCCCTGGTGTTCGACCAGTCGGTCTTCGTGAAGGAAGCGATTCGGACGCTGCTTCACGAAGGGCTGATCGGTCTGCTCCTCACCAGCCTGATGATTCTGGTTTTCCTCGGAAGCTTCCGCGCGACCACGGCGGTGTTTTTGTCGATTCCGCTTTCCGCCCTGGCCACGTTTGTAGTTCTCAACCTGACGGGGAGCACCATCAACACCATGATTCTGGGCGGCTTGGCGCTGGCTTTCTCGCGCATTATCGATAATTCGGTGATTTCGCTGGAAAACATTTACCGCCATCTGGAGATGGGTTCTGCGCCGGCGGCAGCGGCGGAGGTCGGCGGCAACGAAGTCAGTCTTGCGGTGCTGGCGGCGACCTTGACCACGGTGGTCGTCTTTTTCCCGGTCACTTTTCTATACGGGGTAAGCAAGTTTTTGTTCAGCGCGTTGGCCCTGGCGGTAGTGATTTCGCTGTTTGCGTCATATTTGGTCGCGATGACAGTGATTCCACTGTTCTGCGCACGGTTTCTCAAAGCGGTACCCCATCGCGGAGGCCACGAGGGGGATCCGCAATTGTCTGAGGCTGGATCAGGAACCGGGCAGTCGTGGTGGGACAAGTTCAATGTTGCGTTCAACCGGATGTTCAGTCGACTTTTGGATGTTTATGAGCACTGGGTAAGGCGTGCTTTAATACGGCCGGGCCGCACGGTGGCAATCTTGAGCGGAGTGTTTCTGGCCAGTCTAGCCATCTATCCTTTTCTGGGGTTGGCGTTCTTCCCGCAAACTGACGCCGGCCAGTTCACGATCAACTTTAAGGTGCCTACCGGCACGCGGATTGAAGTTACCGAACAGTACGTTGCCAAGGTGGAAGACCTGATCCGTCAGATGGTAGATAAGAGGGATTTCAAGATGGTGGTCTCGAACATCGGGGTAGTGCCGGATTTTTCGTCTTTGTACACCACCAACGCCGGACCGTATACGGCCACTATCCAGGTAGCACTGAACGAACCTCACCATCTGAGTAGTTTTGAGTATATGGATCGAGTGCAGAAGGAGATAGCGATTCGCTTCCCGGAGGTGCGAACCTTCTTTTCCAGCGGTTCCATGGTGGACGCAATCCTGAACATGGGTATGCCGGCACCCATCGATATTCAGGTGAGCAGTCCAGACCTGCATCAGATCTACGGTGTCGCCCAGGATTTGGCGGGTCGCATCCGGCAATTGCCCGGGGTGGGCGAAGTCTATATTCCGCAGGATCTGAACTATCCGGCGTTGCGGCTGGATGTTGACCGGGTACATGCCGGCGAACTGGGACTGACGCAGAAGGAAGTGGTTGATAACGTCATCACCGCCCTCAACTCGAACTACATGATCGCCCCCAATTATTGGGTCGACTACAAGACGGGCAACGACTATTACCTGACCGTCCAGTATTACGAAAAGGGCCGCCCCGCCATCCACAATTTCGCGGACCTAACCAACATCCCGATCCGTGCACCGAATCTTCGGCAACCCACGACGCTGGATTCAGTGGTGAAGCTGCGAAATGTCCAGACGCCGACGGAGGTTGACCACTACCAGATTCAGCGCGTGACCGACGTGTACGTGACTCCAGCCAGCGAAGACCTGGGCAAGGTTGCAGAGGCGGTTCGAGGCGTCATCAGCCAGACCCAGCTTCCGGAGAATGTGCGTGTCAACCTGCGTGGCATGGTGCAAGGCATGCAGGCATCGTTCCTTAGCTTTGCCATCGGCCTGTCGCTGTCGGTCATCCTGCTTTATCTCATCCTGGTGGCGCAGTTCAAGTCGTTCAAAGATCCATTCCTCATCATGCTTGCCATTCCCATGGGATTCATTGGCGTACTGGTCACGCTTCCTTTGACCGGAACAACGCTGAATGTCATGTCACTGATGGGAGTGCTTATGCTGGTGGGAATATCAGCTTCAAATAGCATTCTGATTGTGGAATTTGCGCATCGGCTGGAAGAGCAGGGGACTTCGGTGGAAGAGGCAGTGATCACTTCGTGCCGGGTACGATTACGTCCAATTCTGATGACGTCTTTGGCCACCATCATCGGCATGGTGCCTATGGCCCTCAAACTCGGTACCGGCAGTGAACAGTACGCTCCCCTGGCACGGGCCATCATCGGGGGCTTGACCGCTTCCGTGGTGCTTACTGTTTTTATGGTGCCGGCTGCCTATTTGCTTGTGTACCGCAATCGGGAGGCGGTGGCGAAACCGTGATGCGGCGCATGAGCAGCAACAGGACCGATTTTGCGAGTCCCGGTCCGGGTGAGAACTGATGCCGCGCTTCTCAATTCGCAACCCGTACTTCATCATCGTCGTGTGCCTGGTGCTCGTGGTCATCGGAGTTACCAGTCTGGCGCGGATGCCGGTTGATCTTTTTCCGCCGATCAACCTGCCAGAAGTGGTTGTGGCCACGTTCTACTCCGGGATGCCGCCGCAGGACATTGAGACCGATATTACCGATCCGCTGGAACGCTTTTTCACTCTCGCCAGTGGTATGGATCACATGGAATCGCGTTCGCTGCTGGGCGTGAGCATCATCCGAGTCTATTTTCAGCCTGGAACGAACGCCGATGCGGACGTCACCGAACTCTCGAATCTTGCCCTTGCCGACCTGAAGCGTCTGCCGCCGGGCACGTTGCCGCCGGTGGTGTTGAAATTCGACGCCTCCAGCCTCCCTGTAGCCCTGGTGACGGTCAAGGGTGAAGGACTCAACGAGACCCAGCTTCATGACTACTCCCAATTCCAGATCCGGAATCAGATTGCCGTGGTTCCCGGAGCCGAAATTCCGCCTCCCTTTGGGGGTAATTACCGGCAAATCATGGTGTATGTGGACCCGTACAAGTTGTTGTCGAGGCAACTGAGCCTCATGGACGTGGTGGGCGCGGTGAACAATTCCAACCTCATTTTGCCGGCCGGCGACGTGAAGATCGGCCTCAACGACTACTACGTTTACTCGAACAGTCTGGTCGACACCATGAAGCAGCTGGCCGAAGTCCCCATCAAGACGGTTGGCGCCTCATGGGTGTCGGTTGACGACGTGGGTAAGGCCGAGGACGCTCATCAGATTCAATACAACGTGGTGCGCGTAGACAGCCAGCGGTCGTGCTACATCCCCATCATGAAGCAGGGAGGAAACACCAACACTATCGATGTAGTCAACGGTATCCGTGCGCTGGTTGGACACCTCTACGACATTCCCAAACAAATGGTGGCGAATGTGGTGTTCGACCAGTCGGTCTACGTGAAGGAGGCGATCCACACCGTACTGCACGAAGGCCTGCTGGGCCTGATTCTCACCAGCTTGATGATCCTCATTTTTCTTGGAAGTGTCCGCGCCACCTCGGCCGTTCTGCTGTCGATCCCGCTCTCGGCACTGGCGACTTTTGTCGTGCTCTTCATGATGGGCAGCACCGTGAACACGATGATTCTGGGAGGGCTGGCGCTGGCATTCTCGCGGGTGATCGACAACTCTGTCATTTCACTGGAGAACATCTACCGACATCTGGAAATGGGGGCGGCGCCGGCCGTAGCCGCCGAAGTTGGCGGTGCGGAAGTGAACCTGGCTGTGTTAGCCGCTACGCTGGTGGATGTGGTGGATTTTTTCCCCGTGGTCTTCCTCTACGGCGTAGCCAAGTTTCTCTTTTCTGCGTTGGCGCTGGCTTTTTGTCTGTCGCTGTTGGCTTCTTTTGTCGTGGCGATGACGGTCATTCCATTGTTCTGTTCGCGGTTTCTCAAGGCTGTTCCTCACGCGGCGGAGCATCAGCATAAACAATATGAGGTCGAACCCACGTCGGCAGAAGATCATTCCTGGTGGGACCGGTTCAATGCCGGCTTCAACCGTGGGTTTAATCGTATCCTCGATTTCTATGAGCACTGGGTACGACGTGCGCTAAAACGACCCGGACTTACGGTTGCGGTTTTGAGTGGAGTATTCCTGGCCAGCCTGGCCATCTATCCCTTGCTCGGATTGGCCTTTTTCCCTCAAACCGACGCGGGTCAATTCACCATCAACCTGAAAGTTCCAACCGGAACCCGAATCGAGAATACAGAACAATACGTTGCGAACGTAGAACAGTTAATCCGCCAGGAAGTGGATCCGAAAGACTTGAAGATGGTGGTTTCCAATATCGGTGTGGTACCGGACTTCTCCTCCTTATACACGACGAATGCGGGACCCTACACGGCTACTGTCCAGGTAGCTCTCGAGGAGCCTCATCGGCTGAGCAGTTTCGAGTACATGGACCGGGTTCAGAAGGCGATGGCCAGCCGGTTTCCGGACATCCGAACCTTTTTCTCGAGTGGCTCCATGGTAGATGCGATCCTGAACATGGGGATGCCGGCGCCGATTGACATCCAGGTGAGCAGTCCCGATCTACCCCAGATCTACGACGTGGCACAGGATCTGGCTACACGGATCAGAAAGGTACCGGGAGTGGGAGAGATCTACATCCCGCAAGACATGAACTACCCGGCTCTGCGCCTTGACGTCGACCGTGTGCACGCGGCCGAACTGGGGCTCACCCAGAAGGATGTAGTTGACAATGTCATCACGGCACTGAATTCCAATTACATGATTGCTCCGAATTATTGGGTCGATCGGAAAAGTGGCAACGACTACTACTTGACGGTCCAATACTTTGAACACGGGCCGGCAGCGATTCACAACATGATTGATCTGGGGCAAATCCCACTGCGCGCTCCCTCGGCCGGCAAAATGACCGACAGCGGTTGCTGGCCGGTTTTGCCCGGCAAGGCCACGCTTAGACCTGCAGCACTCGCCGATCCGCCCAAATCCGCGTGGACTTGCGGTAAGAGCCACCCAGATCCCAAAGCGATTCGGCCGATGAACGTGCAATCCCAGGCGCGACCGGTCACAGTTCTAGATAACGTCGTCAGGGTGAAGTACATGGAGACGCCAACCGAGGTGGATCACTACCAGATCCAGCGAGTCATCGATCTGTACGTTACTCCGTCCAGCGAAGATCTGGGCCGCGTCACCCGTGCTATCAAGGACATCGTTGGCGGGGCGAACATTCCGGCCAATGTGCGAGTGAATCTTCGCGGAATGGTCGAAGGCATGGAAGCGTCGTTCAATAGCTTCGGGCTTGGATTCCTGCTTTCATTTGTCCTGCTTTTTCTCATTCTGACAGCCCAGTTTAAGTCGTTCGTTGATCCTTTGTTGATCATGCTGGCGATCCCCATGGGATTCGTTGGGGTGCTGCTGATTCTCCCGCTCACCCATAGCACCTTGAATGTAATGTCGCTGATGGGAGTGCTGATGCTGGTTGGCATCGCAGACTCCAACAGCATTCTGATCGTTGACTTCGCGCACAATCTGGAGCGGCAGGGCTTATCACCAACGGATGCGGTCATCACAGCGTGCCGCGTGCGGCTACGACCGATCTTGATGACTTCCCTGGCGACCATTATCGGCATGGCTCCCATGGCCCTGAGGTTGGGAACGGGGGCCGAGCAGTACACACCTATGGCCCGCGCCATCATTGGCGGCCTTACGTCGTCAGTGCTCTTGACCATTTTTATTGTGCCGGCGGCGTACTTGCTGGTGTACGGCAGAGGGAAGCAGCCGGCTGCAGAAACCCTGCCCACGGAGCCAGCCGAATGAGAGAACACTTGGTTTTCGAAGGGCACTTTGGGGCCTTTCGGCGGCTGGAGGATCGTGCTGCAGGAGGGATAGGGTTCTGGCATCCGGCGAAAGAGGCGAATCCATGAAGCGGCAACTCGGATACTGCGCGCAGTGTTTGCTGCTGTTAGTCGCGGCCTTGACCTCGCCCTGTTTTGGTTTTGCCCAAGCGCCAGTGAACCTGCAAACGGTTGGAGGGCTTCCTGCGGCGCCGGCGCCGCAAATTGCACCGGCGCAAAGCGTGTCCAGCCCGCCGGCGAATGCACGGCCAGCCTCCGTTCCCCAAGCCAGTCCAGGAGCAGCGATGTCGCTCACGCTGAAGCAAGCGGAAGCGCTCGCGATAAAGAACAATCCGCAAATTTCGGTGGCGCGGCTGATCGCACTGGCTTCCCAGCAAGTCACGCGGGAGGTGAGGTCGAACCTGTGGCCCACTGCGACGGGTGATCTCACCGGCGTAGATGCGCAGTCCGGAAGCCGCATCACGGCTGGAATGCTGAACAACCCGGTCATCTACGAACGGGCCGCCGCCGGGGTCATGGTTACGCAACTGATCACCGATTTTGGACGCACCACGAACCTGGTGTCCAGCGCAAACTATGCCGCCAAAGCCGAGAACCAGAATGCCATGGCGACCAAGGAGCAAGTGCTTCTGGCGGTGGACAAAGCTTTTTACAATGCATTGCAATCCCAGGCCATTTTGACCGTCGCACAGCAAACCGTGACGGAGCGGCAAACGGTCGCCAACCAGGTAGGAGCGCTTTACAAGAGCAAACTGAAATCCGAGCTGGATTTCAGTTTTGCCAGTGTGAACCTGGCGCAAGCTCAACTTCTGTTGCTCGACGCCCAAAACAACGAAGATGCGGCTTTCGCGACGCTATCTATGGTGCTGGGTTCCTCGACTTTGCAGAACTTACAGTTGATCGAGGAAACAAGTCCTGTGACGCCGCCTCCGGCCAACGTGGATGACTTGATTTCTCTGGCTTTTTCCGACCGTCCGGAAATACTTTCGCTTCAGTTCCAGTACCAGTCGGCCAGGAAATTCCAGACTGCAGAGCGCGACCTGTTGTTCCCGAGTGTTCGTGCCCTCGGAGCAGTGGGAGACACACCAGTAGGAAATGCAGCGGTGGCCCCGAATCCGGGGGCCCTAAGCAACACCTACGGGGCGGTCGGCGCGAATGTCGAAATCCCGCTGTTCAACGGGTTTCTGTATACGGCGCGAGCCCGTGAGGCGAATCTGAGAGCGCAAGCCACGGAGGAACGACTGCGCGACATGCGCAACCTGATTTCGCGCGATGTGCGCACGAGTTGGCTCAGTGCGAACACTGCCTATCAGCGCTTGGCAGTGACCCAACAACTGCTGGAACAGGCCAACCTGGCGCTGAGTCTGGCCCAGTCTCGTTACAACCTGGGGCTCGGCTCCATTGTTGAATTGAGCCAGGCGCAGCTGCAACAGACGCAGGCCCAGATCAGTAACGCGCAAGCCGGCTACGACTACCGCCTGAGCCTGGCCGTCCTGACGTACGAGACTACAGGGATCTAGCAGTGATCAATCCGTCCATTCGGCAAGTGTTGGTCGCGTGCCAGAGGAAGCACGTTGCAGCATGGTTTCGCCGACGGCACAAAAAAAAGCTGCCGCTCAGTACTCGCCAGGGGCTCATTCTAATTTTCGGGATCGCCACATTCGTGGGGTTCGTGTTTTTTCTGATGTACTACATCTGGTACCTCCCCATCGAGAAGTCAATACAGTAAGGCGAGAGGCTCCGCCTGGATCTCCAGCAGAGCTTGGACGAGGCGCCGGGACGATGCTAGACTGCGCGAATGGCCAACAAAAAGAAAATCAAGAAGCGGCCGACAAAGTCGGGGAGAACTGTCAGCAAGAAGGCGAAAGCGACGAAGCAGGTGAAGCGTCCAGAGAGGTTAGCGAAGAATAAGCCGGCTGCGAAAAGGGCAGGCACGAAGAGCAAGGCGGCAAAGAAGAAGCAGGCCCGGAAGAGACGCGGGCGCGCGGAGGCGGGTTTCTCGATGAACCGGCCGGAATTGCGTTCGGGCGGGCAATCGGGAGACTTGCAGGGATTGTCCAGCGTCGAAAGCGCGGATTCGGAGAGCGTGGACGAGTTGCTGGAGGAAGGGAACGCGTTCGAGGCTGACGTGGTCACGGGCGTGGAACGCGCCGGGGACCAGGGCGAGAGGGAAGTCCACACCCATGAAGTGCCGGAGGACGACGTGCCCAGCGAATATCTGGAGGAAGAGTAGGGGTGGGGCAAGGTACTGAATAGCAATTTGTGTCGATCCCTGGTCGCTAGGCTCGAAGGGCATCTAGGAGCGGCGCAGGGCGTGGGCGGTAGTGCTATGTGGGGCCGGCCTCCGGGCCAGGGACGCCACCGTCTCGCGGGTAATGCGTGCGGCCAGTTTGCGGTCGGCAAATTTCCTGGTTTCCGCGGCAAACCGCACGCGGGCACGGACCTCGTGCCGGGAAAGCAAACGCAGCAGGTGAGGGAAGAAGGACATCGAGCCCCAATAGCAGACATCGCTGGCGGCCGAACCGTCGGCCACGTCATAACTCATGTGAGCTGAGACCACATAGGCGCCGGCCTTGGTGGCAGCGTCAAACAGGGCGGGACGGAAGGGCAGCACCTGGCTGCCATCAGAACTGGTGCCTTCGGGAAACAACACCACCACCGTGCCCTGCTCGAGGGCGTTTGACATCTCCGCATTGGCGGCGTGGGCGGCAAAGGTGCGGGCGCGATCCACGAACACCGTGCCGGAGAGCTTGGCCATCAACCCAAAGAGTGGCCAGGAGCGAACTTCCTTCTTGGAGACGAACACACAAGGGTGTATGGCGCTGAGAACCAGAACATCGAGATAGCTGAGATGGTTGGCCACCAAAAGGCCGCGGGAGGGAAATTCGCCTTCAGGCTGAAGCGCAATCCCCAGACGACGGAGCGCGGTCGCACAGCAGCGGTGCAGCCACTGGGCCCGCTCCGGCGTGGAGACTTTCCCCCGCAGGCGCAGGACCACGAAGTGGGTGCAGCCTTCAAAGGCCGTCGAAACCAGGATGGCCAGGCGGAGGGCGGTGCGCAGAGTTTGGGCTATGCGGTGGCCGGGTTTCATATCTGCCGCGGGAGCCGTGTTCGTATCCTTATTATGCAGGCGGTCAAGCATGGGCGAGTTGACTGGCCGGGTTCGCAATACCCGGTGGCGGCGCCGCGTACGGCTCGACGGCGGCAAACCCAGGTCTGGCGTTGGCGCAATGGAGACTGTACCACACCTCGTGCGCCGGTTCACGGGGTATCCACTCAAGCTGTGTTATGATGCGCGGCATTCCCGACATTTCTTCTGCAGTGGGAGGCCCAAAGTGGATTCGCCCGCGAAAATACTTGTAAGGCCCAAGGCCAGCGTTGTTTCGGAGCCGGTCTTGATGCGCGCCGTTGCCCTGGTTTGTGTATTGGGGGCGGCGACGGCGTTGCTTGCGCAGGATAAGAATCCGTATGCGGGAGATGCCGAGGCTGCGAGGCTGGGGGCGTTTCAATTCCGCATCAATTGCGCGTTCTGCCACGGCTTGGGAGCGCGGGGAGGCGGACGCGGACCGGACCTGACGCGGGCACGGAAACGCCACGGAAATTCTGACGCGGAGATGTTCCAAACCATCAACCAAGGCGTGCCGGGAACGGCGATGCCGCCCAACGGGACCACGGGGCAAGGCGTAGGCATGACGGAAGAGGAAGTATGGCAAGTGATCGCCTACATACGAAGTGTTCAGGTGAAGGCGCCGGCACAGCCCACCGGAGACGCGGTCCACGGCAAACAGCTTTTCTATGGCGACGCGAATTGCTCGGGATGTCACATGGTGGAAGGGAATGGCGGACGGCTGGGACCGGACCTGACGGCGGTGGGCATGGCGCGGGCCGCGGACGCGATCGTGGATTCGGTACGGAATCCGAGCCGCAGGCTGGCACCCGGATTGCTGGAAGCGACAAAGGAATTTCCGCAGGAATACGAAACCGTAACGGTGGTGACGGCGCAGGGACAGGAAATCGAGGGGGTCACCATGAACGAGGACAACTTCAGTTTGCAGATGATGGATGCGAGCGAGCAGATTCATCTGTTCGAGAAGGACAAGCTGCGGTCGATCCAGAAAAGCCGGAAATCGATGATGCCGGCGTATGCCACGAACCTGCTGAGTGACCAAGACCTGCAGGACATCGTCGCCTACCTGCAGAGTGTGGGTGGAAAGTGAGAGCAACGGTGAAGAGAATGGTTCAGGCCTGGCTAATTTTCCTGGCGTCGAGTTTTCTTGCCCTGGGCGCGTGGGGACAGATGACACCGGCGCGGTTGTTGAATTCGTCGAATGAGCCGCAAAACTGGCTGACGTATTCCGGAGACTATGCCGGGCACCGCTTCAGTGGGCTGGAGCAGATCAAAACCGGGAATGTCAAATCACTGGTGGCGAAGTGGGTGTATCAAACGGGAGCGACGGGGAAGTTTGAAACTACGCCGCTGGTGGTGGATGGGATTCTGTATGGCACCGGGCCGGATAACCGGGCATTTGCTCTTGACGCCCGCAGCGGGCGGCCGATCTGGTTATATCAGCGGCAATTGCCAGCGGACATCCGTCCGTGTTGCGGAAGAATCAATCGTGGAGTCGCCATCCTGGGAAATAAAGTGTACATGGGAACGCTGGATGCGCACGTGATCGCGCTGGACGCCAAGACCGGCAGCGTGGTCTGGGACGTGGCGGCGGTCGATTACAAGCTCGGGTACAGTTTTACGCTGGCGCCGCTGGCGGTGAAGAACCTGGTGGTGCTGGGAGTGTCTGGTGGTGAATATGGCGTTCGTGGGTTCATTGAGGCTTACGATGCCGAAACGGGAGAGCGCAAATGGAGGTTCTATACCATCCCTGGACCGGGTGAGCCGGGGCACGAGACGTGGGAGGGCGACTCCTGGAAGATCGGAGGAGCACCGGCGTGGATCACGGGCACATATGACGCGCCCAAGAACGAGCTGTTGTGGCCTACGGGGAATCCGTCGCCATCGAATCGCGGCGAAGGACGGGCGGGAGAGAATCTTTACAGCGATTCGCTGCTGGCTCTTGACGCCGACACGGGGAAGTTGAACTGGAGTTTCCAGTTCACACGGCACGATGAGCACGACTGGGATTCGACGCAAGTGCCGGTGATGATTGATCAGGACGAGAAACATCTGATCGCACAGGCGAATCGCAATGGATACTTTTATGTGTTGGATCGCACCACGGGGAAGCTGATCCTGGCGAATCCGTTCGGCACGGTGACGTGGAGCAACAGCAAGGATGCCGAGGGCCGGCCGGTGGCGGTCAAGGAAAGCACACCGACTCTCGAGGGGCGCAGAGTGTGTCCCGGGGCGGCGGGGGTGACGAATTGGGAGTCGCCAACGTTCGACATGCAGACCGGGCTCTTTTACGTGAATGCGCGCGAGCAGTGCGATATGTTCAGCACCGCGCCGCAACCCTATGAAGCCGGGCATGCGTACTACGGCAGCGCATACTTTCCGGCAGATGATGCAGAGCCGTTTTGGGGCGCGCTGCGGGCGATTGATCCGGCAAGCGGGAAAGTGAAGTGGGAATTCAAGTATCCGTCGCCGAGTTGGTCGGGAGTCCTTTCCACCGCGGGAGGGCTGGTGTTTACCGGCGATTCAGAAGGGAACTTCGTGGCTTTGGATGCGACGACGGGCAAGGCTTTATGGCATTTTCAAACAGGAGCGGCAGTGTACGCGGCGCCGATGGCGTTCGCGATCGATGGAAAAGAGTATGTGGCGATTGCGGCGGGAAGTTCGCTGTACGCGTTCGGGTTGCCGTGAGGGGCAAGGCCCGGCCTGCAACTGAGAAGGCCTTTCCCACCGAGGACATGGAGGAGACAGCGGAAAGGCTTCCCGGATTTACACGCATACACCATGAATCTTCCACAGGAGGTCTTAATCGCTGAGGACGCCGGGAAGGAACGCAGAGAACGCGGAGAAGAGCCTAAGCACGGAGGCCGTCCCGATTGCAGACGCGTTTCGAATGTGGGATGATTTTTGCCGGACTCTCGGAGCGAGGCAAAGAGAAAATATTGCTGCGAGTCGCGAGAAGCAACTGCGGAGGCCGGACACACTGCAGGAGGATTGCGCAGCCCTGAGCCACGGGGGATGCGAGTGGTCGGAAAACGGCAGCGCCAGGAGCTAACGTCCCGTGCCCTGTGACTACGTGATCGACAAAGAACGGCGATTGGTACTCAGCACCGCGTGGGATTTGCTTACGGCTGCGGAGGCACTGGACCACCAGAACCGACTGAGGAACGATGCCAGCTTCAATCCCGACTTCGCCCAGTTGGCGGACGGAACCAGGGTCACGCAAATTGCAGCGAGCGCGCAGGATGTGCAAATGTTAGCGGATCGGACCATATTCTCGCCCGGGTCGCGGCGGGCGTTTGTGACCAGTCGCACCGCACATTTCGGGGTGCTACGAATGTTTCAGGTGTACCGGGAACTGGCCGGAGTTGGCGAGCAAATTAAAGTTTTTCATGATACAGCTTCCGCCCTGGAATGGCTGAATGAAGGAAAGAACCCCCGCTAGGCCGAGACTCCTACAGAATTCATACAGGATTCACATTGCGGTCACCTCGCCGTAACACGGCGCGGACTACACTGCCGCACCGGGTGGCGCAGACGCTCGGCAGCACTGGTGTCTCTGGCACGCGGCCAAAGCGATGGGGCAACTCATTTTCGTAATCGACGGCGACATCGAGGCTGGTCAGGGGGCGAGACAGTGCCTGGAAGAGGCGGGGTATTCCGTCCGGACGTTTTCCAGCAGTGAGGTGATTGCAGAAGCGGAAGCCGACCGTCCCCAGTTGGTGCTGATCTCGTTGATGTTGCCGGATGGCAGCGGGCTGACGCTGTGCCGCCGTATCCGCGAAAATCCATTATTGTCGCGAACGCCTTTGCTGTTTCTGCTGGACGACACGGCGGAGGAACACCGCATTCTCGCGCTCGAGTCGGGAGGAGACGACTGCATGGTGAAGCCCTTCAGTCCCCGGGAACTGGTGGCGCGGGTGCAAGCGGTTTTGCGCCGTTTCTCGCACGAGGGGCCGTTTCCCGAAGCCGCAGCGTCGGATTTCGTGATTGACAGCTCGGCGATGCGGCTCTCTGTGCGTGGCGCAGAAGTGCCCACGACGAGCCTGGAATTCCGCCTGATCGAATATCTGGCCCAGCATCGGGGACAGGTCTTCACCCGCGATCTGTTGCTGGATGCGGTCTGGGGCGACATGCAATTTGTGACTCCGCGCAGCGTGGATGCGTGTATCCGGCGGATTCGCGGAAAAATCGAGCCGGACCGATCGCGGCCGACCTACCTGAAGACCATCCGGGGCGTGGGGTACCGCCTGGATGCAGTCGCTACCTGGCAATCCACTCCGAGCGAGGGCTGCGATTGCATTGCCTGCACCAGCGCAGGCGGCGCATCGCAACCTGCCTACGTGAGCAGCGCAAAACGCAGAAGAACTGCGGCCCAGGTCAGAAACTAAGCGCGGTCGGAGGCGGAGGTCACGGTTTGCCCGCTGCACGGGCCTTGTTTGCGGCCGCGATTAGCGCAGCGGGAGCGGCAATTGCGGCATCCGGTAGGGCCGGATCATCCCGCCTTCCATCGGGCGTGGTGATATTTTTTCTTTGCTACCGTTTGCACTTCCTGGGGGGATCTCATCGCCCCACTGCATCCAACCCCTGCGGTGCGTTCGAGCGAAAAGCTCGAGAAATGGCGCTGGGCTGCAATGCTCGATCATGTCGTAGAGTTCATCCGGCTTCTTGGAATGGTGTTCCTTCATCGTTGCGATGAAATTGACCATCCTCCGACCAGCTTGTGCGGTTCGTAGGTGTCCACGTGTCCCGAATAGTACGAGTTCCGTGACGTTGCGGTAATAGAAGCCCACTCCACGGCCGTCGGGACCGCCGTCTTTTCTTACCTTGAGCCAAACGATATTGGTCTTGTACTCAAAGCCCCATGCTTTCATGGTCTGAAGTCCCCACGCTAGCAGGGCGTTGGGACACCAAAGGTAGAGATGGGACTTTTCGGCAGCAATTCTTGAGATAGGGAGAGCGCAAATCTCCTCGATGGTCATCGTCCGATAGCGGTGCAGGCGCTTGTGCTCCGGTGCCATCTTGCCAGTTCGGTTGGCAAAGCGCCAGGGGGGATCAGCGAGGATGGTGCCAAATCGTCCGGCGTATTTTCCCAATGATTCTGGACTGAGTGTCATCGAATCTAACTTTACTTTGAAACTATGACCTGTCAAATCACGAATGGGCGTCATATTTCCTTTTTGTGATGCCCAATGCGAGAACGGGACAGCCGCCGGAAGCCCGATTGTACATCTTCGGGATCAGTTTGGACATATGAGTTGTTGATTGGCCTGCGGCCGTGGTTTTGCCCAGTTCGGTGAAGAGTGTTTGCAGTTCATCGGCTCTGGTGATGATGATCCCAACGCTGAGGACGTTGAATTCAAACAGTAAACGGAATGTAGTGAGATCGCGATCAAAGAATGGGTCTTTGTTGTTCCATTCGGTTTCGACTGCCACGCGGTTCTTGTAGTAGTCAACGTGGTGAGTGGGAGCTAACGTTTCGTCGCCATCAGCCGTCACCTTGATGTCGAAGCTCTTTTCCACCCAGCCGCGCTCGAAGAAAAGAGCGTCAATAGCACGGGAAATGGGCGACTTATTTCCTCCTTTCATGGCGATGTGGCTTTTCCGCAATTTGAACTCACGGAGGACATCGAGAAGATCTTTCCATTGCTGTGGAAAATCTGTCTTGAGAATCGAGCAGGCGTGATGGCGCTCTTCGACCTGATACGTTGATCGGATATCGGCGGGAAGTAGATTTTTCCCCAATTAAGATCCTTTCCCCGGTCGATTTGATGAAATTGTATGCTGTGCCAAGTGTTTTCACTCGGCGAATCGCGTCGGGAATAAGGTCAGTTACGAGGCAGCTAAGCCATCATGCGCCGGTTAGAAGGCGTACTTCAAACCGAACTGCATGGTCCGCGGGCGGTGCGCCTCGATGGGATGCAGGAAGGCGCTACCCGCGAGGCAACTGGGATCCCCCGCCGAGTTGTTCAACCCGCCGTAACAATTCACCGTATTGTTGGCCTGGTTGCCACGGTCCGGATCGTAGATGATGAATTGGGTGTGGTTGAACACATTGAACGTCTCGGCGCGAAATTCCAGGTTGCTGCCCTCGGTGATCTTGAAATGTTTCAGCAGCGCCACATCGAAATTGAGCCGGCCGGGGTTATTCAAGAAGTTGCGGCCGGCATCTCCGAAGGTGAGCCCGGTGGGAGCGGCAAAAGCATCGGGGTTCAGAAGTGCAGGGCCAACGCTCAAAGGGTTGGTGCTGCCGTAGGGCGCCCGCAGATGGGGGCTCCCGATTACGTCGGGGTAAGACCCGGCCCCGGTGCCGTTGGCTACGCCGGCGTTGTCAAGCACGGAGATGCCGTTGGAACTGGCGCCATTGATCACGCTGAACGGGGTCCCCGACTGCAGGGTGGTAATGCCGGACAATTCCCAGCCCTCGATCAGTTTGCGTCCGAAGTTAGAAGGTTCCGGCAGCGCAGCGGCGGAGGGTGAAACGCCGTAGTCCACATTGGAGAGCCAGTACCGCAAGCGATTGACCACGGAGTCGAGTTTGTAAAGGTAGCTGATGTTGAGCAAATGCCGCTGGTCGAAGTTTGAACTGGCTTTGTTGGAAGCGAGGTCGAGAGCATTCACCAGGGTAGTGTCAGAGCGGTCGGAAGAATCGTCGATGGAATGGCTGTAGGAGTAGGAAACGCCGAGAGTAAGTGGACCGGTGGAGCGACGCAGAGTCACTTGCATGGCGTTATAGGTAGATGTGGCGACGTTCTGCAGCGAAAAGATTCGCCCGATGCCAGGCGCAAAGGTGCGCAAGGCGTTGGGATCAGGGACGGCGATCCCGGGAGTCCCGAAGCAGGCGGCTTCGAGGTTGACGAAGGCGGGATTGGTGGGAGCCACAGTGGCTGTGACTGGGGCCACTCCCGTGATGGGGTCCGGCACTCCGAAGAGTGTAAACCCGGTAGTGGATTGGAAACTCTGGCAGTCTTGAAGGGTGATCGGTTGACCGGGCAGAAATGGGTTATTGCCGGGATTGGGAGCCAGTTGGTTGATCTGCAGATCGGTGGTGAGGTGCGTGCCTTTGCTGCCGACGTAGGCGATGGTCGCGACGGTATTTTTCGACAGTTCGCGCTGGATACTGAAACTCCATTGCTGGACGTAGGGCCACACCGCACGGGTGGGGATGGCGGTCACGTTGAGCGGGAATGCTCCTGTGGCGGGGCAGGGACTCCCGGTTCCCGGGATGGCGCCGATCCCCCCAATGCACCCGTAGTCGTAGGGGCGGTTCTCTGTCATATCGAGCACCATGGGTGCGCTGCCCTCGAGGGACCCGGTGTTGGCTTCGTTGCCGGTTCCGTGGTGGAAGAACATTCCATACCCGCCGCGAATGGAAGTCTTGCCCGCGCCCGTCGGATCCCACGCGAATCCGACCCGGGGCGCCGGGTTGACGAAGTGGTTGGTCATGCAGCCGGCAGGCACCCCATTCACTCCGCATGGCACCAGACCGTTGGTGATGCGGGGATCGAGATTGCTCAGATTGAGCGGGATAGGGGCGCAGTGGGTTCCGTTGGCGTCGCAGCTCCCGGCGACCGACAAGCCGCCGGTTTGGGTGTCGACAGTAGTTGTGGCGGCCAGCGCGCGGTTGAAGGCGGAGGGCACCCAGTTGTACACGTTGCTGTATTTCTCGTGCCACAGGCCAAACAGGCTAAAGCGCAGACCAAGGTTGAAGGTCAGGCGAGGAGTCACACGCCAGTCATCCTGGAAATAAGGTTCGATGACGTTGTAACGATTGTAGTAGTTGTGCTGGGCGCTATCCTGCTGAAAGTACTTGATGCCTCCCGAGGCATTTGGCCGGAAGCTGCCGGGGCCGACCAGAAAATCGGCAAAAGAATTTCCGAGGCTCAACGAACTGCTGATGTTGCTGAACCCGAGGATGCCCTGAATGTCCCCCGTATTTGCGCCCACCGCCTGGTTCAATTCGTTGCGTTGAGCAATGACCCATTGCACTCCCATTTGCAGGGTGTGCTTGCCGATCACTTTGCTGAGGTCATCGCGGAAGTTGTAAGTGGGATTGGTGTGGTGCCAGGGCAGATATCCGGGGTCCGCGGCAAAACCGTTCCCGCCGTAAGCTGCGTTGGTGCCACCGATGATGATTCCGGGCACTTTATTGCCGAAGCCATTATTGAAGATGTAGCCCATATTCAGGCCCGCAGGGCGCTGCCAGGTGGCTCCATTGGAATCGATATTGTTGAGAGTGATGTGATCGGTGGTGTAGCTAAAAATGAACTCGTTCAGGAGGGACGGAGAAATGGTGTTGGTGAGATGGGCCACCATGCTTAGTCCTGGGCCGGTGAAGGTGCTTTGCACTGTGGGGAAACTGTTCTGGACGGTGCCCCATTGCGGAGTCAGGATGGTCGTGTCCCAGGAATCATGAATGTAGCGGAAGCTCAGCTTCATGGTGGAGGTGATGTTGTGGTCTATCTTGAAAAGTTCCTGCCGCCAATAGGTGCTGGGAGAAACGTCGGCGTCGAAGCATGAACCCACACTGGAATTGCAGCCGCTGGTTGCGTTGGGCAGAGGAATAATGTTGGTACTCAAGATGGCGGCTGCATTGGGATCGATGGGGATGATATTCCCCGGGTAAGTTACATACTGAGTTTCGCCCTGGTTCTTGCCCGTGCCGCCGCTGGTGGTGGGGATGCCCGGGCAGTCCGGATACTTAGAGCGGAAGAAATTCGCCTGACCACCGGGAATGTCACCGACGGGAGGCAGGACAAACGGACAGACATCGCTGAAGTTTCCGCTGCGTTCGGCAGCGGAAGGAACGGCCTGATTATAAGGAGTTGGGGTGCGCTCAAAACGGAATTCTTCAGAGAAGAAGAAAAACGTCTTGCCCCTGCCGTCGTAGATGTGAGGGATAATGACCGGCCCGCCCAGGGTGGCTCCGAAATCGTTTCTGCGATACAGCGGGGCCTTCTTGGTGAGATCAAAGTAGTTGCGGGCATTGAAGAACTCGTTGCGGATGAATTCGTAGGCATTGCCGTGTAGTTGATCGGTGCCCGACTTGGTCTCCGCCAGAACGGTGCCGGAAGCGGTGCGGCCGTACTGGGCGCCGTAGTTCGAAGTCAGGACCTGCACTTCGCTGAGAGCGTCGAGACTGGGATAAACGATCAGCGTGCTCTGGCTGCCGTTGAGACCGGCGTTCAGGACATCGCCGCCATCCACGTTGAAAGAGTTGTACTCGACGCGTCCGCCGTTGACGCTGTAGCGGACACTGCCGAGGGCCCCTACCTTGGCCTCGTCCTGTCCCGTCTGGTTACTCACACCGGGTGTCAGGGTGATGAGCTGAGTGAAGTTTCGTCCATTCAGCCCCAGGCTCACCAGTTCTTTCTGAGTGATGGTCCCAACGATCTGAGAGGTTTCGGTTTCGACCTGGGAGACTTTTTGCCCCTCGACGTTGACCGAGGTGGTCTCGCCGGCGGGTTCGAGAACCGCGTCCATGGGAATGCTCTGACCTGGGGTCAACGTGATGGCGTCGGCTTTGAAGTCTTTGAACTTGGGGGCCGAGACCGTGATGCTGTAGGTGCCGGCCGGCAAGTGCTGGAAGGCGTATTCCCCGCGCTCATTGGTGGTCGCGGTTTGGGTGGCGCCTGCGGCATCACGAAGGGTGACCGTCGAGGCGGGAAGCACGGCGCCGGTTTGGTCGGTGACGGTGCCGGAAATGGAGTTTGTCTGTTGTGCCGGGCTGGCCGGGGCGCTGGTCTGGGCGAAAGCAGTTGCTGGCAAGGCCAGGAAGACGGCAATCCAGCAGAGTAAGACTGTCAACCATCGCACAGGGTTCACCCTTCGCCTCGGAGTCAAAAGGAGCCACATAGTTACAGAGAAGAT
>Ga0335079_10002113_pt1 | contig 22955 bp, 16 predicted proteins | sample Lox_Sample_33_FD_206719 | JGI IMG/M metagenome (GOLD analysis project Ga0335079, IMG submission 206719) | Soil microbial communities from Loxahatchee National Wildlife Refuge, Florida, United States - Lox_Sample_3.3 | ecosystem: Environmental > Terrestrial > Soil > Wetlands | place: USA... | reverse complement strand
GGGATGCTTGCACGCAGACTGCATCACGCTCATGGTCAGCCCGGAGGAACTCGATGCGATGATTGAATCTTCCGGAGTCGCAGCGTCCATATCGGCGAAGAGTTTGATCTTGAAGTCCTGGCGTTCGGGGCCGTTCTCCTGAACCAGGTCGGCGTCAGCGAGAGCCTTCTTCATGTCGGTCGTGAACTGCAGATGGTCGCGTGATCCGTTCGGCGAAAGCCCGATGACGGTCAGGTCTTTCCAGGCGGCATCAATGAACTTCCGGAGATTGGCTTCCGCGTTCGGCGCTGGATCCGTGGCCGTGACATCGAAACCGCGTGCAAGGTACAGGGCAGCCCAACTCGCTCCGATGACCCCGGTGCCAACGATCGCTATTTTCCGAACCTCTTTGTTTTTTGCCATGCGCTCCTCCCCTTACGAAGTTTGTATTTCGTTCCGAGTTTGTCGTGCTTCTTCAGACTCCTACTTGCTTGCGACCGCCGCTTTGATGGAAGTGTCTACCGCTGGCCTCGCGGGTTCCGACCCATGGTGATTCACGATCAGGCGGGAACCTCTCTGACCGGTGAAATACGTCCATACCCATTGCAGAAAGACCGCCAAACGAAGGCTTGACGTCGCTAGGAACTGCAGGTGCACGGCTGCCCAAGTAAACCACGCACCGAGACCACTCACATGAACCTTCCCGCTCTGCAGGACAGCGAAACCCTTACCTACGACGGCCATGTTGCCTTTGTCAAAATAGCTAAATAAGCCGGGGGCGGCGGCGCCGGCGATGCATCTGTGAATCAATTTCCCTACATAGCGCCCCTGCTGCATCGCCACTTGCGCGACTCCCGGAAGCGGCTTGCCGTTTTGATCGAGTGACGCGGTGTCGCCAATCACAAAGATCTCGGGGTGTCCGGGGACACGCAGATCATTCTGAACGCGCACTTTCCCGGCGCGGTCCGTGTCCACCTTCAGCCACTTGCCTGCTGGAGAGGGTGCAACTCCGGCGGTCCAGATCACTGTTTTGCTCGGGATGCGTTCACCTGCTACGAGGATTCCGTCTGCATCGATCTGATCGACGCTGTGCCCCAGTCGGACCTCGACCCCCAGTTTTTCGAGACGCTCTTTTGCGGCTTTCGAGAGATCCTCCGGAAAAGGGGGCAGAACCCTCGGCGCCATGTCCACCAGCACAATTCGGGCAGAGGCTGGGTCGATGCGTCGGAACTCTGACTTCAGCGTGCTGCGCACCAGCACGGCGAGAGCGCCGGCCATCTCTACCCCGGTGGGACCTGCACCCACCAAAATAAATGTCAGGAGGTCGCGGTGGCTGGCTGGATCTTCTTCGGCCTCTGCTTGCTCGAACGCCTGCAGAATCTTGTTCCGGATTGCCACGGCGTCGGCAAGAGTTTTCAGCCCCGGCGCAAACCTTTCAAATTCGTTGTGACCAAAGTAGCTGTGTGTGACACCGGTAGCCAGAATGAGGTAGTCGTAGGTAAGCGGCACATTCTCGCGATCAGCGTCACTGACGAAGACGCATTTCTTGTCTTTGTCCACTCCTGTGACTTCGCCCAAAATCACCACGACGTTCTTCTGATCGCGGAAAATACTCCGAATCGGAGTGCCGATTTGAGCCGGCGTCAGCACGGAGGTGGCCACTTGATAGAGCAAGGGCTGAAACAAATGATGGTTCGTGCGGTCGATCAAGAGAATTTCCGCAGGGGTGTTCTTCAAAGCCTTGGTGGCGGCCAATCCGCCAAACCCCGCGCCGACGATGATGATCCTTGGTTTCGCCATGTCTCCCTCAATTTAAATTGTGCCGATTTGGAACGAGAGCTGCCGACAGGCCGAGCTCTCAGCTTCCGTATTTGAACGACAGCAGCACGCGCGCGCGGTACGCCTGCACCTTGCCGTCCTTGACTGTCATGTCGGTCTTTACAACTTCCGCTACGCGCAGATCCCGCAGCGTGCGTCCGGCGGTCTCCACCGCGTTCTTGGCCGCGTCTTCCCAGGACTGAGTGCTCGTTCCAATGACTTCCACAACTTTGTAGACGGTGTTTCCAGATGCACCCTGTTTCGCCATGATTCACTCCTCAATTTGTGTTTCAGTCCGCCGCCGTTGATGTCCGTTCGAGCGTCGGTATTGTGCCGCTCGCGCGAAACGCGGTGATATCGTCAGTGCTGAAGCCAAGCTCTTTCAGCACCTCGTCGTTATGCTCGCCGATGCCCGGTGCGCGCCTGGCAGGCACCTTCGTAACGCCGTGCACTTGAATGGGACTGCTGACGGTCGAGGTCAGCTTCTCGCCGGCGCCTTCGAGCGGAACGACAATGTCATTCGCTCGCAATTGCGGATCATTCACGACTTCCTGCGGTTCGCGCACGGCGCCGAAGGTGACGTGAACGCCGTTGAAGACTTCATACCAATGCGAGATTGGCTGCGAGCCAAAGATCTCATCGAGTATTGCTGTCAGCTGCGGCCGGTTCTGCGCCAGCTTGGCAGGATCGGAAAATCGCGGATCCGCTAGGATATCCTCGCGACCCATTGCCTTCAGGACCGCGGGTATCTTGTCCGGCGTAACTATGAGAACGAACCAGGTGCCATCAGAAGAGCGATACGTATTCAAAGCTGCATTTGCGGGATGGGTTCGATCGTGCAACCCGTAGAAATTCGCGCCGGACAGAGCGGCCTGGATAAAGACGCTGGCCGACCAGACACCGGCCGCGAGGAGCGAAGTCGTGACGTAGGATCCCTTGCCGGTACGTTCACGACGATACAGCGCGGTCGCAATCCCCGCATAGATGGCTACCGCCGTCGCATTGTCACCGCTGCCCGCCACCGGCCAGGTCGGCGGCGATCCTGCATCGCGCGTCATGGATAGCAAACCGCTTCGGGCCCAGTAGGCGGTGATATCGAATCCCGGGAGGTCGGCGTCCGGGCCTTTTTCGCCGAAGCCGGTGAGATCGGCATAGATCAGGCGCGGATTCGACTGCGCGACATCGTCATATTCGAGCTTCAATTTCTTGCGCGCGGGATGCGGTGTGTTGACGATGAACACGTCGGCCCACTTGGCTAACCGCTCGAGAACCTGCTGCGCGCTCGCGGCTTTCAGATTGAGCGCAACGCCACGCTTGTTTCGATTCGCCAATTGGAAGGGATACGCCTCGTCCGAACGCGGTTGCGGCGGGATCTTTTGCCCGCTTCTCCACAGCTCTCCGCCGGGCGGCTCGACTTTGATGACGTCCGCGCCGAAATCGGACAGAATTGTCGCTGCACACGGACCTGCGATGAAGCTGGCCAGATCCACCACTTTCAAACCGGAAAAAATATTGTCCGTCGTCATAACACTCCTTTGGATCCAGGTTTCGAATTCACTATCGCCCGTGAAATTGCGGGGCTCGTTTCTCGAGAAAGGCGGAAGTGCCTTCCTTCTTGTCCTCTGACCCTACACAGATCCCAAACAGCGACGCCTCAATCAGCAATCCTTCGGAGAGGCTCGCATCGAGCCCTTTGTTTACAGCGTCGATCGAGAACTTGACGCCGAGCGGTGCGTTGGAATTGATCCGACTGAGGATGGCTTCGGCTCGCGGGATCAGATCGGCACTCGGAACGACTTCGTTGACCAGTCCGATTCGGTATGCTTCCTGAGCGTTGATGATGTCGCCCGAGAGAATGAGCTGTAACGCCCTGCCTTTACCGACCAATCGCGGGAGACGTTGTGTTCCTCCTGCGCCGGGCATGATGCCGACCTTGACTTCGGGTTGACCGAACTTTGCACTTTCGGCGGCAATTCGGATCGTGCAAGCCATAGCCAGCTCACAGCCACCGCCGAGGGCAAAACCATTCACGGCAGCGATGACCGGCTTACCGAGGTTTTCAATCACCTCCGTCACCGCCTGCGCGCGCCGCGTCGCTTCTTCACCCTGAGCCGCGGTGTAAGTGGACATCTCCGCGATATCGGCGCCCGCGGCGAACGCCTTATCGCCGCTGCCGGTCAGAATGACGCCACGAACAGTCGAATCATCGCGGGCGTCCTCAAAAACCGCCTTTAGTTCCGAGAACACCCCCTGGTTCAGAGCGTTGAGCACCTTGGGCCGGTTGAGCGTCACATAGGCGATCGGGCCTTTCTTCTCGTACAAAACACTCTCGAGCTTCAAAGCAGACGCTGGCGAACTCATTACTCTCTCCTCTCCGACGGTGAGGCCCGCTCAGACATTCGTTAAGAACTTGCTGGGATTTCGGCGTAGGCGATGCCGGTCAGGTTTCCTTCGGCGAAGAGAAGCGTCTTCTCGTTCGATCCGTCGAGGTTCGCGCTGTAAACCGAACCACCGAGATCGGTCAGGAACATCCGCCCGCCTTTCAAGTCCAGTGCCAGGCCAATTGCTTCCATCAAGTGCGTGATCAGAACCTCGGGATCCTTGCGATTCCCAGGCGCGGGATCCATAGGCGCTCGGTTTACCGTGTTGCCGCGTGGAGGATCACCGCGATCGGTCCAGTACATCATTCGGTTGCCAAGGTCGAGATCGAGATCAATGGGCTCCGGTAGGTTGTCGAAAAGGATTTCGATATCCGCGCGATTTGCGGGTGTCTGACCCTTCGGAATCTCGAGATTGGCGCGGAAGATGCGGCCTTGCCCGGCATTGTCAGGGCCTTTCTGTGTCCAGTAGAGCTTTCCGCCCTGAACGTCAAGTGCGATCCCCACGCACCATTTTTTTGCGTCCCCTCCCGGCCGGGAGTCGCCCTGGCTCGTGTCGACGAGGGTTTCGACATGGGAGCCATCCATGTTGCAACGCATGACTCGCATGCCTTCCCGATCGCACCAGTAGAGCCTGCCGTTTTTCTTATCGAGCTGGAGCTGCTTGGGAGTAAACGTGCCGCCTGGAGGAACGATGTGCGTGACGTTCTTCCCATCGAGGTCGGCGCGTTCGATGGAACCGTCGTTTGATTTCAAGCCACCCATGTTGGTCCAGTAGATGTGACCTGCTTCGGCATCGACCACGATGCCGTCTGGAAGTCGTCGACCCTCAAACACGATGTTTTTTAGATCGGAACCGTCGGGATTCGCGGAAAGCACGCGACCGGCGCCCAGATCCAGGAAGAACAGGCGATCCGAAGTAGCTTTCGAAAGGGGTTTCGTAAGCTTTGATTTGGAAGCCGTAGAAGACATTGAATTCACTTGCTCCTTTTCTGAGATCACGTTGTGACAGCAACATCTAGCGCGAACGCCCGAAAACCTTGGTTTTCAAAGCGCTATAGAAACGCACTCAAGCCAGTGACGGCTTTGCCGACGATCATGTTCTGCATCTGGAACGTGCCTTCGTAGGTGTAGAGAGCTTCCGAATCGGCGAAGAAACGGCCCACGTTGTAGTCGGCGGCGATGCCGTTGCCGCCGCATATCTCGCGAGCCCAGGCAACGCTCTCGCGGCACTTGGACGTACAGAACGCTTTCGAAAGCGCCGCGTGCGCGTCGGTCATTTTTCCTTCGGCCTCCAACTGAGCGAGGCGAACCAGCAGACACTGCGCAGCAGTAATATTCGCAAGCATCCTCGAGAGGAGGTCCTGGATGAGCTGAAAAGAACCGATCGGCTTTCCAAACTGCAAGCGCTCCTGGGCGTACTTGAGAGCATTCTCGTAGGCACCCATAGCGCATCCCGTCGCTTCCCAGCCGACGAAATAGCGCGTCCCGCGCAAGACCTTGGCCGTGTCGCGGAACGATGTATCGACTTGAAGACGGTTCTCCTCCGGGATCCGGCAGTTCTCCATGGTGATTAAGCCGTTCTGAACCACCTTGAGGGCGATCTTGTTCTGAATCTTTTCGACCTTAAATCCGGGCGTGGTCTTGTTCTCCACGATGAATCCCTTGACCTGATTGTCGGCAAGGTCGCGCGCCCAGATGATCGAGATGTCGCACCACGGAGAATTGCCGATCCATTTCTTCTGGCCGTTGATCGTCCAGGTGTCGCCCTCACGCTTCGCCGTCGTTGTCAAGCCGCCGGACGCTCCGGAACCTACCAGCGGTTCGGTGAGACCGAAGCAGCCGATCTTTTCCATCCGCGCCATCGGCGGAAGCCACTTCTGTTTTTGCTCTTCCGATCCCCCGTAGTAGATGGAGGACATCGCCAACCCGCTGTGGACACCGAAGAATGTCGAAATGGACGCGTCGATGCGTCCCATCTCCATCGCAACCAGGCCGGCCAGCAACCCGCCACCGCCTTTGCAGCCGTAGCCTTCGAGGCCGACGCCGCCGATATTGAGTTCCTTAAGGCCCGGCAACAGTTCAAAGGGAAATGCGTCTTCGATCCAATATTTCGTGATGATGGGCGCAACCTTGGTTTCCATGAAGGTGCGCACCTGTTTCACGACCGCCAGATCTTCGGCCGGAAGCGTCTCGACGAGCCCGTAAAAGTCGCTATTGGGCGCTGGAAGTTCTGCAGGCTTCTTGATCTCTTTGGTTGCAGTTGCCATCAAAGTCTCCTGATGAATCTAAGTTTCTATTTCCGATCACGGCACCGATGAGGAGGCAATTCCCGAACCAACCACTGCGACGCCCCACCGATTGAAAACAGAAGCGTTACTCAGACGGGCTTTAAGTGTGTTAAGGAATCGCTGTCAACATGCTCCCAGGTGGGCAGTTGTTGACAGATGCGGAAACGTCGAGCTGCCGGTGAAGGTCGCTCGTCCGGTGCGATCAGAGGACGGAAAGCATCTTATGCGCGGGCTTCGAGAGATTTGCCCGGAAGAAGGGCTCTTGAGAAGCAGCCCGGAGGGGAAAGCGGTGTGATATTTCTTTTCATGTGCGTTAGAGTCCCTGCAAAACGTGGCCGAGTTTGTTTCGCTTGGTGGTCAAGTACCGCAGCGACGAAGCTGACGGCGGAATTTCGAGGGACAGCCATTCCGTCACCGACAGCCCGTATCCTTCAAGGGCGACCAGTTTGCGGGGGTTATTGCTCAGGAGGCGCATTGAGCATACGCCGAGTTCGCACAGAATCTGCGCGCCGATGCCATAGTCTCGCTGATCGGCCTTGAAACCCAGCCGCTCGTTCGCTTCCACAGTGTCGAAACCCTCGTCCTGCAGGGCGTAGGCGCGAATCTTGTTGGCCAGGCCGATTCCGCGCCCTTCTTGGTTCAGGTAAAGCAGCACGCCCCGCCCTTCTTCGGCGATCCGGCGCAAAGCCTCATCGAGTTGCGCACCACAGTCGCAACGCACGGAATGCAACACATCGCCCGTGAGGCACTGTGAGTGTACGCGGACCAACACATCTTTTCCGTCCCCGATATCGCCACAGACGAGGGCCACGTGCGTTTGCTTATCGATCTGATTCTCGAACGCGTGAAGCCGGAACGCCCCATGTTCTGTTGGCAGTTTGGTGGACGCTACTCGTTTGACAAGCGATTCGGTGCGCATCCGGTAAGTGATCAGGTCCGCGACGGTGATCATAAGCAGATCGTGCCGGCGCGCAAAGCTGGCCAGCTGCGGCACGCGGGACATCGTGCCGTCCTCGTTCATGATCTCGCAGATGACACCAGCCGGACGGAGCCCTGCGATCCGAGCCAGGTCGACCGCAGCTTCCGTCTGGCCGGCACGCACCATCACTCCCGCACTGCGTGCGCGGAGCGGGAATACATGGCCGGGACGAACCAGATCTGAGGGTTTTGTCGAGGGATCAATTGCGGCAAGAACTGTGGTTGCGCGATCGGCGGCGGAAATTCCGGTGGTCGTTCCCCGCTTCGCTTCGATGCTGACACAAAATGCTGTCTCGAAGCGGGAGCTGTTCTGTGACACCATCAACGGAATTTCAAGTTCGTCGAGCCGCTCAGGCGTCATCGCAAGGCAGATCAAGCCGCGACCATGGCGTGCCATGAAGTTGATGGCGTCAGGAGTGATTTTCTCGGCGGCGATGGTCAGGTCGCCCTCATTTTCTCTGCCTTCATCGTCGACCACGATCACCATCTTGCCCGCGCGCATGGCCTCGATGGCGTCCTCGACGCGAGCGAATGGGGAGGCGCGTTCGTTAGCTGCGATGACAATCTGAAGCTGTCGTCTCATGCGCTTCTCTCTCAATTCTTTGCCGGCCGCTTCAACCCGGTTGGGTTGGGCGAGGTCCGCGATGCTGGCCACTCACCAGTGGAAGATGCATTCCATACTCCGAAACGGCTTTGCGCTGAGCGCATGGGAAAGCGTGCCTTACGGTCCTGCGTGGGGTCGTGCGGCAGAACTTTGATGTCAGAATACTCGCACATGCAGACATGTTGACAGCCGCTCAACTGGCTCGAATGGGACTGCCGCGGAATTCCGCTCTTCCCGCTCCAGTGTTTCGGCCAAAGCTCTAAAGTGCGCTCTGCATCTCCTGTTGCAAAGAAGTCGCCACGCTTGCGATCCTGCGGTGAAGTGCAACGAACGCCTGAAGCCTGCCTCTGGATGTGTCTCGTGGCGCCGCGGCGGAATAGCTCTCAACGCTCCGCTCCAGGCGTAAAAGCCGACTGTCCAAACTGGGCTGTTCCTCAGGGAATCGTCCCTCCATCCGGTCTGCCATAGCAGACAGCGTCCGCGCTACTTCGTTATCGAATTTCCGTTGCTCGGTTGCAATTGTCTCTGGTAGTTCGAAACCGGAGAATTGGACACGGTACTTCCAAGCGGTGTTTTGCAGGATGAAGAGCATACGCAAACTCGGTTGCCACTTCCGGATGCGATCACGCAATGCGAGATCCTGCTCGCGGGAGGGGCCGAATTCGAACAAAACAGCGTCCGCGATAGATCGCGTCTTGTCTAGATCGGTGCTAATCGTCTCGCGAAGAGCAAGGCTCCGAGCGATTGCAGTTTTCAGGTCCTTTGAAACCGGTTCTCTTGCAAACCGCGCTACTAGTCGCAGGTTGGAAATGAACGTCTTTCGCATCTGAATGGCGGCAGGCGCACCCCACAGTTGATCAAACACCAGCCACATAACAAAAAGGCCGAGCAAAATGCCTACGACACGATCTCGTGCGACCGCGAGTGAGGTCTGCATTTTGAATTCGCTCAGGTTGATGAGGTAAAAGGCCAGAGCGACCTGAATCCCGAAGTACGAAAGGCGAGGGCTGGAGGTCATGAACCAGGAAGAGAAGACTGTGACGGCTACGAAAAGGACAGTGAATCCAGCAATCGAGTCGAGGTAGGGCAGAATGAATATTTGGGAGCCCATCCCGATTAGAAAGCCGCCAACGATGGCTCCTGCGATGCGAAGAACCTGCTTTTGGCGGGATGACCCGATCGTGGTAAGGGCCGTCAGCAGGCATGTGGTCACGGCTGTGCTAATGCCGGGCCACGCGATCGCATTGTAGATCAAGTAGCAACTGGTCGATGCTAAGCAGCCTTTCAGTGCGAACTGAAGATGCTCGGGGTTGACGAATGCGTCCGGGACGAGCAGTCCCCGTTGCGCGTTATCGGCCGAAGGCAAGTAGGCTTCGATCGACGGAGAGTCCGCAAATGCCTGGGAAATCAGACTGACTGTGTGCTCCGTCTCGCCAAGCAAGGGAACGAGACTCGGTTCTCCATCGTTATCGAACTGCACTTGGTCCGGAATTCGCCTGTTCATCAAATCATCGCGAATGTTTGCGACAGTCGAGGCTAAGTTCCGGAACCGCCTCTGATCGCTGACGGACAGTGTGGGGCTGAGCTGCGACAGAGTTGCTCCGAGGTCGATGAGCCTGCCGACAAGGACTGCAACGCCACCGATCTCTGCCGAGTACTGGGGCGAATAGCCTGAACGCCGCAGCGTACGTCGCAACAATGATGTTCCAAGCGTCCCAAGCCGGATCAACTTGTTTTCGACGCCAGGATCCACGCGGCCGTCGGCGAAGCAAGTAAACAAATTCCGGACTGCAGACAAGCGATCGGCGATCAGCGAGACGATTTCGTCTCCATCCCGCAATCGCGTGAACGCCAGTTCGACCCCGGCCGTGATTGCGACTCCTATCACTACCGACCAGCACAGCCAAAGCGTGTCTTCCACACTCGTCTCGGCTGACATATGGCGGTCCCACAGCGGAATTCCGACCGCGAGGACAATTGCTAAAGCCACCGCGGCCGTGTAGTTGGTCAGCGCGCTGATCGCATAAAAAACAAGGAAAAAAGAGCCGGCCACCCACAAAAAATGAAGAGGGGGAGAATTAATTACGAACGATATAGACAGAAGAAGATAGGCCGCGCCGACCAGCGTGACGCCGCATAGTGCGGCCGCTGATTGCAGCGTGGCCCGCGAACTTTCGCGTGAAATCATGAGCGCATAAATCGCGCCTTGGAAAGCGTACGGAACGTGAAACGCCATGCACACGACCATAACGAGGGTAGCGGCGATTGTCATCCGAACCATCAGGGCCGCCCTCCCTGGATACGGCGCGAGTTCCTCTTTGAGAAAGCCGCGTAGCCAAATTAGCGGGCTAGATGGCTGAGCCAAGGTTTGGACGACAGTTGCCATTTTCAATTGCCCCGAATGGTGACCACGGCTGACTCGCCAACTCGCAACAGATCCGGCGTGGGGTTGTTCACCCGTACGCGCACTGGGTACCGTGAGGCCAAATGCACCCAGTTCAAGCTTCTCTGTACCTCGGGCAGTCCCGGTCCCAAACGGCCGAAGACGTCTGCATCGGGAGTTACGCCGAAACCGATACTTTCGACCACTCCTGAAAATCGCGTATTGGGTTCGGACATCACCCAGACGTCCGCCCGCATTCCGGGAGCAATGTGATGGAGCTGACCCTCCCGGAAATTCCCGATTGCCCACCACGTTCGTGCGTCGATGAGCGTGAACATTTGCTGCCCGACGTGGGCATAGGCGCCTTCTGAAATCGTGAGATTTGTTACAAGGGCATCGAACGGCGCGTAGACGCGGCAGTTGTCCAGGTCGTACCGGGCGTTCTTTACCCCTGCTGCTTTTGCCCCGCGCTGATTGATGAGCGGCTCAAGCGTAGTGACCGCATGCATGGCCTGCTCATGTTGCGCCAAAGACGACTTCAGGTTTGCCTGAGACAGCGCCAATTCCGACTCAGCCTGCCTCAGAGCTTCCGCCATTGCGGTTTCCGAAGTTCTCGCCCTATCAACCTGATCCACCGTGACAAACTGCTTCGCCAGGAGCGGTTCGATGCGATGCAAGTTGTCGCTCGAATAGGTCCATTCGGCGCGCGCCCGGTCGACACCCCGCTCCGCGTTTGCCACCCCGGCCTTCATGCTGCTGATATTTGCTTGTGCGACAGAAACCGCGCTCTCCAGTGCGGCTATCCTTCGTTGCTCGTCTACGATTTGCCCTTCCAGGGTTGCCTGTTCGGAAAGGGCGTTTTCGAGAGCATATCGATAGGGACGTTCGTCTATCTCGTACAGCAGTTCGCCTTTTTTCACGAACTGGTTGTCTTTCACATTCAGTCGGATGAGAGGGCCTTCGACTTGTGGCGCAATCCCAATGAAGTTTGCAAATATTTCCGCATCTTCGGTCCTCGGATAACGGTTCGCGTGATACAGCACGATCAGGCCCAAGGCAACCGCTGCCGTCAGAACACCGACGCTGATCCACCGGCCGAGAGGCTTGTGCGATGGGGTATTCGTATCTGCGTCCATACCGATTGCTCCTTCAGCGGAACAGAACGAGCCATATTGCGAAAGCAAAAAGGGCCGTCAGGCCCGGATACACAAGAACAGGCCAGGCGATTTCAACGTAGCGGCGCAACAGCGCCAGCGAAAGGACCGTAAGGATGATGGCCGGCACAAGGCAAACCATCCATGCGGGGAAGAACGAGCCCAGAATGTCAAATGCAGGAGCCCGTCCGCATCCCGCTAGAAACAGCAGGGCTGGGATGAACGCTCGGAGCACGAGTCTGTGAGTCATGCGTGTGTTCATGGCCCGGGCCTGGCATTACCGACGCGAATGGAATCCCCGGTTCTGAACGCCAGATCTGCCGCTGCGGCGAGCACCTGCGTTCGAGCTAAGACATCCGCTGAACGGGCCTGCGCCAGAGTGCGCTGGGCGGCTGTTACATCGAGCAAATTGCGCACGCCGTAGTTGTAAGATTCGAGTGCCGCGTTATAGGACTGGGTGGCTGATTCGAGCAGAGCAACCGCCGCCTGGCGCTGGCGAAACGCGGTATTCAAATTCGAGTAAGCCGTCCAAACCTCGTCCGCGATCTCGTTGCGTTTGACATTTGTTTGCGCTTCTGCCGCCTGGACGTCGGCCTGCGCTTGCGCCAGCCGGCTCTTCCGTGCGCCTCCGTCAAAGACGGTCCAGTTAAGATTGAGAGTCAATCCGCCCGTTAGATCACTCGCATGTGCCCACGGGCTCGGCTGCTGAAGGCCGTATAAGTAAGGTACTGCTGGGCTGACTGTGAGGCTCAAGGAAGGGTAAAACGCCGCTCGCGCTTCCTTGACTCTTGCGTTTGCCGAACGTATTTCGGCTACCTGTCGCAATAAATCGGGACGTTGCCCGAGTGCCCGGTTGATCGCTTGATCGACCGGATCGCCGATCGACTCGGGGGTAGGTATCTGATCGAGCGGCTGGATACGGATGGCGGCCGTCGCGGATGCGCCCACCGCGGTTGCGAGATCACCTCGAGCAATCTCCTCCGCGCCGACCGTCGCTTGCAGATCATATTCAGCCTGAGCCGTGGCGCTCCGCGCTTCCAGCACATCCGGCAGTGTCGCTAGGCCATTAGCTAAGCGCTCTTCGGCTGCTTGTTGCACAGTTTGCGCATTAGCCAGACTGGCCCTGGCAGCATCCTCTTGTCCCATCGAACTCAATACGCGGTAGTAAGCTGTCTGCACCTCATAAATAATGTCGCGGTGAGTGTCGTTAAAAGCGAAATTGGTCGCCAACAGCTGCGCCCTCGCGGCATTAATTCGGCCAGAGCGGGCGCCGAAGTCCAGGAGCGTGTAGTCAAGTTCAAGCGCCACCTGAAAATCTTGCGTGACCTGCTTGTAGAACTGGCCCCCGAAGAAGACTTCGGAGCGGCTCGTTTCAGAAAGTGCCGCAGCCGCCAAGGTCGGATACAACTCACTCTTTGCTACTCCCAAAGCCGCCGCCTGAGATCGCGCCCGTTGCCAGGCGACACGGGCATCGGGATTATGTGTCTCTGCCAAATCAATCAGCTCCGGCAAGGAATACGTCTTGGTGGAATCTACGCCGAATCGCAAGTCAGGAATGTTTCTGGCGTCTGCTTCGATCCCTTGTTCCGCAGGTGCTTGCCACGGATGATCCGGCGAGACAGGCGCATTCTGAGCTAGAGCGCACTCGGCGCACTGTAGACCAATGAGCAACGCTGCTCCCAGCAAACCTGACAAGATTTTCGTGAGTCTCCGCATGCCTCCTCTTTGTTTTGGGTAAGGAACGCGCAGAAGCTCTCTGCATGCACGCGAATAACGGCATTTAGCGATCCAAATGACGCCACAGCAAAATCGGTGAAGGGGAATGTCTTACGCGACTGGCGCAGTCGCGCTCGCAAGATTTACTGTTAACATGCGCGCACTTGCAGACCTGCTGACACCCTATCCGAACAGATCAAACCATTCGGTGACCCTTGCGTGCTGGGTCGACTCCGGAGCGCAGTTCTGCGAAGCTTTGCGTGGCGTGGCGGAAGATACATTAGAGAACGTTCTTGGTACGATGCCAGTTATGGCCAGCGTTTCGGAGCGCGAACTTCCTGACACACAGAAGTAATTTCTAGTTAGGGCGGCCGGCCAACGATCGACCGGCCAACTGTTCGCGTACATCCGCCGACAGTTCGTAGGCCTCGGCATCGGCTGGAAAAGCTCCGGCGCGAACGTCGTCGGCGTATGTACTCACCGCGCGTGAGATCGTTTCTGCCACGTTCGCGTAGCGCCGCGCGAATTTTGGTGCCGCGCGAACGCCCAGCCCGATTAAATCGTGCAATACCAGTATCTGGCCGTCGCAATCGGGTCCCGCTCCGATGCCGATCGTTGGGATGTGTAGTTCGCGCGTGATCTCTGCGGCCAGCTCCCGCGGAATGCACTCCAGCACGATCGAGAACGCGCCCCCGGCTTCCACGGCGCGCGCGTCGCGAAAAAGCTGCTCTGCCGCATCCGTCGTCTTTCCTTGCACGCGGAATCCTCCGAGAGCGTGAATCGACTGCGGCGTCAGTCCAATGTGGCCCATCACTGGAATCTCTGCCTCTACCAATCGTGCGATGCGATCGACGCGGCGTTCGCCTCCTTCCACCTTCACCGCTTCCGCGCCACCTTCCTTGACCATGCGGAGTGCGTTCCGCACGGCGTCTGAGTCATCGACGTGATAGCTCCCGTAAGGCATGTCCGCGACCAGCAGTGCACGTCGCAGGCCTCGGCGCACCGCGCGAGTGTGGTGCACCGTCTCATCCACGGTCACCGATAACGTGTTTTCAGATCCCAGCAGAACCATGCCCAGCGAATCGCCCACTAGCACGATGTCCACACCGGCCTCATCAAGAAGGTGTGCTGTGGGATAGTCGTAGGCCGTAAGTGCGACGATCTTCCCGCGAGGAACGCCGCATGATGGAGTCCACTTGCGGCCAAGCACCTCGGGGACGGTGACCTTCCTGCTGCCCGCGTCGAATGTGCTGCTCATGGCTATCTTCTGGAGCCTCCCAAAGACCAAAGCATTTTGGTCTCCAATTGTCGCCGAACTGAGACCGACGACGGAGTGTCTCTCACGCGACAACGTTGGTCTCGAACGGGGAAATCGCTGACACCACATCTGCAGCTACCCAAATGTCAACGTGTCGCAAACGTTGGCTAGTCGTCTCCTCTATTGAGGGGTGAGCCCCATTGCCTGACTCAGTTCGTCGTTCGCCTGGAGGTAATTGAGTTGGGACTGGAGAAGCTGCGTCTTGGCGTCGAATTCCTGAGCGACGGCGTGATCCGCCTGCGATAAAAGGGCCTCACCCTTCTGGAGTTGTTGCGCGGAAACGCGGCTCGATTCCGTCCGCAAGGTGAGCAATTCCTCGGAAACGTTCACCATTTCCCGCGTGCGTTGCAGCTTGTTGTAGGCAACCTGTACCCGCAACTGAACTTCATCGGTAACACGTGCGAGGTTCTCTTTCGCTTGCGCAAGTTCAGCGTCGCTCTCTCGCAGCTCCGCTCGTCGGCGCCCGCCGTCGAAAAGATCGTAACTGAATTGGACGCCGAAGCTTCCGAAGTTGCGAGCGAGAAAAGGAACACCGCTTTGATAACTGTAACGGGCAAAGGCGGAGACATCCGGCACATAGTCAGCCTTACTCAATTTCACGGCGGCGGAAGCTTTCTCGACCTCCTCGCGGGCGGCAATGATCTCCGGATGCGATTTGAGAGCCACTTTGACGCATTCTTCCTTCTCGCAGCTCGTCTGCGTTTCTGTGACGGTCGGATCGAGTTCAAGCACTGTCGTCAACGGGAGTCCCATGACATCGTCGAGTTGCATTGCCAGATCGGAGAGTTGCAACTCGGTGGTTAGCAGATCCTGTTTGGTTTCAAGCGAATCCGCTTTGCTTTCGATGAGGTCCGCGTCGAGTGCGCTGCCGTATTTCACTTCTTGGACGCGCTCGGTCTCGAGGTCCTGTGCCGCTTTGATCTTGGCTTTGGTTGCGGTTTGGTGGAACTGCGCTATCAAGATGCCGTAATAAATCTCGCGCACCTTGAGCGCGACTTCATTCTCGGTCTCCTGCGCATTCGCTTGGGCAGCGTTCACATCAGCTCGGGCTACGTCGTTCGCGGGTTTGACCTTTGTGAACAATTGCGTGAGTGGCTGCTCCAGCATGGTTCCACTCGTCACCAAATTACGTCCTCCCTGGTTGATGATCGAATTCATAGCAGGAACAGGATTGCCCGCGACCGTGCCCAGACTACCAGCATCGATTTGGACTAGCTGCGTGTCAGTCAGATGTACGAAGCTGCTGTCATTTCGAATCGTGGGGAAATACGAGCTTTTCGCCACTTCTTTGGCGTGCTGCTTCTCCTCCACCTGGAATTCGGCGATCCGCACAAGGTGATTGTGCTTCAGCGCGAGCTGCACGGCCTCCGGCAAAGTTATGTGTCGGGAAGTCGCGACCTGATCCTGAGCGGGAGAGGCAGGAGTCCATACACAAGAGAAGAGAAGACCCGTTACCAAAAGCTTCTCGCATGAACTCATGATTTCGTCTCCTGAGGCGCCCGCAAGTGTTGCTGAACGGCACTGAGGTCGCCGTAGTTCAGCGGCGACTTCCGCAGCAAGGCGGTCAAAAGAAGGCTCAGCACACAAGCCCATGCGACTAGAAGAAAACCGTCGATGAGGCTCAATGCGTACGCCTGAAGACGCAGCCGGGCTGCGATCAGATCGACGGCACGGGCTCCCGCCTGAGCGATGCCCGATGACCTGGCGTAAACGCCCGCAGCCAAGGCATTAAGATTTCCATCTGTAATCCAGCTTCCCCCGGTCACATGCAGTCCCAAAAGATTCGAGTGGAGCTTTTCGCGGTCGGCGAGAAAGTGGCCCATATACACGGCCCCGGTGGTTCCACCAAATAAGCGAATCGTGTGAAAGAACGCAGAGAATGTCAGGATCCACTGAGGTTTCGCCAATCCCCCCGAGAAGACCCCTTGCAGGACAATGCATCCCACGAGTCCTATGAAAGCAAACCCTTGCCCGACGCCCGTGAGCAGTTCGGTGCGATAGTAGTTCGCCGCCGACCAGGCGGTTGTGTACTCTGCGTTCAGGAGGCAGGCGTAGGCGATGCAGGTAAAACCCGCGGCCATCAGCAGACGCGGATCGAGCTTGCGAAACAGGAGGAGTCCAGCGATAAACGCAACCAACAACAGCGGAAGTGCGCTCCAGATCACAGCTGGGCCGATTTGATCGGCTTCAAAGCCGTGAATCGAGAGGGACTCGGGAATCAGGATGATGGTTCCGGTGAGAGTGAACCGAAACCAGAACAGCAGGACACCAAGCAGCACGGTGTTCCATCGCCAGAGATAGGGTAGCGCCACCAGAGCGTTTGGGCCGCGCAACCTTCGCACGAGAGCGCATAACAGCAAGAACCATCCTGCCAGAAACAACCCGGTGAATACTCCGGAGCGCCACCAGTCGAGTCTCTCCCCTTGCTGAATGGCGGTAAACAGCATAGCCAGTCCCGCGCTAAGGTACAGAAACCCAACGAAACTGGGCACAGGACTGTCCTTCTTTCGTGCAGGGGCTGCTGGTATGCCGAAATAGATGCAGGCCATCATCAGCGGCGCAATCGCTGCTGAATTCCAGAACATCCAGTGCCAAGACAGATGATCGCGGTACCACCCGTATAATGACGGCGCGATATTGACCGCCCCGTCTACAAACGTGGCGTAGAGCGCGATAGTGAATGGAAGAAACCGAAGCGGGATGTTGCGAAGTGCAAAAGTCAGGGTGAGCGGATAAAAGGTGCCTGACGTCAGACCGGCGACGGCCAATGCTGCAACCAGCAGACTATAATTGTGTATGAGCGGCAGGAAGGCGGAGGTCGTGGCGAATACTCCAGCGGCGAATAGAAGGATGCGCCGTGGCCCGAGTAAACCTCCGAGATAGACAGTGAATGGCCCGATAAACATGAGGGCCGTGTTGTAGGCGCTGTCGAGCCAGGCACCGTCGTCGTAACTGATGCCGACATGTCCTTTCAAATCTGCCAGCCCCAGAGAAAGCATGCGAGCCGTGAGCGTCACGAGCCCAGCGCCTATGACGACCCCGAGAATCCCTAACAGAGGTCGGGTGGAAATCTCCGATGGGATAGCCGCAGCCGTGGCACGCGCAATCTCCGCCGAACTGGGTGGACGAATTGTAATCGTTGTAGAAGCCATGATGCTCCGTCTATCGTCTCGTGCGTATGGCGGCGGTGACGGAAAGGCCCGGACGCAAAGTAGTCGCGATGCTTGGATCGTCAAGCGCGATCTTCACCGTGATTCTTTGCACGACTTTGGTGAAATTGCCGGTGGCGTTGTCGGGCGGTAACAGTGCGAATCGCGAACCGCTGGCGGGCGCAATCTCGCTGACTCTGCCTCGGAAGACTTTCCCTGGATACGCGTCGATGCGAATTTCCGCTGGGTCGCCGACCTTTACGTTTGTGAGCTGTGTTTCGCGGTAATTTGCCTGCACCCACTTGATCTTGCTGACGAACGGAATCACTTGGGTTCCGGGAGAGACCAACTGTCCGGCGTGGACTTGTCTTTCCCCCACGTTTCCGTCTTCGGGCGCCACGATCTTCGTGTAGCCGAGGTCGACCTGCGCGACAGTGAGGGCGGCTTCCTTGGCGTGGAGATCGGCAGTCAGTTGTGCCTGTTGGGACTCCAAGACCAGCTTGGCGCGCCGTTCCGCCTCAGCCTCCGATTCGCTGCTTTTGACCATCGTCTTAGCTGCTTCCAAGTCAGCTTTCCGGCTGGCCAACAGGGCCGCAAAACGCTGCTCGTCAGCGACGGCCTGTTCGACCTTCTGTTGCGTCGTGGAATGCGTTTCAAACAGCGATTCTTGGCGTCGACGTTCATCCTGCGTCCGCAGTACATCCGCTTGTACTGCCTCTATGCCGGCCTGCGCCGCGGTAACTTGGGCATTCGCTTGATCGATTCCGGCAAGGGCGCGCGCGATTTTGGCATCTTGAAGGTCGAGCTCGCGTCGATTGTCTTCGATCGCAGCGTTCGCCGCCTCCACCAGCGCGATTGCTTGCGCCACTTGAGCTTTGTAATCGTCGTCGTCCAGTTCAACAAGGAGGTCGCCTTTGTGAACCGATTGGAAGTCTGAGACCGGTACGTCCCGAACGATGCCGGCAACCTTCGTGCTCAGCGGGGTGATGTCGCCCCAAACGTAAGCATCATCCGTAACCTGCTCGATTCGGCCACCCTCCCAGGAATTCCAGTTCCATGTGATCGTTAACACAATCGCCGCTGCCAGAAGCGCCACCAGCGCCGATACGATGTACCGTTGCCATTTGGGCTTCTGCTTTGGTTGCTCTGGAACGCGCTCTGGCTCCGCTGCGCTCGCGGGAGCCGGCGTGGTTGCGGCCGCCATGGTCAATGCACCTCCCTGGAGTTGTTTCGCACAACTCATTGCAGTTCAATGCCCGAGGGGGCCGCGCTAGGATCTCGTTGGCAGAAAAGAAGGTTACTGTCCCAACCGCACCGTGACGCCGGGACTTGCTGTCAGCCTATTAACAATTGGGAAGATGTTCGCACTCCTGGGTCGGTTGATTCATCGCGATCTTTTGCGGGGCGCCGCCGGCTGCATCCGAGGCGCGACAAAGAAGGAAAGGAAATGCGTGCCATGGCGGCGAGCGGCTATAGCACGAGCCAGCCCGAAACGAGCGCCCACCTTGCGGCTCGTGATCGACTCGACTTACTCTTATCCGGATAGCGGCCTAAAGCTAGGATCCGCAGACTGCATTGAATCTATCTGATCTACCGGGCGGTCCGGCACTTAGGTTTCTTAGAACGAAAGCCGCAGTGCAAACTGCAGCAGGCGTGGGTTGGAACCGACCGCCGTGGACGTGATCTCGCCGAACGTTGGCGACCCGAGGTTGGTATTCGGTTCCGCGAAGTTCGGAGTGTTGGTCAGATTAAAGGACTCCGCTCGGAACTGCATCCTCACGTTCTCCCGGATGGGGAAGTCCTTGGTGAGCGAAAAATCCAGGTATCTGTGCGGTGGACCGTAAATGCAGTTGCGCCGCGCGTTGCCCAGCAGCCCCGGAGCCTGTACCGCAAAAGCGGATGTGTTGAACCACTCTTCGAGCGTGTGCACATTGCCTGCGTTAGGATTGCCAACCTGGTTGGGGGCGTCGCCACCGCGGAAGCCCAGTATGCCGCTGGCATTCGTGATGGTTCCCGGAGGTCCGCCTCCTTGTTCGCTGATGCTGGTCGGCAGGCCGGTGGAGTAAGCGAAGATCGCGTTGACACTCCAACCCTTTACTAGGTACGCAGTCGCGCCGTGCAGTGACCCGCCGAAGGGCAGTGTGTAATCGAGCATGGCCGTGAAGCGCTGGCGCACATCCAGGTCGCCGTTGCCGTAGTCGTACTGCAGGAAGCTGTTCACGGGGATGGGCGTGCCATTGCCAGAATCCATCAGGCACCCGTCACGAACGCACTCCACCGGCCGAACGCCGCCTTCACCCTGTGGCGAGCCGTTGTTCAGAATGTGCGACCAAGTGTAATTGACATTGGCATTCAAACCTGCGGCAAAACGGTGCAGAAAGGATGCCTGCAAAGCGTTGTAGTTCGAGTTTGCGGCGCTTTCCAATACGTAGATTTGATCGCCGCTGTAGGCTGGGTAAGGAATAGGTCCCTGGGTGAAACAGCTCAAAGAGTACGTCGGCTTGCCGCTGCTGACGCACCCGGAGCCGCTGTAATTGTAAGTGGCGTAGCTCGCCTGGTTGATGTCCGGCACAAGCGGCAGGTGACGCCCCAGGTTGCCCACGTATCCCAGACTGATCAAGTTGGCGCCCAATTCCTTCTGGAGCTGTAAGCTGTACTGGGCTACGCGCCCCGACTTCAGGTTATTCGCCACAGCGTCAATTTCGGTTCCAGCCGCTACGCCCGTTCCAAGCGCCTCATTTGGATACTCCGCGCTGGCGGGATCAATTGTGGGCTGCCACAGCCCTCTCGCCATCGTAAGCCCCAGACCGCCGGGCCCCGCAATCGCGCTCGGACATTCGACGGGATACGAGGAGTCGCCCCCGCAGTCTCGGCTGATTATGAAGGGAACATTCTGTAGAGTGGCAGCGTTGCCAATTTCATTCGGGAAGTAGGAGAGACCAAAACCGCCTCGCAGCACCATGCCGTGACCCAGCGACGCGGAAAAGCCAAGCCGAGGAGAGACATCACCGAAGTCGGTCTTCACGTTCGCAGTACTGCTGCCGTGATTGGCCCCTGAGAGGCCCGGAGAAACCACCTCACCAGTGGCTGTGTCAAAGCTTGAAATGTAACCGTTAACTTCGGTGAATGGGGTAAAGATGTCATAGCGGACGCCGAGATTGAGCGTCAGCCACTTCATAGCACGCCAGTTGTCCTGAACGTAGCCGCCGATTTCCCAGGAGCGGAAGTGTGGGAAAGCCACATCGTTCTGGAATTGCGCGTCCGAGGCATAACCCGCAACTAGGTCGCCAAGACCACTGCCCGTGAACGTCCCGTTGACAGAATAGACGCCTCGGGGGCTAATGCTTTGCTGCCAGTTGAGCTGCCGCCGGATGAGGCTCGCTCCGGTCTTGACACTGTGAGTGCTATGGTTCCAGGTCAAAGATCCCTGGTACTGGAAGGTGTTGTTGTAGTCGAAGAGCGGCGTGAACAGTCCGTCGCCCAGGCCTGTGTAGGGCGCAGCTAAGGAAAAGGCTGGCAGACCGTATTTCGCTCCGCCACTGTCGGCATTCATGCAGTAACCGGTTCCTAAAGAACAGGGATCGAAGCCCAACTCGACTCCGGCGTTGGCGCCATTGATGGTCAACTCCTGGTTGGCAAATCTAAGGTAAGCAACCTTGAATTCCAAGAGCAGTTCGGGTCGAAAGACATGGACGTAGTCCAAGCCAAGATTCTGGCCACGTTCCAGGCCCGGCCCACCAGTGATTCCCGGCGGATTACTCGGGCCGAATGTCTTTCCATTAATGGAAACGTTCGGGAGATTCCCTGGAGTGTAGGTGTTTACGTCATTGAATGAGTAACGCGCAAACAACGCATCCCGATCCGAGAAGTGATGATCGACTCGCACATCGAAGGTATGGCTGAACTGTGTTCCCACGGGAGAGTAAACGAAGTTGTTTTGCGTCCCGGAATTCGTAGGTTCGGGATATAGCGAGAACAGGTTCTTGCCCAGCTCGCTGACCACAAACGGACTTGTATTCTCCAACAGGGAACCTGCGGGAATCGTCTGCCCCACGGCAGTTGTCGCCACGAGACTCTCCTGTGCCGCCGTGGGAACGGTGGAGGTATACGTGTTCTGGGCGTATGCCTGACGAAATCCCTCATAATCGCCAAAGAAAAAAGTCTTGTTCTTCTGGATTGGGCCGCCGATGCTTCCGCCAAATTGATTCTGACGTAACTCCGGCTTCGGCCCCGTCGTCGCAAAGTAGTTGCGCGCATCGAAAATGTCGTTGCGCAGATACTCGAAGAGCGAACCGTGGAAAGTGTTCGTGCCAGACTTCGTAATAACGTCGGCTACGCCTCCCTCTGTGCGCGAGACTTCCGCCGGGTATAGGTTGGTGGAGACATCAACTTCCTGAACGGCCTCGATGGAGGGTCGCACGACAACGGTTCCGAAGTACCGTTCGTTATTGTCCATGCCATCGATCATGTTGTTGTTGAGAAAGTCGTTCTGTCCGTTTGCAGAGAAGGCAGAGGTCAGACGGCGGTCCACACTATGATTCCCGCCGCCCGGCGCATTGGAAGCCCCCTCGGTCACTCCCGCCGCGAGCTGAACTAAGTTTGTCAGATTGCGGCCGTTCAGCGGCAGATCCGCCACGCTTTTGGTGGCGATTAACGTGCCGATCGTGGAAAAGTCGGTCTGTAGGGCAGGAACGGCTTCGGCAGAAACCGAAATGCTCTCACTCGCGATGCCGATTTCCATCTTGGCGTCCACGCGGATACGCTCTCCAGCCGACAAGTTCAGGTCCTTGGTCACAAAGGTCCGGAAGCTTTTGGCCTCAATCGTGACTTCGTAGGTCCCTACTTGCAGAAGACTAAAACTATAGTCGCCCGTTTCCCCCGTCGGTACCGTTCGGGATACGCCCGTAGTCGTATTTCGAATGGTCACCTTTGCATCGGGTATCACCGCGCCCGAAACGTCAGTTACCGTGCCCACCACATCGCAAGTATTTACCTGCGCCACCAGGGGCGGCGTGGCCGCTAACAAGAGCAAGCACAGCATAAAACGGATCGGCAGTCGCCCGCTTCGCACGTGTCCTCCCTCTTGTCGCCTAAGCCCCGCCGACGACTGCGCCCTTGTCACTTCGCCAGTCATTATCCCCGTAACGCACGCACCACCAATCCGCGAACATTTTGGAAGTTCCCCTT
>Ga0335079_10002109_pt1 | contig 22988 bp, 18 predicted proteins | sample Lox_Sample_33_FD_206719 | JGI IMG/M metagenome (GOLD analysis project Ga0335079, IMG submission 206719) | Soil microbial communities from Loxahatchee National Wildlife Refuge, Florida, United States - Lox_Sample_3.3 | ecosystem: Environmental > Terrestrial > Soil > Wetlands | place: USA... | reverse complement strand
TGGACCGACACCACGCCCGGACCGATTAATCTGAGCGGTACGGCTTATGGCTGGGGTATCAACACCAGTTCCAACATTAGGTTCACAGCAAAAGATGTGGCCAAGTTGCAGGTGGTGTACGGTCATGGAATTGAAAACTACATGAATGATGCCCCGGTTGACATTGGTGTTCAGAGCAATCCCGGAAATCCAGTCGCGCCGGTCAAGGGCGTGGCGCTGCCCGTCTTAGGTGTCGTTGCATTCGTTGATCATACCTGGAGTCCCAGATTCGCCAGCTCCGCCGGTTATTCGATGGTAAACATTGAAAACTCTGACGGCGAGCTTGCAGCAGACTTTCACCAGGGTCATTACGCGCTTGGGAACCTGCTTTTTTATCCCGTTAAGCAACTCATGGTGGGGACAGAATTTCAGTTTGGCAGGCGCGTGAACTTCAGCGACGGGTTCAACACGAATGACTACCGCCTCCAGTTCTCGGTGAGATATGACTGGGCGAAAGCCTTCGGCTTTAACACAGACCATTAGCTCCACTGCAGGAGAGTCCATGAATTGCTGCACAAGAATCGCCCGATCCGCTGCTGTCAGCTTGATCGCACTGAGTTCACTTGTCGCCACGACCTGGGGGCAGTCAAGGAGCCCGGTTGCCCCAACTAGGGAGCAAGTCGAGGCCGCCGTTCGCGAGGCGTTCCTGAAATATCAGAGCGACACAACCGGGAAGAACGCCGATTACATACCCTATCTGGCCCAAGTGGATTCAAAGCTGTTTGGAGTTGCGGTTGTCAGCACAGACAACCAGACATTCACGATGGGAGATGTAAATTACTCGTTCTCCATCCAGTCGATTTCCAAAGTTTATACGCTGGCGCTGGCAATGGAAGAACTCGGCCCGGAGAAGACCTTCGAGCGAATTGGGTCAGAGCCAACCGGGCGGGCATTCAATTCGGTGAATGCAGTTGTCGACATGCCGACGCACACCGGAAATCCTTTCGTCAACGCGGGCGCGATTGCAACTACCAGCCTTATCACCGGCAAAGACGAAGATGAGAAATGGAACAAAATCCTAGGATTTTACGGCAAAGTTGCCGGCGAAAAGCTTTCTCTCATCGAGGAGGTTTACAAGTCGGAAGCTGCGACCAACGCAGGCAATAAAGCCCTGGCGATGCTATTGGCCAAGTACGAACGAATCTATGCTGACCCCTTTGAGTCAGTGGATATTTACACGAAGCAGTGCTCTGTCGGTGTGAATGCGCTGCAGCTCGCCCGCATGGGCGCAACGTTGGCTAACAAAGGCATTAACCCTGCGACTGGTGAGCGGGTCATCAAGAGCGAAGATGTTCCCAATATTTTGGCAGCAATGATGATGGCCGGACTCTATGACTCATCGGGAAGCTGGGCGTGGCACGTCGGCCTTCCTGCGAAGAGCGGTGTCGGCGGAGGTATTGTTGCAGTGGCGCCGGGTAAAGGCGCCATCGCTGTTTTTGCTCCCCGCCTCGACGAGGCAGGAAACAGTGTGAAGGCACAGGAAGTCATCGCCTATGTAGCGAACAAGCTCAACTACAACATTTTTTCTCCGGGATCGGTCGGACTCAAGTAGCACAACCATTTTCTTGGGTGTGCTCCGAGTGGAGAGGTTATGAAGAGACGTGGCTTGATTATATGGATAGCAACCTGCCTCTGCGTTGGAACGACTATTCACGCGCAGCAGACGCGAACCGAGAAGGATCTGCTCGGACAGAAGCAGGTTCCCGCTGACGCTTACTACGGTGTGCAAACCGCCCGGGCCCTTGATAATTTTCAGATCTCCGGCACCGACATCGCTCACTACCCTGGATTCGTAGACGCGTGGGCAATCGTGAAATTGGCGGCTGCGCAGGCCAACACCGACGTCGGAGCGATGAGCAAAGAGAAATTGGACGCCATTGAGAGAGCGTGCCAGGCGGTTTTGGCCGGGAAGTACCACGACCAGTTTGTGGTGGACTGGTACCAGGGCGGCGCCGGTACCTCGAGCAACATGAACGCTAACGAGGTCCTTGCCAATATTGCCCTTGAAATGTCGGGACGCAAGAAAGGCGAATATCAGTTCATCGACCCCCATGACGACCTGAACATGTCCCAGTCGACCAATGACTCTTACCCGACTGCCATCAAAGTTGCGATTCTTCTTAGGAACGAGAAACTGATTGGGGAGATGCAACAGCTTTCGTCGGCGTTTCGAACGAAAGGGGATACCTATCTTCGAATGGTGAAGATGGGACGGACGGAAATGCAGGACGCCGTGCCTATGACCGTGGGCCAGGAGTTTTATGCGTTTGCGGCCGCGCTCGACAGTGAGATTCAACTACTCAAGGATGCAGAGAAGCCTCTGTACACGGTCAACATGGGTGCAACCGCAATCGGCACAGGTTTGAATGCGCCGAAAGGATATGCGGAGCGTTGCGCGGCACACCTTGCCACCCTTACCGGCAAGCCGATTATCCCGGCGCCAGATATGCTTGCAGCCACTTGGGACCAGCAGGGTTTTGTCGTCTATTCGGCCGCCCTGCGCAGTGTAGCCATCAAAATGTCGAAGATTGCCGGTGACCTGATCCTATTGGCTTCGGGTCCGCGTGCCGGTCTGGCTGAGATCAAGCTCCCAGCCGTGCAGCCCGGTTCTTCAATTATGCCCGGGAAGGTGAACCCCGTCATTCCAGAGCTGGTCAATGTGGTTGCGTTCCGCGTGATCGGCAATGACTACACGGTCAGCCTGGCGGCTGATCATGGGCAGTTGCAACTTAACGCATACGAGCCAATTGAAGCACTGGCAATACTGGAATCTCAGCAGTTGCTATACCGCACCTCAATCACACTGCGTACCAAGTGTGTTGATGGCATCGCTGTAAACGAACAAACTTTGCAGCACGACCTGGAGACCACGGTAGGCATCGTAACCGCCTTGAACCCAATTATCGGATATGAAAAAGCCACTGAGCTAGCTGCCGAGGCGTACGAAAGCAACAAGGGAATTCTCGAGATTATCCGCGAGAAGCATATCCTGACCGAGCAACAGGTCAATGAACTGCTCGACCCAGTAAAGCTGACCGGCCTGGATACCAGCAAGTATTCGCCGGCTAAGTGAGGTGGGACGGGAGGAGTGGATCATGAAAGGAAATACCAAATTCTGTGTCTATGTTCTCATTCTGATAGTTCTGAGCGGCCTTAGTTCCGCTGCTCAAGAGAAGAGCCGACCAAACGTCGTCATTCTCGCCACCGGAGGCACGATAGCGGGAGCGGCTGCAACGGGGACGCAAGCCGGCTACACCTCTGGTGCGGTAAGCATCGACACCATGATTGCGGCTGTTCCCGGTATCAAGGATCTTGCCAACCTCAGAGGAGAACAGATTTCGAACGTGGGGTCGCAGGACATGACCATTGCGATCATGCTAACGCTGGCCAAACGCATCAACGCGCTGCTGGCGCGCCCTGACGTCGACGGCATAGTCGTTACCCATGGGACCGACACGATGGAGGAGACGGCGTTCTTCCTCAATCTGGTCGTCAAGAGCGACAAACCCGTTGTCATGGTTGGCTCGATGCGACCCTCGACCGCGGTCAGCGCGGATGGTCCATTGAATCTCTACGATGCAGTCGCCGTAGCTGCTGACCCCAACGCCAGGGGGCGCGGCGTGCTCGTGGTGATGAACGACTGGATTCACGGTGCCCACTCTCTCACTAAGACCAGCACAACCGCCGTGCAGACTTTCATGTCGCCGTTACGGGGCTTGGTCGGCGTATCCACTTACGGCAAGAATGACTACTACAACAATCCTGAATGGAAGCACACAACTGGGAGCGAGTTTGACGTGACGAATGTCACGGAGCTTCCTCGTGTAGACATCATCTTCGTCTGTGCCGACATGTCCCCGGACTTGATTGACGCTGCGGTGGCTAATGGCGCTGCTGGCATCGTCATTGCCGGAGTGGGTAATGGCAACATGAACAGGGCATCTTTGGACGCTGCAGGTCGGGCAGCGAAGAAGGGAGTTGTCGTCGTCAGGAGCAGCCGTGTGGCAACCGGCGCTGTAGGGCGCAATGTCGAGGTAAACGACGACGAGTTGGGATTCGTCGCCTCCGACGAACTAAACCCCCAGAAGGCTAGGATGCTTCTAATGCTGGCATTGCTGAAACCGCGCTCGACAATCCAGATACAACAACTGTTTCAGACCTATTAGCTGCGCCCTAGCTAGACAGACGGTCCACAGCAGGCGGCAAGCATGATCTGGATCGAACTCTGTGTTTTATTGACTTGTATCTTGATTGGTGCACGGCTAGGCGGAATCGCCCTGGGTACTGTGTCGGGCCTGGGCCTGGTTCTTCTTGTTTTTGCCTTCAAAGAGCCGCCGGGCGGGCCGCCACAGGCCGTCATCGGCATGATCATAGCCGTGATCACCGCGTTGGCGACGATGCAGGCTGCCGGTGGGCTGGATTATGTCGTAAGCATTGCCGAGAAGGTCATGCACAAGCACCCGCGATACATCACATTCGTCGCGCCGATAGTGACCTACCTTCTCGTCCTCGCCTCCGGAACGAATCACGTCATCTATGCCCTTCTCCCCGTAATTGGTGAAGTATCTCGAAAAGCAAATGTTAGGCCCGAGCGTCCGATGTCTATCAGCGTCATCGCCGGCTTCCAGGGTGTGATCGCTTCTCCAATCTCTGCTGCTACGGTTGCAATGCTAGGCCTCCTGGCTGCTCGCAATGTGTCTCTGCCCAAGCTTCTGGCCGTCACTATACCGTCGACATTCATCGCCATCCTGATTGGCGCCCTATCGGTTGCCTGGAAAGGCAAACAGCTAAGCGAAGACCCCGAATATCAGAAGCGCCTGGTCAGCGGACAACTCAAAGCACTCGAAGCCACGCCAACGCTGCAAGGACGAGATCTATTCAATGCCCGGGGCTCGACCATTGCATTCTTATTCAGCATTCTGCTGGTTGTAGTGATCGGAATTTTTCCAAGACTTCGTCCGGTTTACCAGATCGTTGCCAATGGCGGCGCCGACACCGACCAGGTGAGCATGAGCATGGCGATTATGATCATCATGATCGCAACCGCCGGTTTCTCAATGATCGTCTTCAAGGCTTCTCCCGAGGCAACCTTGAAGGGAACAATAATGCGGGGCGGAATTATTGCTGTTATATCAATCGTTGGTGTCTCTTGGCTCGGATCCTCTTTCTTTGAGGGGAACCGCCCCCTGATCGTCGGTAGCATTTCCCATCTGATCCAGCACTATCCCTGGATGTTTGCCGTGGGCCTATTCATATTGTCTAACCTGCTGTTTAGTGGTGCCGCCACTGTCGTCATTCTCGTTCCATTGGGTTTGGCACTTGGTTTGACATCATCCCATCTGGTAGCATTCTACCTGGCGGCAAACAGCGTCTTTTTCCTTCCCACCTATGGCACGTTGATTGCGGCTGTTTCCTTCGATCAGACAGGAACTACCAAGATTGGAAAATATTTACTCAATCACAGTTTCATGCTGCCGGGAATGGTCACTGTGGTATCGGGTATCATCATTGCGCTCTTAATCAATCCTCTGGTAGGACTTTAATCAATCCTAGAATTCGTAGTAAGGAGGATCTGCCAGGTACCCCTCACGGGTCTCACGATCAAATTTCTGAAGGAGCTTGGCAAGGGACTGTGGGTAACAGCCCGCTACTGCTCAGCTTGGCTGCTCGACGCCATGCGCTTCGAGTCCGAAAACAAATGCGCAAGTGATTCCTAAGGAGACAGCGATTAACGGAGCAGGGGCTCGGGGGACGAAGTACTCGGTTGCCACCAGGAGCACGATCATCACTACCCCGACCGTCAAGGTCGGCAAAGAAGTGTGCGGCATGCCGCGAAAGGTGGCCAATAGGTTTTGGACGAAAGAACCTCTGGCGAAATGGATGCCAAGGATCTTTGGGAGTTGATCTAGAACAATCACCAAGCCGATTCCAGCTTTGAACCCGACCAACACAGGCTCCGAAATAAAGTTGGCAATGAAGCCGAGCCGCAGCAGGGAAGCAACTACGAGCATGCCCCCGACCAATAATGTCAACGTTGCCGAAGCGCGCAGCAAGGAATCTGGATCCCCTCCAGGAACGACCTCGCCAAGTTCCGCGGCGGTCAAAATGGCAAGGGTTGTAGTGGTGCTCACGCTGAGAGGTCGCGATGTGCCCAAGACCGCGTAGATCACCATGGGCAGAAATGCTGTGTAAAGACCCACCTGCACCGGGAGGCCAGCGATGGTGGCGTAGGCCATTGCCTTGGGGATGACAACAGCAGCCGTAGTCAAACCGGCAATGATATCGGGACGCAACATGCTCTCCGATATCCGGCAAGCCAATCGGGGACCGCCACGGATTGTGGCGCCTTGAACTGGGACGGCACAATTCCTCCAACGACGAGTCGTGGATTTGGAGTATCGCGTCCGTCTAAACATACAAGCAGCCAAGCCGTTGCACACCTAGGGATTTACCTAGTAACTGGCTGGCGCGAGTCGGTCGCGTCAACCTCTTCGATGCGACCCTTCATTGCGTTTTGGTCGATTTCCAGCCACCCGGCCAGCCAGGGAGCTCATGCCATGCCAATAGGGCAAGTCCATAATGGCGTGTCATGCTCAACGCGCCGGGGACTAGGAATTTCCCTAGTAGCATCCGGACGGGCGCCGGTTTAGAACCAAATCATCACTCCAGCACCGTTGCCTGTTCGCTGGGTGAGTAAGGGACATCTCCGTAAAGGCACGGCAGAACTGGAGGAGGAAACCGATGGGCCGACAAATTGTTGTAGTGAGTCTGCCGGTGCATCTCCCACAGCGTTTTCCAAGGCGGGTTTTGGCCATCCTGGGGCCGGCCACGCTCTTGGGGAAACAGCGGCAACGCCTAAGCTAAGTTAGTCGTACTCCCAGGTAGATTTCCACTTGCTGCGAGAAAGAGAGGTTAATTCTATGCGTAACAGCAATCGATTTCACACCGGCTGGATATCCATAGCAGCACTCACTCTGGTCGCTCTCCTGAGCACCGGGCTTTTGGCGCAGTCGGCAAAAACGCAAGGAGTGATTAAGGCGCGAAACGGAGACCAGATGCTCCTCCAGGTTTCAGGCTCACCTGACGTCACCGTCTTGTTAACTGACACCACTCAGGTGGGGCAGGTACAGGGTGTGCTGAAGGCGCGCAGGAAGCAGATGTCCATGGCCGCGCTGATCCCTGGTCTCGCCGTTAATGTCGAAGGTACCTACAACACGGAGAATCAACTCGTCGCCGAGAAAGTGTCGTTCAAGGGCGATGATTTGCAGGAAGCCCAACGGATGCAGGCCGGCATGCACGAGGTGAAGGTGCAAAACCAGCAGCAACAGGAAGAGCTGGCGAAGCAGAATGCTGCCCTGAAAGCCCAGAACGAAGCATTGCAACAGCAGCAGGCGCAACTGACTGAGCAACAGAAGAAGCTTGCCGAGACTAAGGCGGCGATCGAGGCGGCGGTGGCGCGCTTTGGTCAACTTGACGATTACTATATTCGGGATGAAGTGACTGTGTACTTTGCCAACGGTAAAGTCACAGTTGATCCGAAATATATTCCGCAGTTGCAAAAACTGGCCGACAGCGCCAAAGGAATCGACGGCTACATGGTTGAGGTGAAAGGCTATGCTTCGTCCGTCGGCAGCGTCTCTTTGAACCAGAAGCTGAGCGAAGACCGCGCCGCCAATGTGACCAACATTCTGCTTCAGCAGGGCCATGTTCCTCTTACCAGAATGCTCGCTCCGGGTGCTATGGGAGAGAGTCAACAAGTAGGCAGCGACAAGACGGCGGAGGGACAGGCAGAGAATCGGCGGGTCGTGGTCCGCGTGCTTCAGAGCAAAGGTATCGCGGGCGTGTAGACAGGCTGACGTTTTCTCCAGTGTTCCACTCCCGCAAGACCGCTGGCTGCTTTTCGCCGAGAGAACATCGGGGTCTGTCCAACAGCGAGCGGATAAGCCGAGTGCTGAATAGTGTACATGCGGGAAAACGAAAGGAGACAGGACAATGCAAATCGTTAAGTGCCTATCGAGACTCATAGTTGTCGTCTCGATGTTGATGTTCTTGGCAATTCCGGGATTCCCTAGAGACAACAACGAAACCATCGATGCCACGGCTTGGGGTACAAGCACCCAGTTGGGAAAAAACATCGGGGTTACGCTCATCATCTACGAATACTCGACACCGGAGGACCGTGCCATTTTAGTGGAGGCTTTTCAAAAAGGCTCAAATCAGGGCCTCGTCAATGCCCTCGAGAGAATGAAGGCAGTGGGCCGCATCCGCATAACAGGCACCTTGGGATTTGATGTTAGCTACATCTTAATGATCCCAACCTCTACCGGGAGAAAGATCCGTTTTGTTACTAATCGAGAAATCAGATTTGGCGAGGCGTACTATGACACGGAGTCACAGTACTATAACCTGAGTGGTGGTGAAATCGAATTGAATGACCAGGATCCAAGCAAGAGCTCTGGGGTCCTTTTCCCAGCCGCTCAGTTGGGCATCGATGACCAAGGCCAGTTGTCAATCAATCTGCGTATGAATCCGTGGAGGTTGAGCAACATAATCGACTGGAACAAGAAACAAGGGAGGGAATAACCCTCGGACCTTGTCATAGAAGACCTTGTCAACGAAACCTAAGTCAGCCTAGCTAGCGGTCGGTAATGTAATGTTGTTTGTGTAGAGGGATCAGTGATGAAGATTCAGCGCTGTTGTGGGATGTCTTGCGCTGTCGTCGTGCTCGTCCTGGGCCTGTTGCCCAGACTTGCAGGCGCTCAAGAGAAGAGGGCTGAAGATAAGTATGCATGCCTGGAGCCCAGCCCTGCCGCGCAGTGCAATGCGAGTAATACTTGCGGGTCTCCTTCCATGCCGTGCATCGTCAATGTGAAAAGAACCGGGCACTCCGCATCAGCTACGCCAAGCATCCCAAACGCAAAAGACAATGCACTTTTCTGTGTCACGACCGGCACTACGGTAACCTGGCGCTCAAGCGCAAGTAACACAGGCTTTCTTGTGGACTTTGGTGCCTCCTCGCCGTTTGATCCGCCAGAGACGATTATGGGGGGCAGCAAAAAGGCTGTCGCTGTCAAGGCTGTCAGAACTGGGTGTTTCCGGTATGCGTTTCAGGCGACCAAATCCTCGGCGGTAAGGGGGATGAGTGAGGCATCACGAGCGGAGTTAATCGTACTCGGCGGAGAATAGCCTGCTTATCAAGGTCAGCGCCCAAGAAGGATCCTCCGCCATGTTCCGCCTCATTTGCGTGCTTGCGCTGTTGCTTTCGCTGGCTGTTCCCGGCTTCGCACGAGACAAGACAGACGTAATTTACATGAAAAACGGGGACCGTCTCACATGCGAGATCAAGGGACTCGACGCTGGGGTGCTCTACATTAGTGTGGATTATCTTCTGGGAACGCAGTCTCTGCAGTGGTCTGAGATCCAGCGCCTTGAGAGCAAACAACTGTTTATCGTGAAAACGGAGGACGGGAACTCCTACGTCGGCACTCTGTCTACCATCGAAGCCGGTGGCTCTAGTCCCATCAAGATCGCAGTTCTGGAGGAAATGCAGCAGGCGGTCGCCATGAATGGGCCGGAGCTTGTCCAGATCACTCAGACCTCGGAAAAATTCTGGCAGCGATTCAACGGCGCGATCAATTCCGGGCTTATATATTCCAAAGGTAACCAGACAACACAGTACACGCTTAGTTCTGATCTGACCTATCCCCGTGAGAGATGGGCTGCCTCAGCTGCGGTCACTTCCAATTTATCATCCAGCACCGGAACCACTGCCGCCACACGGAATGACTTCGCGATTGACAGCCGTAGATTACTGCCCTGGAACAACTGGTTCTACGCCGCCGCCGGCGATTTTCTGCAGAGCTCGGAGCAGGGTATCAAATTGCAGTCCACCCTCGACGGCGGGATCGGGCACTATCTTAAGAATTCGAACATTATGCAGCTTTCACTGCTGGGAGGCGTAGCCTGGCAGAGCATAAAATATCAGCAAGCCAAAACGAGTCTACCTCAACAGAATGTCGCAGCGGGGTTGGTGGGGGTGAAATTCAAGTTTTTTCGGTTTGACAAGACCGAGATGGAGGCCTCCACAGCGGTGCTACCAGCATTTTCCCAGTCCGGCCGAGTTCATGTGACCACAAATGCAGCTTATTATGTCAAACTCATCTCGAATCTCAAGTGGAACATCTCTTTTTATGGCAATTGGGATAATCAACCGCCTCACGGCTTTTCTGGAAGCGACTACGGTACCAGCTCCGGCCTCGGCTGGACATTTGGTAATCGCTAAGGAGACTCTGAACAAGTGGATCGGTTGGCCTCAGGGGCTAAAGCCCGCACTGATTTTGCTGACCTTCCGGCACTGGGGCTTAATTAGAGTCTCCCTAATGCTTCCTCAAGCGGCTTGTGAGGATGAATTCCCAGGCAGTTTCGTACTTACCTTCCCGATATTCTCGATAAACCGGACGTGCGCCCCCCCCAGAGCGGCGGAAAGTATTTCAACGGTTGTTGCTGTGCATTCAACGATGTGATGGATCTGCCGGAAGGACGCTATTTGGGCATGAAGGCGCTTTGCGGGCTGGACTGTCGGAGCAGTTTGGCCTTTATTCGACGGCAGAAAATCAAGCCCTGACAGCCAGGGATGCCCGGCTGCGTAATCGGATTACTTCGGGTTGGCCCGTTACCTATCCGATTGGTTCATCAGAAGCATTTCTGGAAAAACGGCGCATCCGCCACGGAGCAACCTCGTGCGCCGTCAGCTTCGGTCGAGTGCGGGACAACCTTGGTAGGATTACGTCAACAACAGGGGCAGAACCGTAGGATAGTGACAAGAATCCGTGAGCAGACAACACTCTGGTTTCGATGACAACCGGCGAGACATTGGGTTCTAGGACCAGAATGTCTGGTCGAGCGGTGCTGCTTTTAATCTGCCCTGTGTCTTCCGAATTAACGATGTCACTCTCACCCCATGCTCCGTGTATAGCGCGAAGCAGTGCAAGAGCGCCATTGATCGTATGCTCAGTTGTGGCTATTGGCAGGTTTAGTTGAAAAACGAAGGAGAAGACAGCGTCTGCTAGCCTATTGGACCGAGATAATTACTTTTGCCCGGGCGTGGCCTTCTTCCACGTAGGCGATGGCGTCGGCGGTTTGCGTCAGCGGATAGCGTCGGTCGATCACAGAGGTTACTTTCCCGGCGTTGATCAGTTCGCCCAAGGTCGTCAGGTCGTCTCGAGTAATGTTCGCAATGAAGAATGTGAATTTCTGCCGTAAAAATGGAGGCCACGCGAATGCCTTCAGTAATCGCGCGAATACCTTCCACATCTCCTTGGGCGCTCCGGTCATGACGCACTTGCCATTCGGACTCAGAACGCGCCTCATCGACAACAACGTGCGGTTTCCCACGTTGTCGAGCAGCAGGTCGTAACGTCCGGTGTCCTGCGTGAAGTCCTCGCGGGTATAGTCGATGACCCTGTCCGCCCCGAGAGCACGCACCAGCTCAACATTCTTCGTGCTGCAAACACCGGTCACATTAGCCCCAAGTAACTTCGCGATCTGCACGGCAAAAGTGCCGATCCCTCCCGCCGCGCCGTTAATCAACACTTTCTGCTCGGGCTGAAGGTGTCCTTTGTCGCGAAGCGCCTGCAGGGCCGTAAGTCCAGCAATCGGAATAGCAGCCGCTTGCTCGAAGGTCACGCTTTCCGGTTTCGGTGCTAACTTGGTTTCGGAAGCGCAGACATATTCAGCAAAGGCACCTTTGCCAGCGCCGAACACGGCATCACCCGCCCTGAAATGCGCCACCTTTCGTCCGACCGCAACTATCTCGCCAGCGACATCTACTCCGGGCCGTTCGGCTTTCATGCGCCAGTCCAGCGGATTGACGGAAGCGGCGCGAACCCGCAGGGCGACTTCGTTGTCCTTCGGAACGGGCTGTTCAAAGTCCTTTATTTCGAGGATCTTTCTCGATTTCGTCTTCGTATAAACGGCAGCCTTCATTTGGGCTGAGATGTTAAGCCTCGATGAGTAGGATCGGCTGTGACAGGAATCACAGAATCGGGCAGCGAGTGTAATGGGATATTTCAACCATTGACAAACCGCCTTGTGGGTTCTGCTGGTCGACAGTCCGAACAAGAGGAAGGTGGCGAGAACTTTCGAGCCGCCTTGATATTGCGTGCCGCACGCGTCAAAGCACTAGCCGACTTTCCCCGCCTTGGCAGAGCGCTTGACAGACAGGGGTGTGAAGTACGCTTGCGCGCGGCCGATGTTGAAGGATACCTGATAAGGATGGATGCTCTGAGCGATAGCCGGAATGACCACCGGATCGTCCGGCAGGTGATAGGTGCACAGCGCCATTTTCGGAGCGTAGCGGGAGATCGTCACTTTTGCGCCTTCGAGCGCGACCCGCTCGGCGCCTTCGATGTCGGCCTTGATGAAGTCAACCCGCTTCAACTTCAGCGATTCCACGACGCCGTCGATGGTGCGCGCCTGGACCTCAAGCCCTCCGTTGTCGGAGACCCGAGATTCGACGCCGTTCGACTCGAAGCGCAGAACCGTGTTCTCTTTCCAGGCTGCGGCGCGGATGAGGTGCAAGCGGCCCAACTCGATCTCTTGCGCGAAACAATGCTCGACCCAGCCGATATGCTCCGGCTCCGGCTCGAACATAACCACGGTCGCGGCGCCGCGGCTGAAAGCATAGCGGCTGAATGAGCCGATCTGACCGCCGAGGTCGATTACCACGTCCCCCGCGTTGATCCGCACCGCCCCGCGTTCATAGACGCCGCGCATATGGTCGAGCGCGAAAAGACCGGCATATTGTCGCAGGCTCCTGGTCCAGCAGAGGGTCCCGATGGGTGTATCGTAGGCTACGCAGTCGTCACTGTCGGCGCGCGGGATGGCCAGCTTCTCGGTCGGCCAGCGGGTTGATGATGTCGTCCAGGTCCGGGCTATGTCGAGCCATCCGAACTGCGGCAAATGGCCGGACGCCTTAAGTCGCAAGACGTCGGCGCGAAACGCAATCTGGCTTACCTTGGAAATCATGGCCCATCTATCTTGACACAGCTCAGAATAGGCGCAACCGCGACCTTGTGGCCGCCCGGTGCGCGGTCGGCGGGGCCTGACTCTGGGTTAGCGCCGGCTATGCAACTATGCTCAGGAAGAGGAACAGGAAAATCGACAACCGCGGCGGGAGCAGGACCGTCAGAGTCAGATCGCTCGGCCTCCAGATCGAACTGAGAACAAGCGCATGGGATCGCGTGTGGCCGTGCATGCACTCCTCCCTCGTGAGGCGGTTTCAGGCAGACGTGGCGTATGGACGCGTGAGTTGCATCCGCCTACCTACGGCGACGGGGACTACCAGATCACCCCGGCGTCACCGCCGCACGCGCCGAAGGTCCCGTAGAGACTCCCGCTGGGTCCGGCTTCCACGTCGCGCCAGAAATCACCATGGCTAAAGTTGAAGATTGGCCCTGAGGGCAGCGGGCTCAGTGCTCCCAAGACGAAAATCCATTGGTCGTAGCCTGAAGTTGCATACACCTGGCCCGCCGGGGTGACCGTTATACCGTGAAAGATGGCAGACCCAGGCTCCTCACACCCAAAGCTAATGCAATACAAATAGTAGGTATCACCCAGATCGGTAAAGTGCTCGAATGGGACGCCTGGCGTGAACACAAACGCTCGCCCCAGCGTCCAATCGAAGCACTGGCCAAAGTCGCAAAGTTGTGCGTTGTACTGGTAAAAACCATAGAAGCTGCCGAAGTGCTCTTGAATCAATACCGGATTACACTCGCCGCTTCCGGGATAACAGCCGCTAAAGCTGGAGAGAACTGTCTCTGTCCAGCCGGAGCCGGCAGGCGCCAACTGAAAAATCACTCCGCCGCCGCCACCTCCCCCTTCCGTCGTTCCGTAGAGATTGCCGTTTGGTCCCGACAGCAGTGAGTTGGGTACACCACCATCACTGCGACCGGTAAAGCTGTAAATGATCTTCTCGCTCCAACCGTCGCCGGAAGGAGTGAGTTCAAACACCGTGCCCAGCCCGTAGGCTCCTCCGTACTGGGTCGCACCGAACACATTGCCCGATGGATCGACCGTGAGAGGTCCGTTCGGCGCCCAACCGTCAGGATCGCCGGTGAATTGGTGAAGCACCTCTTCACCCCAACCGCAGAGCGCGTTCTGGCAGGCAACCGGAGGAGGTCTGAGCCGGTAGACGATCCCGCAGTATTGGTTTCCGGAACTGCCACAAGTCTGCAAGCCGCCATCGGCGGCGCCGTACAGCGTTTCGTCAGGTGCGACAATCACGGGTGACGAATTCTGCCCGCCCAGACCTCCAAGGAAGTTATAGAGCGGAGTGAAAACCCAGTCTTGTCCGATCTGCGACAGCTTGTACGCCAAACCGTCGCCATTCGTACCGCCGGATACCGTTACGCCAAAGAGATTCTCGTGCTGGTCAATAGCTAGACCGGCAGCGGGAGTGCCTTCGTCGCTGGTGAAGGTATGGAGGAAACCGCTGTCAGGGCCCTCGCGTTGGTACTGGGAGGACTGATCGTAGCAGGTCGTGGTTGTGGTTGTGGTAGTGCTTTCCCCGAGAATCGTGAACGCTTCGGATGGAATTGTGCCGACCGAATTCTCCGAAGCTTCAGACGGGCAACCGGACGACTGACATCCCACTCCCGAGTTCTCGTCCCAATAAATTGGATCGCCAGTGTTGACGACGGCGTTCGCCAGATTCACCCAGTAGGTGCCGGCCGCTATGTTGACGGGGCCGAAGTTGGCGCTGGTTTCGGTGCAGATGTTGAAGCCAAATTGATTAGTCGAGCAGCCGCTCTGGGTGAAGTTCACCACCTGATCGAAGTAGGTCGTACCGCCAAACTCCGAAGAGGTGATGGAGATTTCGACCGTCTGAAGGACATCGCCCACGAACGCCCACGCGCCGAAGGTCATGCCGTTGACAGTGCCTCCGCTGCTGGGAATCGTGAAGGTGTTGCTGACGACGAAACCGTCGTTGATCGTCCAGGCGTCGGTGGTGCCGTTGATCGGGCCGTTCTCGTAGAGGTCGTTATTATCCAGCGGCCCACCGCGTCGACCCAGCGCGTGCGGGTCTCGCGGATTCTTATACGACGCACGCGGCTGGTTCGAATACGCACGCGAAGCATTCTGTTGCGACCGCAATTGGGCCGTGTGCGCCAGCCGCGATGCATACTGCGGCATGGTGGCGGCCTGGCGCGCGGTCGGCGGCACGGAATTCTGCGCCTGGGCGGGCACAGCGGTCACGTTCAGCAACAGCACGAGAAATATCAGGAACAACAAAGTGAGCAGGAACGTGAGCGCCACTGTGGCCGGAGTCCATCTCGTCCCGAACAGGTGATCGTGAAAATGTCGTTTGCTGAGCATCGCGGTATCCTCCTGGCGGTAGCTCCGAGTGACCAGCCCCCCACTCATTCGAAAATGGCGAATGAGGGGCACGCAGCGATGGGCGTAGTTGGAGGTGCTGGGAGAAGGAGTGCGACGCGTCTTATTTCTCAACGTATGGGAGCGATGTTGTTGGGTGGAAAACGGGCCGCACTCCTCTCCCGCGACACCCGATAAAATTTAGCACTTCACGATGAACAATTGTCAGTGACAGATGTCGCAGGGTGAGGTGACGCGGTGAAGTTTCAATATCAGACGCGTCATCGGCGCCGGTGGGATGCGCCCGTCAGGAGCGGGTCAATGCAGCAAGCTTGGGACGGTCTCTAAAGGGACGCGCCTTCAATGGGCTGATTCTTGTTGCTGGTCCCTGCGCCTGCCGGCGAATCGCGACGCTCGGTTCGCGCCGCGTGGCGCTGCGGTTGGAAAGCGAAGAAGTACCACTTGAGATAGTGCGGCAGCCAGTGCAGCACGCGGAAGCGCGAGCTGCCGGCGGTGCGGTCGCGCCAGATGCTGGGGATTTCGGCGATACGATAGCCGTTGAGAAATGCCTTGACGGTAAGCTCCAGTCCCAACTCGAAACCAGCCACGCTTTCGATTTTCAAATCGTGGACCATCGCCGCGTCATAGAGCTTGAAACTGTTGGTCGCGTCGTGGGTGGGCACGCCGCGAAACCAGTACAGCGTCAGGCCGCTGGCACGCGACATGAACTGCTTCAGGAATGGCCCGCCGATAAGCTTGCCGCCCGGCATGTAGCGGCTGCCGCAGATCAGGTCGTAGCCTTCGAGGTAGAGCGCGTACATGCGATCGACCGTGGTGAGTTCGTCCGAGAGATCGGCCATGGTGACCAGCACCGGGCCGGATTCGACAACTTCCAGGCCGGTCTTAATGGCATTGGTGACGCCGCGTCCGTATTTGTTGCGCACCAGCTTGATGCGGGTCTCACCGCTGTCGATGATCTCCTGCGCGACCGGCACGGTATTGTCGGCGTCGAAGTCGTAGACCACCAGCGCGGTGAACGGAGTCTTAATGCCGGAGGCGAGCTCGTTCCACAGCGCGCGAAAGTTCGCGGCTTCGTTGTAGACCGGGATCACGACGGTGAGTGGGGGATTGGACGGCATGCGCTGAAGGAATCGAAGCTAGTACCTGTCAGAAGCTCAAATGCTTTGTATCAGGGCCCGGCTTCAGCCGTGCCGTTGCGCGCTCCATTTTTATGATTGTCATCCCGAGCGAAGTGAGCGCGGCGCGCAGCGGCGGCACGCACGTGGTCGAGGGACCTGCTTTCCGCGCAAGCGAATCTACCCATCGAGCAAAAAGCAGGTCCCTCCACTCATCCCGCCCGTTCTGAGAACAGGCAGGACTCGGTCGGGATGACAAACAAATAAGCATCGTCGGTGACGCCGCGCCTGAAGACCCGCTCTACCCACTACATCTGCCCGACGGAAATCTGTGTCTCAATCCACGGCACAACTTCCTCGAGAATCTGATCCAGCGTGGTCGGCGCGGTGAAGCCGAGGATGTCCTTCGCCTTGGTGACGTCGGGCGAACGCTCCTGCACGTCGTATTCATAGGGCGGATCGGAAACATAACGAAACGGCTTCTTGTCGCCGTGGATCTTCTTCCACACAGCTTCGGCAAGCTCGAGCACCGTGGTCCGCGTCGGCGTCGAAAGATTGAAGTCGTTGTTCTTGGCGTTGGGATGTTCGATGCACAGGCGAATGCCTTTGGCAAGGTCGCCGCCGTAGGTGTAATGACGCACCTGATTGCCGGCGCCGAGAATGTGCAGCGGGTCCTGGCCCTTCAGCACCTTCTGCACGAGATCGGGCACGACATGGGACATGGCCAGCTTGACGTTGCCGCTCATAATGTCGCGATCGGCCAGGGCGCGCTTCTCGCCGATGCCGACGCAGTTGAACGGTCGCGCGATGGTGTAGGGCAGGTGATACTGCTCCCACCCGCCCTGCGCGAAATACTCGGTCGCCAGCTTCTGGAATCCGTAAGTCGAACTTGGCGGCGGACAGCGGCGCTGCGCGCCTTCCGGCGTCGGAAATTCCGTGGTGTTCTCGAACACCATGCTCGAGGAGACCACGGTGATCTTTTCCAGCTTGGCGTGCTTGTGCGCGCGAATGGCCGCGTCGAATGCTGCTGCGGTGATGCGCTCGTTCTCGGCAATCAGGTCATAGGCGAACTCGTGGAAGTAGCTGATGCCGCCAATCATCGCGGCAGCGGCGACGAAGTGATCGCAATCTTCCAGCAAGTCGTTCAGGAGCGCGATGTCTTTGGCGTCGCCCTTGACGAAGTGAAAGCGCGGATGCGAGTCGTAGCTCTTCTCGACCTTGCCGTATTTGCTGTAGTTGTCCAAGCCGACGACGTCGTAGCCGCTGTCCAGAAGCTCCTGGATGAGATAACCGTTGATGAAGCCGGCCGAGCCGGTAACGAGTGCTTTCATAATGTTTTAGGGGGCGCACCGTTCAGCGCCGAAGTGGAACCCAACCCACGTTTGTCATCCTGAGCGTAGCGTCCGCAACGTTTTTTCCGACCCGCGTCATTTGCGGGTCGGGCGGAGGCGGAGTCGAAGGACCTGCTTTTCCGTCCCGCCCAGGAGACTCGACCCTTATTTTCGCAGCATACCCAGCACTCCGCTTCGCTCCGTGCTGGGCTATCTTGACGCCGCGCCGCCGGCGCTCTGACTTTATCCCCTCGGACTCATTTACCGAAAACGCAGGTTCTTACTCCTCAAACGTAGCCTGCCACGTTTTACGGCGCGATTCAGATCGGCTACACACTCGTGGACGCCATCGCACGCGCCGGCAGAAAGTTCCAGGGATCGACGACAATCTTGTCCCCGGGAATTTCCACGTCGCGATACACCGCGTGCGGCGCACCGATAATCACGATGTCGGCCTTGCGGATCGCCGTCTCCGGCGAAACGAAATAACTCTCGTGGAGATAGGGATCGGCACACAGCACCTCCAGCGCTTCGACATCCAGCAGCTTCTTCAGCTTGAACGACAGGCTGTCGCGCTTGTCGTCGGACTCCGCCTTGAATGCCATTCCCAGGATCGCCACCCGCTTGTTGGCGAGATCGTGCGGCCGCAACTGCTCGACCAGAAACATCGGCAGGCCTTCGTTGATCAGCATGGCCGCGTGGCCGAGAAAGAAATTGTTTTGCGAGAAGGCGGCGAGTTGCAGCGTATCTTTGAGCAGACAGGGGCCGGCGGCGAAGCCGGCGCGCGCGAAGCTGCGCATGCGGGGATAGTCGCGCGTGACAGCATCGTGGATACGATAGAAATCGAGCCCGCGGCTTTCCGCCAGTATGTAGAACTGGTTGGAGATGGCAAAGTTCGCGTAGCGCCAGGCGTTGGTGAAGAGCTTGGCGAGCTCGGCCTCGGGTGGCGTCAACTCGATCAGCGTCGGCGCAATCTTCCCGAAAAGTTGGCTGGCGGCGGCCATTGCGTCGGGCTCGAAGGCGGAAACAATCTGCGGCAGTTTCACCAGCTCTTCGATGGCATTGCCTTCGGCGATGCGCTCCGGACAAAAGGCCAGCAGCACCTTGCGATTCAGCCTGCGCAGGCGCTCATACACCAGCTTGGTGACGCCGGGATAGACGGTGCTGCGCAAAATCAGCAGCGTGCCGTCGGGCATGTGATCGAGCAGCGCGTCGATGCTGTGATACACCTCGTTGACCGTGGGGTTGAGGTGCCGGTCGACCGGAGTTCCCACCACCGTGATGACCGCATCAGCAGCGTTGATGCAAGCGGGATCGAGCGTCGCCTTGAGCGCCTGGCCCACGGTTTCGCGCAGCAATTCGTCCGCGCCCCGCTCCATGAAGGGCATGGCGCCGGAGTTGACCAGATCGACCTTGACCGGATCGATGTCCAGCAGATCGACCTGGAAGCCGGCCTTGGCGGCCAGCACAATGCCCAGGGGCAGGCCCACATGACCGCACCCGCCGACGATGGTTACTCGACGAATGGTTTTCATGAAGCTTCCATTTTAGCTGTTGTCGAAGAATTTGCGGTGCCGTGCTGAATAGAAAGTATAACGATGACAACCTTAATCCCAAAGCCGCTTCCTACCTGGAACGCAATGGAAAGCAGCCTTCCGCCTTGCGTGCGGCGCAAGCCATTGCATATATTCGAAGCGTCCGTTGATCATCAGCACGATCACTGCAAGGCTCGTCATTCGGCATACGGGAGCGGTGTCTTGCGGCATAGGAAAGCGGTATCTTGACCATCACCGAAGCACTGAAGATCACGCAGCTTGCACCACGCGATGCGCGACCGTTCGCGGTCAAGCTGGCGTGCGGGTTCACGCCGCTTCATCTCCAGACGTTCCTCGCAGCGCACCTACAGCAGGCATTGCCCGAGCGCAAAGTCACGATCACGCCGGGACAATTCGGCGATCTTGCCGGCACGCTGGAGTCGCTTTTTGGCGCACCACCGCTTGACGGAATCGTGATCGCGCTGGAGTGGGCGGACCTCGATGCTCGCCTGGACTACCGGAGCGCGGGCAGTTGGGGACTGGCGGCCGTGGCGGACATCGTGGCCAGCGCGCGAGCGATGCTCAATCGCATTGCGGCGGCGCTGCTGCAGGTCCCCGCTGGTCCGCGTATCGCGATGTCGCCGCCGATGCTTCCTCTGCCTCCGCTGTTTCACACGCAGGGATGGCAGGTGTCGCCAGACGAGCTCGCACTCCGAGCCGACGTACTCCTCTTCGCAGCCAAGGTGGCGCAGGATGGGCGAGTCGCGGTCATTAACATGCAGCGCGTTGCCGAGGGCTCGCCGGCCGGCGCGCGCCTCGACCTCAAGAACAATCTTTATACTGGGCTTCCCTACACCGTCGAGCACGCTGACCGGCTGGCATCACAGCTTGCGACTGCGCTAGCGCCACCATCTCCGAAGAAGGGCATCATCTCCGATCTTGACGACACGCTGTGGAACGGGATTGTGGGCGAAGTCGGACCGGACGCCGTGACTTGGGACCTTGCCAGTCACACGCACTTGCATGGGCTCTATCAGAAGTTGCTGGCCTCGCTCGCCGAATCCGGCACGCTGATCGCGGTCGCGAGCAAGAACGATCCAGCAGTCGTGCAGAAGGCTTTTGAGCGCCAGGATCTGCTGCTGCGTCCCGGACGGGTCTTCCCGATCGAGGTGCACTGGCAGGCGAAGTCGGGCAGCGTGGGACGGATTCTCGAAACCTGGAACATCGCCGCCGACAGCGTGATCTTCGTGGACGACAGCCCGATGGAGCTGGCCGAGGTTGCCGCCGCGCATCCAGGCATCGAGTGCGTGCTGTTCCCCAAAGACGACTACCACGCGTGCCTGGCGATGATGCGGCACCTGCGCGATCGCTGCGGCAAGGAGCGTGTCTCTGCGGATGACGCGGTGCGGCTGGACAGCATCCGCAAGAGCGCGGCCTTCCGTGAGCAGTCCTCGGGCGGCGCTGCGCCGGAAAGCTTTCTGCAAGAGATCGGCGCAGTCGTGACGTTCGATTTCGGCGCGGGCGAGCAGCCGCGTGTGCTGGAACTGATCAACAAAACGAACCAGTTCAACCTAAACGGACGCCGCTACACGGAAGCGGACTGGCGGAAAGCCCTGGCGAAGTCCGGCGCGCTTTGCGTTGCGGTCACCTATGAAGATAAGTTCGGGCCGTTGGGGACGATTGCGGTCGCGATGGGTCATCTACGCGAGGGCAGTCTCGAGGTTGGAAGCTGGGTGATGAGCTGCCGCGCCTTCGCCCGCCGCATCGAGCACCGGACGCTGAAAACACTGTTCGAGACTACGGGCGTTAGCGAGATCGCCTTCGATTTCATGCCCACGGCAAAGAATGGACCGCTGCGCGAATTCTTCGCCAGTCTGCTCGGGGAAGAGCCGCAGTCTGAATTCCGCCTAACGCGTTCGCAGTTCGACGCGAAGTGTCTTGCGCTTTATCATGAGGTGCGCGAGATGAGGAGAGCCGAAGCTCATGGATGAGACCCGCGAACTGACCCCAGCCGAGGCAAAAACGGCCTCTGCCAGGGACCCCCGGCAACGCTTGGCGAAGTGTTTCGAAATCGTTTTTCCCGACCTGCCGCGGGCCGAGATTGCGGGCGCCTCGACGGCGACACTGCAAGCCTGGGACTCGGTCGCCGCCATTACGTTGATGAATGTCGTCGAGGACGAATTTGGGCTCCAGATCGATCTGGACGACCTGGCCAGTTTGGACTCATTCGAAAATCTTCATTCGTATTTGCAAAAGCGACTACAGGCCGCGTGATTTCGCTTTTCGCCATTCGCTTTTCGCTCTTCGCCGGAGGCGCCCCGAACAAACCATCAAGCATCGACCAGCGATAGAGGTCGGCCCTGCAGGTCCCTTATCGGTTTATGCACCTCTAGCGTGTCCGGCGAAAAGTGAAGGGCGAATGGCGAGTGGCGATCAAACCCTGATAACCACAGAGGCACAGAGACACAGAGGAATTCGTTTTTTATCTCTGTGCCTCTGTGTCTCTGTGGTGAAATTAGAATTTGCGTGGGCAACTAAGGCCTACGTCCTTGGCTAGGTTGCTTGACCATGTCTTCACTCATGCTCAAAATCCGCCGCGGCGAGACGCCGTTCTTTCGCGGCGTTCGCAATGCTGCGCAGCGCGTGCGCTCGGGCAAGCTTCCGCTGCCGCGCTTCCTGCATCCGCTGCTGCGATTCGGCTTCAATTTGCAGCAATCGGGCATCCTGCTCGCGGGCTGGCTTTTCAGCTACCTGGTGCGCGAGCCACTGTTTCGCGGCCGCTGCGAATCCGTAGGCCGGAACTTCCGCATCGAGCGTATGCCTTACGTTGAGGGACATACCAAGATCTACATTGGCGACGACGTTATTTTTTTTGGCAAGGTGGGATTCTTCAGCGGACGGCTGTTCGACGAACCTAAGGTCGTTCTCGGCAATCGCGTGGAACTGGGGCACAACGTGCTCTTCACCGTGAACCGCGAGATCGTGGTGGAGGACGACGTCAACATCTCCTCCGATGTAAAGCTCATGGACACCGATTCCCATCCGCGCGATGCGATGGAACGTATCGCCGACCTGCCGCCGAGGCCGGAAGAGATCAAACCCGTACGCGTCGGGCGTTACGCCTGGATCGGGCAGGGCTCGTTCATCCTCAAAGGCGTCACGATTGGCGAGGGCAGCATCATCGGCGCCAACAGCGTGGTGATCAGCGACATTCCTCCCTACTGCGTTGCCATGGGAAATCCCGCGCGCGTGGTGGTCAAGAACATCAACCAGACCGCGGCTGTACCTACCGGCTCCAGCAGCTGAGGAATTCAACCACAGAGACACCGAGACACAGAGCCTATAGCAAGGTTCCCATCTTCCTTTGTGAAGTGCGGCTCCGATTCGAGCTTGCGCCTTTTGACTTCACGTTTGCGTGCAGCGCGAGCAGCGACCTGCGTGGCCTCGCGGAGACGGTGTGTCGAGTCCTTAATCGCTGGCCGGCGCGGTTTCATGGGAGTATCCTGCGATATCCCGCGGCGTTCCGAGACACCCAGCATGAGTTGTGTTTCCTCTGTGTCCCTGTGTCTCTGTGG
>Ga0335079_10002108_pt1 | contig 22990 bp, 12 predicted proteins | sample Lox_Sample_33_FD_206719 | JGI IMG/M metagenome (GOLD analysis project Ga0335079, IMG submission 206719) | Soil microbial communities from Loxahatchee National Wildlife Refuge, Florida, United States - Lox_Sample_3.3 | ecosystem: Environmental > Terrestrial > Soil > Wetlands | place: USA... | reverse complement strand
CCGCATGCTAGCCTTGGCGAACAAAAGGCGAATCAGGGAGCCGACTTAATGTCCCATTCTTTAGCGGTGCGACGTGCTGAGACATCCGATTCACTGGACGCCTCAGCAGGATCGTCGCTTACCCGCGTCCGTGAGGTCCTGGATGGCTTTGCTGCGCGCGATGTAACCGGCGAGGTACTCACAGCCGTGCGCTATTTTCCGGCTCGCGAGGCGCAATTCGCGAACTTCCCCGCCTGGGTCCACGCCAATGTGGTGGCGGCATACAGCGCGAAGGGAATTCAACGCCTCTACACCCATCAGGCTGCAGCAGCCGAGGCCGTGCATGCGCAGAAAAACGTGGTGGTGGTCACGCCGACCGCTTCCGGCAAGACGCTGTGCTACAACTTACCGATTTTGCATTCGATTCTGGAAAACCCCGACACGCGCGCGCTCTATCTCTTCCCCACCAAGGCACTCGCGCAAGACCAACTCGCCGAACTTTATGACCTGAACCAGCGGCTTGAAAACCGTTTCGGCGTCTACACCTACGATGGCGATACACCAGCGGATGCGCGGCGCGCCATCCGCGAAAAGGGCCACATCGTTCTCACTAATCCGGACATGCTGCATTCCGGCATCTTGCCGCACCATACGCGCTGGGCGCGGCTCTTTGAAAATTTGCGCTATATCGTGCTCGACGAACTGCATACCTATCGCGGCGTGTTTGGCAGTCATTTGTGCAACGTACTACGGCGCTTGCGGCGCATTGCGCAGTTTTACGGACGCGACCCGCAGTTCATCTGCTGTTCTGCAACGATTGCCAATCCCGGCGAACTTGCCGCGCGGCTGCTTGAAAAGAATGTGGAAGTACTCGAAGAAAACGGCGCGCCCGCCGGCGAGAAAACCTTTGTCTTCTATAACCCGCCGGTGGTGAACCGCGCTTTAGGCATTCGCCGAAGCTATGTCAACGAAACTTCCCGCGTGGCGCAGGAGTTTCTGAAGCGTGATCTGCAAACGATGGTGTTTTCGAATTCGCGCTTGCAGACCGAAATTCTCCTGACCTATCTGCAGCAAGCCAATCCGCAATTCCCTGGCCGAGCGGAAGCGATTCGTGGCTATCGCGGCGGGTATTTGCCAAATGAACGAAGAGAAATTGAGCGCGGCTTACGGGACGGGCGCATCCGCGGCGTGGTGAGCACTAGCGCGCTTGAATTAGGAATTGATGTGGGCTCCCTGGATACCGTGGTGATGGCCGGCTATCCCGGCTCGATTGCCGCAACCTGGCAGCGTGCGGGACGTGCCGGACGCCGCAGCGGCAGCTCTTGCGCGGTTATGGTCGCGTCGTCTTCGCCGCTGGATCAATTCATCGTGCGAAATCCCGACTACTTCTTCGGCAACACGCCGGAACACGCGTACATTCAACCAGACAATCTGGAAATTCTGATCAACCATTTGAAATGCGCGGCATTCGAACTGCCCATTGCGCCAGGCGAGAAATTCGGCGACGTGAATTTGCCGGATCTCTGCGCGCGACTGAGCGAAGCCGGCTACCTGCACCTCGCCGGCGAGCACTATCACTGGACGCATGAAGCGTACCCCGCCGACACGATCAGTCTGCGCTCGGTCTCCAGCGATAATTTCGTCATCATTGACATCACCGGCGCGCCCAACGTGATTGGCGAAGTCGATTTTCCGAGCGCTCTCGTTTTCTTGCATGAAAAAGCTATCTACATTCACGGCGGGCAGCAATTTCATGTCGAACATCTCGACTTCAAAGAACGCAAAGCTTACGTCAAACAGGTCGACGTGGACTACTACACGGATGCCGTGCGATACACGCAGGTGCGTGTGCTGGAGGCGGCGAATACGGTCCGATCGGAAACCGCTCCGAATAACACCAGCTCTCATGCGCACGGCGATGTGCTGGTGCGCTCCCAGGTCGTCGGTTTCAAGAAAATCAAATTCTTCACCAACGAAAATATCGGTGACGGCAAGCTCGAGCTTCCCGAGAACGAGATGCACACCACGGCGTACTGGATCACGCTGGAGCGGCCACTGCTGGAGTCGCTTCCTTACAGCGTCAGCGAACGGCAAAGCGGGATGTTCGGCTTGCTGCATGCGTTGTCTTCTGTGGCAGCCCTGTTATTAATGTGCGACGGGCGCGATCTGGGCACCGCGATCGGAGAGCGGCCGCCGGAGCCCGATTCGAACGCCGCACACGTGGGAAAACGGTATGTTGTGCCACCCAGCGAGGCCGGCGACTTCACACCAGCGCGCTTCCGGGACTTTGCCAATTCCAGCCTGAAAGAACTTTTCGAACCGAACCTTTACCTGTACGACGCCTATCCCGGCGGTATCGGCTTTTCTGAGCCACTGTTCCGCGCTCACGAACTACTCGTGCAGCAAACGCACGGACTGATTTCCGCTTGCCCGTGCGATGCGGGCTGCCCTTCTTGCGTCGGCCCAATGGGTGACTTGGCTCCAAGCGCCAAAGAGGCCGCTCTCGCCATCCTGGATCGCTTGATCGACAGCGCCATCGAGCGCGATATGGTCGACGGTAACGCGTAGGGCTGATGGCTGCCTCCCCTGACAAATTCGCCCGGCTGGCTGCGCTGCGCCCCACCCGCCCAGCGCAGCAGCGTACTGCAGCGCTACGCGAACCGGAACAAGATGATGCTTTCGCGCGGCTGATTGGCGCCGGCGTCGCTCGGAACCATTTCGGTGAACATCTGGCGCTACGCAAGTGGTTTGCCACGCCGGAAGCGTTCGAGCCGTCCTGCACTGCGCTTGAATTGCTCGCACACAACCGCAATATCGAACTGACGCGCCGCACCCGTACCGCCCTCGAAGATCCAACCAAGTGGCTGTTTCTGGATACGGAAACAACCGGACTCGCCGGCGGCTCCGGCACGTACCCTTTTCTGGTAGGGATTGCCTGGTGGGACGCCGGCGGACTGCAAGTCGAGCAGTTTTTCATGCGCGATTTTGCCGAAGAACACTCGCTACTTCACGAACTGGCTGCTCGATTGGATCAACGTCCGGTACTGGTGACCTTCAATGGCAAATCCTTTGATTGGCCGCTGCTCGAAAATCGCTTCACCATGACGCGTTCCATGGCCACTCCCAAGCTTGCCGTGCATCTCGACCTTCTTCACCCCGCGCGGGCCCTCTGGAAGCTGCGGCTGGGTTCCGTTCGTCTCGTCGAACTGGAGCAGCACGTGTTGAACGCCACGCGGCTCGGGTGGCACCGCGAGGATGACATCGCTTCCGCGATGATTCCGCAATATTACTTCGACTATTTGCGGGGCGGATCATGCGACCCGCTGGTAGGAGTCGTCCGACACAATCAGATGGATTTGCGCGGGCTGGCCGCACTTTTCGCTAAGATCAACGGCTTTGTCGCAGCACAAACGAATGAGCCGGGAAGCGTGGAAGGCCTAGACCTCTTCGGATTGTCGCGGTTCTTCGAAAGGCGCGGCGCTCCAGATCGCGCGCACGCGGCTTGCAGCCAAGCTCTTGATCTCGGGCTTCCCGCCGAGTTTCTGCCTCGTGCGCGACGAGACCTGGCGCTGCTCGCAAAACGCCGCGGCGACCACGACGCAGCAGCGGCACAATGGCTCGAACTAGCGAGCGACCCGCAGGACGGAGCGCACGCCTGCGAGCAACTGGCGATTCACTACGAGCGCCGCGCCAAAGATTTGCAACGCTCGCTTCAGTTTGCGCAGCTGGGTCTGGCCAAAGTGCTGCGTTCGAAAGCGCATATACGGGACCCGTATGCGGCCGCACGGCTGGCGCGATCGGCGGAACGGTTCGCGGTTCGAATCAAACGGCTGGAGGCTAAGAACAAGATCAGCCTTGGACGTGGCGGTCCGATGCTCCTGACCACGCCAGTCAACAGCTGAACGAAGTCGGTGCGTTTTTAGTTTGTGGCAGTCGATGCCTTCGCGGCGTTAGGGTTGGAAGGCGCTGCCGGCCATCCCAGTTGATCGTTGATGCGCTCGAACGCTTTGCGATCGGCGCCTTCCATCGTCACACACTCCACGCCAAAACAGCGGAGGAACACGCCACCATCGGAGGTGTCGAAAGTGAAGAAGTTGGAGGTTCGGGACGGCTTGGACTGTTCGTTATGCTTTTTCAGCAGCACGTCAGCATACTCATTGAAGAATTTTCCCGTGTGCTCTTCGCTATCGAGCCGCAAACGCGCCAGAAGGAAAAGCTTCTTGTCGCCCTTGTGTTCATAGATCAGGTAGCGGTCGCCGTCCCAAGCCGCAGCCATAGCGGCCGCGCTTTTCTCGTCGGAGAACTGCTTCAAAATTTCTTTCCAGCCGAACTCGCCCATGGCGTTTTCATCGAGCCGCACCCAATCGAGGCCGAGCAACTTTTCCACAGCCGGCACGCTGAGCGGAGCCGGGAATCGGTGCGATTTGTACAAAGCCGGGTGCATGATCTGCTGCGTAGAAATTGGTGGACGGCCAAACACGTCGGACAATGCGCTCCAGCCACCCGTTTTCAGCACCGCAGTGGAAAAAGTCAGTCCGCCGAAATAGGGAAACACCATCGCATCTTTCATGAATTGCGGAGCTTCCTGGAGCTTCGGAGACTTGGACATATCGCCGGCAAGTAAGGAAGGATCGATCGCCGGCAACTCTTCGATCGTCAACCCACGCGGCTTCAGCAAGTAATCAAACATCGCCGCCATGGCACTGCCTTCCAGGACAGCTTCGCGGGCCAGTTCCGCGTCGTCATTCGGGCGAGCCGCCTTGACCCATCCTTCAATCTTAAAGTGCTGATCTTGCAAGGCATGCGTGAGCTCATGAGCCATGACCATGCGCTGATCATCCAGCGCGATCCAGTCGGCAATATAAAACTCTTGTGCCTTGGGGTCGTAGAGGCCGGCGATCTGTTCTTCCAGCAGATCCACGAGGAAAGAGTCGAGCGGGAACCCTTTCGGAATCAGCCCGAAAGCTTCGGCGCTGCGGGCATCGGCATAGCGCTCCGCAGGGTTCTTTTCGTCGTCCATTTCCCGAATCACGTAGGCGCGGATCTCAGCTCGGGAACGCAAGGTCTTTTTCAGTGGAGAAACGAGCTTAAGTCCCGTGATCTGACTGACTTGCTGCAGTACATCATCGGCTGCAGCAACAAATTCTGCGTTGTCAACTTTGGCTGGATTGTTTCCGGCCTTAGGCGCTGTGGACGCCTGTCTTCCCAAAAGGGTACTTGCTGCGAGGAGTGCGCTGACGACAAGCAGCACGATGTAGGTCCTGGCCCTGGCGCTTGTATTTTGCTGATTTTTCATGAGATCAGCATAGCAGACTGGAGATAAGCAGTTCGATGAGTGGGCTACTCCGTGTGACCGAAAGGCGCGATCTGCATTCCATTTGTCATCCGTCGTTATCTCAGCGTAGGAAGTTGGCGAAAAGCAAAAACGTTTTTCACAGGATAGACCTAAACTCCGTTCTGAATCCTTAACATAATGGTAATTCTGCTATACTCAGCCGTTCGACTTCCACCTCTTCCCCTGAGGACAAGATGCTTCCAGGACTCCGTCTGCGGCAAGCCCGCGAGCGGCTTGGTTTAACTTATCGTGATGTGGAACGAGCCAGCTACGAACTGGCGGCCCGTCGTGGCCGGCCTGAACTGATTCTGCACATCAGCCGTCTGGCGGATATTGAAAATCATGGAGTTATTCCCGGCCTGCACAAGCTTTACACGCTGGCCGTTGTCTATCACCTGAACCCGCTGGATATTTTCCGCTGGTATGAGGTGCCCCTGGAAGACTGTTTTCCGGATGGCGCAGCATTTCATGCGCCGCAGACGCATCTGGCGGCGCCGCCGATCTCGCTGAAAATTCCATTGCGTTTCGATCCCGCGTTCGATCCCAAGCGCACGGAGTTGCTCTCCCGTATGGTGGAACAGTGGGGCAACCTCGAAGGCACACTGACCAACGGAAACTCGCGTCACCGCTACGGATACGTCGGCTTGTCCGATCGACGAATGATGCCGTTGATCCGGCCCGGCAGCGTGGTCCTTGTGGATGTGACGCTGCGCGAAATCGCGGACGACGAATGGAGCAACGAGTTTGACAGGCCCCTCTATTTCGTGGAAGTTCGCGAAGGCTACCGCTGCGGCTGGTTCGATCAGGACGGCAACCGCCTGATCCTGCATCCGCATCCGCTTTCGCGTTGTCAACCGGAGGAGTGGCGTTTGCCGGATGAAGCTGAGATTGTGGGGCGCGTCGTTGGGGTCGTTACTCGCCTGAACGAACCGTGGAACATTCTGCCTGGAGAATCTCCAGCAGCGCGCGCAGATTCGAGCAGAAAAGCTCCTTAAGATAGGTCGGCTCGCGCTCGGGCATTAGAACTCGATAGGCCTCCATCCTGCGCCAATGCGTGACGGTTGCACTGAGGCCACCCGGCATGTGCTCCAGACATTCGCGAAGGTCCTTTTCCTGCGTCTCGAGAGGCGTTTCCAGAACGCGCTCAAAAACTTGTTCGTGACAAAGTTGCAAGGCCTGCTGAATGCCTTCGTCCGGGTACAAGGCGGCGAGACCGGCGTGCTCATACCTTCCGCTCGACAAATCCCGAAGCGAAGCCATATAAGCCAGCCGGCTGAATACGCTGGGGATGCCCGCCAAAGTGGTCAGCGTAAAGTCCTGAATGATGCGCCGGTTTTGCTGTAGGTCAGTGATGGTCTTCATCGACGGTCTGTTCCGCAGACGGAACGTTTTTCGCGATTCCGTTCAGTTTATCTTGCCTTTGTTCATGGTTGCGCCAGGAGGGTCCAACCATGACCACAGCTTCCTCGCTTCGCCTCGCCGTTCTGTCGTTCGCAGTTTTGATCGTACTCCCTGGTAATAGTTCGAGCAAACAGGTATTTGCCAGCCAAACTTCAACATCAATAGCAGCGGATCGCAGCGGGTCTCCGTTGCCCGCTCCCGTGCCGAGTCCCAAGACGGTGAGTGGATCCCCGCTACCGGCCCCGGTTCCCTCGCCGCTGTTCGCCAGTGGTTCTCCACTTCCGGCACCGGTTCCTTCTCCCAAAACACTGAGCGGCTCTCCGCTGCCCGCGCCCGTCCCGTCTCCACTGGTTGCCAGCGGCTCGCCACTCCCTGCGCCCGTTCCTTCTCCCAAAACCGCAAGTGGCTCTCCGTTGCCTGCTCCCGTGCCGTCGCCGCTGATGGCGAGCGGATCTCCTCTACCCGCTCCGGTGCCTTCGCCAAAGACGCAAAACGGACTTTCGTCCTAGCTTAAGAGAGTTCTAACCAAACAGACGGAGGCCTCTGTGACCTCGATCACCGATGATGAGGCCTCCTTCTTGTCCACGTTCGATTTCCTTACCAGTACTTATGGCTCAATCGTTTGTCCCAAAAAGTTTATTTACCTGCCAGTTACGACATGCTAGCATCTGCCCGACGTGAATGAGCTAGCCAACTCGGTCAAATGGGTATGGGCAGTTAGCGTGCTGCTGCAGGTGACGCTTTTTGCTTTGCTGTTCCTGCGAAGCAACTTCAAACGACTCCCGGTGCTAACCCTATATATGGCGATGAATCTCGGTCAAGCCGCCTCCATTCTGTATCTGTATGCAAATCGCCATTTGAGCGCACAAACCTACGATCTCGTGCCGTGGGTATCCGAAGCGGTCACACTGGTGTTCCAAGCACTGGCAGCGAGTGAAGCGATTCATCTTTTTCTGCGGCCGTATCGTGGGATCTGGGGCCTCACCTGGCGCACTCTTTCATTTATATGTGCGGTACTGCTGGCATACATCGTCAAGCACACCGCAGGAAACTACCACTGGGCGCGACTCGAAGCGGACCGTGGCTATCACCTGATTTTCGCCTGCGCGGTTATCGGTTGTTTTCTGCTGATGCGCTACTACTCGGTGGCTGTTCCCACTCCATTTAAGCTGCTTCTCGCGGGCTTTTGTTTCTATTCCTGCACCATGGTTCTGGTGAACACGGTTTTTCAGGATATGCTTTACAGCAAGGTTACCGGTTACGAACCGATCTGGCAGTTCGCCAGCGTTTTCTCGTTCGCCTTAGTCCAAGTGGTTTGGCTCGTCGCGCTTTACCAGCCTTTGCCCGCGGATCGGCGTCGAGTCATTCCCTCCGACAGCTTGTCCCAGGAACTGGCCCCGGAAATCGATGCGCGGTTGCGGATGCTTGATAAAACCTTGGCAAGACTCTGGAAATTCGAGGTTCGTTCGTAGTGACGCTCTCCTTTTTAGCCTTCTCGGGAATTGCGGTCCTCCTGCTGCTGTTGCTGATCGTGTTGCTCCGCGATCCGGAAAGACACGCGTGGCTGGAGTCCGACCGGGATGCCGCAGAGTCAGGACACCGGCACGTCACATTTTTTGCGCAAATTCGTCAAGCGCTTTCTACTGAAGATCACGAGTTTCTCGCCAAGCGCGGCTCGCAACGGCTGGCGCGAAGAGTCGCAAAGGAACGCCGCAAAATCGTATTGGCGTACCTGTCTCATCTTCGCAATGAGTTCGCCAGATTGTGGAAGCTGGCACGCGTGATTGCGGCCATGTCGCCTGAGGTTGCTGCCGCGCAGGAAATTGCTCGTTTTCGATTGGGAGTCGCCTTCTATCTGCGCTACGAACTGATTCGCCTGAAGTTTATTTTGCGGCGCGGTCCGATCCCCGAACTGGCTGCCGTAAGCGAGGTCGTGAGTACCCTGGCTATCCGCCTGGAAACTGCGATGTCCAGTCTTGGCGAGCGCGCAGCACTGGCGGCTGAAATGGCCTCAACCCTCAACCGGGGCGGTTTGCACACTCGCTAACGCGCCATCCACTGCCGCAATCAATTCTGCCGCTTTGAATGGTTTCTGCAGGACGTGCTCCCTACCCTTTGATGATTCGTCTTGCGACTGGGCCAGCGGACTCGCCAAGCGCGTCCAAATGCATCGCTTTGCCAACGCGGGACGACGCGCCAGGATCCAGTCCTGAAGAATGTTCCGGCCGTTTCCGGCAACGTCCAGGTCCGCCACGACCAGATCGAATTCCTGCTCCTCGAGCAATTCCATGGCATCCGCAGCGCTCTTCACGGTTTCGACGGCATGATCCCGGCCACGTAAGATTCCTCCAACCGCCTCGAGCACGGAGTCGTCCTGATCGACAAGCAAAATTCGCCCTTCTCGCCCGTGTTCTTTCTCACTAGTGGTCTCGGAACTCTTCGCTGCCTTGGCCGGAAGATACGGCACCTCGATGGTGAACGAAGCGCCACGCGGCGGCACATTGCGTACGCTAATCGATCCTCCGTGTTCCGTAACGATGCCGTAGCAAATACTCAGTCCGAGGCCGGTGCCTTTGCCGACTGGCTTGGTCGTGTAAAACGGATCAAATACGCGGGAAGCATCCTTCACTCCGGGCCCGTTATCGGTGAACTCGATGAAAAGCTTGTCTCCCTTTGCGCCCGTCTTTACCCACAGGTCGCCCTCGTTGGATTGCTCGAGCATCGCATCGACGGCGTTGTTCACCATATTGAGAAACACCTGCTGGAGCTGGTGCGGATCGGCGGAGGTCACCGGTAGATTCTGGTCCAGTTCCAGATGCACGCGGATGTGATTCATGCGCAGGTCATAGTCGCGCAAGGCCAGCGTCTCTTCCAGGATCAGGTTCAATTGCACCGGGACGCGTTCGGGCTTGTGCTGACGTGCGAAACTCAGAAGATTCTGCACAATGCGATGCGTTCGCTGCGCCTGCTTGTACAACTTGTCGGCATACTCGACGCCCTGGGGGCCCATCTGTCCGCTGGAGGTAAGCAGCTGGCTGTAGCCGAGAATCGCGGTGAGCGGATTGTTCAGCTCATGGGCCACGCCAGAGATGAGTTGGCCCACAGCGGCCATTTTTTCGCTATGCAGCAGTTGTTCTTGCGTGCGCCGCAGGTTTTCGTAGGCTTGTCTGGCTTCCTCATACAATTTCGCGCGTTCGATCGCGCTAGAAAGCTGGCTGCCTACTGCCACCAACAGGTTGATATCGGCAGGAGAGAAGTCCTTCGGCGTGCGGCTGCCGACGGTTAGTCCTCCGACGACTCGGTCCTTCGACCACAGTACAACGACATACGCGGAGACCAGCTCTTCTTTTCTTTGGGCTTCGCGGAAAATTGCGGGCAAAGCCAAGCCCTGCGCCGAGAGAAACGTCGCGTGTACTGCCTTGATGTGCTGAAGAAGTTCTGGCTTTACGGCCACCGCGGGAAAATGCCGAGCATACTCTGACCGATGCCCCACGGCAGCGATTCGTCGGATGTGCGTCCCTTCGTCATTGAACAGGTAAAGCGCACACGCATCCAGGCTGAACAATTCCGCCATCTGCCGCAGGGTGCGGTGTACAGAGTCTCCCAGGTCCAGCGATTCGGTGAGCGTTTGCCCGATCGAATTCAGCACCAGCAACTCGCGATTGCGCCGACGAATCTCTTGCTCGGCACGCTTCCGCTCGGTGATGTCCAACAGAAATCCCTGGTAGGCAGTGACATTGCCGCCGGAATCTTTCACCGCGATGGACGATTCCAGTACCGTGCGAATCTCTCCGTCCTTACGGCGCATCTCAAACTCAAAATCCGCCACGGAACCGTGTTCCTGCAATAACTTCTTGAGGCGTTCGCGGTCGGCGGGATTTGCGTAAATGGCCCCGGGAATGTCCGCGCGAAGTAGTTCTTCGCGAGTTTCGAAGCCGGTCATTCGCATCATGGCTTCGTTGAAATCCAGGAATCGGCCTTGCGGAGTGGAAATGAACACGCCTTCCTGAACGCTTGAGACGAGGCTCCGGTATTTTTCCTCGGCCTTCTTGCGTTCCGTGATGTCTTTGAGCACGTGAACGGTCCCCAGCACTTTTCCGGCGGGCTCCGTAAAGGTGGAAGTTGAAACCAGAAAATATCCCTGCAACCAGGGATCGAGTTCATCAGCCTCCCCGGCTGCGCCTTCGCAATAGGGGCAGACCTGATAAGGCTGGTTCTTGCGGGCCAGCAGATCCGTCACGCCGCGTCCCACCAGCGCCGCCGCGTCCCGTCCGAGCAATTGTCCCCAGCGGGTGTTGCACCTGAGGATTCTGCCCTGCTGGTCGTGCACAAGAATCGGATCGCCAATCGAATCAAACGTGTAGGCCCACTGCTGCTGGACAGTAGCTACCTGCTCGAACAACCGCACGTTCTGCAGCGTCAGGCCCAGCAGATTGCTCACATTGATCAAATAAGAAATCTCGTCCGGTTGGAATTGCTCCACGCGCGTCGAGCCAATCGAGATCGTCCCGAGCGGCCCATCTTTGCCTCGCAGAGGCATGGAGATGAGATTGCTGATGCCGGTCTCCTCCATCCGTTGTCGCAACTTGGTCTCTTGTTGCTCTGGCGAGTGACGGACCACCGCGCTGTCCTTGCTTAGAAGCTGCTGAGCCCACGGATCCTTTGCGGAAAGCGCCGCGTGCCGTTGCAAATAGGCTGACGAGAACCCGACCGACGCCCGCATGACAAGCTGGGCCTTTTCTGGTTCGCCTTCCAGCAACCGCACCATCCCATGGGTCGCGCCCAAACTTTCGACCAAGTGGGACAGCACCCTTTCAAGAACATCTTTCGCCGAAAGCGTTTGCGTGCTGGCCGTAGTAATCAGGGTCAGACGCCGCAGTTTCTCGTTCAACTCCATGGTTCGCGAGCGGGCGCCTTCCAACACGACCACTACCATCGCGATCCCTAGCGCTACTCCCATGAGATGATCTGTGGCCACGCGCAGCAGGAAGTACGGATGCTGAATCCACATCGGCCGATCCAGTCCGTGAATACCGAGCAGCAAAAAGACACCCTCCAAAAGCCGCACTCCGTGCCCACCACGAAGCAGCGGAGACCGCCAAAGCAAGGTACCAGTCCAGAGGCAGATGGCGCTGACCAATATCGTCGTGCCCCAAGCCACATTTCCGTATACCGGCTCGAGGCCTCGCTGGAAGGAATAGACCGCAAAAAGCACGACACCGGCGAGCGGCAGAATCGGCCAACTCCGCTTTCCCGTGGCGCCCGTGGTGAACTGCATCACTGCGGCGGAAAACAGCAACATCGCGGCGGCCCGGCCGATCACGACCGCGGGCCACAATCTGGGCAGGTCCCGGCTCAACATCACGACTTCGCTGAGCGAAGCCACGGTGAAGCACAGCCAGCCGGCCAGCCACATGCGAAAGTACTTCGTAATGTGATCGCGTTGGAAAAGCAGGAAGAGAACTAAGAGGATAATCAGCGCGGTCGCCTCGAAGAAGGCTATTCCCAGCAGGCCCTGATTGACTAACACGCGCAGCCTCCCAGCCTGAATGGCCGCCCCAGTAACGCTGTTTTAGCCTCTGGACTGCTTGCTTTGGACGGCACAGAGCCTTCTTCGTGCTTCCTTCGAACCTAACACGCTGTTTTCTGAATGGGCAAGGGCACCTCTTTCCTACTGTGCTGTCCCGTGTAATGGCCTCGTATAATTACCGATGGGAGCGAACACCGTGGAACTGGAACAGATTCTGGTCGTCGACGACGAAGAAGCTATCCGCGAAGTAGTTTCCACCATGCTCGAATCCAAGGGCTACCGCTGCACCGCCGTTAGCAACGGCCGCGCGGCTCAAGAACAGGTCAAGAAAACCACACCCGATTTGGTTTTGAGCGACATGATCATGCCGGAGATGGACGGCATTAAGCTGCTCGACTGGCTCCGCGAATATGACCCCGAAGTTCCCGTCATCATGGTCACCGCGATCCACGACATTTCCACGGCTCTCGAAGCGATTCGCCGCGGCGCCTACGATTACATTCTTAAACCTTTCGAGAAGGACCAACTTTTTTTAGGCGTGGGCCGAGCCCTGCAGCACCGCCGGCTCGTTGCGGAAAATCGTAGCTACCAGCTCAAATTGGAGCAGCAAGTCGAAGAGCGCACCGCGCAACTCAATCAGTCCTTGATGCAGTTGGAGCAGTCTTATGACGACACGCTCGAAGCTCTGGGCAGCGCGCTCGACTTGAAGGATGCGGAAACGGAAGGACACTGCCAGCGCGTCACAGCGTTCACGATTTCTATCGCCAAGGCCATGCCGGTTCCCAATCCGTATCTCCCCGTGTTGGCTCGCGCTGCGTTTCTCCATGACATCGGCAAAATGGCTATTCCCGACGGCATTCTCCGCAAGCCCGGGCCGCTCACCGACGACGAAAAACAAATCATGCGCAAGCATTGCGAAATCGGCTATAACATGCTGATTCGCATCCCGTTCCTGCGTGATGCGGCGGAAATCGTGCTCGCCCACCAGGAGTTTTACGACGGTTCCGGCTATCCTCGCGGGCTGAAGAGCGAGCAGATTCCGCTCGGTGCCCGCATATTCACCATCGCCGATTCGCTAGACGCCATGATCAGCGACCGTCCGTATCGCAAAGCTTTGCCCATGGCCCACGCGCGCGAGGAGATTCGTCGCTGCGCGGGAACCCAGTTCGACCCCAAGGTCGTTGAAGTCTTCTACACCATCCCCGAACAGCACTGGATTGATTTGCGCGAGCACCTGGGCTCACCATTTCGACTCGCGCATCTCCGCAATCTCTAGTCTTGCATCGTGCTAGCTTCACCCGCTGACTTTAATTCAAACTGCCGCTTGCTACCTTCGCGACAAAAGGAAAGAGCGCTCTGAGGTTCCAGAGCGCTCTCGGACTGCTTCACTACCTGCCCTAAGGCAGTTGTTCGGTTTGCCTAGAAAATAAACCGGCCGCTCAGCTGGAACGTACGGGCGTTCGTAGCTGTGCTGGTGTAGGTGTTGAACTGATTGCTTCCGAGGTTGTTGATGTAGCCCGCAAAGTTCGGGTGGTTGAACACGTTGAAGGCCTCCCAACGCAACTGGAGGTACTTGCTCTCCGTGAATTTGAACGACTTGCTGAAGGCCGCATCGTAATCGGTCTGTCCAGCCAAACGCAGCTGATTGCGTCCGCTCGTGCCGTTCTGTTCCAGCAACGGCTCGGAAACCGGCAGCGTTGTTGGCACCGCGTAGCCGTTAAAGAACGGTACGGGTTGGAGCATGTTGGCGTTTCCATTCACGGCCGTGTTGGTGGCTCGTCCGCCATTGTTGGTGCCATTGAGCAGCAGGTCCGTAATTGCCACGCCATTCAAGGAGATCGGCGCCGCAAAGATTGTAGTTGGCAGCCCGGTTTGCGTGCTGAAGATACCGCTTTGGCTCCAGCCGTCGAGCACGTACCTCTTCCAACCGTGCATCCCTTTCGCAAAAGGAATTTCGTAGACGTAACTCACTACGAAGCGATTGCGGATGTCAAACTCCGAATTCGCGCGTTGGAAGGAGATTGGCTTCGAAGCATCCAGCGGCACCGGGCTGTCGTTAATTAAGACGCCGAGCGCATCGGAGACATCATCAATGCTATGCGCCCAGGTATAGTTCGCATCGAAGGTGAGGCCATTGCGGAACCGCCGAATCGCTTCGAGTTGCAGCGAGTTATAAAGCGAAGTTCCGGTGCTTTGGACCTGGGTTACGTTGTCGAAGCGCTGGTCGATCAAATTGTTCAACCCGCTGGCGGTATTCGAACCGATTTCATTGTTGAACGCGTCAACAAATTCTGCGGCTCGCGCTTGTTGATCGGCCAGACTGGTTGGCGCTGCAGGAATGTTCGCTGGATTCACCAGGTTGATCGGCATGCTGACTTGCAGACGATCGCTGCGGGCGCCTACGTAGGTGGCCTTGAGCACCGTATTGAACGGCGCCTGGTACTCAACGCCGAAGTCCCACTGCTGATTGCGCGGGTTCTGCAGGTTCTGCGACACCGGAGCGAAGTTTCCGAAGTCGATGACGCCAGGAGAGAACGTCCCGAGTCCAGCGAGGGCTGCGGTCTGGGCGGGCGCTGTCCCAGCGATCAAGTTCGCCAACGTGTTGCCGCCGGTGAAATTGCCGATGGTGATCGTGCTGGTGAACGGCGGCGCGAATCGCAGGTTCGTAATCGGGTTCTGATAGATGAAGTCGTACGCGATGCCGTAGCCGCCGCGGAACACGAGTTTTCCGCTCCACGGATTCCAGGCAAAGCCCAACCGGGGCGCCGAATTGTAGTTGCGGTGGAATGCAGTCCCGCCCAGGTCTACGCCGCCCAGCGGCCCGACTCCCAACGCGCCAATCGGCGTGTGATTTAGCGGATTCAAATTGGACAACAAGTTCGCACCCTCAGAAACGCCGCCGGAGCTCTCCAGGCGGAAGCCCAGATTGACCGTCAGCGTACGGGTTACGCGGAAATCGTCCTGAATGAATCCGAACGCATCGAAGGCAAAGTTGTGCCGATCCGTCGGTCCCAGGATCTGCTGCCATTGCAACGGTTGGCCGGCCTGAAACGCCGCGATGTTCGCGTACACCAATTGTCCCAACGCTTCATTCTGGAAGGTGCTGGGCGCCTGATAGCGGTCGAATTCGGGGCCAAACCGCAAAGTGTGCCGGCCCTTGGTCCACGTCACGACGTCCAGATACTGGAACGTGTTCTGCACGCGGCCCTGCGGGAGGATCTCCGTCGGCCCGAGCGCCGAGGTCCCGTCCAGGAAAAAGATCTGGGGCCCGGGCTTAAACGGCGAGTTGATCGGGAAGTCCGGGTTCACTCGGCCAAATCCAAAATGGAAAGAGTTCACCAGGTTCGAGTTAAAAGCAGAGGTATAACCGATCGTCAAATCACGCGGTTCGGCAGTGACCGACGCGCCGAATCCGTTCAGGTTTGAGAAGATGAACGTAAGTCCAGGGTTGACGGTTGTCGCCGGAGCCTGTCCGTACTTCACAAATAAAGTGTCTTTACCGCCTCGCAGTACTTGATCAACGCGAACGGTCCACGTGTCTCCGTGCGTCGTATTTGGAGAAATCTGCGTCAAACTTCCCGGCGTCCCTGCCGGAGAAACCGGCGCCCCGTACTGATTGAAGAGCGCTAAAGACGTGGGATCGGTTATCCCGGCTGCTTGTGCAGGAGTGAGAACGTTGGCAACCACCGGCTGGGAACCGCCGGCCGTGCGTTCCACTTCCCATGTGCCGTAGAAAAAAGTACGGTCCTTCAGAATCGGTCCGCCGAAAGTTACTCCGCCTTGGTTTTGCACAAACCGAGGAATCGGAGTATTCGCGGGCTGGAAGTAACCACGGGCGTCTCCCAGTCCGGTATTCTGAAAGTATTCATACGCCGAACCGTGATACTGGTTGGTTCCGCTCTTTGTAATCAACTGCACCTGCGACCCGGAATTGCGCCCAAACTCCGCGTCAAAGTTGTTCGTGATGACTTTTACTTCGGCAATGCTGTCCTGCACGAACGCTGCGCCGGACTCGCCAGTGGTCGAAATGTCTGCGGCCGTCACGCCGTCCAACGAAATGTTGTTCGCGCGGCCGCGTGATCCGTTCGAATTAAAGCTGCCTGCGCCGAGAAATGGGTTGTTTACGGAAACCGGCACGGTCCCTGGGCCGAGTGTGGCAAACGCGACGGGATCGCGCGCCAGGTTCGGCAGGGAAAGCACTTCCTGCGAGTTCAGCGATTCGCTGACCTGTGCGCTGGCCACGTCCAGTGTCGGCAGGGCGCTCGATTCGACCTGCACCGACTCGGTCACATTGCCGACCTCGAGTTTAGCCTCGATGCGCGTTCTCTCACCGCTGCGCACGACGACGGTTTGCGAGAAGGCCTTGAATCCATCTTTCTCGACCGTCACCTGATAGTTTCCAATGTCCATCTGCGGCGAAGAAAACTCGCCCGCTTCGTTCGCGACCACCGTGCGCGTCGCGCCGGTGCTCAGATTCTTGATGGTTACTTTGGCTGCTGCGATCATTGCGCCCGCCGGATCAATCACGGTTCCTTGAATATCTCCCGTGATGTCCGCAAACGCCGCCACCGCCAGCATGAACACAAGTGCTACAGCTACTGCCATCCTCACTGCCGACTTCATCATTCGACGTCCTCCAATGGTCACTTTCCAAACGCTAGAAGCAAAAACAGGCACACCAATGCACAGCCGTCTAGCCAAGCCACTCGCAACTCCTTGAGAATTCAGGAGTTTTGCAGCTAAGGCCCAAAACCGGACTCGACTTATTCACCACCACATGGGGAACGGAAGAACGCACCAACATGCGCGACTGCGCGTTTCTTGCGCGCAACTGCGGTCATGTCGCTTTTCGAAGTGCAAACGATGCGAACGCCGGATCCGTAGAACGCGGTACTAATACGCAAGACGTGGGCCAATTTGGCTATCCAACCCGATTTTTTCCTGTGTGCGTAAGCTCTGTGTTTCCCGCCACTAAGCTCTTTAGATAGAAGCGTTTTACCTCAGTTTTACCTGCGGATTATTCAGGTTCCCATACCACCATCTGCCAATCTCCGCAGAACGGGATTCGGGGCTCCCATGCACGCAACCGCTCTCCTAGGATTGAGTCCTTCTGCCAACGTATTTAACCTCATGGTTAAATACATCGGAGCCCGCTCCGCCACCGTATTTAACCTTAAGGTTAAATACGAATCTCCTTCCCGCCAGCGTATTTAACCATGCGGTTAAATACGCCCGGCAATTCTCCATCGAGCGCAACGAAGGCTCTCCCCTCGTCGTGGACACAACTTGGGGAAATGCAAAACCACATCATCGAGGACATTGGGCGGGTAGGTGAATTGCGCTCCCCCGGTTTGCCGATTTGCCGTTGCGAGCGCCACAACCTGGCAGACCAGCTACAAAAAAAAGGGCACCTTCCTTTTGGGAAGGTGCCCGTCCGGACTTGCGTTGAATTGTAAGCCGCTAGAGTCCGGTTAGAAGGTGAACTTCAGCGAAAGCTGCAGCACGCGCGGAGCCGAAACGGTGCTGGTGCTCTGACCAAAGCTGTTGCTGTTGATGTTCTGGTCGCTCATGAAGAAGACCGGATGATTCAGCACGTTGCTCGCTTCGCCGCGGAAATCCAGTGCATACCGTTCCGTCAGCTTGAAGCGCTTGAACATCGCCAAATCCCAGTCGAAGAACGATGGGCCGCTAAAGAAGTTCAGCGGAATATTGCCATCCTGTCCCGGCTGCGGATTGCAGAAGCCGCCCGGGACGCTCGGATTGCAGGTTAGATCCGGATCGGCGGCGCCGGTTCCATCCGGATTCACGAGCGCCGGATTGATCCCAAACACGGTGCCATCCGACTGCACGCGGACGCCGGCCTCGTTTTTGAGTTGGCTTAGCGTGAGCGAAGTGAAGGCGGTCTCGCGAGAAGAACGGCCCGCGCGGTTGAGCAATCCTTGCGCCGACAGGATCGAGTACGGCGAACCCGTCTGCCACGTAAAGATCGAGCCGGTATTCCAGCCGCCCACGAGCATACTGACGAGCTTGTTCGAGGGTGACAGCCGGTGCCCTGCACCGATCGGCAACTCATACGTAAAGTTAGCTTTGAACGCATGGGTGATGTCAAAGTTGGCGCGGCTGCGTTCCAGGTTGGGTTGCGCGTTGTCCAAAAGCGGAAGGAAGCGCGTCTGGTCGTTGTTCGTGTCGCCCGAGTAGTCCGTCAGCGCCTTGCTGAATACGTAGCTCGCTTGCAGGTAAATTCCATTTCCGTAGCGCCGGCGAACTTCGACAATGCCGGCGTTCCAGTTCGAGCTGGAGCCATTCTTCAGCAAGTCTGCGCCTCTCAGGAATGGGTTAGGCGCAAACGGGTCGGTGCCGTCGTTGTTGACGATGCCATTGGTCCGATACAGGTCGGCCAGGTCGCCGACAATGCCTTCTTGCAGGTCTTGCTGTACGATACCGGCGTCGAGGAATCCGCCGCCGATCAAATTCGGAAAAAAGGTAAGTGTCTGACAACCGGCGGTCGTGCAGCCCGGATCACCCGTCAAAAACAAGTTTGCCCGAGCGCGATTGAAATCGGCCAGGAATCCGTTTTGATTGATAATCACCTGGTTGATGTCAAATCCCCGGAACAGAGACACGGCGTGGTTTCCGACGTAGCTGACTTGCAACGTGGTGTTCCAGCCCAGGCTCCTCTGCACGCTCACATTCCATTGCTGAACGTAAGGCGTGCGGATGTTGGGATCGATCGCAAACCCGGCGTTCGGTGCAACGCCCAGGTTGTTGAAGTTCGTCTGGAACGTAGTAGGAATCGAGAACGCCGGGGCAACAATGGGTGCAGGCGAACTGACGGTAGCCACCAGGTTCTGCGGGTTGACCGTTGTCGAAAGCCCGGCGTTGCCGTTGGCGGCGTTCTGGGCCGCAGTGATGAACGAGTCGTTTACGTAGTTGACGCTGTAGCCAGCGCGGACGGCCATCTTTCCGTCGCCTCGGGGATCCCAGGCGATGCCGATGTTGGGACCAAAATTGTTTCTGTCGGGATGGTAGAGGCCACGCTTGCTCGGCCCGCCGGCAAAGTCCACGGTGCCGTCACCGAGAAGTGTCTGTTGGACCGTCTCGCCCGCTGCAACAACCGGCAGCAGCATCAGGCCGTCTCGCTCGTCCACTGGGTTGAAATATTCCCAACGCACGCCGAGCGTAGCTGTCAGCTTGTGGTTAATTCTCCAAACGTCGCCGAGGTACAACCCGATGTCGTTCTGGCGGAAGTTCCGGTTGGTGCCGGCGCCCGCAACGTAGCCTGAAGTCTGGCTGGTCGCATTCAGCACTTGCGACTCGGTGGTCACAAAGCCGGTCAGCGTCGCCAGGATGCTCTGCGCCAGATTGCGGTTGTTGGCGGAAATGGGCTGCGGGAAATCGCTGTTCAGGAACGCAAATCCGCTCGCCTGCGAGAATCCCAGGTTGAGGGTAACTGGCGTGCCCGCCGAGTTGGTCGAGAATACCGTCACGCGCTGCACTTGGGCGCCGAACGCCACCGTGTGATTTCCATGCACCCACGTCGCATTGTCCTGATAGCTCCAGGTGTGCGTATTGCGGCCCTGTGGAAGGAAGTTCGGATCGGGGTTTGTGAACGCCGTTCCGGCGATAATGGTCGGACCGAACTGCTGGCTGGTGCCGAAGAATGCTGGTGCCAGGTTAAATCCAAATCGCACTTCGTTGGTCAAGGTGGTTCTGGGGCTCCACCGCCAGGCCGTCGAAAGGAATTTGACCGCGTCGTTGTTGCTCACCACAGGTACCGTGTCGAACGAAGTGTCAATGTCCGGCCGGTCCACCACCTGCCGGTTCCATTTAAATATTCCGGAGAATGAGTTGTGCGCATTCAGGTTGTAGTCTAGCCGCACGCCCGTGTTGTCCTGGGTCTGATTGCTACGCGCCAGGAGGTCAAATCCCAGCGTGTTCACTCCATCTCCCGCGCCACTGCTGTTCGGCGTGGTGGGAACCCTCGCCAGAAGCGCTGCCATCGTCGGGTCAATCGTGAACACCGGCGAAGGGGTCGTTCGGGCTGCGTTCTGGCTTTCCAGCGTCAGCAGGTTTACTGTCACGGGAGGTTGCGGCGTACACGGAGCCGGAGGCGCATTCACCTGCACGCATGGTGTGTAGGTAAACAACCCCTGCCGGGCATTTGCGCTCAGAATGGTTGCTGGCCCCACGCCCTCGGCGCTGCGCGGTGTGGCCGAACGGGCTCGCAGAAGCTCGTACCACCCATAGACGAACAGCTTGTCCTTCTTGATCGGGCCACCGATGTTTCCGCCACCCTGATTTTGCACCAGCGGAGGCTTGGTGCCTCCCGACGCAGCGTTGAACCAGTCGTTTGCCGCCCAAGCTGCCGTCCGGTAATACCAGAACGCTTGTCCGTGCCAATTGTTCGTTCCCGACGGAGTAACGATACTGACCTGCGCCGAGGCCCCCCCGTCCTGCACCTGTGAGTTCGTCGTGGTCACGGTGAACTCAGCCGCTTCGCTGTTGAACGGCAGATTCGGCGAAAAGTCCAGCGTGTTGGTGCGAATGAAGTTGTCTTGTACGTTGATGCCGTCGGTGGTGACGTTCGCAAACGATTCGCGCTGTCCGTTAATTACGGTAACCGAACGCCCGTTTTGATTCACACCCGGTTCGAGCCCCACGAGGGACATCGGGGTACGATTGATGATCGGCAGATCTTCAATCTGCTTCTTTTCCACGGTATCGCTCTGCTCGGAACTCGTGGTCTGCACGAGTTCGGCGCCAGCTTCCACTACGACCGTCTCGGTCGTAGTGCCTACTTCCAGGATCACCGGCGCTACGGAATAAACGGTCGAGGCGTCCAGCTTGATGTCGTTGACGACGCCGCCTCGGAAACCCTCTTTGGTGATGTCAATGCGGTACAAGCCATAGTTAATGTGTTCGAACTGATAGCCACCGTTGGTTCCCGTGGCAGAGGTGAATTTCGCGTTCGTACCAAGATCCGTGAGTGTTACCGTCGCGTCTGCGATCGGCAGGCCCTGCACATCCTTGACTACGCCGGTGATCGCGCCCGTCGGAACCTGCGCCGATACCATCACTGCCATCAACAACAGCAGTGCCAGTGTTACCAGGCTTCGCATTGCTGGCCCCAACCCTAACGCCTTCCCACTATTTCCAGACACCATCTCGCTTCCCTCCGATCCATTGTTCTTTCTTTGCATCTGTTCCACGCCGGCCAACGCGCTTGGACTCACCGAACAGACAAGTCCGGCAAGCGCAGCATCAAACTTCGCCGCACGCACCGCGGCCGAGTCATTCGTGATTGGCATTCGAAAATTACAGCTTCACCACACTCGTTGAGCAGATGTTTAGCAAACGACTTGCCAGATGCACACCCCCGTGCGCCCTGTGGAAAAGCCGCTAAGTCGCTTGCGCTAAGTACGTTATCAGTTCTTTAGAAGAGATAAAGAAAGAGTTTTTGCCGGTGTTATCTAGATTTACATAGCGGGCGGGCCGGAAATTCTAAATTGCATAGCCCGGTTGTCCGGCTCTTTCGGCGCTTCTTCACTTTGAAGACGCTGCCACACGCCGCTCAGCCGCATCCTCTACGGCAGGGATACAGCATCTCGTACTAACGCGATTCCCCGGGCAAACTCCTCCACCGGTGTGATCAGGCTCACCACCAGGTACCCTTCCCTGTGGAAATCGTAAAAATGCCCCGGATGGACATAGACTCCTTGCTCCGAAAGGAGCTTCAGGGCCAGTTCTTCATCCGATTGCGTCGCAGGAACTCGCAGCACCGCGTTCCACCCTCCCGCAACCTTCAATCTGTTGACGTAACTCTGCTTTCCCAGCTGCCGGTCCAGCTCGGCAATGTTCATCCGCGTTCGCTCCAGCAATTGTTTCTGAAACTCGCGCCGCGACGCCAGCAGCACCGGCAACGCCCACTGCACCGGGGCATTGAGCGACAGGTAGGTATCGGCAATCACCTCGAGTCGCTCAGACGCCGGGGACTTCAGCGGCGCCGCCCCGCTCACCACGGCCCACGCCACCTTCATTTGGGGCAATCCGCAAATTTTCGAAACCCCGCTCAAGGCGAACGTAAGCGCCGCATCATTGCCCGCGAAACTCGGACTAACTGCTTCGGCGGCGCCTTCGCTCTCCAAAGCAAAATCCAGAAACACCTCATCCGCGATGATCGCCATGCCTCGCGACGCGCAAATGTCGTTCAGTTGCCGCATCTCGACACGCTGGCAATAGTTTCCGGTCGGGTTGTTTGGATTGACGACGACCACGGCGCGGCTGCGGGGCGTGATGGCTCGCTCCAGGGAATGAAAATCGATCTGCCAGCCATGGTCGTACACCAGTTCGTACCGCACGAGATGTACGTCTTGAATGTCTGCGAGGAATTCGAACAGCGGATAGCTCGGCTGCGGAATCAGCACTTCGTCGCCGGGATCGCACAGCGTGCGAAAGATGTAGCTGTACGCTTCGCTCGTGCTCGTGGTCAGAAAAATGTCGTCAACCGCGATTCCCTGCCCGCCGGCCGGGCGTTCCGCGCAGTACTTCTGGACCGCTTCCCGCGCCACCACCAGTCCCCGCGGATTCGGCTCATACTTGAGTGCTGCTGGGTTTTGTAGCGCCGCAAGAATTGCTTTCTCGTCGTAGTGAAAACCACATTCAGTGGGATTCGAAATCGTCAGATCGATCAGCGGCTCTCCCGCGGCGCGCTGGGCCGCAAGCGCTTCGCTTAAGCGGTTGGCATG
>Ga0335079_10002105_pt1 | contig 23002 bp, 18 predicted proteins | sample Lox_Sample_33_FD_206719 | JGI IMG/M metagenome (GOLD analysis project Ga0335079, IMG submission 206719) | Soil microbial communities from Loxahatchee National Wildlife Refuge, Florida, United States - Lox_Sample_3.3 | ecosystem: Environmental > Terrestrial > Soil > Wetlands | place: USA... | reverse complement strand
TCCTCATCTCCGACGTGCTAAGGCCTTTGATCCTATTTACATAGTCAGCTCGCGAAATTGCAGCTCGTAGTTCCATTCGTGCGAAACAAGCGAGGTCGCACATCCAGTTGGCGCTTCGCGTTCGCGATTTCGGCATCCGCGCTACGTTTGCCTGTCGATCATCTGTCTTTGCAGACAGCAGTGACACGACGGGCGTATCGTCAATCAGGTTCAGGCCCCTGCTTGAACATGGCTAGGTAAATTCGGCCTGGATCCTAAGGTGATCGCGGCCTGACCTCCCGCAGCGAGCCTCGGGACCAGGCGCTTCGTCTCGAGGACGGCATCGAACGAGGCCGCGTCGACTCTCGCGCGTGGGCGCGAAGGCTCGCCTCTCCTTCTAGGCCGATACCCCGTCAAAGCGCATCGCCGCTCCCGTCCAAGGCGAACAGATTGCGAACCGGACCGAGGAGGCGACCCGCCGCTCGCGGTTCCGCGCCGATCCGGCGCACCTCCACGGACGGCTCGGTGCGGGGGAGCAGCATGCCGCGCAACTGCCAGTCGAGCAGCTGGTCCCCAGGAAGAACCAGGTCGTGACGGTGGAGGAGGTACGACAGCGCGATCCGCAAGCTGCGCATGGCGAGGCTCCCGACGCACTCGTGACTACCCGTACCAAAAGGAAGATACGCGAACGGCTGCGGTCGGGCCGTCGACCAACGATGCGGGAGAAACGTCTGCGGACGTGGGAACGGGTCTGGATCCCGGTGCGCGAGAAAGGGGCACAAGATGAGCTCACAGCGCGGCGGCAACTCCACTCCGAGGACACTCACGGGTCGTGTGGTCACGCGTACCACCACCGCATGGGGGGGGAGCACCCGCAAGCTCTCTTGGATCACCGAATCGAGGAGCGCAGTGCATTCGGACTCACCGGTCTCCCTGTACGGTTCCGGTTCGCACCGAAGTGCACGGCGCAGCTTCGGTAGCTGCGAGAGCAGGAGCAGGGTCCAAGTGAGCGCAACGGCGATGGGATCCGCGCAAGCGGCGAAGAGCGTGTTCGCATGGGCGATGAGTTCGTCCTCCGCGAGAGGAGGCTCGTCCGGATGCTGTGCACGCCGCGCCAAAAGGCCACGCACGGGCTGCGCTGGTCTTTCACGAAGGTAGTGGCGCAGTGCTCTCCCTGCACCCCCGAGCGTCTCCGCCTCGCTTCGCAGCGCTGCTGCGGAGTTCGGTGTCAGCGAGGCCGCCTCACCATGACCCTGGAAGCAGGCCGCCAGCCTCGCCCCCAAGGTCATCACCTCGGCATCCCGCTCCCCGAAGAGCAACGCACAGGAAGCCGAATGCGCGAGCCGCCTCATTTCGGAGAGCAGGCTCAGCCGTTGACCGGGTCGCCAGTTCTTCGTGATGGCCCCCGTGGCGGCACGGATCGCTCGAGGTGCCTCAGCCGGGTCGTGCCCCTCGATTACACAGGCGAGACCTCGAGAATGCCGGCATCGGCTCTCGTCGCGGAACCGGCAAATCGCATGGGTGCCGAGGGTCCCCCACGTCGGCATTCCCAACAGCTCGCTGTCCTCGAGCAAGGCTCTGTGCCAGGCGGGACCAAACACCGCGACCGCGCCCACGCAGCTCGGCGAGCCCGAGAACATCGGCCCCCGTTCGTGGATCACCACCGCGTCGCCGTGTCTGGATCGCTGCCGCGCCAGAAAACACAGCGGATCCTGACGAAATGCGTCGAGCGCGAAAGCGCGCGGTATGGAGGTCGAAATTGGGCTCACGACCGTGATTGGTTGTTTGAACGACTCCTAACCGAAGGCCTTCAACGTGGTCAACCGGGAGCCCGCGTGGGTATCGTTCGCGCGCTCTGCCGCTGCGCCCTATCTCGTTGAATTGGCGGCTCTCGAACTCCACCATCAGTTGGCGGAGCTACGCTGAGTAACGCTGAGCTCGGCCGGACAGTCTTGCCCCCTCGTCAGCGATTCCGGTGAGCCCCTGCCGAGTCTCACCAGCGCTAAAAGCTCATTGAGCCCCTCGGGGGCTTTCCTACTTGCCACTTCGAGCGCGCTTGCTGGATAGCCTTTAAGGGCCTCTCGAGCAGACCGTTCTCCTTGCCCCGCTCGTGACGACGACCACTCGGACGCAACTGAAGAGTTGGTTCGTGGCAATCCCCACCTGGGCTGGCTCGCGCCGCCCGCGACCCGAAGCACGCGCAGACGGGCGTCGAAGCGCAGGCGCAGCGCACCTCACACACCGAGGTATACCACCGGCGAAGAAGGTCCCCGCGTCCGCGCCTAAGCAAGAACGCAAAGACATCCGATCGCGAGATGGTGCTCGTGGCGCTTTGCGACCCGACTGCCCTGGCATAGAGACGTCGGGCTGTAATTTGATGAGTGTGGTTGGGCGCGCGATGATCCAATCCAGGCCGCTACCACGCACCAGGCGCTCCTTTACATCGTGGTCCGCAAAAGGGATTCGAAGCAGGCCATCCACCACGAGCCAGCAAAACAGCGGGCTGGCTAGCCCGCAGGTCTCGCCTGAACAGAATACGTGAGGACGACGAGTCTCCTTACCGGCTGGCCTTCATCGTCTCTGGGTACCCCGGGAGAAGCAGTCCGGGGTCGCCTTGATATTCGCAGGAGGAAGGCGAGTCGTGATCACCAGGGCTTTTAGTCCCGTGCCCAAGACCTCTTGAGAGTCGTGGACATCGCTTGGCAAACCTCGCGGGCTTCGCATGCTAAAACCTCTCCGGGGTTCGCGCGAACGCGGTCATGTCATGATCCCGATCGAGCACTGTCTTTACGCACAGTACGTCAGCCCCTCGTGAGGCACCAAGGACGAGGAGCTTCTTTCCTCACGGTGCACAACTCGACCCCAGCTGACGTGTGCCCTTGTGATGGGCCAGGAGGCAGGCGAGCTCCAGCTAGGCGGGCCGCCCTTGGGAACCGCGCCCAGGTCACAACCCTCCTCGCGCCACATTGCGCCGTTCACGAACTCGGCCTTAGCGGAGGACTACTTCAATCCGATCGCGCGGAGCGATCTCGACCGTGTACGTCGGCGGTGCTCCGCGAAAGGTCCTGCGAACCTAAGTGGGGTTCTCGGTGCACCGCCCTCCTCGAGTGAGCAGGTTGGGGATCGGTGTCCGGTAGAGGCCCGCTGCGTACACAAGAGGTGCGGGGGCCCGGCATGAGCCATGGTGACTTCCACCCATACTCGCAAGATGGCCTTTGCTTCTTCACCCGCTTTCTCTTCCTTTAGCGCCAGCGCATCAGCGCGTCGAACACGGCGAGGTGGGCGAGTCGCATCGCGACTTACGGTGCGCGACCCGAGCCAGGCGAGGACTTTCACCACACGAGGAACGATCAAATGAGGCGTCTCAACCTAGCTGTCGGCGTCAGCGCAACCATCATCCTCGGGGCGGCGGCTCCGGCGGACACCTCGTCGTTCCGGCAGGGGGACCCAGCGACCATCAGGATCCTCACGTCCGACAGCGTCACCGCTCGCCAGCTTGACGGGGTGGAAGTCGTCAATCACCGTGATGTGAGCATGGCGATGGATCACCGGAGGGATCCGGCGACCGGTGCGGTGCGATTCGTCAAATACCGGACCGACCGGATCCCGCCCAAGATGCTAAACCACTACGTCGGTCCGCCACGGGAGGAGAGTAGATGAACGGGAATCTTCGGCCGGCCCTGGCCTTGCCGCTCTGGGGCGCTCTCTTGTGCGCGGGCTGTGGTAACTCGCGTTCGAGCGACGCGATCTTCGACATGAGCAACGACACCTATGACGCCGTCGATGTTTACATCGGAGGCCAGTTTATCGACACCATTCCCTCCAACTCCACTCATTCGTACGATCTCGGGCCTGGTGGCGTCGTCTACAACATTCAAATCTACGAGGCAGGTGACCAAAATTTCCAGCTCAACAACGACGACGTCTCCTTCCCTCCCGGAGTCACAACATGGGATGTCTTCGATAACGCTCCCGTCATCTCAGTACAAAATGCCTTCGCGCTGAACGAGGTGGGAGCGGAATGCGCCCTCTTGCTCGTCGATGGTCAGTCGGAGACCTTCGACCTCACTGGAGGAACCACCTACACACCGCCAGCCGACACGCAGGTATGTCCCCAGGAGACCGGGTTCTTCCTGGTGGACTACGGGACACACGATGTCGTGGCGCAGGGCGTGACCAGTGGAACCGTTTACATCAACGATAGCCAGGCCTACACCGACGCCACCCACGTGAACCTCAGCTTTCCAAGTCCGTGACCTCGTTCGCGGGAACCCGCTGTCCATCAAGTACCGTCCATGAACGCAGCGCCTCGGACTCCTTCGGCTCGGCGCTGGCGAGCGCACCCGCGTTGCCGGCCCACCCGCGTTACAGACGCCAAAGTGGCAGGGTCGTGCTGCTGCTCAATTTCGCCTCCTGAACGTGTTCCCGCCGCTGTCGAGGGTCAAGGGTGGTGCGCGAGAACCGAGTAGCCCCCTCCCGACAAGTCCCGTTCCTACCCCGCTTACCGCACCACTGAAGCTCCCCGAGTGAAGCGTGATGCGCCCTTCGCCGGCGCGGCACTCGCCGTGCCCCCCACCGCGGCCGAAGGCGGTGCTCGCGGAGACGGAATGCTCAGGCGGCTCGATTCTTGAGCCACGCTCGGACCACCCGGCTGCAAAGGGTCGAGCCAAGCGAATGGGATGGTCGCAAACGACGTCAGGTCGCGCTGCTGCTCAGACACATCTGGCATCCGGCAGGATCTTTGGGACGAGCGTCAAGTAGAGCGTGGTCTCGTTGGTCAAACCTCTCGCAAAAGGGTCCCTCGCCGCGATAGAGGCGGACGTCGGTGGGATCCACGAGGAGCAAGTGCACGAGCATTGAGAGGGCTCCCGGTAGACCCCGCTTCGCAACCGAAACCGTCCCCTCGCCCTCTCGCGTCTGTCCGCCCGACCCGTATAGTCGAAGACACGTGCAGACCCCTCGGCGCCCGGCTCGTCGACGGCCCCAGAGCAGGCGGCGACGCCGGGAGGGTATCCGCCCGCTCTTGACCTGCTCCGCATCGTCTCCCAAGGCCTCGGTGGTCACGCGGCGACGGGTGCGCCCGCACCCGCTGGCCTAACACCGACCCGGCAGAACCCAAGTGGGAACACGCGATTCATCAGCGGCACGACGGCTGCAGAAAGGAGGTCCCCGGAGGAGACATATGCACGCCAAGGTGCTGGTGGTCGACGACGAGCCGGCGGTCCTCGAGGGCATCCGGCTCGCCCTCTGGAAGGCGCCCTACGACCTCGAACTCTTTGAGCGGCCCGAGGACGCGCTCGAATACCTCCGCAAGCGACCCGTCGACATCGTCATCTCGGACCACCTCATGCCGGGCATGACCGGGGCGGAGTTCTTGAACCTCGTCCACGACCGGCAGCCCGACGCGGTGCGGATCATGTTGTCAGGCCACGCCGACACGGAGACGGTCATCCGCATGATCAACGAGGGCGAGGTCTACCGGTTCCTCACGAAGCCCTGCGATCGCACCGAACTCCTCGTCACGCTCCATCTTGCGTGCGAAAAGCTCGAGCTCGAGCGTGTGAACCGAAAGCTACTCGCGCTCGTGCGCACCGACCCGCAGCTGCTCGCGCGCCTGGAAGCCCTCGGGAGCCAGCGCGCCGACCGCCTGGGACCTCACAATCCGTGACGGCTCACGGTTCAGCGAGTGGCGCGTGAATCGGTCCGACGAGAGCCCTTTAGGGGCGCAAGCTCGTCACGTGCTGACGAGCGAGGTTGCGGTGCCGGAACGGCGACTCCTCCTGCTGCTGCTGGGGATCACGAACCTGGCCTTCCTGGCGCTCGACGCGCGCACCGCCTGGCCCTCACCACTCCTCGTCATCGCCGGACGCATCGCACTCACCGTGGTGTTCGTCGCGGCGGCGCTCCTCGCCCGGGAAGGCAATGGCGCCCGGGTCGTTCAGGAGACGGTGCGGGCACTCGCCCTGGGGACCGCCCTCTCCTTCGGTGCGATCGTGAAGGGAACGGGCGGTACCTCCGGACCTTACTTCGCCTTCTTCAGCGTCATTCCCATCGTCTTCACGATGGTCGTCCCCGACGACGTCCCGGCCGCGGTGATCATCTCCGTCCTCTCGGCCCTCATCGGGGTGCTGTCGCTGCGAGGGGGCGATCACCCGCTCACCTACTCCGCGTTCTGGTGCGTCGCCTACGCGAGTTCGGGAGCCTACGCCGTCGCCGGGGCACTGCTCCATTGCCGCTTCCGATGGCGCGAGGCAGAAGCCCAGCAGGGGCGGGTGGCACGTGAGCGCGAGCGCCTCGAGCGAGAGCTCCTCCGGCAACGGCTCGAGTTCATCGGGAGCCAGGTGAACGACATTCTCCTCCTCGTGACCCCAGACGGCGCGATCCTGCAAGCCAATGACCGCGCCGCCGAGGCCTATGGCTACCGTGGCGAGGAGCTGGTCCGCCTCAGCATCCGTGATCTGCGCGCGCCCGAGACCCTTGGCGAGGTGACCGAGCAGATCCGGGTCTCGCTCGCCCAGAAGAAGCACCGCTTCCAGACCATCCACCGCCGGCGTGACGGCTCCACCTTCCCGGTCGATGTGAGCGTGCGTCCCCTCGACCTCGGCGGCCGCTCGGTCTTGCAGAGCATCATCCGGGACGTCTCGGAGGAACACCGTGCCCGTGCAGCCGCCGAGTACCAGTCCATGCTCCTCGAAAACCTCCACGACGTGGTGGTGGGCCTCGGCCCGGACCTCAACGTCACCGCCTGGAACCACGCGGCCGAGCGTGTGCTGGGCTTTAAGCGCGAAGAAGCCATGGGGCGGCCTGGGCGCGAGGTCGCTTCCCTCGTGAGTGCGGAAGGCCTCGCCTTCGAGGAGGTCTTCGCGAAGGCGGCAAGTGAGGGCCGGGTGCGGTCGGACATCAAGTGCAGGACGCGGAACGGGGAGTTCGTCCCGATGGAGAGCACGGTGGTGGCCCTGCGCGGAAGCGAGGGCGCTCTCCTCGGCTACGTGGCGGTGGGGCGCGACATCTCGGTCCGCCGGCGCGCCCAGGAGGCCTTGCAAGCCAGCCAGGAGAAGCTCAGGCGCATCCTCGACACTGCCGACGAGGGCATCTGGGTCGTCGATGTCCAGGGCGTGACCGAGTTCGCGAACGGTCGCGCCGCCGAGATCTTCGGGCTCACGGTGAGTGAGATGTTGGGCCGCCCCTTCTTCGAACTCGTGCCTGAGGACCTGCGCTCCATCGCCCGGGCCGATCTCGAGTCGCTCGCGCGCGGCGAGAAGACCAAGCGCGCCTTCAAGCTGAGGCGCTCGGATGGCTCCGAGATCCACCTCGTCCACTCGCGCAGCATCCTGCGCGGGCCGGGCGGCGAGGTCGCCGGCTCGGTGAGCGTCTTCACCGACGTGACCGCCCAGCGCCGAGCGCTGGAGGAGCTCCAGCAGGCCCAGAAGCTCGAGGCGATCGGTCGCCTGGCGGCCGGCATCGCCCACGAGATCAACACGCCCATCCAGTTCATCGGCGACAACACCCACTTCCTGGCGGACGCCTTCGCGGACGCGGCGGGTCTCCTGCAGCGCTACCGCGCGGTTCTCGCGAGAGGTCGCGCAGCGGAGGCCGAGGAGGACCTGGAGCGTGCCGCCCAGGAGATCGAGATCGACGAGGTGCTGCGGGAGGCGCCGCGGACCATCGCCCGGACCCTCGAGGGTGTCCGGCGGGTCGCGACCATCGTCCGAGCCATGAAGGAGTTCGCGCATCCCGAGCAGGGCGAGATGGTGGCGACGGACCTCAACCGCGCGATCCGGGCCACGCTGGAGGTGGCTCGCAACGAATACAAGTATGTGGCCGACATCGAGACCGACCTCGCTGAGCTCCCGCTCGTCATGTGCCACGCCGGCGACATCAACCAGGTGTTTTTGAACGTCATCGTGAACGCGGCCCACGCCATCGAGACCGTCGTGAAGAAGGGAGGGGGCCGCGGCGTTCTTCGCGTCATCACGCGCTGCGAGGCGAACGAGGTGACCGTCTCCATCGCCGACACCGGCTGCGGCATCCCGGAGCAGATTCACGACAAGATCTTCGAACCGTTCTTCACCACCAAGGAGGTCGGGCGCGGCACGGGACAGGGGCTCGCCATCGCGCGGAGCATCGTCGCGAAGCACGGCGGGGTCATGAGCTTCACCTCGAACGTGGGCCAGGGCACGACCTTCCTCATCCGGCTTCCCCTCGCTCACTCGGCCAAGCGGGAGGCCGCGTGAAACGCATCCTCTTCGTGGACGACGAGCAGGACCTGCTCGACGGACTGCGCAACGCGCTGCGCCGCGAGCGCAAGCGATGGGAACTGAGATTCGCGGCCGGCGGGGAGGCCGCCCTCCAGGAGATGGAGCGGGAGCCCTTCGACGTCGTGGTGAGCGACATGCGGATGCCGGGAATGGACGGCCTCACCTTCCTCGCGATGGTTCAGCAGCGCTACCCGCTCGTCGTCCGCATCGTCCTCTCCGGGCACGCCGACCTGGCTTCGGTGGTCCGGGCGAGCACGATCGCCCACCAGTACCTCCTCAAGCCCTGCGAGCCGGACGTCGTGAGCGGCGTCATCGAGCGCGCGCTCGAGATCCAGGGCGTGCTTGCGAGCGAGCATCTGCGGAACATCGTGGGCGGGCTCGGCACCCTCCCGACGCGTCCCGCCATGTACGAGGCCCTCACGCGCGCGCTCGGCGACCCGGCAGTCGAAGTGCGGAAGCTCGCCGCCATCGTGATCCAGGACGTGGGCCTGTCGGCGCGCGTGCTCCAGCTCGTCAATTCGGCCTACTGTGGGCTCACCCACCGTGTATCCAGCATCGAGGCGGCCATCACTCTCCTCGGCCTCAACACCCTTCGCCACCTCGCGCTCACGAGCGAGGTCTTCAAGGCTTTCGGTGGCCAGGGCGGGCACGACATGGAACAACTGGAACGGCACGCCGCCCTCACGGCCCGCATCGCACACCGGCTCGCCAGCGGCACGAAGGAGCGTGAGGTCGCTTTCTCGGCGGGGCTCTTGCACGATGCCGGGAAGCTCGTCATCCTGAGCCGGGCGCCGGAGTCGATCCGAGGCGCGCTCTTGCTTGCGGAGGAATCGGGCCTTTCCGCGCTGGCCGCCGAGCGAGAGGTGTTCGGCGCCACCCACGCCGAGATCGGCGCCTACCTCCTCGGCCTCTGGGATCTGCCGCACACCATCCTCGAGCCGGTGGCGTACCACCACGCGGTCGACCGCATCGGGCGGCGTGGGCTCGACGTCGTCACGATGGTCGCGCTCGCAGACTTGCTCGCCTACGAGGTCGCCTCTCCACCGGGAAGCGCGAGGCAAGCCTTGGAGGCCTTCACCGGACTCGGAGACGTCGAGAGCTGGCGCGTGATGGCGCAAGAGGAGGCGCGGACGTCGGCCTTGCCCTGAGGCACCGCCTCGGGCCATTTGGGAGAGCAGTCAAGATGGCGAGAACCTACAGGCGCCCCCGGCACGGCCTTGCGCGACCCTTCCTGGCTCGCGCGCCGGCGCTCCTTCTCGTCCTCGGCGTGGCCCTGTCGGCGACCCTGTCCTTCTTCATCTCGCGATTCAACGAGCGCGCGGCGAGAGAGCAGTTCGAGCAGTCGGCCGCCAACCGCGTGTCGTCGTTGCGGCGCACGGTCGAACTCGTCACGACCGATCTCTTCGCGCTGAGAGCCTTCTTTCAAGCGTCGGAGGGCGTCGACCGGGACGAGTTCCACGTCTTTGTTCACCAGCTTTGGATTGGAGAACACGACACCCAGGCGCTCGAATGGGCTCCGCAAGTCCTGGATGCGGACCGTCAGGCCTTCGAGACCGCCACCCAGAACTCGGGATTCGCCCACTTTCAGATCACCGAGCACCGGGAGGGCCTCGTCCGGGCGGGCCACCGGCCGGACTATTACCCGGTTGACTACGTCGAGCCCCACGAAGGCAACGAGGCCGCGTTCGGCTTCGACCTCGCCTCGAGCACGGAGCGGCGGGAGGCTCTTCTGCGCGCCCGGGACACTGGACTCATGGTCGCGACCTCCCGCGTGCGGCTGGTTCAGGAGAAGGGTCAGCAGTACGGCGTGTTGCTGTTCCTCGCGGCGCGTTCTCGCTTCGCGGCGGCGGGTGAGGCACGAGGGGTCGTGCTGGGCGTCTATCGCGTGGGGGATATGCTCGAGCGCGCGTTCGGCTACCTGGCACCGGAGCCGGTCGACGTCGCGCTCTTCGACGATTCGGCTCCCGAAGACGAGCGGTTCCTCGCCTTCTATTCCTCGGCGTCGAGATCGGTACTCGGATCGGCACCGGCTAAGCACGCCGGTGGCCTCGAGTACACGAGCTCACTCCCCTTCGCCGATCGGTCCTGGCGAGTGGTGTGCACTCCCGCGGCGAGCTTCATCGCGGTGAGGAGCTTTCAGCCCTGGCTCGTCTTCACCCTGGGCCTCCTCGTGTCCGTGCTGCTCGCGGCCTACATCTTCAGCCAGGAACAGATGGTGAAGGACGCCACCGAGCGCGAGGCCCTGTCGGAGCAACTGGAGCTCATCCGCCTCAATGCCAGCGACATGCTCTTCCTCGCTGCGCCGGACGGCCGCATCCTGGAAGCCAACGCTCGGGCCCAGAGGGCCTATGGGTACGCGGGCGACGAGATCCTCGGCCTCACGGTTCGCGACCTTCGCGCACCGGAGGCGCGCAAGTCGGTCGAGGCGGATCTGCAGCAGGTCTTCGACGGGAATGGATTTCGCTACACGACGACCCATCGCCGCCGCGACGGTTCCACCTTCCCGGTCGAGGCGATTGCGCACCCCCTCGTGATGGGCGCCAACAAGCTCATCCTGGCCGTCATCCGGGATCTCACCGAGGAGCGGGCCGCCCGTGCGGCCATCGACTACCAGGCCATGCTCCTCGACAACCTGCATGAGGCGGTGATCGGAACCGATGCGGCCTTCGCCATCACGGTCTGGAACCGTGCCGCGGAGAGCATCTACGGCTGGCCACGCCAGGAGGCCGTCGGGCGTACCCTCATCGAGGTCGTTTCTCCCATGCCCGTTGACGGATCCTCGGTGGAGGAGGTGGGCATCGAGGTGGCGCGCAAAGGTCAGGTGAGGCTCGAGGCACGCCACCGCACGCGCGATGGCAAGTGGATCGACGTCGAGACGACCATCGTCGGGGTGCGCGGGCAGGATGGCGGCATGGTTGGCCGGGTGGCCGTGGTTCGGGACATTTCCGAACGCAAGCGCATGGAGTCCGCCCTGCGCGCGAGCGAGGAGCAGCTCAAGCAGATCCTGGAGACCTGCCGCGAGGGGATCTGGGTGGCCGACGCCCAGGGGCGCACCGAGTTCGCGAATGCGCGCGCCGCGGAACTCTTCGCAGTTCCGCTCGAGGCCATGGTGGGGCGTCCGCTCACCGAGGTCCTGCCCGAACCGCTGCGGTCGGCGCTGGCCGCGGACTTAACGCGCTTCGGCCGGGGCGAGAGCGTGAAGAGGGAGCTGAGATGGAAGGGGCCCGGAATCGTCGAGAGCTGCGTCATGCTCTCGAGCAGCGCGCTGCGCCGCGCGGATGGGAGCCTGGCGGGCACGGTGGGTGTCTTCATGGACGTGACGGAGTATCGCCACGCACAGCAGGAGCTCCTTCAGGCCCAGAAGCTCGAGGCGGTCGGACGCCTGGCAGCCGGCATCGCCCATGAGATGAACACGCCCATCCAGTTCATCGGCGACAACACCCACTTCCTCGGTGAGGCCGTCGCGACGCTGACCAAGGCGGTAGAAGGATCCCTCGGTCCAGCGGACACCGGGAGCACCGCCGCGCCGGGCGGCGAGGAGGAAGAGCTCCGCTACGTCATCGAGCAGGCACCGAAGACCATCGCGCGAACGCTGGAGGGCGTCCGCCGCATCGCGACGCTCGTTCGCGCCATGAAAGAGTTCGCCCATCCCGACCAGAAGGAGATGGTCGCCACGGATCTGAATCGCTCGCTTCTCGCCACCCTGGAGGTGGCTCGCAACGAATACAAGTACGTCGCGGAGGTGGAGACCGACCTCGCCTCCATTCCGCTCGTCCGGTGCAACTCCGGCGAGCTGAACCAGGTGTTCCTGAACATCCTCATCAACGCCGCCCAGGCCATCGAAGACGCGGTGAAGGGCTCGCAGAAGCGCGGAACCATCCGCGTCGTCACGCGGGAGGAGGGTCCGGAGGTGGTGGTCGCCATCTCGGACACGGGCATCGGCATCCCAGATGCCGTCCGCGAAAAGATCTTCGATCCCTTCTTCACGACCAAGGATGTTGGGCGGGGGACGGGGCAGGGCCTCGCCATCGCCCAGAACATCGTCGCCAAGCACCACGGCCATTTGACCTTCACGAGCCAAGTTGGACGGGGAACGACATTCGAAGTCCGCTTGCCGGTCGATCCGGCGCCGACCAAAGCGCAAGCGCAAACGATGCGAGCCTAGGTCTTCCGACCCAAAAGGGGCTCATGGGGAACCGCCGCACGTGCGCTCCAACCCTCGCCTCATTGCATGAGGGTGCCCGGTAGCGCACCACCGCCCTTACGCCAGGCAATCCAGGCTCGCGGCGCCTCGTTAGTTCACCGACAGGGGAAGGGGTCGGCGACCACCGGTGGCGCTGAGGAAGCTCACTCACCACCATGGCATTTCGGGCTCGGGTCCGGGCTGCCCCCGTGCGCCGCTTCTTCTCGCCCCGGGACGAGTTACTTGCGCGGGGACGCCATCGCGGCGAGCCCCTTGCGAAGCGAGGAAGTGGAGCCGCCACAGGACGCAATCGTCGCGGTGGAGGGGGGGAGAGCGGCCTCGCCACGCCCGCGCTCGCGACTCGGCGGGTGCCGCGCCTCCCTGGGCCCCTGGCAGGCGAACGGCCACGCTGCGGGGTCACCGCGCGAAAGGATCACGGACCTCGCTCGTTCGTCGACTTCGTCGCACAAGTGCACCTTGCGGAGCAGGTGCCGAGTTGAATACCGTAGCGAGGGGCCAGGGTGCGCTCCCAGGCGGCTTTCGCCTCCCGGGAGCTGTCTGCGCGCTCGTCGTCGCCGCCCTTTTTCACAATCAGTGTGGCCACCACCTCCGATCTCAAGGAAGCCTTAACCTGGGGAGAGGAGGTGGGTGACAAGAGGTACCGTGGGGTCCGACCTTTCCTTCCACCGCTCGCTTCCCCGGCTAGCGCCTCGGGTGAGGATCCTGCGAGCCCGGGCACCCCGTGCCTCGTCCCTTGGAACCACGCCGTCCGAGGTAGCCGCGCTCGCCTTGGCCCATCAAGCCGCGTCTGACGAAGGGCGACCATGACCCCTCCTCGCCCGCCGCTCGCGGCGCGCGACCTGCGACGCGATCCGGATGGCTCCTGTGCGGCTTCCCAGCGGATTCACCGGCTGGGAAGCCACCTTCCGCCTCGTCGCAGCCGGGCCATGGTGGCCTGGCTCATGCGGCGCCGCCGGCCGGTGCTGTGCTGTGCTCTCGTCGCCACCGTGGTGGGGTGCTGGGGCAGCGTCCGCCTGTACTCCGATCTGCGCTCCGGCGTCGAGGAGCTCTTACCCACCGCTGCGCCGAGCGTCGTTGCTTCTCGCACCATAGGCCCCAAGTTACATACAGTGACCCACCTCTCGGTGGTGCTCGAGGGGAAGGACAGCACGGCGCTCGAGCGCCTTGCCGATGCGCTCACCGCTCGGCTGCGCGCCTTGCCCCAGGGTTCCATCGGCTCGGTCGAGGACCGCACCGACGACGAGGCCGCCTTCTTGCGGAGGTTCGGCGGCTTCTACGCCTCCCTCGCGGATCTGAAGGAGATCACGGCCCGGGCGACCGAGCGGGTGGCCTGGGAGAAGCAGCACGCGAATCCCCTCCTCCACCTGCTCGGCGAGGACGACTCCTCGCCCCCACCCCTGGGCCTCGATCGATGGCGCCGGACCGCGGGGGCCCAGATCGATGCGCTAGGCCACTTCCGCCACGGCTACTTCGAGACGCCCGATGGGCACCTGCTCGTGCTGCTCGTCACGCCGGCTGAGGCGTCCACCGACCTCAGGTCGAACCAGCGTCTCCTCGATGCCGTCCGCCAAGCCGTGGGCTCGCTTCACCCGGAGCGCCTGGATCCCCCGGTGCGCGTCGGCTACGGAGGAGAGGTCGCGGCGCTCGTGGAGGAACAGGCAACGCTCGTCTCGGACCTCGCCTCGTCCTCGGTGGTGGTGTTCGCCCTCGTCCTCTTGGCCCTGTGGTGGTACTTCCGGCGCCCGGCCGCCATCCTGGCCATCACCTCGGCCCTGGCAACCGGGTGTGCCCTCACCTTCGGCCTCTCGCGACTGCTCATCGGCCATCTCAACGCCAACACCGCCTTTCTCGGTTCGATCCTGGTCGGCAACGGCATCAACGTCTCCATCATCTTCGTCGCCCGGTACCTGGAGGAGCGACGGCTCGGCCGCAGCGCGGTCCACGCGATGGGGTTTGCCTGGTCGGGGACGCTCTCGGGCACCTTCGTCGCCTCGTTTGCCGCGGGGCTTGCCTACTTGTCGCTCACGGCCACCGACTTCCGCGGCTTCAACCAGTTCGGCGTCATCGCCGGACTGGGCATGGCGCTCTGCTGGGTGTCGGCCTACGTGCTCCTGCCGCCGGTGCTCGCTTCGCTCGACGGCAGCCGCCGCCGGGGACCGAACGGATTGCGGCCTTGGGTGGTCGGGACCTTCGTCGCGGGCCTCGTGCAAAAGAGGCGGCGAGCCGTTCAGCTCGCCTCCCTCTGCCTCGTGGCTACCTCGGTGCTGGGCGTCCTCAGCTACCGTGGCAACCTCGTCGAATACGATCTCGGCCGGCTGCGTTCGGCCGAGAGCGTTCGCAACGGCGCACAGCACTGGAACGAACAGGCGAACCGGGTCTTCCATACCTATCTCACGCCGGTCGTGATCCGCGCCGAGACCCCGGAGGATCTCGCCCGGGTGGTGACCGAACTCGCGCGAGCTCGTGCCCGCCAGGGAGCGGCCGATCCCCTTCGCGAGATCCGCACCGTCGACTCGCTCGTGCCGAAGGATCAGGCGGAGAAGCTGCCCGTGCTCGAGCGGCTGCGGGCGATCCTGACCGATGCGAGGCTCGAGCACGTGCCTGCCGAGGAGCGCTCGCTCGCCCTCGAGCTACGTCCGCCGGCCGACTTGCGGACCTTCACGCTTTCTGATGTGCCTGCGGTGATGCGGCTTCCCCTCGTCGAGCGCGACGGCATGGCAGGACGGATCGCGCTCGCCTTCCCGCGCAAGGTGGGTTCGCTCGGCCCGCGCGAGGTCGACGAGATCACCACCCTCATCCGCGGGGCTATCCTGCGCAGCGGCGCGAAGGCCCAGGCCGTCGGCCAGTCCCTCCTCTTCGGTGATATCGCCCGGAGCATCCTCCGCGACGGCCCCCGCGTCACCCTGCTCGCGCTCGTGCTCGTCTGCGCGGTGGTGGTGATCGTCCTCAGGCGCCGGGCGGCCTGCCTGCAGGTGATCGCCTCGCTCTTGCTCGGCGTCTCGTGGCTCGTGGGAGCCGCCGCCTATGCGCGGGTGAAGCTCAACTTCTTGAACTTCGTCGTTCTGCCCATCACCTTCGGCATCGGCGTCGACTACGCCGTCAACATCGTGCAGCGCTGGCGGCGTGACGCAGGGCGGTCACTCCATCGCGTCCTCGAGCAGACCGGAGGCGCCGTCGCGCTCTGCTCCGCCACGACCATCATCGGCTATGGCTCGCTGCTCTTCGCCGACAACCGCGCGCTGCGCGGCTTCGGGGCGCTCGCCTCCTTCGCCGAGCTCGCCTGCATCGCGTCCGCGTTGCTGGCCCTTCCGGCGTGGCTTCCACGAGAAGGCGTGCAGGAGCGAGAGGGATCGCCGCGGCTGGCCCCGTCACCGGCCGAGGGCAGCAGGGCTCGAGCGGGCCTCGAGCCCACGGCGTGACGAGCCGCCGCATCGAGGCCGGTCGCGCGGCGCCCCGTTGATTGGCGGACACTCGCCCGTGGGCTCGGTCTCTCTGGAGCAGTCTCCACGCTGATGTTGACTCCCAAGGGTACCTCGATAGGCTCGTCTTCGAGCTGCTCGCGGCATGGTCTGAAACGGGCCTGGGGCCTTGAAGACCCTGCAGAGAGAAGACCATGACAGGAACCGCCACCACGAATTGCACCGGGGAGCGGGTCGTCGACTTATGGGGAGTCCTCGCTCCGGTCCTTACACCTTTCAGCGAGGACCTGGTCCCCGACGCGGCGCGCCTCATCGTGCACTGTCGGTGGCTTCTCGGGCAGGGCTGCGGTGGGCTCGCCGTGTTCGGGACGACCAGTGAAGCCAACTCCCTGTCGGTCGAGGAGCGAGAGCGGCTCCTCGAACGCCTCCTCGAGAGCGGTATCGCTCCCGGAGCGCTGCTCGTGGGGACCGGCTGCTGTGCCCTCACCGACACGGTGCGTCTCACGGCCTTCGCCGTGCGCCGTGGTTGCGCCGGAGTCCTCCTCCTGCCCCCCTTCTATTACAAGGGGGTGACGGACGACGGACTCTACCGGTCGTATGCCGAGGTCATCGAACGGGTGGGTGACTCGCGACTGCGAGTGTATCTCTACCACATCCCTCCCGTTTCGCAGATCGGTCTCGGCGTTGAGCTCATCGAACGCCTCGTCCGCTCGTATCCTGGCCTCGTGGTCGGTATGAAGGACAGCTCGGGCGACTTCGGCAACACGCGCCAGGTGCACGAGCGGCTCGGATCGATGGGATTCAGGGTCTTCGTGGGAACCGAGCGTTTCCTCCTTGCGAACCTCCGCGCGGGTGGAGTGGGGTGCATCACCTCGACCGCCAACGTGAACCCGGCCGCCCTGGCCCGGCTTTCCCGGGAGTGGCAAGGGGCCAGGGCGGAGCACCTCCAGGAGGAGGTGAACGTCATCCGCCAAGCCATCGAACGTTATCCCGTCATTGCTGCGCTGAAAGCGGTCCTCGCCCATCATACCAGCGATCCCGGCTGGCGCATGCTGCGCCCACCCTTGACGGAACTCTCCCGCCCAGACGAGGGCCGTCTCCTCGACGAACTGGAGCGGCACGGCTTCACGATGCCGGGCTTGCCTGCGTGATCGTTGCCGCGGCCGCTGCAGCTGTCGAGGTACTCGCACGAGCTCGGGCCGACCTTAGACCTGGGTCGGGCTGGAGGAACTACCTTCCGCCGGCTGAAAAGTTGGGACCCACCCCTCCTCAATTACTTGCGAGCGCATGGCCTCGGCCCCACCCTCAATCCGGGCGCTCTCCGGAACTCCCCGGTGGGAGTCCGCTCTGGAATGAGCGGGTAAGCACGTGCTGGGCGGACGTGTTGTCCCCAGTCGGGATTTCCAATCCGTCACAGGAGCGCGAGGCCGTTCTCCGATCGGCCGGGTCGAATCAAGAGACACGGGAGATCATATGAAGCACAGAGCTGCCATCGCCGTACTGGTCTTGTCCTCTGGCCTGCTTTACGTCGGGCTCGCTCGGGCGCAGGAACGCGAGAGACCGCAGCGAGGCCAACAACATGCGATGCCCCCCCAACACGCGATGCCCGCCCGCCCGGCCCCGCCGAAGTTCCAGGCCCACCCTCCGGGTGCGCACCCCCAGGGTCCGACCCTGCGGCAGCACCCGGTGCGCGTCCTCAAGCCGCGCGTGGTCCGCCGGGGCCACGCCACCTGGAATCACTGGGATCACCCGGACTTTCAAAGGCCGGCGTACTACTGGAACTGGCCCGCGGTCCACAGCGTGACCTGCATCGCCGAGGACTCCTACGGCGATCAGTACCCCGTGACGGAGGCGGCGGGCCGAGGGTTTGGCCTCTCCAACATGACGACGGTGGAGGACGATGCCCTCGACCGGTGCTATTCCGAATCGGGGCAGGACCCGACCTGCACGCTGCTCACCTGCACGCATACCTGAGGAGCCTCCAGGCGAGCGGACGCTGGGCCGAGGCGTTGGCGCCCCCTTCGGGTGACGCGTGGTGACGCCATTCGCGTGATGCCGGTCGTCCCGTTGTGACCGAGCGGTGTGGTTCCTCGGCCGAGCCGGGAAAGCCCTGGGGGTCGCCGCCCTGCACGGCGAACGCGTGCAAGGACTGCCGCGAGTTCTGCATGTCCGCAGCCTTTGCAGGGCCTTCGACGCCAGAACACGCGTCAGCGTGAAGCAAGCCGCTGCGGGCTCCGGTTGAGCTAGGCGGCTTTCATGGCTCGGCACATCGCATGCAGTCAGTCTCGGCCATGCAGGGTTGCATCACGAGCCGCGACGTTCTCCGCAACACGGTCACCATCGTCCGCCTGTGGGGACCCGGCTTGTACTTCCGCTGCCTCAACGCGGTGGTTCGTCGGCGCTCCTGCACGTTTCTCGAAGTCCTGTACGCGAGCGGGCGCAAGGCGTAGAGCGGCCGACCGCCAACCTTCCCGCGCACCCGCGGCGCCCTGGTCGATAATCCACTGATGGTGATGATCAGGCCGGGGATCGACCGAGTCGATGTTGCGCTTCAAGTACCCATGGCGGGGCGGGCAGCGTTCCTCGCCGCGTCGGCGCCTTTCCCGGCCTTCTCCACGCGGCGGCTCAGGCGGGCCAGGTTCTTCGCGAGTTGCTCGACCTCCCTGCGGGTCGCCATGCCCAGGAAGACGACGGCCTTCGTCTGCAGCGCTTCGAACTGCCTCACGAGCTCGCTGCGAAGGTTCTCGGCCCAGTTGCGGAGTTCGGCCGCGTACTCGACGCCGTGGTCCGGCAGGCTCGACAGCCGGTCGCGCAGTTCGTTCATCCCGAAGCCATGATTCGCGAGGCGCTCGGCGAACGAGGCCAGCTCCTTGCGCCTTTGTTCGCCCTTCTTGCGCAACTCTGCGAACAGCTTTTCGAGCTCCCTTTCAAAGACCCTGAGGCGCTGGTGAGCCGCCTCGAGCGGTGCCCGCAACAACCTCGGCACGTTCAACTTGTCCGTCTTTTTGGCGGCCATGATCACCTCCCCGGACCGTGAATCTCAACGCCGTCCGAGCGCCAGGACACGATGACGCATGGCGTTATCGGCGTCAACCCGGGGCCCCGGATTCGTTCGAGCGTCGCGCAACGGGAAATGCCTCGTCCATGGCGGTGCGATGGACGAGGCCATTGCGAGTCGTCCCCCGGAGAGGTGCGGGGGCCGTTCCGCGACACCCCATCATCGGCGCAAGGGGACGACCGATCGAAGCTGAAATCGCTAGGCTGACACGGCCGCGGTCGCCGCCTTCGAGGGTTCCTTCCCTCCCGCGAGCGGTACGGTGCTCTCCATGATCATTTCACTCGCCGCCTCGCCGGACCCGCGGATGACGTTCGTGAGGCTTCCCGTCACGGTCTCGAGGCCGGTCACCGCCTCCTGCGTGAGCTTGTCGATACGCTGCAGGACCTCGCGTGCGACACGGAACGAAGACTGGTTCACGCCTTCGATCCAGTCGACGCCCGCGTACGTCGCGCGGAACGCCTCATCACGCACCGTCCTGATCACTCCGAGTGGAATGCCCATCGCTCTCTCCGTCAGCTTCGTGCCCGACGAGACCATCGCTACGAACACCCCAGCTCCACTCTTCACTAGTTCGGCCATCTCGCCCCTCCAGATGTGGCTCCATGAGCCCGATGACATTATGACACGTCGCGTTATGCGGGCGAGGATACACGGGGTAGCCCCTTGGGCTCGCTCCGCTGTGGATCCCCGCGAGATTCGCCCCTTGAGGGTTCCATCGAACTCGAACGAGCCCTCGGGCGTGCAACCGCAGCGGTCGTGGCCCTCCGGTTAAGGCTAAGGAGCACACGCTCGCCCGGGCGATCGCGCGCTTCCGGGAGAAGACGCTCGCGAGGGTTCAAGTTCCCCCACGGAGATGCGGCAGATAGCCGGTGCTGCAGTGCAGGGTGCAGACACGGCGGCCGCCCTGGCCCGTTGGAGAAGGGTATGAACATCATCGAGTTCAAGGGAAACGAGCGGTTTGACGAGTGGATACACGAGAACGATCGCCCTTACCGGATCATCCGCGTCACTGCCACCAACCTGAGCTCGAACTCCTGGCCAGCTCTCGGCTCGGCGTTCATCCACGCACGGACTTTCACCGTCACCTACGAAGACAACGACCTCGGCTCGCCCTCACGCCAGGCTTCCTTTTGATCGCCACCCTGGTACGTCGCAGTGGCTATCCTGAAGGCGGTACACGGCCTCAAACGAGATGCGAGGCGGGCCGGCAGGGCCGCAATCGTTCATCCCGGCCCCTTCGCCGCGTACTCGCTCGCCGCAAGCTCGAGCGGCCCGCCTGGCGCGCGGCGCCCGGGCTCTCTTCACCTCGCGTTTATGGCCCCTGATCCGGCTGAGATTCCACCGGCCCCATCGGCGGAGCTTCTTGCCGGGGTGCCGGACGCGAGGGAGCTCGCCGCTCGGCAGGGAGTCATCTCAGGGGACAACCGCCATGAAGAGATAGGCCGCGAGCACGATGAGGTGGACCATGCCCTGGAGGACCGTGGTTCGACCGGTGCTGAGCGTGATCACGCTCACGAGCAGGGTCAAGGCCAGGAGGACCGTATCCTTGGGCGAAACACCGAGTACCACGGGTACGTCGAAAGCGATCGACACGGCTCCGATGGCAGGGATGGTGAGCCCGATCGAGGCGAGAGCCGACCCATGGGCGAGATTGAGGCTGTTCTGGAGCTGGTTAGACCGCGCAGCCCGCAGCGCGGCGGCCGACTCCGGAAGCAGGACGATCATCGAGATGATGATGCCCACCACCGCGACCGGCGCGCCCGCACGGACCACCGCGCTCTCCACCACGGGAGCGAGCACTTCGGCGAGGCCTACCACCCCGACAAGCGCCCCGAGAAGCAACCCAGCACTGGCGAGTACCGCACCGAATCCGGGCGCCGGGGCCCGTTCCCCTGTCTCCACAGGCTCGCTGAGGAAGAGCTCGCGGTGACGGATCGTCTGGACGAAGACGAAGGTCAGGTACAACGCCATGGAGACCACGCCCACGAACGTGAGCTGCGAGCACGAAAGCGTGGGGCCCGGCGTCGTTGTCAAGTGGTTCGGCAGAATCAAGGTCATCGTCGCGAGGGCGCAAAGAACTGCCAAGGCCGCGCTCGCTCCACGGACTTGGAACTCCTGCTCGCGGTGAAACAGCCCGCCGAGGAGCAGGCACAGACCCACAAGGCCATTCGAGGTCAGCATGATCGCGGAAAGGACCGCGTCCCGGGCCAGTTCGCTGTTCCTCGCGTCGGGGGCGAGCATCAGAGAGGCAATGAGCGCTACCTCCGTGACCGTGACGACCACGGCGAGGACGAGGGTACCGAAGGGCTCGCCGATTCTCCGAGAGATGACTTCGGCGTGATGCACGCCGGCGAACACCGTCCCCGGCAAGGCTACCAGGGCGGCAACTTTGAGCCACCCGGCCCGGCTCAGCAACTCGGCGACGAGCAGCCCAAGTGCGAGCAAAGGGACCACCACTGTCCACAGTGGATTGGTCGCCGGGGGTGCCGTTTCCGACACTTGATCGGTCGAGTCTTGCTGCATGCCGTGTGGAGCTTGTGAGGCTCCGGGTCTACTCGCGCCGCCTTTGCGGGGCGCACGGGAGCCCACCGCAAGTGCAAGTCGCCACCTTTCTGGGGTGAGGCCATGGGCCCACCTCGAAACTCGGGCTCGGTTAGCCGGGCAAGTGCATCGATCGGGGTGATGAATCAGAAGCCGCGAGCGTTTGAATGCTCTTCTGCAATCGGCGTCGACGACCGCTCAGAACCTGACGGCGCGGCGGATCGCGCGGCAGGCGCCCAGGTCTCGATCGGCGAGGCACTCACCCAGAACGCGGTGAGAACCTTCTTCGAAGATCGGGCCGGGCATGCCGGGTGGCTCAGCGCCGTCATCATGCGCGTGCCAGGCTTGCAGCCTTGGAGGCGAGGGCGCTTTGCCCCCGACCGAGTTCAAGCTTCGGCGCATCCTTGCGTGCGAAAGCCAGGGAAATGCAGCGACGCGGAGGTTGCGCGCGCGACTGGAACGATTCCGACGAGGTATCCGCGGGACTCACGGTGGTGTGGCCGGGCGGTCCGGACTTCAGGAGAAGGTGCGCTCGGAGGCGGCCGAATCGAAGCGCCCGCTCGAGAATGGACGCCACCTGCCCCGTGCAGCGAGGCCTCGGGACGAACGGGCGAGCGATCCGAGGAGGCTACTCAGGCCCCAACGCGCGCGGGTACTTACGCTTGAAGGCCTCGCGATCCGCCTCGCCGGGAATCTCCTCCGCCAAGAGCTCGTAGAGCTCCTGAACGTCGCGGGCTCGCGGGGATACGCGCCGGACGATGACGCGCGCCATGGGGCCGAGGTGAATCGCCAGGTCACGGCCGGCACGGTCGAGCACGCGAGGATCCCAGACCACCACGGGCGTGGTCTTCTGGGCGAGCGTTCGCGTTCGCTCGCGGCCGAGGGAGACATTCAGCTCCGCCCTGCTCCAAGCCAGAAAACGCTCCTGCTCCTCGCGTGATGGGAGAAAGGAGACGAGCTGTTTGCATACAGCGTCGAGGCTCGTCGCTCCCTGGCTCACCTTTTTCACGAGGCGAGGGGCGACCGGCCCGAGGAGCGCGGCGACCCGCTCCTCGATGCGCTTCAGCGTCGCCGCGTCGAGTGAGGAGCGCCGGTCCGCCGGGAGGGCGCTCAGCGCGACCTCGGTGCGGCCAAGCCGGGTGCCAAGGCGCGTCCGCTGGGGCCGCGGCAGGTCCGCCTCCAGAGCCTTGCGGGTCTCCGCGCCAGGGGCCGAACGCCGGGGCGGAGCAGCCGTCGCCCCGGCCGGGCGCGGCGTGGTGGTACGCTTCGAAGCGGCTCCGGGACGGCTGGGCGTCTTTCTGGGCAGGATCTCCGTCTTGCCGGTCTGTTCGGTGCCACCCTCCTCGCCGATCAGCACGGCGGAGAGGAGCTGCTCACGCATCACCTCGGCGCTCGCAGGGCGTTCCTCGCGCGAAGCGGAGAGAGCCCGCATGATGAGCTCCTCCAGGGAGGGTGAGACCGCCCTTCCCCTGCGCTCGCTCGGCGGCGCAATGGGCTCCGAGAGGTGGCGATGCAGGAGTTCCATGGGCGTCTGGGCTTCGAA
>Ga0335079_10002104_pt1 | contig 23010 bp, 21 predicted proteins | sample Lox_Sample_33_FD_206719 | JGI IMG/M metagenome (GOLD analysis project Ga0335079, IMG submission 206719) | Soil microbial communities from Loxahatchee National Wildlife Refuge, Florida, United States - Lox_Sample_3.3 | ecosystem: Environmental > Terrestrial > Soil > Wetlands | place: USA... | reverse complement strand
CAGGCGGTGGTGTTTCTGGCGTCGGACGAATCGGCGTTCACTGTGGGAAGCGAACTGTTGATCGACGGCGGGATGAGTCTCTAGCTTACCGCGGCGAGTGCGCGGACGGTGCTTGAGAGCGCGCTGAATAGTTCGCGCGCGGTGAACGGCTTCTGGAGCATGGCGGCGCTTCCGGCCTCGTACAGAGTGGCGGGCGGGATGGCCGCCATGAAACCCGACATAGCGATCACGCGGAGGTTTGGAAACTCCATGGAGATCTGCCGGACCAACTCGATGCCGTCGGCATCGGGCAGACTTATATCGGACAGCACGACATCGAACTCCTCGTCGCGAATGGTGTTCCATGCGTGCCGCGCTGTGGGTACGGTTTTCACATAATGTCCTTCAGCAGCGAGAATTTCCCGCAACAGAATTTGAATGGCAGTCTCGTCGTCAACGACAAGAATGTTCAACATTGGATTTGCGGCCCCCCCAAACGCCGGCAGCGAGAGAATACGAGGCAGACGTTGGCAAGCAGGGGGCCAAACGCCGGGAAGAAGATTCAAAAGGACTTGCAGAGCTGGGGATTCGCGCCGGGCGGGGCAATTGGCCGCAATGCGAGCCGGCTGGGGAATACGCCGCAGTTTGCGAATGTTAACTACTGTTCCTGAACGGCACTCGGCGGGGGCTACTGATTCATATGGACGACTTTCGCCGGCGGGAAGCCGTTGAACCATGTCGACGAGGCGTTGCTGTAGGCGCCGATGTCTTCCGAGTACAGGAGGTCGTCGATATCGAGGGGCGGCAATTGTTCGGATTGAGCGATGGTGTCCATGCCGTCGCAGGTTTGGCCGAAGACGGTGCACATTTCGGTTACGCCCTTTTTGAAAGCCTTGAGGTGATACTGGCAATGGTCGAAGACGATGCCGGAGAAGGTGTGATAGACGCTGTCGTCGATGTAGTAACAGGTTTTGCCGTCGCGGACGGCCTTGCCGATGATTCGCGCTACCGACGTGGCGGCGGTGGCGACAAGAAAGCGGCCGGGCTCGGCCAGGATCTCAATGCCGGGAGTGAACAGGCGTTCGATTTCCGCATTGATCTTGCGGGCGAGTAAATGGAACGGCTTCACGTGCGTGTCGTAATGCACGGGGAAGCCGCCGCCGATGTCGAGGATCTTGATCTCGTGGCCGCGTGAGGCGGCCTCGCGGATCACGGCCGCCGCCATATTGAGCGCTTGCACGAAATTGTCGAAGTTGGTGCACTGGCTGCCGACGTGGAAGCTCAGTCCCTCGACAACCAAGCCGATGCGGAAAGCTTCGAGGATGAGGTCGACGGCCTCGCCGGTGTCGCAGCCGAATTTGGACGACAGTTCCACCACCGAGCCGGTGTTGGGAACGCGCAAACGCAAAACCAGTCCGGCGTGCGGCGCGTAGCGCTTGATCTTGTGCAACTCCTCGGGGTTGTCATAGGTGAGGAGCGGCTTGTACTGGTCGAGGGCCTTGAGAGTCTCCTGGGGCTTGATGGGGTTGGCGTAGATGATCTTGTCCCAGATGAAGTCCTGGCGCTTTCTGGCGGGCAGGCGTTCGATATTTTTGTGGACCAGGAGGAACTCGGGGAGGGAAGCCACGTCGAAGCTGGCGCCGGCTTTGTAGAGCGTGCGGACGATCTCGGGAGCGGGATTGGCTTTGACGGCGTAATAGGCCTGGACTTTCGGCAGGTGCCGGCAAAAGCTGGCGTAGTTTTGGCGGATGACCTCGTGGTCGATGACCACGACGGGCGTGCCATGCCGCTGGACGACGGCCTGCAATTGTTTGGTGGTCATCGATCAATCGAGCGAGGGATCGGAGCCGTCGATCATTTTCACCTTGTTGTGGGTGAAGTATTCCTTGGTGAGCGCGTGCATCATCTTGCCGCGCTGGTCGTAGAGGCGCCGCAGCTTTCTCGGCTTGTGCCGGGAGAGCGCGTAGTGGGTGAGGAGCGGCATGGCGATGGTGGTGTCGGTGTAGCAGACCACGGCGTCGGGCAGACGGTCGGGGTCGACTTTGCCCCAACTCACGGCCTCGCTGGGGGTGGCGCCGCTGAGACCGCCGGTGTCGGGGCGGGCGTCGGTCACCTGGAGGAAAAAGTCCTGGCCGAATTCCTTGATGCGCAGGACTTCCTGAATCTGCGGCTCGGTCTGGAGCATGAAATTTTTGGGACTGCCGCCGCCCCACAAAACCACGCCGCTCCGGCCGCCGGAACGTTTGGCGGCGAGGACGAATGAGGTGGTTTCGTTGACATCAATGGAGGGGTTCAGGCGCAGCTTATTGCCGCGCAGTTCCACGCCGGCGACGTTCATCCCGATGGTGGAGTCGCCGGGTGAAGAGGTGTAACAGGGCACGCCGGCGCGGTAGGCAGCGGCCAAAACGGAGACGTCTTTAAGTCCGGCTTTGCGCTCCCACTCGGCGGCGTACTTGCCCAGCAGGTGATGCAACTCCGCGGTGCCCATTTCCTTTTGGAACTCGGGCTGAACCAGAATGTCGCGCAGGATTTCGTCGGTGGCCATCAGGCAGTCGCTGTAACCCATCAGGACGTCGTAGACGCGAACGATGTCGTTGTCGCGCAGTTCGGTGTCGTCCATCTTGAAGTTGCCTGAATGCACGGGGTAGTTCAGGGCGAAGTGCATGTCGTGGTAGAGAATGGCGCCGGTGGAGACAATCCAGTCGACGAAGCCGGCCTTGATGAGCGGCACGATGGAAGAACAGCCCAGGCCGGCCGGGGTGAGCGCGCCGGAAAAGCTCATGCCGATGGTGACATCGGGATCGAGCATTTTCCCTGTGAAGAGCTGGCAACTTTCTCTGAGCCGCGCGCCGTTGTAGGCGAGGAACGCGTTATCGATGACGTCGGGAAGCTTCTCTTTGCCGGTGAGGTTCTTGGGTAAGATGCGTTTGCCGGCGAGGTACTTGTGCCGGTTGGGACACTTCTTTTGCTTCATCCATTCCGGCATTTCGGACATGTCTTCGCGATAGCGGCGGCCGCTGGGAGTTTTGGGCATAGTGTTTGAACTTCTACTTTAAAACACACCGATCGAAATAGACAGATTCGGCGATGACAATTATGCTCGACGTATATGGCGCATTCACAGAATGAGGCCGCTGAGACTCCGGCGTCGTTAGGTTTCTCGATGCCGGCCGAATGGGAGACGCACGAGGCTACCTGGCTGGCATGGCCGCACCACCCGGCGGACTGGCCGGGCAAGCTGGACGCCATCCGGTGGGTTTACGGCGAAATCGTGCGGAAGGTCGCGCCGGGCGAGATGGTGCGCATGCTGGTTCGTGGCAAGGCGGAGGAAGCGCTGGCCCGGCGCTATTTGAAGCGGGCGGGCGTTGATGTGCGGCGGATCGAGTTCATCGTGCATCCGACCAATCGCGTGTGGACGCGCGACAGCGGCCCGGTGTTTGTGCGGCGGTGTGTGGAGTCACGTCTCGAGACAGCTATCGTGCATTTTCATTTCAACGCCTGGGCGAAGTATCCGGACTGGCAGAAGGACCGGCGGGTGCCGGAGACGGCTGCGAAGCAGCTACGAAAGCGGCTGTTTGACGCGCGGTCGCCACAGGGCCGAAAATTCGTGCTCGAAGGCGGGGGCATCGAAGTGAACGGGCGCGGAACGCTGGTCACGACTGAGGAGTGCTATCTGTCGAAGAAGAAACAGGTGCGCAATCCGGGTCTGGATTGTAACGATTTTGAAACATCTCTACGGGAAAACCTGGGCGTGACCAACATCTTCTGGCTGGGAGCAGGCGTGGCGGGCGACGACACGCACGGGCACGTGGACGACCTGTGCCGGTTCGTGAATGCCAAGACGGTGGTGCTCATCAGGGAAGCCAATGCGAAGGACATTAACTATCGCGCGCTCGAGGAGAACTGGGAGCGCATCCGGGATTTCCGGCTGGAGGACGGATCGAAGCCCGAAGTGGTGGCGCTTCCGATGCCCGCCGCGCTGACTTTTGACGGCGGGCGGCTGCCGGCGAGCTATGCCAACTTTTTCATTTCGAATGCGGCGGTGATCGTCCCGACGTTTAATGATCCGAACGACCGAGTGGCGCTGGGGATTCTGGGCGAACTCTTCAGAGACCGGACGGTGGTCGGGATTCACGCGGTGGATCTGGTGCTGGGGTTCGGCACGCTGCACTGTTTGAGCCAGCAGCAGCCGGCGGAAACCCAAGATTACCGCCGAGACGCCGAGTAAGGGCAGGTTCAATGGGAATGATGTTCTCATCCGCCGCAAGCCTGAGCGAAGACCCTGAAAAGCGGTTTGCCGTTACAGCGACAGCACTGGTGTTCGCCATCGCGGCATGCAAGCTCCTGGTGCATTTGTATGCCGGGCGGCATTACGGTTACTTCGTCGACGAACTCTATTACCTGGCGTGCAGCAGGCACCTGGATTGGGGTTACGTGGATCAGCCGCCGCTGATCGCGTTAATCACCCGGGTGGCGCGCGCGCTGTTCGGGGATTCGCTTCCGGCGATCCGTTTTCTTCCTGCCGTGGCGGGAGCGATGGAGGTTTCGCTCGCCGCGATGATCTCGCGAGAACTGGGCGGAAAACGCTTTGCGCAGAGCCTGGCCGCCATCGCGGCGCTGGTGGCGCCGGGAATCCTGGCCGCCGACAACCTGCTGAGCATGAATGCGTTCGAACCGCTGTTCTGGATGGGGTGTGCCTGGCTGCTGATTCGCATCATCAAGACCGGCGACCAGAGACTGTGGACCTGGTTCGGCTTGTTGTCGGGAATTGGCCTTGAAAACAAGTACTCGATGGCGATGTTTGGCGGCGGCCTGGTCCTGGGACTGCTGCTCACGCCGCAGCGGCGGATGCTGGCCAGCCCGTGGGTCTGGCTGGCGGGCGCTCTCGCATTTCTGCTGTTTCTGCCGAATCTGCTCTGGAACGTCGAGCACCACTTCCCATTCCTGGAGTTGCAGGCCAATATCCGGCGTAGCGGGCGCGATGTGCCGCTGGGGCCGCTGGCGTTCTTCGGCCAGGAAATTCTGACGATGCATCCGCTGACGCTGCCCATCTGGCTGGCCGGCCTGTGGTTTTACTTTTTCTCGCCGGCGGGAAAACCATTTCGCGCGCTGGGATGGGCGTGGGTTTTCACGGCGGGTGTCATCGTCACGATCAGCCCTCGCGTTTACTATCTCTACCCGGCCTTTCCCGTGTTATTCGCCGCGGGCAGCGTCCTCTGGGAATCGTGGCTGGCGGGAAAACGATGGCTGCAGGCCGGCTATCCGGCACTGATGATTGCGACGGGGGCCTTGCTCTCGCCACTAGCCATTCCGGTTCTGCCGCCGGAAACGTACATTCGATACACGAAGGCGATGCGCCTCCAGCCGCCTGCGATTGAAACTTCCAAGCTGGGCCCGCTGCCGCAGATTTTCGCTGACCAGTTCGGATGGGAGGAGATGACGGCGACGGTTGCGCGGGTTTATCAGGGCTTGCCGCCGGACATCCGCGTGCGGACGGCGATTTTTGGACAGAATTACGGGCAAGCCGGGGCGATCGATCTCTTCGGACCGAAGTACGGTTTGCCGCCGGCCATCAGCGGTTTCCAGAACTACTTCTTCTGGGGACCGCGCCACTACACCGGGGAGAGCGTGATCGTGATGGCGGGTAATCAGCAGGACCTGGAGCAGCGTTTTGCCAGCGTGCAGAAGGTCGCGAGCGTGGGGCATCCCAACGCGATGCCGTACGAGCATTTCGATATTTTCTATTGCCAGGGACTCCAGCGGCCTTTACAGGAGATCTGGCCGCTGGTGAAGCGATGGGATTGAATACGGCGCCGCCTGCTCCTACCGCCCCGCTCCGCCGCTTGCGGCGCCGGCTTTTACGCCGTGGTTGCTGTCCAGGTCCGCGATGATGTCCGCTGGCCGCGATTCGCTGTCCATGCGCTGAATGAAGTGGCGATTCGAGTCGCAACAGGCCGCGCTCAGGTAGGCCGCTGCCAGGCCGCCCACTACCAGCGGATGCCACACCGCCACCGGGAGGGCATACTTCTTCGACTTCAGGAATGATTCCAGCACGCCGCGGATCGCCCGGCTGCGCGGCAGCGTGCCGGGAACCTGTGGGATCTCGAAACTGGAGAACTGCAGATCCGGATGTCTCCGGCTGTACGCGACCAGCGATTTGGCTATTTGCTTCGGCGTGGTAATGCCGTCATCCACAAAGAAACTCCGATGCACGGCATGCGGGTAGTAGAAGTTAATCACGCTTCGCGAGAAATCCGCGCAGTTGTGAAAAAGCAAGTTGAAATGGCTCTTATTCCTGCTCGTGTTGAATTTTTCGATAAACCGTTCGTCCTGCGCTTCCGTGGTCTCGATTTCAAAACTGTAGATCTTGCGATCGTATGCCGCGCCGATCAACTGAATCCACTCTCCGTCCGGCCGTTTTCCGTTCTTGCCGTTCGGGGCGATCTCCAGCAGATGGCTGCGCCGATAGTCATCGCGAAGATCGGCTTCCGTCTGCGCCGAGACGTACAGCGGCACCTGTTCGGGCCGGTCCACCGCAAAAAGATACGGGATCAGTGGAATGGCAATCCAATCGTAACCGCCGATGCGGTGATACCGGCTGATGACGGCGCCCGGTTCGCCAGGCCGGCAACGGCGCAACACAGTCGGAGACGCCGCACAGATTCGCGAAAGGTAGACGGCCGCATGCCCCGTCGGGTTCGTGTCGCCGAAAAGGCCAAACGGCTCCTCCAGAAATAATCCGGCGTCGGCGTTCGCTCGCCCCGCGGACCAGAGGAGCAGCGCCAGCACGACCGGCAAACCGTTTCGCCTGGATAGTGTCAAGCGCCGCCCCTCCTACCTGGATGGACGTTCCCTGGCCAATCATCCGTTTCAAGTTACTGTGCGAAAACGAACGTGAACGTTGTTGGGATCAGGCTTCCCCGCTCAAGCGAGGAGCTCTTGCGCGCGCGTAACGCGCTCACGGACCCGAACGCCATTGGGGCATCGCACGGTGCAACCCGCACAGTCCTGACAACGCACGGCCTGTAGGTGAGCCGGCAATTGCCTGAAACCTTGGCGTGCTGCGGGCAAGTTGCCGTAGCTGTCGGCATAGAGCAGAAAGCGCATCAGATCGGAAACGGGCAACCCGTTCCGGCAGGTGGCTTCACAGCGCGGGCACATGCGGCAGTAGTAGGCGCTGATGCGCACCAGTTCCGCCGCCAGCACTTTGCCGTCGGCCTCGCTGAATGGCGACGAAGCCGCCTTCACGTTGCGCTCGAGTTGTTCCGCGCTGGTCATGGCGACCGGGGAGGTATCCACCAAATCGTTGCTGAGAATCCACCGCAGCGCGGCGGCGAGCGCGGCCTGGCGCTTACCTTCGGTGTCGAGCGAATCGGCCCAGGCGCGCCGGTCATCGGTCACGAACTTGAGACCGCCCAGCATGGCCTTCATGGCCACAATGCCGATGCCGGCCTCACGGACCCGCGCGATATCCCTTCGGGCGGCTGCCCATGTCCCACCGTCCCAGGTGGCGAAATTGCACGCGATCATAAGCGCGTCTATGGTATCGCGCGCTTCAATCACTCGCGGCGCCATGGCGGCAAACTTGTGCGTGCTGATCACACATGCGCGTATCTTTCCGGAGCCCTTGGCGAGCGTCATGGCCTCCAGCATCTCGTCGCCGATCGATTCAAGCGCGGCCAGATACCAAAGATCGATATGGTCGGTGCCGAGAATCTGCAGTTTCTTGTCGATCTCCGAAAGCAGAGCTGCTTTGGTAGTCTGGCCGGAGCCGGCGCCCAGCACGATACGGTGACGCACCGTCTTGAGCACCGCGCGGACCGAAGGAAATTCGCTTTCGTTGTAGTAGAGCGCGAATGCGTTGAAGTAGTTGATGCCCAGGTCGACTGCCCGTGGGATCAGCTCCGCGCCGTGCTCGAACGGCGTCATCGCTAGCGGAGTGACTTTGATGCCTGAACGGCCGAGAGGGACGGGATGATCCCACTGGCGCGGCATACTGGCGAACACCGGCAGGGAGAGCGTGGCGGCAAGCAGCTCCCGGCGCGAGAGTGTTTCGGACATGATGCTCTCATTTTACCGCCTTCCGTCCTCACGCTCGAACTGAACCGCGCGCGCTGAGTCTGGTGTCGCCCTCAGCAAATCCGCGGCAGTTGCTCCCCGCTCAGCATATCCAGCACCCGCCGCCCGCCGATCCGGCTTTCGAGCGTCACCATGCCCGCGGGTGAACCAGTCACCACGCCGATGCGCGCGGCATCCCTGCAAACGGGAAACTGGCGCAGCACGTCCAGCGCGCGGCCGGCGTCCTGCTCAGCGACGAATGCGACGAAGCGGCCTTCGTTCGCCACGTACAGCGGATCCAGGCCCAGAATCTCGCACGCTCCGCGCACGGCTTCCCGCACCGGCACTTCCCGCTCGGAAATCTCCATGCCCACCCGCGCCGCTGAGGCAATCTCATTGAGCGCTGACGACAGACCGCCGCGCGTCAGGTCGCGCAGGCAGTCGACCGCGATGCCGGCTTCGAACAGCGCATGCACCGGCTCCCAAAGCGGCGCCGTGTCGCTCTCCACCGGAGCATCGAACTCCAGGCCCTCGCGCACCGACAGAATCGCCACGCCGTGCGCTCCCAGATCGCCGCTCACGATGATGGCGTCTCCGGCGCGAACCGCCCCCGGACTGATTTCCTTGCCGGCTTCGACGACACCGATGCCCGCGGTGTTGATAAACACCCCGTCGCCCTTGCCCTTGTCCACCACTTTGGTGTCGCCGGTGACCAGTTGCACGCCCGCTCTCGCCGCCGCCGCGCGCATGCTTTCCACCACCGCGCGCAGAGTCGCCATCGGGAGCCCTTCCTCCAGGATGAAGCCCGCGCTCAAGTAAAGCGGCCGCGCGCCGCACATGGCCAGGTCGTTAACCGTGCCGTTCACCGCCAGGTCGCCGATCGTCCCGCCGGGAAACACCAGCGGCCGCACCACGTAGGAATCCGTGGTAAAAGCCAGGCGCTGTCCGTTGAAATTCAGCGATGCGCCGTCATGCCGCGCTTCGAGCGGCGCGCAGGCAAACGCCGGAAGAAAAATCCGCTCGATGAGTTGGTTGGTGAGCTTGCCTCCGCCGCCGTGCGCCAGCAGAACGAAATCATCCGCGGGACGCGGCACGGGGCAACTCAGATTCACTTCGTTCATGCTTGTGCCTTCCGTAGAGATAATAGGCCGCGCACGCGCCTTCAGACGACACCATGGGCGCGCCCAGCGGCGTTTCCGGCGTGCAGCGCGTTCCAAACGCCGGGCATTCGAAAGGCTTCTTCAGCCCCTGCAACACCAGGCCGGCGATACATTCGCTTGGCTCCTCCACCGATTCCACGCCCACATGGAAACGCTCCAGCGCATCGAACGCCCGGTAGCGCTCGCGCAGCCGCAGCCCGCTTGAAGGAATTTCTCCGATGCCGCGCCACTTCCGCGGAGCCACCTCGAATACTTCCGCGATGCGCTGCTGCGCCGGCCGGTTGCCCTCTCGCTTCACCGCGCGCCGGTATTGATTTTCCACCTCGGCACGACCGCTCTCCAGTTGCGCCACCGACATCTGCACACCCTCCAGCAGATCCAGCGGCTCAAAACCCGTCACTACGATGGGCACATGCCACCGCCGGCTGATGGGTTCATATTCCTCCCAGCCCATCACCGTGCACACGTGGCCCGCCGCCAGGAATCCCTGAATGCGGCAGTTGGGCGAACTCAGAATGGCTTCCATCGCGGGCGGAACCAGCACGTGCGCCACCAGAACAGAAAAATTGCGGATGCCTTCGCGCTCCGCTTGCCACACCGCCATCGCGTTTGCAGGCGCAGTCGTCTCAAAGCCCACCGCAAAGAAGACGACCTCGCGCGACGGATTCGCCCGCGCCAGTTTCAGACCGTCCAACGGCGAATAGACGATGCGCACGTCCGCGCCCGCGGCCTTTACGTCCAGCAGACTTTTGGATGATCCGGGCACGCGCAACATGTCGCCAAAAGAACAGAAGATCGTCTGGGGCAGCGCGGCGATGGCAATCGAACGGTCGATGAGCTCCACCGGCGTCACACAGACCGGACACCCGGGACCGTGCACCAGCGAGATCTCGGAGGGCAGCAAATCCAGCAGGCCGCTCTTGACGATGGTGTGCGTCTGGCCCCCGCAAACTTCCATTAGCGTCCACGGCCGGCGCACGGTTTTGCGAATGGAGCGCGCGAGCTGATCCGCCGTCGCGCTATCGCGATACTCGTCCAGGAATTTCATGGCCCGCTTTCCGTGAGATCTGCAGTGCTTTCGAGTTCCTCCAACCGCTGCATCTCCGTTAACGTGTCGAAGATTTTTTGGGCTTCCTCCGGGTCGACGACGCTCAGCGCGAAGCCCACGTGAACCAGCACGTAATCGCCCACCGCGGCCTCGGGTGTATACGCCAGGCAGATTTCCTTCTGCACGCCGCCGAAGTCCACTTTGCCCCGGCGCAAGCCGAGTCCGGCTTCCTCAACGACGCTGACCACCTTTCCGGGAATCGCCAAACACATAGTTCAACCTCGCAGAGCCGCAATCACGGCCTGCCCCAGCGCAATGCCGCCGTCATTGGGAGGCACGCGCTGGTGTGTGTACACCTGAAATCCGCGCGCTTCGAGCAACGCCGCCGTGCGCTCCACCAGATATCCATTCTGGAAAACTCCGCCGCTCAGCGCTACCCTTCGTTCGCCCGCGTGCTCGGCAACGCTCACAATCCAGTTTGCCAGAGCGTTGTGAAAACGCGCCGCGATGCGCGCCACTGCTTCACCGCGACCGACGTCCCGGTGCACCGCCTCGATCAACGGCCCCCAATCCCCTTCGCGCAGCGGATAGCAATCATCACTGGCAAGCTCTCCGATCTGGCGCTCCAGCAGCATCGCTGCCTGACCTTCGAAATGGCTTTCGTGCGCCACGCCTGCCATCGAAGCCACGGCGTCGAACAGCCTGCCGGCGCTGGTGGTCCACGGCGCGTTGATTCCGCGCCCAATCATCTGCAAGACAACCGATCGTTCGGGACGATCCGGCACTGCGTCCGGCCCCAGTGCAGCCAACTGCACACTCGCAGCCGAGCGCCAACCCTGCTTCACCGCTGCGTCGCCTCCCGGCAGACGGAATGGGCGCAAATGGGCGATGCGCTCGAACTGCGCGCCGTCCGCCAGAAAGAACTCGCCACCCCAGATCAAGCCGTCGGTTCCATAACCGGTGCCGTCCCAGGCCACTCCCAGGTAGCGTCCGTTGATTCCGTTTTCAGCGGCGCAAGCTGCGGCGTGCGCCTGGTGATGTTGGATCTCCACCACCGGCAGTCCGGACTTGAGCGCCCAGCGTGTCGACGCATAATCCGGATGAAGATCGCAAGCTACCATCTGGGGCTCGAAACGGTAGAGGCGGCACAGATCCTCGATGGCGCGCTCGAATGCATTCCGCGCTTCCGGCGTGTCCAGATCCCCCACGTGCTGGCTCAGAAAGACCTGCTGTCCCACGGCGATGGCCACGGTGTTTTTCAGATGGCCGCCCACCGCCAGAACCGCTGGCAAATCGCGCCCCACAAAAACCGGTAATGGTGCGAATCCTCGGGCGCGGCGCATCACGCTTTCCCGCCCGCGAACCACGCGCGCCACCGAATCGTCGCAGGGCCGTGCAATCGGCCGGTCGTGCATTACAAACAGATCCGCGATCTCACCCAGACGCGTTCGCGCTTCTTCATTCGAAGTAGCCATGGGCTCGTCGCTCAAGTTGCCGCTGGTGGCCACAATGGGAAACGGGCACTCTCGCATTAAGAGATGATGCAGCGGCGAATACGGTAGCATCACACCCAGGTACGGAGACGATCCCGCCACATTAGCGGCGATACCGGGCTTGCCATTCGGCCGTAAGAGCACGATGGGCGCGGCCCGCGACGTGAGCAGCCGCTCCTCGGCGGTTGTCACGTGGCAATACTCACGCCCCATTTCCAGCGAGGCCATCATCAGAGCCAGCGGTTTTTCCTCGCGCCGCTTGCGCTGCCTCAGTCTGGCAACAGCGTCCGGCTGTCGTGCATCCACCAGCAACTGAAACCCGCCAATGCCCTTCATCGCCACGATCCCGCCGGTCTGGATCACGCGCGCTGCCTGCTCGATCGGATCCCCCGGCGTTTCCGTCCAAAGCTTCGGACCGCAACGCGGGCAGGCGATCGGCTGCGCATGAAAGCGCCGATCCGCCGGGTCCGTGTACTCGCGCTGGCATTCCGGACACATGGCGAATCCGCGCATCGTGGTGCGCGGCCGATCGTAGGGAATGTCTTCGATGATCGTGTACCGCGGTCCGCAAAGCGTGCAGTTGGTGAAAGCGTAGCCGGAGCGCCGGTCAGAGGGATCGTAAATTTCGGCCAGGCACTCCGGGCATGTCGCCAGATCAGGCAGCACGCCCGCGATCGTGGCGGCATTTTCATCGGAAGGCCGAATTTCAAAACCGCGGAAGCCTGCGGGCGCAAGTTGCGAAGTCTCGCGGGTCAGCACCACCGCCGCCGTCGGCATCTCGGCTTCAAGACGCTCCAGAAAACGATCGACTCGTTCCGGCGGGCCCTCGACTTCCACAACCAGTCCGGAGCTCGAGTTCGAAACCCATCCCGCCAGTTCCAGTTCCTTGGCCAGCCGGTACACGAACGGGCGAAACCCGACCCCTTGCACCGTCCCGCCCAGTGCCACCCGCGCGCGCACCACCGTGGTCTCACCCACTAGCGTCATTAAGTTAGATACTTTCAGGTTCGCACTTGCTGGCCACGGCGTCCATGACCCCCGTCGTTGGGTGATAAGCAGCACCTCGAGGTGGGTCTTTTCCCGCGAATGCCCCGGCCGGGAAAATTTACACCTTATAAATCAACTGCTTAGAGGCTGTTAAGTTGCTGGTAAAGCACCTGCATTGCCGATTGTGATGAGCTGGCGGGACGAGTTTCGGCAGAAGCTGACGAGCGCGCGGCGAGCCGTCGAAGGGGTTCGTTCCGGCGATCGCGTTTGGCTCCACGAAGGTTGCGCAACGCCCGAAATCCTGGTGCAGGCCCTTTTGGACCGGGCGTTGGCGCTACGCGATGTCGAGATCATGCACATGCTGACGTTCGGCCCCGCCGATTACACCCGGCCTGAATACGAGGGCCACTTCCGGCACAACGGTCTGTTTCTGGGGGCGAACACCCGAGGAGCAGTAGCGGAAGGCCGCGCCGACTATACGCCAATCTTTCTGAGTGAAATTGAAGAACTGTTTCGCTCTCGAAGGATCCCCATCGATGTGGCGTTTATCCAAACCGGCCCGCCGGACGACCACGGATTTCTGAGCCTGGGCACGGGCGTGGATTGCACGCTCACGGCCGCTCAGTGTGCGCGCAACGTCATCGTCGAGATGAACCGCCAGATGCCGAGATCCATGGGCGATACGTTTCTACACGTCAGCAAAGTGTCGGCGATCGTGGAAACGGACCGCCCCCTGCTCGAACTTCCCATGGAGCAGGCGACGCCGGTCGAGGAGCGGATTGCGGCGAATGTGGCGTCGCTCATTCCGGACGGCGCCGTGCTCCAGACCGGCATCGGTGCGGTTCCGGACGCGGTTCTCCGGTACTTGCGCGATCGCAAGGCACTAGGAGTGCACGGGGAGATGTGCTCGGATGGGGTGATCGATCTGATCGAAGCCGGCGTGCTCACCGGAGAGAGAAAGAACATTCATCGCGGCAAGATTGTCGTGGGATTCGTGCTGGGCACTAAGCGCCTGTTCACGTTCTTGCACGAGAACCCGATTTTCGAGTTGCACCCGACCCACTACACCAACGATCCGTACATCATCGCGCACAACGACCGGATGATCGCGATCAATTCCGCGATCCAGGTCGACCTGACGGGACAGGTTTGCGCCGATTCGATTGGCGCCAAGCCCTACAGCGGATTCGGCGGCCAGGTGGATTTCATTCGCGGCGCGGCGCGGTCGAAGGGCGGCAAGCCGATCATCGCCCTGCCGTCGACGGCGAAGAATGGAACGGTTACTCGGATCGTTCCCATGCTGGAGCACGGCGCCGGGGTCGTGACCACGCGCGCCGACGTGCATTACGTGGTCACGGAACACGGAATCGCAGATCTGCACGGCAAGAACATTCGCCAGCGCACGGAAGCGTTGATTGCGATCGCCGATCCCAAATTTCACAACGAGTTATTTGATTTTGCCGAGCGCGCCCATTATCTGGATGCCCGAGGCGTGCTCTCCACATAGGAGGCTCTCATGAGTGACGTCGCCAGGCCGGACAAAGGTTCGGTGGAGATTAACTCCGAAGAGTGCAAAGGTTGCGGGTTGTGCGTGGCTTCTTGCGCACTGGGGGTTCTGCAGCAATCCGATTCGCTCAACCGCGGCGGCTATCATCCGGCTATTTACGCGGGCCACGGCTGCAATGGCTGCGGCCTTTGCTTCTTTGCGTGTCCTGAGCCGGGCGCCATCACGGTTTACAAGCGAGCCGCGGTGCCACGGGCGAGCGTTCGGGAACTAGTTGCGGCTTGAAGGAGTTTCTGGCCATGCCGAAACAGATGATCAAGGGAAATGAAGCGGTGGTGAGAGGGGCGATTCTGGCGGGCTGCCGCGCTTTCTACGCGTATCCCATCACGCCCGCCAGCGAAATTTCCGAAGCCGCCGCTTTCTACATGCCGCAAGCTGGCGGCACCTTTCTGCAAGCGGAAAGCGAGACCGCCGCGGTAAACATGCTCTACGGCGCGTCTTCGGCCGGAGTCCGGTGCATGACTTCCTCGAGCGGCCCCGGCATCAGCCTGATGCAGGAAGGGATCAGTTATCTGGCGAGCGCCGAGTTGCCCTGCGTGATCGCCGACATCATGCGCGGCGGGCCCGGCTTGGGCAATATCGCGCCGGAGCAGGGCGACTACTTCCAAGTCGTGAAGGGCGGAGGCCACGGCTGCTACCACACTCTGGTTCTCGCGCCGGATTCGGTGCAGGAAATGTGCGACCTGACCGCGCTGGCCTTCGAACTGGCCGATCGCTACCGCAATCCGGTGTTCGTGCTGGCCGACGGCTTTATCGGCCAGATGATGGAGCCGGTCGAGTTTCCGGAACGCGCCATTCAACCACCGTCGCCCGCGTGGGCGGTGCGCGCGAATGCCGAGACGCGGAAGAACCTGCTCACCTCGATTTACCTGGATCCGGATGAGCTGGAGCGTCATGTCCGCAAACTGGCCGCCAAGTACGAGCGCGCGGAGTCGGAAGAAGTACGCTTCGACGCGGTCGAGACCGGCGATGCGGATCTGGTTCTGGTGGGCTACGGGATCGTGGCCCGCGTCTTGAAATCCGTGGTTCGCATGGCGCGGGCGGAAGGACTGCGGGTGGGCCTGGTTCGGCCCATCACTTTATATCCGTTCCCGAAGGAACCGATCCGCGACCTCGCTCGAACGGCGGCGGCCTTTCTTGCCGTGGAACTCTCCACCGGCCAGATGGTGGAAGACGTGCGGCTGGCGGTGAACGGCGCGAAGCCCGTGGAGTTCTACGGCCGGGTCGGCGGCAACGTACCCTCGGCAGAGGAAGTGCTGGGGGTTGTGCGTAACTTGGCCGAGCGGTATTCCCGGGTTCGTGAAACTGCTCCGGAGGCGGTCCATGTCTGAATTCGACATCCTGAACCACAGAGCGAAGTGCTTCTACGATTCCTTCGAGCGCAAAGCCGAGCAGCGGCACCAGACGCACTATTGCCCCGGCTGCGGGCACGGCATCGTGCACAAGCTCATCGCGAGGGCGATCGACGATCTGGGCATCCAGGACCGGACGGTTCTGGTGAGCCCGGTTGGGTGCTCGGTATTCGCTTACTATTATTTCGACGTCGGCAATGTGCAGGTGGCTCATGGGCGCGCACCGGCGGTGGCCACGGCGATCAAGCGCGCGCTGCCGCATGGAGTGGTTCTCAGTTACCAGGGAGACGGCGACCTGGCGGCGATCGGAACGGCCGAGATTCTTCACGCCGCCAATCGTGGCGAGCCCATCACCGTGTTCTTCCTGAACAATGCGATTTACGGAATGACCGGCGGCCAGATGGCGCCCACGACGCCCCTCGGCGCCAAGACCACGACGACACCGTTCGGCCGCGATCCGTGGAGCGAAGGGTATCCGCTGCATGTGTCGGAGGTCCTCTCGTCGCTGGAGGCGCCTGTCTACATCGAGCGGGTGGCGCTCGGCAATAACAAAATGATTCAGCAGGCTGCCAAAGCCGTCCGGAAGGCCATCGAGAATCAGGTGCACGGACTTGGATTCTCGCTGATCGAGATCCTTTCGCCGTGCCCGACGGTGTGGAAGATGGAGCCCGTGGATGCGCAGCGGTGGGTGCGCGAAGAGCTGACCAAGATTTATCCGCTGAGTGTGTTTCGCGACAAAACCAAAGAAGCGCAGCCGCGTCCCACGCCCAAGCCGGCTCCGCCGCTGGAAGAAATCCCGCCAATCTTCAACGGCGGATCGGGTGTCACGCATGGCATAGTTCAAGCGCCGACGGGACGAGCGGTGGACCTGCGCGTCAAAGTCGCAGGATTCGGCGGGCAGGGGGTATTGATGCTAGGGCAAGTTCTCGCCGAAGCCGGCCTGGATGGTGGGCTGGAAGTATCGTGGCTGCCGTCGTACGGACCTGAGATGCGCTCGGGAACTTCGCACTGTCACGTGCGCCTGTGGAATCATCCGATCGATTCTCCGCTAGTCTCCCGGCCCAACGTGCTGATGGCCCTGAACGAGCCTTCGCTCGACAAGTTCCTGCCGGCGGTGGAGCCCGGCGGCTGGGTTTTGTACAACGGAACATCATTACCCGAAGGCGCGCTCCGCAAGGACGTGAAGTTCATTGTCCAGCCGTTCGTATCGCTCGCCGACCAGATCGGCGATACGAAGGCGGGGAACATGGTGATGCTGGGAGCTATGCTCGCAGCCACGAATTTGCTGGACGACCAGTGGATTGACAGCGCACTTCAGCGGCTGGTGAAATCTGAGCGTTGGCTGGATCTCGATCGCCGGGCGATCGAGCGCGGCCGTGAATGTTTCCAAGTGGTAGCCCTATGACAAGAGAATCGCCGAATCCCAACACCATCGTCTGGTTCAACAACCAGTTCGTTCCGCTGGCCGAAGCCAACGTGAACATTTTGACTCACGCGCTGAACTATGGCACGGGAGTCTTCGAAGGTATCCGCGGCTACTACGAAGAAGAACAGCAGGACCTGTTCCTGGTTCGGCCGCTGGAACATCACGAGCGCTGGAAACGAAACGCCGGGATCATTCGCATCGAGATTCCGCCCACGGCGAAGGAACTCTGCGAACTGACGGCGGAACTATGCCGGCTCAACAGCTTTCGGTCGCATGTCTATGTGCGGCCGCTGGCGTACAAGTCGTCGGCGCGCATTGGCGTGGCTCCGGATGCGAACGACGCGTACGCGCTGGTGGTTGTGCCGTTCGGCGATTATTTCGACAGCAGCCACGGGCTGACTGCGGGGGTGGTTTCCTGGCGCCGGGTGGAGGACACCGCGATTCCGGGGCGCGCGAAAATCTGCGGCGCGTACGTCAACAGCGTGCTGGCGACCGATGAGGCGCGGCGCAACGGCTACGATGAGGCGATCTTTCTGACTGAAACGGGCCACGTCGCCGAAGGGGCCACCTGCAACCTTTTCATGGTCCGGAACGGCCGGCTGTTCACGCCGCCGGGAACGGACAACATTCTCGAGGGGATCACGCGCGCAAGTGTCATGGAGCTGGCGCGCAATGAGATGAAGCTGGAAGTGGTGGAACGCTCGATCGGCCGCAGCGAACTGTATGTTTCCGACGAAGTTTTCTTTACTGGCACGGCTGTCGAAGTAGCACCCATCGTGCAGATCGATCATCGTCCGGTAGGAATGGGCGAGATCGGGCCGGTCACCGCCAGGCTGCGGTCGCTGTACGTGGAGGCGACTCGCGGCAGGATGCCGGCATATCGCCGCTGGCTATGGCCGGTGTACCGGTCGGTGGCGGCGGGAAAGGCAGCGTAATCCTATGTCGAGCAGCAGCGCGGTTCTGGATCGTCTACCGGTGGGCGGCGGCATTGCCGACGATCTGCTGGTGAAACTCATTCTTTGCGGGGACATGAGGCGGCTCTCCGCCGAAGCTCGACGCGAGTTGTTCGAGACCATCCGCGAAAAAGAGGCGGAAGGCTACGATCTGGTGCACGCGGATGGCACGCTGGAATTGCTGGTGTGCGAGGCGGTGCAGCCGGGTTCGCGCTTTTTCAAAGTGCTGGACTTCGAAGTGACGACGCGCATGCGCGCGGCACTCGGTTTCGAGACCAAGGCGCAGGTGACCGTGGATGCCGAGGGAGCGATTCTCACCGCTCACGCCTCGGGACACGGGCCCGTGAACGCTCTGGATGTAGCTTTGCGGCAGTGTCTGGCAACGATGTACGAGTCGATTGGCAAGGTGAGGCTCATCGATTACCACGTTCGTATGCTGGAGCCCGATGCCGGCACGGCGGCAAGGGTTCGAGTGGGCATCGATTGGTCCGACGGCAATCAGAACTGGACCACCGCCGGTGTCTCCGAGGACATCATCCAGGCTAGCTGGCTGGCTCTGACCGACGCCATCCGCCTGGAGCTCATGCGCCTTTGCGAAACCAATCCAGCGCTGGCCGCCGCGGCTGACGACAACTCCTGGGCTGTCTAGCAGTGGCACCCGACGAATCACAAGTAAACTGGACGGGTGTCCTCAGGCGTTCTGGCGGCGATCCTGTGTCTGGCTGCGATGGCGGGCGCGAGCGATCCCAAGCCTCAGGCCACGAGTCCGGCCGGCACGAACGGCTCGCCGTTTCATTTGAGCGGTTACATACAGGGGCGTTTCACAGATTCTCGTGATACGCCGGACCAATTCGAGGTCCGGCGAGCCCGGCTCCTGCTGAACGGCGACCTGGGTTCACGAATCAGCTACGCGGTACAGGGCGACGCTTTGAAACTGCCGGGCCTGCTGGATGCCGACGTGGAGTTCAAAGTTGCGAGGGCGCTGAAGTTCACGGCTGGGCAATTCAAGCTGCCTTTCAGCCTATCCAGTTTGACATCGGACAATCTGGAAGCGACGATCGAACGGGCCAAAGTGGTGAACTCGCTCGCTCCGGGGCGCGATACTGGCGTGCAGGCGAGGGATTCCGGCGTTCAATTGTCCGGCACGTTCGGTTCGTCACATGCCATTGATTATTGGGCGGGAGTGTTTAGCGGAGAGCTGCTGATCAATTCTCCGCGGCTGCAATATCACGCGGTGAGTGCGCGGGCCGTGGCGCACGTCTCGCGAGGACTGCAAATTGCAGGCGACATGTACCGCAGTTTTTCAGCTCCAGCACACGAAGACAAGACGCGTCAAAGCGCCGAAGTCCGGTACGCGCGCGGGCCGTTGACGGTGCAAGCGGAATACTTGTGGGGCCGCGATGGAACGACTCAGCGGCGCGGCGGATATGGGCTAGGGGTGTGGCGGTGGTCGAAGAAATGGGAGGGCATCGCACGGGACGACTGGTACACGTCGAATGTGAGTAAGGCGAGCGCCAGAACCCAGACCTGGCTGGCCGGCGCGAATTACTACCTGTGGCCGAAGGTGCGCATTCAGGCGAACGGCGGGCTGCGCCAGGAGCCGGCGTCTGTCCGGCTGAGCGGGGTCTTCCTGACGCAATTGCAGATGGGATTCTGAGCCGCGAATCAACGCGAATCAACGTGAGCCGCGAATGCACGCGAATCAACGCGAATAAGGCTTAGAGATTGTCCACACACGCGAGGCGCCTAGGCGCTTGCGAAGAGGCCGAACTCGGTCAATGCGGGGCAGACGGGAGACTGTGTGATGCGAAGGCGGACGCGGCTGGTTTCTATCGCGCCGCGCGTCCGGCAGATCCGGCAGGCGCCGATGCTGGTGGCCTGCGCCACGCTGCGCCATTCGCCGTTTTGAAACGCGTCCACTGCGATGGACTCCACTCGCTGACCCAGCCGGATGTCCTCGCGCACGCGCACGAAATCAAAGCGTACCGGCCGGGGCAGGTCAAGGATGACGTGCGGCGTTGTGACTCCGTCATCGGTTGACCAGTACGTGTCCGGATTGCCGTCCAGCAGGTTCTCGGGCCGAAACTGTGCGGAGCCGCCGCGCACGTTGGATGCGGTCACCTTGCCCGTAGCCGCTATATTTCTGCTGAACGCTTGACGAATCTTTGTGCCGAAACTCCGCAAGGACGCGACATCGTTTTCGTCGAGCAGGCCGCGGCGGTCCGGCGGGACATTCAGAAGAAAGCTGGCGCCGCGCCCCACGGAGTTCAAATAGAGTTCCATCAGCTGCTCGGGTGTTTTCACCTCGCCATTCTCGCGCTCATGCCAGAACCAGCCGGGCCGGATAGAGACGTCGCATTCGGCAGGGAGCCACTGTCTGCCGTTGCGCGTACCCGTGTTCAAACCCTTGGGATCGGCATCGCCGGGCGCCGCCGGTCCGCCGGTTTCGCCTACCGGAGTGTGCGTGGCCCAGCAGGTCTCACCGGCAATCCCATTCTCATTGCCCACCCAGCGAATGTCGGGGCCCACGTCGCTGAAGATGACCGCGTCGGGCTGCAGCGACCGCACCAGTTGCCACGTTTCCGGCCAGCCGTAGTAGGTGTGCTTGTCGATGGTCCGCTTCTCGCGTGCGCCGCCGTAATAGCCATCTCCGCCATTCGCGCCGTCATGCCAGACCTCAAAAACGGGCCCGTAATTTGTCAGAAGCTCCCGCAATTGCCCGCGGTACACAGCGATATATTCGGGCTTGCCGTACTGCGCATGGTTGCGGTCCCAGGGCGAGAGGTACACTCCGAACCGCAGACCATGGCGCCGCGCAGCTTCCGAAACTTCGCGCACAATGTCGCCCTTGCCGCCGCGCCACGCGCTGCCCTTGATGGAGTGCTCCGTGGTGCGAGTGGGCCACAGGCAGAAACCATCGTGGTGCTTGCAGGTGAGGATCACGCCTTTCATGCCGCCGGCCTTCAACGCTTCCACAATGGCGCCGGCATCAAATGAAGCCGGGGAGAAGATGCGCGGATCTTCATCCCCGTTGCCCCATTCTCTATCGGTGAACGTATTCACGGTGAAGTGAAGAAAGGCATAGGTTTCCATCCGGTGCCATAGCAGTTGCCGTTGGGAAGGCAGGACTCCGTAAGGAACGGGCGGAGACGCAGAGGCACGTAACGGAATTGCGCTGGCGGCGGTCGAGATGGCGAAGGTGCGGCGCGTCATCAGAGACTCACATGGTATCGTGCCATGGCCGCAGGGCGCGTATCCGCACGGAGGCTCGGGCACTCAAGCGGAATCTCCGTCACCGGCTCGTTCCCGCCGGCGATGCGCTTCGGCGCGCTGCTGACGTTCCCGCGGCGCATGCTGCAGCCCGAAATCCCAGTGGAGAAAGCGGAGGGCGACAATCATCATGCTGATGCCCAAAAACGTGGGCAGTATCATCGCTCCTCGACTGCGTCACCCGATCCAGAACATCGGGAACGCGCCGGCAAGCAGCAGTGTCGGATATCAGTTTTCTGCGCCGCGACCACGCGGCTCCCGGGACGTCGAGCCGCTGCTGGGCCGGGTGAATGATTACCAGCATCGGAGGATGAGACCTGCCGTGACCGTCGAGCACTTCGCAGCGGACGCTGGGATGCTCTTCGACTGTTGATTCGCAGAAACGTTGCGCGGCGTCGAGGCTGTCGAACACCACGCAATTGGCCTCCGCGGGGCTCGGGAACGGCTTCGCTTTCCGCGACAAAGGTCCCGACGTACTCACATCAGAAAGAAAGACCGCGCACTCCGTCCCGAGGACAATGCCGGTCCACTTGGGCGGCTCGCGCTTCGGATCGTAGAGCCTGACTTCGGTGCCATCCTCCATGGCGATGCGCTACAAATCTATCGCTCCGCAATGGAGACGGTATGGCTGCGGGTCCTGCGCACGCGGCGTCGCGTCATGATTGGCAAGCGCAGTCATCTCGTTCCGGCGGGTGCCATGGAAATAAGCAGATGGGCTTTCATAGGCGCGTCCGGGACTAGCGGATCACAATCGTGCAGTCTGGGGTCCTGCCGGCTTAGGACGCAGCGGCTTTACGCGGCGCGCCGCTTTCAAAAACCTACCCATCGAATTCGACATATGACCCAGCACAGCCACCCATTCACCCAGATGCTCCTTTCCTTCGTCAGTTAATCGGTAAAGACGCCTGGCGGGACCATTGCTGCTGGTATCCCAGCGCGAGGTCACATTGCCATTTTGCTCCAGGGTGCGCAAAGTGCGATACAGGGCTGCCGCTTCGACTTCGGCGTCGGTAAGCGCATATTTCGGCAGTTCGTTCGCTAATTCGTAGCCATGGGCCTCGCCCTTTTGAAGGAGCAGGAGCAAGATCACGGGCTCCACGAATCGATACAAATGTCCCATGCCGCAAGTGCAGGCACATTTGCCCTCGTGCCGGGCACATGGCTGGCGAAGCATGAGTCTCGACTCCTTTGTTGAGGGGCAATGCCCCCTTGCACTCTATTGTAAGCTATGTGAGTATAGATGCAGTTAACACATAGATCGCCGTTGAGGCTCAGCCGCGGCCGAAGATCGCCGTGCACGAGCCGGGAGGAAAGAAATGACACATCCATTTGGGCTGGCGCTCATCGCAGCCCTCGCAGTAATGCCGCTGCCCGCGCATGATTGCTGCGGCCACCACGGTTATCATGACGATGGCTGCGGCCACGGTGCCTATGATCACGGGTGGCGGGATTGCGAGCAGCCAGGTCAAAACTGCTGGCGGCAGCCGGCCAGCGGCACGGCCATGGAGGCGTTGCAGGGAACGGTTGCCGAAATCAATCCGCTTTCGGAATCATCCGTCGTGGAGATTTGGTTGAAGACCGGAAAGGATACGATTCTGGTGCGCCTGGCGCCGGAGCCGTTCCTCAAACAAAGTGGCGTCAGCCTGAAGCCAGGCGACTCTCTGTCGGTACGAGGATATCGGACTAGCCGCGGAAGCGAGCTTTTCGTTGCAAGCCAGCT
>Ga0335079_10002103_pt1 | contig 23011 bp, 20 predicted proteins | sample Lox_Sample_33_FD_206719 | JGI IMG/M metagenome (GOLD analysis project Ga0335079, IMG submission 206719) | Soil microbial communities from Loxahatchee National Wildlife Refuge, Florida, United States - Lox_Sample_3.3 | ecosystem: Environmental > Terrestrial > Soil > Wetlands | place: USA... | reverse complement strand
TACTTGGTGCCGAGGCGCGTAATGATTTCCTCGACGCTGTGCTCACCCGTACACAGCTGCACGATGTCGGCCGCCGTGCCGTTCAGCTGCATGCCCTTCTCCGGATACAGCAGCAGGTAGCGCTGGGTCTGGGCATCAAAGCGCAACCGCACCTTCGGTGCGAGTTTCGGCCGTGCCGTGAGCTCGATCATGCTCGTGGTCCCTGTGCGCCCCAGGCAGGATCGATGTAGGCGGCGTACACACAGTCGAGCAGGTGCCACAGGATCTCGGTCTTGCGGATGAGCGCGGCGATGCAGCGCTCCTGCAGCTCGCGCGTCGTGGCTTGAGCGGTCACGTAGCCGATGGCTTCCTGCGAATCCCCCCGCGCGCGCGTCACCCGCGAGCGGAAGTAGGCGAGCATCTTCGGGTCGACCCAGGGATAGTGCTGTTCCCACGCGAGGATCCGCCGGCTCATGAGATCGGGCGCGAAGAACTCGGTGAGGGAGGAGGCCACTGCCTCGAGCACACTGTGGTCGCGTACGAACTCGACATAGGCATCGCAGGCGAAGCGCACGCCAGGCAGTACTGAACGGCAGCTCGCCACCTCGGCGCGATCCAGGCCCACGCCCTCGGCGAGCCGCAGCCACATCGCCAATCCGCCTTCGTTCTCCGCACTGCCGTCGTGATCGTGCACGCGATGGATCCACATGCGCCGGAACGCCGGATCCTCGGACTTCGAGAGGATGAGCGCATCCTTGATCGGAATGCGGGTCTGGTAGTAGTAGCGGTTGAGCACCCACTGCTGCAGCTGCAGCTGCGTGAGGCCGCCCTCGTGCATCAGGACGTGGTAGCGATGCTGATCGTGATAGCGGCGAGCGCCTTCCTCGCGCAGTCGCTCGGTGAACTCGCTCGCCGACCAGGCCGCCTCGCGCATCTAGATCTCGATCTCGAGCCCGTCGTGGGCTACTTGCCAGCCGGCTCGAGTCACCGCCGCCCGCTCGGGTGAGTCCTCAAGCAGCATGGGATTGGTATTGTTCACGTGGATATAGAGCTTGTGCCGCGCCGACAGTTTTGCAAGCTGAGCAAGACTGCCGGCCGGGCCACCGACGGGCCAGTGGGCCATGTCCTCGGCGCGCCGCTCGCTCAGGCCCAGACGGATGAGCTCATCGCTCGACCAGAAGGTGCCATCGAAGAACACACAGTCGGCACCGTCGATCGCCTTCTCGAGCGCCAGCGTCGGCGCCGCGACGCCCGAAAGATAGGTGAGGCGCGCACCGGTGCTGCGCTCGCGGATGATGAGCCCCACGTTATCCCCGGCACTCGGCACTGCGCGCCCGCGCAAGTGAAGGGGCGGTTGTCCCGGCACGCTCAGAGCCTCAACGGTGAGACCGCTTGCAGAGCCATCCGCGCGGGTGAGCGTCAGCTCCCGTCCCGGGGCGAGCTCCCGCCAGGTGACCTGGCCCTCGAATCGCTCGAGCGTCGCGTAGAGAACGTTGTCCTTCACAAAGCCTTCCCGTACTGCCGCGCTCGCGTACACGGTCAGCGGGTGGGATTCGCGCAAGGAGAGAAGGCCCAGACAGTGGTCCAGGTCGCCGTTCGTCAGCAGGATGCCGGCCAGCGGGGAGTGTCGGGCCGCCCGCGGATGAAGCGCCGTAAACGCCTCGATCTGGGAGCGGATCTCCGGGGAGGCATTGAGCAAGAACCAATCCGTGCCATCGGCGCTGACAGCCACCGATTCCTGGGTTCGCGGACGGGCGCTTAGGGAGCCGGAACGGACGCCGCGGCAGTTCGTGCAGCCGCAGTTCCACTGGGGAAAGCCGCCGCCGGCAGCGGAGCCGAGTACTCGGATTCTCACGGCTGCCCGGGGGCGCGCCAACATCCGGCCGATGGCCGGATTTCAGCCTCTAGTGGTGGTTGTCGCCGAAATCGTCCTGATAGGAATTGATCTCGGCATCCATCTTGATCTCGACGAATTGCGGGGTTTCCCAGCTCACTGTCATAACCTCGGATAGTCGCAGGTGAACGCTTGTGGCCCCCGACGGTAGGGGTAAGCCGGGATTTCGTCAAGCCTGTCCAACACTTGGTTGCACCCGCATGGCCCGCTGCTGGGCCTCGCCCCAGGAAAAAGGCGCGCCGCGCTCGGCCAGGTACTCCGGCCCGACCTCGATGGCGCGCGGCGGGCTGCCCGCGAAGGCGTCACTGTCGTCGGTGCCGGAGAGCGCCATTCCCACGGCCAGGGCCGCGAGTACATCGTAGGGGCGCGGCGCCACTCGCGTCGGAGCATGGTGATGGGCCACGGCTTCGACCACCGCCGGGGGCAGCTCCCACAGCGCGAGCAGGTGGGCGCCGAGCTCCGCGTGTGAGGCGCCCAGGACGCGCATCTCCGCCTCGGGCAGGGTGATGCGCTCGGAGAGCGCCAGCTCCTGCACGCGCGCGAGCTCCCCGGGACAGTCCTGCAGCAGCACCCAGTAGCCGATGTCGTGCATCAGCGCGGCGAGCACCGCGTCATCCGTGAAGGAGGTGCCGGCCGCCAGCGCGTGAGTCACCGCCGCGACGCGTTGGCTGTGCTCCTGCAGCACCTCGAGATTGAGCACCGCACCGGAGGAGCGCGACGGCCAGCGTGCGAACACTTCCGCGCACAGCACCAGGTTTCGCACGCCGTTGAATCCGAGATTCGTCACCGCCTGCTCGATGCTGCTCACCGGCTTGGTGCGCCGATAGAAGGCGGAATTCGCAAGCTGCAGCACCTTGCCCGTGATGACCGCATCGGCGGTGATGATCTGGGCGACATCGCGCGCGACCACGGCTTCGTTCGCCAGCACGACCTGCAGGCGCGCAAAGATGCGCGGCCGCGCCGGCAACTGCCGGATGCGGCCGACGAGCGCGCGCAGCGCCGGGTCGCCGAGCACATCGCCCAGAGTCAGAAATTGTCCCATGGGAGGCCCCATTCTCGGACAGATTGCTACGAATCGGCCACCGCGACCAACGCAAGCGCCACATCGGTCGCAGCGGGGTGGCGCCCTTCAGTTCGGGGGTGGCACGAGCAAGGGAGTCACGATCTGCTCAAGCCGCTGTGGCGTCCAGCCGGGCTGTTTCTCTTTCCAGCCATCCTCGATGAGTCGTCCCGCCCGATCGATGGTGAAATTGACCGGCAGACGCCAGATTCGGCCGTAGCCTGCAGCGCTGGAGACTTCGAGCAAGCCATTCGGGAATGTCAGATCCCGCGTGATGCTTCTGACCTTGGCAAGCTCATCACGGGAGTCGAGGCTGAAGCCGAGCACGCGCAGACCTGCATCCGCGTGCTGCGCGGCGTAGCGCGACACCAGCGCGAGTTCATCGCGACACGGTACGCACCAGGTCGCCCAGAACATCAGGACGACCACTTGTCCAAGCAGATCCGTCGTTGAGATGCGCTGACCGTCCAGTGTCACAAGAGTAGCCGGGGGAGCGAGGGCCCCGATGCGCAGATCATTCGCCCGGGCAGGACCGCCCCGCAGGCTCATGGCGGCGATCAGCGAACTGGCGCAGCCGCGCAGTACCGCGCGCCGCGATCTGAGCGGGGAGAACAAGACTGAGTCAGAAGGCATAGCTCGCGCCCACACTTACCGTATAACGCGGAAAGAGCTGGTAGCCGTACAGATTGCTATACACCGGTAGCTGCACGAAGCCGAAAAGGTGCAGCTGGTCGACCACCCGGGCGGTCAAGCCGGGACTGACATAAGCCACATTCCCGGCCGTGCTCTCCACGTCAGCGAGAGCGCCCTGGTCCCGGGACTTGTGCAGCAGGTTCACCTGCACCTGGGGGACCCAACGCGGATGGGCTTCGTATCTGAATCCGAAGCTGAGCGAAGTGGAGTTTCCCGGGCGGTAATCGTCGCCGGGTTGATCCATATGATGTTTGACGGCGCTCTGAAATTGCCCGTTCGCGAAGAAGTCCCAATTCTGACTGATCGCCTGATAGAAGTAGGCGCCGAGGATCACGTCGGTACTGCCGGTACCGGGTTGCAGGCTTGCATCAAGTGGAGTTCCGGCGTTCGGACCCGCGTCGAAATCCACGGCAGTACCATACTTTCCGGTCGGTAGCTTGATGCCCACCTGCACGCCCAGATTGTGGGTCGGCAGGATGCCCTGATAGCTGCCGATCAGCCGCATGTCGCCGATGCTCGAGCTGCGGGAGCTGCTGAGATCGGGCAGGGGCTGCGTCGAGTCGAACGTCCCGTAGGTGGAGTGTGTACGCACGACATAGGGCGCGAACACGCTGACATTCCAGTCCGAGCTGGGCGAATAACTCAAGCTGGTGGTGATGTAGCGATTGAGCGTCTCGCGCTCGAGCTCATTGCCGTCCGGCACGCCGGAGACGGAATGAGTTCCGCTGCGCAACTGATCCTGGTGGATGTAGTCGTATTCGATGCTCAGGCGCCAGCCCGGATTTGCCGAGTAGCCCATCGCGGCATCGGCGCTCAGGGTGCAACCGCAGGTTGCGCAGGCCTGCGCCTCATGCGGTGCTACGAGCAGCAGTGGAATGATCAACGCGGGCGCCGCGCCCGGAATGGACAGGCGCCGCAAGGTGGCTGGGATTGACACGGTATTGCCTCATCTGGCTCAAACAGCGTAATTCGGGCTGCATCCACTGCCGACGCTCTTCTCGAGCTCGGAGTCGGACACAGGAAGCGTCAGCTATCGATCAGATGAAAGCAGGCGGTGCGCGCGCAGACTGCGCCCGAAGGATCGTCGGCAGGCAGCCCGAAGTGCGCTCGTACCACGAAGGAATCGACGGTACGCGCTCGGCCGGCACGAACACGAGAATCGCCGGCAGTGGCGCTGCGAGCGCCGACCAGTCGAACGGACAGACGGTGAGACGTTGACGCGGTGTCGAGGGATCGCCGGATGCTGCGGCGTCGGCCGCAGCGCCAGCTTCGCCTTTCACGTGCATCATGGGGCAAAGCTGCATTGACCCGACGTCGCCCGCGGCGGGCATGTACCCGGCCGGGATCAGGCCTCGCTGCACGAGCGCCGCCAGCACCAGGGTCGCCAGGAGCGTCCGCGTTACAGAGCGTTTGCGCGTGCGTGACATGCTGGCAGGAAGTATAGCGGTGCGGATCAGGCGGGCGGTACCATCGCGCGCCACTCACCGGAGAGCTTACGTATGGCAGGGCATCCCTTCGCGCCGACCCTGGAACACGCTTTCACCATCTCGATCGAGCTGGCGGGCCTGAAGTGGGTCAAGCCGAGCGCGCAGGGCGCGACCCGCGGCGCGGTGTACGCCGCGGCCGGCAAGATCGAGGGGCCGAGACTGAACGGCCGGGTCGTGCCAATGTCCGGGGGAGACTTTCCGCTGGTGCGGCCGAACGGCGTCATCGACTTCGATGCGCGCTACCTGCTCGAGGCCGACGATGGCGCCATCATTTATATGCAGAACCGCGGCTATCGCTGGGGGAGCGAGGAGGCGATGGCGAAGATGTCGCGCAACGAGCCCGTCAGGGCCGATGAGTACTACATGCGCGTGTCACCGAAGTTCGATGCCCCGGAGGGGCCGCATGAATGGCTTGGCCGTCACGTATTCGTCGGCGTAGCGGAAAAGATCCCGGGCGCAAATCGCATCCACTACTTCGTCGTTTTGTAGTACGGTTTCAATCAGATGCAGCAGTGCGCAGGGACCGGCGCGCGCAAGGCGGCAGCCCTCGTGGCTGCGGTCGGCACGGTGGTGCTGACGGCCTGCGCCGTAGGACCGGACTTCAAACAACCCGCGGCGCCGGCTTCGGCCGAATACACGCCCACTACTCAGCCCAGCTCCACCGTGGAGGCTCCTGGGCCGGGCGGTGCTGCGCAGAACTTCCGCTCCGGCGCCGAGGTGCCGGCCAACTGGTGGACGCTGTTTCACGCCGATGAGCTCGATGCGCTGATCCGCGAAGCGATCGCCCACAGCCCGACACTCGCCGCGGCAGCGGCGACGCTGCGCAGCGCTCAGGAGAACTATGCCGCGCAGCGCGGCGATGCGTTGCTGCCTTCGGTCGACGCGCAGGGGTCGGTCACGCGCGAGAGCGTGCCGGGCGCCTCCTTCGGACAGCCGAACCTGCCGGCCTCGACGTTCACGCTGTACGACGCCTCGGTGAGCGTCGCCTACCGCATCGACCTCTTCGGCGGCGCCCGCCGCAGCGTCGAGGCCGCGCGCGCGCAAGCCGAATACCAGCAGTGGGAGTTCGAGGCGGCGCGTCTGACGCTGATCAACAATGTGGTGACGACGGCGGTGAACGTGGCCTCGCTCCACGAGCAGGTCGAGGCGCAGGAGGACATCTTGCACAGCGAGCGCGAGCAGCTCGCCGTCATCGAGAAGCAATTGAACGCGGGTGCGGCCTCGCGCGCGGACCTGCTCTCGCAGCGCGCACAGGTGGCGCAGTCCGAGAGCGTGCTGCCGACGCTGCAGAAATCGCTCGCGCAGGCGCAGCACCGCCTGGCGGTGCTCATCGGCCGCGAGCCCCAGACCGGCAGTGCGGATTTCACCTTCGCAAGCTTCACGCTGCCCACCGAGCTGCCATTGAGCGTACCGGCCAGGCTGGTGCGCCAGCGCCCCGACGTACGTGCGGCGGAGGCGCTGCTGCACGAGTCGACCGCGCAGCTCGGGGTGGCGACCGCCGATCTTTATCCGCAGCTCAATCTCACCGGCTCGATCGGCTCGGAAACGGTGTCGGCAAGCGATCTCTTCGGCGCCGGCACACGCGCCTGGAGCATCGGCGGCTCGCTCATGCAGCCGCTGTTTCACGGCGGTGCGCTCACGGCGCGGCGCCGCGCCGCCCGGGCGGACCTCGATCGCGCCACCGCGCAATACCGCGAGACCGTGCTCACGGCGCTGCAGGATGTGGCCGACACGCTGCGGGCGCTCGAGGCCGATGCGCGCACGCTGAAGGCCGATGCGGACGGGGAGAGCGCTGCGGCCGATTCGCTCGCGCTTACCCGCCGTCAGTACGCCGCGGGCGCGGTGAGCTATGTAACGCTCATCGTGGCCGAGCGACAGTACGCCCAGTCACGCCAGGCGCGGGTGCAGGCACTCGCCTCGCGCTATGCCGACACCGCGGCGCTGTTTCAAGCCCTGGGCGGGGGCTGGTGGAATCAGGAGAAATCGAAACGTGAGTGACGTGCTCGACGGCCCGGATCCGCGGCTTCACAACCGCGTGATTATTGTGGTGATCAGTGCTGGCGTACTGCTGGCGCTCATCGTCGGCTGGAATCTATTCAAGAACCACATGATTCAGCAGGCGATGTCGCAGAACAGCTCACCGCCGCAGACCGTCACCGCGGCGAACGTCGCCTATTCCTCGTGGCAGCCGACGATCGATGCGGTCGGGAGTCTGCGTGCGGTGCGCGGCGTCGATGTCACGACCGAGGTGACCGGCCTGGTGCGCAGCATTCAGTTTCACTCGGGCGAGGACGCCAAGGCCGGCCAGATCCTGGTCGAGCTCAATGCGGATGTCGAGATCGGTGCATTGCAGTCGCTGCAGGCGGCGGCGGAGCTTGCGGCCACTGTGCTGGCGCGCGATCGGATTCAGTTCGATGCGCAGGCTATCAGCCAGGCGCAGATCGATGCCGACGTGGCGGATCTGAAGAACAAGCGCGCGCAAGTCGTGGCGCAGGAAGCCGCGGTCGCGAAGCGCACGCTGCGCGCACCCTTCGCCGGACGGCTCGGCATTACGACCGTCAATCCCGGTCAATACCTCAATGCCGGCGACAAGGTGGTCACACTGCAGGCCATCGATACGCTCTATGTGGACGCACGCCTGCCGCAGCAGCAGCTTGCGCGAGTGCACACGGGGCAGGGCGTGACGCTCACGGTGGATGCCTTTCCGGGGGAGAGTTTCACCGGCACACTCACGGCGCTCGACTCGCAGGTGGATCCGGCGACGCGCAACTTCGAAATCGAAGCCAGCATCGAAAATCCGCATCGGCGCCTGATGCCCGGCATGTTCGGCCGGGTGGCGATTGCGGCCGGCACGGTCACCCGTTTCCTCACGCTGCCGCAGACCGCGATCAGCTACAACCCCTATGGCGCGACCGTATTTCTGGCCCGGCGCGGGGCGGGCGCGAAGGCCGGGCTCACCGCCCAGCAGGTATTCGTCACGCTGGGCGCAACACGCGGGGATCAGGTGGCGATCGTGAGCGGCGTCAATGAAGGCGATCTGGTCGTGACGAGCGGTCAGCTCAAGATCAAGAACGGCACGCCGCTCGAGGTCGACAACAGCGTGCAGCCGAAGAACGACGCCGGTCCCACGCCGCAGGAGAATTAGGCGGCGCCATGAAGTTCACCGACCTCTTCATCCGCAGGCCCGTCCTCTCGGCGGTCGTGAGTCTGCTGATCCTGGTGCTGGGCCTGCGGGCCGCTTTCGAGCTGCCGGTCACGCAATATCCGCAGACGGAGAGCGGTTCGGTCAGCATCGCCACGACCTACTACGGCGCTGACGCGGCCACCGTCGCAGGCTTCATCACGCAGCCGCTCGAGTCGGCAATCGCGCAGGCGCAGGGCATCGAGTACCTGTCCTCCTCGAGCACCACGGGCGTGTCGGTCATCACGGCGACACTGCGCTTGAATTACGACTCCAACCGCGCACTCACCGAGATCAGCACCAAGGTGAACGCGGTGCGCAATCAGCTGCCGCCGCAGGCCCAGCAGCCGGTGATCACGCTGCAGCCCGAGCAGACCACCGACACTCTTTATATCGGGTACTACAGCTCGACGCTGCCCGCCAACAGCGTCACCGACTACGTACTGCGCATCATCAAGCCGAAATTCGAGTCGATCCCCGGAGTGCAGAATGCCGACGTGATCGGCGGGCGGCAGTTCGCGCTTCGCGCCTGGCTCGACCCGCAGCGCATGGCGGCGCATGGCGTCACCGCCGCGGACGTGTACACCGCCCTGGGACAGAACAATTATCTGACGACCGTGGGTTCGACCAAGGGCCAGATGGTGAGCGTGGATCTGAACGCCTCCACCGATCTGCACACCCTGGATGAGTTCAAGCAGCTGATCGTGCGCCGGCAGGATCAGGCACTGGTGCGTCTGCAGGACGTGGCAACGGTCGTGCTGGGCTCTGAGACCTACGATTACAGCGTCGCCTTCAATGGCCAGCGCGAAGTCTTCATCGGCATCGTCACCGCCCCGCGCGCCAACGTGCTCGACGTCGCCAAAGCCGTGCGCGCGATGATGCCGGAGCTGGCGAACGCGCTGCCCACGGGCTTGAAACAGGATCTGGTCTACGACACCACGATCTTCGTGACCACCTCCATCCGCGAGGTCATCAAGACGCTGATCGAGGCGCTGCTCATCGTCACGGTGGTCATCTTCCTGTTCCTCGGCGCGCCGCGCGCCGTCATGGTGCCGGTGCTGGCGATGCCGCTGTCTCTCATTGGCGCCTTCGCGGTCATGCTGGCGTTCGGCTACTCGATCAACCTGCTGACGCTCCTCGCCCTGGTGCTCGCCATCGGCCTGGTCGTCGATGATGCGATCATCGTCGTCGAGAACATTGACCGGCACCTGAAGGAGGGCATGCGCCCGCTCGAAGCGGCGCTGCAGGGCGCGGCTGAGCTCGGCGCACCGATCATCGCGATGACCATCGTGCTGATCGCCGCGTATGCCCCCATCGGACTTCAGGGCGGTCTCACCGGCGCTCTGTTCACGCAGTTCGCGTTCACGCTCGCGGGCGCAGTGACGGTATCGGGGGTCATCGCGCTCACGCTCTCGCCCATGCTGTGCTCGCGCATCTTCAAGAGCGAGCAGGAGGAAGGGCGCTTTGCGCGCTTCCTCGACCACCAGTTCGCGCGCGTACGCAGCGGCTATCACCGCGTGCTGACCCGGTGGCTCGCCACCTGGCAGGCGCTGGTGCTGCTCGGCGTGATGCTGCTCGCCGGAACGGTGTATCTGTTCGCCACGGCCCAGAGCGAGCTTGCACCGCAGGAGGATCAGGGTGTGGTCGTGGCGCAGCTCCTCGGTCCGCCCAATGCGACGCTCGCGCAGATGCAGGTCTACTCGCAGCAGATGTATGACATCTCGCAATCGCTCCCCGAGGCGGATGCGGTGTTCCAGATCCTGGGTCAGTCCTCCGTTACGCAGGGATTTGGCGGTGTGCTGCTCAAGCCCTGGGGCGAGCGGCACCGCTCCGCCACCGAGATCCAGCAGGCCCTGCAGAGCAAGTGGAACAAGATCGCCGGCGCGCAAACCGCGGCCTTCCAGTTCCCCTCGCTCCCCGGGTCCTCGGGGCTGCCGCTGCAATTTGTGATCACGACCACGGAGCCGATCGAGAACCTGAATGCCGTGGCCCAGGAGGTGCTCGCGCGCGCCAAGGCGAGCGGCATGTTCTTCTTCATCGACACGGACTTGAAGCTCGACAAGCCGCAGGCGACGCTCAATGTCGATCGCGACCTTGTCGGCGATCTCGGACTCACGCAGCAAGACGTCGGCGCCTCCCTCGGAGCGGCCCTGGGCGGCGGCTACGTCAACTACTTCTCGATCGCGGGCCGCTCCTACAAAGTGATCCCGCAGGTCCTGCAAAGAGACCGATTGAATCCCGAGCAGGTGCTCGACTACTACGTGCGAGCCGGTAACGGCGCACTGATCCCGGCACGGACCGTGGCGCAGATCCGCACCGGCGCCGTGCCCGAGACCATCGGTCACTTCCAGCAGCTGAACGCCGCCACCTTCGGCGGTGCCCCCGGAGTGTCGCTCGCAGATGCGCTGGCATTCCTGCGCAAGACGGTGCACGAAGTCGCCCCGGCCGGCTACACGGTGGACTACGCCGGGCAATCGCGGCAATTCATGTACGGCTCCGGCAGCTTTCTGGTCACGCTGATCTTCGCCCTCATCATCGTGTACTTGGCGCTCGCGGCGCAGTTCGAGAGCTTCCGCGACCCGGCGGTGATTCTGGTGACGGTGCCGATGGCGCTGTTTGGCGCGCTGCTCTTCATCAATATCGGCTTTGCCTCGCTCAATATCTACACGCAGGTGGGGCTGGTGACGTTGCTCGGCCTCATCAGCAAGCACGGCATCCTGCTGGTGCAGTTCGCGAACCAGCAGCAGATGGCCGGCAAGAGCAAGCTCGAGGCGATCGAGGAGGCGGCCACCGTGCGACTGCGGCCGATCCTCATGACCACAGCCGCGATGGTGCTGGGCGTGATGCCGCTCGTCATCGCCTCCGGCGCCGGTGCCGCGGGGCGCCGGGCCATGGGCATCGTGCTGTTCTCGGGCCTGTCGATCGGCACGCTCTTCACGCTGTTCGTGGTGCCGGCCGTCTACATCCTCATCGGCGCCGATCACCACCGTAAGCCGCAGAGCTAGGCCGGGGACTTGCTCGGCGGCACGTTCGCGTTCATGTGGAACAGGTTCGTGGGATCGAACTTGTCCTTCAGTGCGACCAGCCGATCGTAGTTCGCGCCATAGGTCGCGCGGATCCGCTGATGCGGGTCATCGAGCGCCACGGTATTGACGTAGAAGCCGTCGGTCAGCTTCTCCACCGCCTTCCAGTTCTCGCGCGCCCAGTGCAGCGCCTCATCGCGGGCCTTCTCGTTGTGGGGGCCGTTCCAGCCGATGTCGACGAGCAGCGTGTGCTTCGCATCGCGATGCCAGAACGCCGTCGCCTCGGGCTTCACACGGGCGATGGCGCCCCCGTGGTGCACGAACGCCATCTCGGCATCTGCCGGATGCGGCTGCTCCATGATGGAGACCACGGCATCGATCACGGCGGCATTGAGCTGCTTGAGAAATCCGGAGCGCTCGTAGTAGCAGGCGCCTGGCGCATTGGAGTCATCGCCGCTCGACTGCAGCTTCACATAGGGCGCCGGGCCCAGCGCATCGACCAGCGGCTTGCGGATCGTGCGCAGCGGCGCGAGGACTTTCTCGGCACTGGAGAGCGGGCCGCTATAGCAGATATCGAAGCCAAGATAGGGACCGAACTTCTCGCTCGTACCGAGCCCGCAGTCGGCGCAGAGCTCATCGGGTGCCTCAGCGGCGTAGCCGGCGAAGAATCCGAGGATCTCGCGCGCGTCCTTGGCATTAAAGAGCAGCCGCCCGCCGTACATCATCGGGTCGACTTTGTGCAGCTGGTACTGGAAGGAGGTGACGATGCCGAAGTTGCCGCCACCACCGCGCAAACCCCACAAGAGATCCGGATTTTCGAGCTCGGTCGTTTTCACGAGCTTGCCGGAGGCGGTCACGACATCGGCCGCCTTGAGATTGTCACAGGCGAGCGCGAAGCGCCGGGCGATGCGGCCGAAGCCGCCACCCAGAGTCAGTCCGGCGGCGCCGGTGTGCGAGACCGTGCCGGCCGTGGTCGCAAGCCCATAGAACTGGGCCTCGCGATCGAAGGCGCCCAGCAGCACGCCCGGCTGGACCCAGGCACTGCGGCTTTCCGGATCGACGCGCAGACCGCGCATGCCGGCGAGGTCGATCATGATGCCACCGTCGCACACCGACTGGCCCGAGAGGCTGTGCCCGCCGCCCCGCACGGCAACCAGCATGCTGTGTGTGCGGGCGAAGTCGACCGCTTCCGTCACATCGGCGGCACCGGCACAGCGCGCAATCAGCGCCGGCTTGCGATCGAAGGCGCCATTCCAGATCCGGCGCGTAGCGTCATAGCCGTCATCGCTCGCGGTGAGAAGCGTGCCGCCCAGACTGCCGCGCAGCTCCGCGACTTCGGCCGCGGTGAGCACGCCTTGTTTGCCATCGGAGCGCACGAAGGGCAGCTCGGGTGCGCTTGCGGTCCCCGCGCCGGCAGGCGCCGCGGTGGTCGCGGCCCACAACGGGCGGGGGAGGGCCCCTGCGGATGCACCGAGCGCCAGCGCAGATGTCACGAACGTTCTTCTTTTCATGATTGTCTCCCCGTTGCTTCGGTGCGGACCGGCGTCGAAGCATAACGGCTTGCTGTTTGGATCGGGTAGTATCGCGGCGTGTCCCGCTCGATGTTCCTTGCGGCCCTCATCGGGCTGTGTATCGGTGCGCCGGCAAGCGCTGCCGACGCTCACCACCTCTTCTGGACGGTTCCGGGCAAGCACAACACGGTGTATCTGCTCGGGTCGGTGCACGTCCTCAAGCCCGATGACAGCGAACTGCCCGCGGAGGCCTTGCACGCCTATCAGGTCTCACCGTCGCTCGTCATGGAGCTCGACCTGAACTCCCTCACGACGGATAAAGTCATGACGGCAACGCTCGCTCAGGCGCAGCTGCCGGAGGGTCAGAGTCTCGCCGCGACGCTGGGGCCCGATGTGTACGAGCGGCTTCGCACCCAGGCAGCGCCGCTCGGCCTTGATCCCGCCTTCATGAGTCACTTTCAGCCGTGGTTCGTGGCCCTCACGCTCGAGCAGCTCGGGCTTGCCAGGGCGGGTTACCGGGCCGATTCGGGCGTGGACATGCAGCTCGCGCACCAGGCGCAGAACGATCGCAAGGCGATCATCGGGCTTGAGACCGCGGAGGAGCAGCTCGCCCTGTTTTCACAGATGTCGCTGCCGCAACAGCGCCAGTTCCTGCAGTACACGCTCGATGATCTCGAGGAACTGCCCATGGAGCTCGACGAGCTTGTCGAGGCCTGGAAGCACGGCGACAGTGCGCGGCTCGAGAAGCTCATGCACGAGGGCTACGACAAGTTTCCGCAGCTCCTCAACGCGATGCTCACGGATCGAAACCGCAAGTGGGTGCCGCGCATCGCGGTAATGCTCAACGATGACCACGACTATCTGATCGTCGTGGGCGCGCTGCACCTCGTCGGTCACGAGGGTGTCATCGAGCTGCTCGCGCGCCAGGGCTATCATCCGGTTCAGCACTGAAGATCACACGGAGAGCGATTTGATGAGACGACGCTGGCGACTGCTACTGGCCCTGACCGGCGCGCTGACGGTGGCCGCCGTCGGGCGCGCGGCGGAGATCGGAGACATCGTGCACGACACCCAGCGCGAAGCGCACAGCAACGGCGAGCTCACGATGGTGTGGTGGATGCCGCAGGCGTTCTGGGAAGCAAGCATGAGCGCCAATCCGATGGTGACGCCGGAGGCACGCGATCAGGTCTTGAATACCCTGCAGGAGTATTCGATCTTCGCGCTGGTGCACGCCAAGCTGGGCAGCGCGGGTCTGGATGCGCCCCAGTCACGTGCCGATCTGCTGCAGCATGCGAAGCTCGACATCGGCGGCAAAGTCATCGAGCCGATCGCTCCGGAGAGCCTGAATCCCGCGGCACAGGCGCTCCTCGCCAGCCTGAAGCCGGCCATGGCGCAGATGGCCGGTCAGTTCGGCAAGGCGATGGAAATCGTGGTGTATCCGGCAAGGCAGGACGGCAAGCTCCTGCTCGACCCGACTCATACCGGTTCGTTCAGCTACGCCCTCTACGATGAGAGCTTTACCTGGCGATTGCCCCTGGGGAGCCTGCTGCCGCCGAAGTTCGATCCCAGGACCCACGAGCAGTTCCCGGGCAACTACGAATTCAACCCCTTCACCGGCACCAAGCTCTCCGTCACGAAGAAATAGCGCGGCCGGGCGCAGCCGCTCAGTGAATCGCGCGACCACGCGCCAGGTGCAGGCAGTACTCGGCGCACCAGCGTACGTATTCCGCATCGATCGGCCGCGACTGCGGCGGCGGCTCGGCTGCGTCCGGCTGGGCAAAAGGCGGCGGTGCCTTCGGGTCCTTGGTGTTCGACATGGAGCGAGAGTGTGCCTGTCGCGAGCGCGGCCCGGAATGGGGGCGTTCGGGTAATCCGCCCTAGGTAGTACTGGCGCTGCCTCTAGGCAGTTTTATGGATACGACGGCCTCAGGGTTCCCCCTAGTCTGGCAGGCGCCGCATCAGGGAACCCTCCTCGCGTGGACCTTTATCAGCGCATCTTCGAGTTCAGCCGGGACGCGCTGCTGGTCATCGACCAGCAGGGACGGGTCGCGCATTGCAATGCGCCGGCGGAGCGCATGTTCGGCTACTCGCGCGCGGAGCTGACCGGGCAGTCTGTCGATATCCTGATTCCCCTGCGCCGGTTCGTGAGTGAGCCCCCTACTGAGCCGAGCGGCACGTCGCTCGTGTTGCGTGGCCGTCGCAAGGATGGCAGCGAATTCACGGTCGACACGGTCGTGCATCCCATCGAGCTGGCGAGCGGCAGGGGAATGCTGTGCGTCGCCCGCGATGACATCGGCGAGCGCCGCCAGGTCCAGGAGTCGCTGCGTACCCACGCGGAGAAACTGCAGGGCCTGTTCGAGCTCTCCCAACTCGGCATTGCACTGTGTGACATGTCCGGCCGCTACATCGAATTCAACGAAGCGTTCCGCGAGATCACCGGCTATTCGAGCGAGGAGCTGAAGAGCCTGGACTACTGGGCTCTCACGCCCAAGAGCTACGAGGCCGATGAGGCGCGCCAGCTCGCCGACCTCGAGCGCACCGGGCGTTACGGCCCCTACGAAAAGCAGTACCGGCGCAAGGATGGCACGCTCGTGCCGCTGCAGCTGAACGGCATCGTCATCACCGGCAGCGAGGGCCAGAAGCTCATCTGGTCCATCGTCGAGGACATCACCGAGCGCAAGAACGCCGAGCGCATCCTCATCGAGAGCGAAGCGCGGATGCGCATGTCGGTGTCCGCCTCGAACCTCGGTGTCATGGATATCAATCTGCCGACCGATGAGCTGACACACAATTATCACTACGGTGCCATGCTCGGGCTCGATGCCCTGAGCAAATTCAAGACCCGCATGCAGGTGGTCGAGCTCATCCACCCGGATGACCGCGACCGTGTCGTCGGGGAATTCGAGTCTTATCTGCGCGGCGATGCGCCGACCTACAGCACCGAGTACCGCATCCGCACGGCGCACGGGGACTGGAAGTGGATCGCCTCGAGCGGCGCGGTGGTGGAGCGCGACCCCAACGGCGCGCCCATCCGCTTTGCCGGCACCCACGCGGATGTCTCCGAGCGCAAGAAGAGCGAGGAGCAGCTGCGCCTCGCGGCCTCGGTATTCGAATCCACCCACGAGGCCATCGTCATTACCGACTGGGCGCGTTCCATCGTATCGGTGAACCGTGCGTTCCTCGAGTCCACGGGCTTCGCGGCTGCCGATGTCATCGGCCGTCACATCGGCATGCTCAATGCCGCGCAGCAGGAGCCTCGGCAGTATGCCGCCATGTGGCGCCAGATCGATGAGAGCGGCCGCTGGCGCGGCGAGCTGTGGCGGCGTCGGGCGGGCGGGGCGACCTATCCCACGCTCACCGCCGTGGCGGCGGTGCGCAACAGCGGCGGCGCCATCACTCATTACATCGACATCTCGGTCGACATCACCCAGCACAAGCGCGCCGAGGAGCACATCTGGAAGCTCGCCCACGTCGATCCGCTCACGGGCGTGTCCAACCGCATGCATCTGCAGGAGCGCGCACAGCGGGCGCTCGCGACGGCGCAGACGGAGGGGACGATGCTCGCGCTGGTGCTCATCGACCTCGATCGATTCAAGAACATCAATGACTCACTCGGACACATGACCGGAGACCGGCTGCTGCAGGCGGTGGCCGAGCGCCTGCAGCGCGTGGCCCGCGCGAGCGACACGGTGAGCCGGCTGGGCGGGGACGAGTTCCTGCTGCTGTGCTCCGTGGATGAGGTCGAGGCGATCGAGCACATCGTGCAGCGGCTGCTGAAAGTACTGGGATCGCCGTATCGGATCGACGGCCACTGCCTGCAGGTCACGCCGAGTGTGGGTATCGGTGTCTATCCACGCGACGGGGCGAGCTTCGAGGATCTGCTGAAGAGCGCCGACACGGCGATGTACAAAGCCAAGGAATCCGGTCGCAACACTTTCCGTTTCTTCACGCCCAATATGCACGCCGCGGCACTCGAGCGGCTGATGCTCGAGAACGATCTGCGGCAGGCACTCGCGGAAAAACGCTTCGTGCTGCACTACCAGCCGCAGATCGATCTGCGCTCGGGCGCCCTGATCGGCGTCGAGGCACTGATTCGCTGGCACCACCCGAAGCTCGGGCTGGTGCTGCCCGCGAAGTTCATTCCGATCGCGGAGGAAACCGACCTGATTCTCTCGATCGGCGCGTGGGCGATGCGCGAGGCGTGCCGGCAGATGCGCGAATGGCAGGATGCGGGGGTGCTCGCCGTACCCGTCGCGGTCAATCTCTCGGCGCGTCAGCTGGCGCGCGGGGACCTGGTCGAACGCGTCGGAGCCGCGCTGCACGCCTCGGGACTCCCCGGGGCGAGCCTCGAGATCGAGATCACCGAGAGCATGCTCATCGAGGAGACCGATCAGACCCTGCAGTCGATCCGGGGGCTCGAAGAGCTCGGCGTCAAAGTGGCGATGGATGACTTCGGCATCGGCTACTCGAACCTGTCATGCCTGAAGCGCTTTCCGCTGCGCCGGCTCAAGATCGACCGCTCGCTGGTGCGCGAGCTCACCGTGGGGGAGGGCGATCACGCGATCGTGTCCGCCATCATCAGCATGGGGCACAGCCTGGGGCTGAGGGTGCTCGCCGAGGGCGTGGAGTCGAACGAGCAGCTCGCGATTCTGCGCGCCCTGGAATGCGATGAGGCGCAGGGCTATCTGTACGGAAAGCCAATGCCGGCTGCGGAACTCGAGCGGCTCCTCAAAGGCACCGAACCACTTTCAAAAGCTATTTAATAACAGTTTATTATGCTGTTTACCTCATGTGATTTCATCGAGCAGCGGAAGCAGCTCACGCCCCGCGGCGGACTTGCTCAAGTAAGCATCGGCACCCGCCAGGCGCGCGCTCTCCCGGCTCGCTCCATCATCGAACAGCGACAGCACAATGACGTGCGGCACGTACTGGCCGGCCTTCAGGCTCCGCAGGACATCAAAGCCCGTCATGTCCGGCAGTGTCAGGTCCAGCAGCACCACATCCGGCCGCAGGCTCCCGACCAGCTTCAGGCACTCCGCGCCAGTGCTCGCCTGACCCACGATCCGGGTACCGGTGTGCTCCTGCAGCAGCCCGACCAGGCTGTGCCGCAGGATCTGGCTGTCATCGGCCAGCAGAATGCTCAAAGCGCGCCGCGGGGCAAGGGATCCGGACATCGGCTGCCTCCCTGGAAGTCTTCCCTCTCGACCGCTTTCATGATCCCACTTATTGTGGCTGACGGTGTAGTCAGTGCAGGCCTGCGAGATGGATCCCGCTGAGACCCGGACGGCAATCCCGATGCTGAAGACGGGCATGACCTGTGGGGTCATCGCGGCGCTCATCGGTGTCCTCGTGCTCGTCGGCTGGGGCATCGACAACGAGCCCCTGCGGCGCTTCGAGGAGATCTGGCGCATGACGCCGATCACCTCCACAACCTTCCTTCTGAGCGGGCTGTGCCTGACGAGCATGCACTACGCCCGCACCGGCAGCACCGTTGCGGCGCGGCTCGCGCGCATTCTGGCGCTCGTCATCATCGTGATCTCGGCGCTGCGCATCCTGAAGCTATCCTTCGGCTGGCCGCTGATCTCCGATGAGTTGATGTTCATCGCTCACTTTCCGCCTTCGGTGCCGATACCCGCGCGCCTGGGCGTCGTCACCGCAAGCGCCCTGTCGGCGCTCGCGATCGCGATGTACCTCGCCCTGAGCGGCCGGGCGCTCGTGCTCATGCAGGCGCTCGTGATTTTCGCGGCGACCGTTGGCTTTCTGGGGCTCGGGCGCTTCGCCTTTGGCGGCTCGTCCTTCGTGCGCTTCACCAATATGTCGCTGCTCACCGGGCCGGGCCTCATTGCGTTGTGCGTCGGGGTGGTGTGCAGCCATCCCGAGCGAGGACTGGTTGCGCTGCTGCGCTCCGACAGTCCGGGCGGCCTGCTGGCGCGCCGCCTGATGTTGCCGGCGATCCTGCTGCCGATCGGGCTGCGCTGGCTCACGGTGCTCGCCGAAGGGCAGAACTGGTACGACACCGACGCGGGCGAGTCGGTGTTCGCCGCCGGCATGGCCGTCGCCTTTGCTGTGGTGATCTGGATCGCAACGACGCTCATTCACCGTCACGATGCGAGCCGCAGGGAGGCCGAGCAGGCGCTGCGCACCCACGCGCGCCGGCTGGCCGAGATCATCGAGAACGAGCCTGAGTGCGTGACGCTCGTGGACATGAGCGGTCAGATCGTGGAGAAGAATCTCGCGGGCCTGGAGATGCTCGAGGTCGGGTCGCTCGAGGAAGCGCGCCGTCAGCCGCTCGAGGACTATGTCCATCCCGAGGATCGCAGGGCATTCCGCTCGATGCTCGAGCGCGTGGCCCGCGGTGAGAGCACCAAGCTCGAGTACCGGCTTATCGGTGCGCGCGGCGGGCAGCGCTGGCTGCAGACGTCGGCCGTGCCGCTGCGCGATGAGTCGGAGAAGCTGTACGGCGTGCTCGGGATCTCGCGCGACGTGAGCGCGCAGAAGCAGGCCGAAGCGGCCCAGTCCGAAGTCAATCTGTTCCGCAACCTCCTCGACTTCACCAGCGACCTCATCTACATCGCCGATGTCGATACACGGCGTATTCTCGACTGCAATGCCGCCCTGCCGCGGCTCCTGGGCTACACGCGCCAGGAGATGCAGCAGATGACGGTCGAGCAGCTCTCGGCCGCCGCGATTCCCATGTCGCAATGGCTGCGCGACATCGAGCTGTTGCGCAGCGGCCGGCCGCTGATCTTCGAGAAGGACTACCGAACCAAGGATGGCACTGCGATACCGGTCGAGATCAATCTGCGTTACGCCGAACAAGAAGGCCGGCCCCTGCTGGTCGCGGTAATCCGCGATGTGACCGAGCGGCGCCGCGCCGATGAGGCGCTGCGCGAGAAGCAGGAGATGCTGCAGGAGTACGCCTCGCAGCTGCAGGCGGCCTCACGCCGCGCACTCGAGGTGCAGGAGACCGAGCGCCGCGTCACGGCCCGTGAGCTGCACGACTCCGTCGGCCAGCAGCTCACCGCGCTCAGTCTGAATCTGACCCTGCTGCGCGCGGCGGTGCCCAAGTCCGCCGCCGACGCTGTCGCACAGCGCATCAACGACTCGCAGGCGCTGATCGAGGAGACCTCTCAGAGCCTGCGGCACGTGATGATGGAACTGCGGCCGCCGGGGCTGGATGAGCTCGGGCTCCTGGCCGCGCTGCGCCACCATGCGGCGCGGGTGGCCTCGCGCAGCAACCTGAAATTTCATGTGAGCGGGAGCGAGCCGGTGCCGCGGCTCGAGCCCGACGAGGCCATCGCGCTGTTTCGGATCGCGCAGGAGGCGCTCAATAACATCGTCAAGCACGCGCAGGCGAACGAGTTCTCGATCGAGCTCACGCACGAAGGGGAGAGCGTGCGCCTGACGGTGTCGGACAACGGCAAGGGGCTCGCCGGATTGCAGACGCGCCGCGCTCCGCATGGCATGGGCATGCTCACCATGCGCGAGCGCGCCGAAGCCATCGGCGCCCAGCTCACCGTCGCCTCCCAGGCGAGCCAGGGCACCCGCATCACCGTCGATCTGCCGCACCGTAAGCAGACCTCCGAGAGCCGTCAGACGGCAACCTGAGACGACTGCCGTGAGAGTAAGTGTGCTGGTGGCGGATGATCACGCGATGGTGCGCGAAGGGCTCGCCGCCATTCTGGCCAGCCAGCCGGACATGGAGGTGGTGGGCACCGCCGCCAACGGGCTCGACGCGCTGGCGATGACGGCGGCGCTGAAGCCGCGCATCGTCCTCATCGATATCTCGATGCCGGAGCTCGATGGCATCGAAGCCACGCGCCGCATCGTGCACAGTCAGCCCCACACTCTGGTCGCAATCCTGTCGATGCATTCGGGGGCGCAGCACGTGTTCCACGCGCTGGACGCCGGCGCGCGCGGCTACCTGCTCAAGGAGTCCGCGGGCACCGAGCTCATCGAGGCCGTCCGCGTCATCCACTCCGGCCGGCGCTATTTCAGTCCGAAGGTCGCGGCGCTGGTCGCGACCGGAGCAGCGGGCGCCGGCGGACCGGGGCCGCTGCAGAGTCTGAGCCGCCGCGAAGCGCAGATCCTGAAGCTGGTTGCCGACGGCCACTCGAGCGCGAGTATCGGTGCGCGGCTGAATCTGTCGCCGAAGACCGTAGACACCTACCGCAGCCGGCTCATGCGCAAGCTGCACATCTCCGATGTAACCGGACTGATCAAGCTTGCGATCCAGCACGGCCTGACGAGCCTCGACTGATGCGCGACGCCCTAGTCAAGAATTCCCTACAGGCAGCAAAGAGGTTTCAGACTACAGTCATGTTCAAGGATCAGTCTACGATGGATCGGAAGCTTCCCCCGAGCAACCCGCGGAAGAAGAATTGCAGTCCGGCGCGAAAGTCATGTCGATCCTGATCGTCGACGATCACGCACTCACGCGCTCAGCGGTCGTCGCACTGCTGAGCGAAGCGCTGCCTGACTGGCTGCTGCTCACGGCAGGCTCGGGCGAGGAGGCTGTGCGCCAGTGCGAATCGCACGAACCGACGATGATCGTGATGGATATTTCGATGCCGGGGATCGATGGCATTGAAGCCACGCGGCGCGTGAAGCGCCAGTATCCCGACACGCTGGTGATCATGCACTCAGTGAACGATCTGCCGATCTATCGCACTGAAGCCACCGCCGCCGGCGCCTCGGGTTTCGTGAGCAAGGCTCGCACCGGCCGCGATCTGCTGCCCTTGATCAAGAGCCTGCTGCCGCAGACCACATCCTGATTTACGCTGCAGTATTGCGGTTCGCCTCGAGGGCGTCGATTTCCTGCTGCCAGCGCCCGGCCAGCACCTGACCGTAGATGAGCATCGCCAGGTAGACGAACGCGACGATGCCGATGACCCCGATGGTCATACTCCAGGGGGCATGTCGCGGACCCAGCGAACCTGCGATCGCCACCAGCACGATGCCGGGCATGGCCAATCCCACCCCCAGCGGCCAGCCTCGAACCACATCACGCTGGCGTTCGAGCTGGCGCCGGTGGAATGCCACGCACGTTTGAACGCTCGCGTCGGTTGGGACGGCCAGCGCCCGCGCGTAGCGGTGCAGTCCCCAGATTCCATAGACAGCCCAGAGCAAGAGCAGCGCCGACCCGAGACGCATCAATGCGCCATCGATCGCAATCATCGCCCCTCCGAACAGGATTGCGGCCACGGCGAAGCTCGCCTGGTCGCGCCTGTAGCGTCGCCGCGTCTGCCTTTCAAATTGCGCGGCGCGGCCGCGCAGCTGTTCAGCGGTGAACTGCACTATCGAGGCGGGCTGTCCCTGCCACAGGGCGCGCAGTTCCTCATCACTCTGAATCTGCATAACTGTCTCCGGTACGGAACTGGCGGGCCAGGAGCTTTCGGGTGCGAAGGACCTTTTGCGAGACATGATTGGAGGAGAGGCCAACGACCTCAGCGATCTCGGCCACCTCCAGACCCTCGAGATACAGCAGCAATACCTGCCGATCGATGGCCTTGAGCCGTTGGATCAGCGCACCGAGTGCCTCGAGCACCCGCTCGGCATCGGCAAGACGCTCGCCGTCCGTGTCGTTCGCTATCGCCTCGAGTTCTTCCAGACCGACGAGCTGGGGACGGCGTCCGCGGCGATGTCGGCGCACGTGGCTCGCCGCGGTGTTGTGCGCAACGCGATAGACCCAGGTGCGAAGGGCGCACTGCCGCCCAAAGCTCCCGAAACTGCGCCAAAGAGCCAGATGGATGTCCTGCAGCAGATCCTCGCGGTGCGCAGGGTCCGCCTCGTAGGCGGCCGCGAGCCGCGCGAGTGCGGGGCCAAACTGCACGACCATGTCGTGGTACAGATCATCGCGCTCATCTCGTTCCAGCGGCGCCGCGCCGGCATCGTCCGGAGCCTGTGACAGTGATGGCGGGGAGCTCATGCTGAAGGTAGTCGCCTCCCAGCGAGCGAAATGACAGGTGCGCATGGCCGACACCCCGCCAGGGGCGCGGGGGCGGGGCGCTTTGACGCTAGACCGAGATCAGCTCTTGAGCCAGGCGGCGAAGGCAGCCCAGGCGGGGGTCATCGAGAGCCCCACGCGCACCGGTTCTGACAGGATGAAGAACAGGCCGCCCCAGAGCGTGGCCGAATGCACCTTGCGCAGCGTCACGAGATCGTGCACGACGAGCGCCAGCAC
>Ga0335079_10002098_pt1 | contig 23038 bp, 19 predicted proteins | sample Lox_Sample_33_FD_206719 | JGI IMG/M metagenome (GOLD analysis project Ga0335079, IMG submission 206719) | Soil microbial communities from Loxahatchee National Wildlife Refuge, Florida, United States - Lox_Sample_3.3 | ecosystem: Environmental > Terrestrial > Soil > Wetlands | place: USA... | reverse complement strand
AACGCCAGGAACGTGCCGGCCGTAAAAACGTGGCGATTGATCTGGTCGCGCCCCAGCAGTAGAAGCATCGCGATCGCAACCGCGCCGAAGACATCCATCAGCGGCGAACTGATGGCGGTGGCTGCCACCGAACGCAGATTGGCCCAGAACAGCCGTTGCGCCGCCCTGCGGAACCGGGCGATCTCCCACGACTCCATGCTGAAGGCTTTCACGATGCGATTGCCGGTGATGGTTTCGTGGAGAATGTTTTGGATGTCGGCCAGCTTATCCTGGCCGCGGCGGGTGGTGTGGCGGACACGGCGGCCAATCTTCCCCGCCGAATAGACGATCAGCGGCACGAACAGCAACAGTACCCAGGCCAGCTTGCCGCCCAGGACAATCACCGCCCCGGCCGTAAAGATGAAAGTGAAGAACTGCTGCAGAAATTCCGCCATCACGCTCGATAGCGCGAATTGCACCCGCTCGATGTCGTTGACGATGGTCGAGATCAGAGTCCCGGTCGTGTGCTTGGAGAAGAAAGCCGCCGAGCGCCGCAGGATGGAATCGTACAGGTGATTGCGCAGGTCGGTGATGGTGCCGAAGCCCGCAAAATTCACCAGGTAGGTGCCGGCATAGTCGAAGATGCCCTTCAAGACCGTAGCGGCCACAAGGGCGAAAGCCACAATCGTCCAGGGATTCTGAAAGTGGGCAGGAACGAAGCGCTGCAGGTAGATGACGCGAGTCGTGCCCGGGACTTTGAAGAGTTCGATTTCCCGCGACTGCGCGCCGGGATTCAGCACCCGGTCGAAGATGGGACCGATAAGCAAAACGCGAAACGCGTCGAGCAGGCCCACGATCGCCAGCAGCAGTACCGAAGGCAGCAACTGCCACCAGTATGGGGCTACGTATCGCAGGAGGCGGGTCAGTTGTCGCACAGCACTCCCGTCAGTGGCACACAGCTCCGCCCCGTTGCTGACCCTGTCGGCATCAACGCAACTCTATTCTACTTTACTCGTTAGTCATTTAGTCGTTGATCGTTAGTGATCAGGCCGCCGAAAAGGCTAAAAGCCGAAATGGACGACCGAAGCCCAGCGCCTGAGGTCCTAGAGTCCGCTCCTAGCTTGGGCTATCCCGGTGCACAACTTTCACCCGGTAGCCAGCCTTCCGCAAGGCCCGGTGGACCTCTTCGGCGATCATCACCGAGCGGTGCTGCCCCCCGGTGCAGCCGAAGGCGATCGTCAGATAGCTCTTGCCTTCGCGCACGTAGTGGGGAAGCAAGTAGATCAGCAAGGCGGAGATTCGCTTGATGAATTCCTGGGTCTGGGGAAACGAGCGGATATACCGCGCCACTTTCGGATCCCGGCCCGTCAGCGGGCGGAACTCCGGCACAAAGTGGGGATTGGGCAAAAAGCGGACGTCGAACATCAGGTCGGCGTCTTCCGGAACACCATGGCGGAAGCCAAAGCTCACGCAGGAGACCAGAATGCTCTTGTCGGACTCCTGTTTCTGGAAGCGCTCGGTGACATATGCGCGCAGCTCGTGAACGTTGAACTTGGAAGTGTCGATGACCAGGTCCGCGATGGCACGAATCTGGCGCAAGTGACGGCGTTCTTCTCCAAGCGACGATTTCACAGAAGCGTGAGTTCCCAGGGGATGAGGCCGGCGGGTCTCGCTGAAGCGGCGCAACAGCACCGCATCAGAGGCTTCCAGATAAATGACCTTGGTGGGAAGCGTGCGCTTCACCGATTTGACGATGGCCGGCAGGTTCTCCAGTTGCGTGCCTTCGCGAACATCCACCACCAGCGCGGTGCGAGCTATTTCTGAGCTCTCACCCACCAAATCGGCGAAGCGTGGAATCAGCCCGACCGGGAGATTGTCGACGCAGTAATACCCGAGATCTTCGAAGGCCTTCAGGACCGAGGCCTTGCCCGAGCCGCTCATGCCTGTAATCACGACCAGTTCTCCACGCTGGCGGCCGTCGATCGAGGCTTTCTGGGAGACTCTGTGCTTTGCCTGCGGGCTTTTCCGGCTAGGTTTGCGGAGCGCCATCCAAAAAGATGGTAGCAGAGATCACGAATCCCCAGTATTACGTTCGAGCGTCATCCGCGGCACGAGCTTCTTCAGCGGCCCGGCGCGCTGTACCAGTTGCGCCAGGCGGCGGCATCGTTCGGGAGATTCTGCGCGGTGATGTCGCGCAGGGCGTGGAATACCCAGGTGTGCGTGGTCGCGTCCAGAGCCGGGTCTTCAGCGTAGTCGAGGAGTCGGGGAACCACACTGCGGCGTTGTTCCTCGGTTAACATTCCGGACTGCGCCAGGCTGCAGGCGGCGCGCTCGCGCACCATGGGTGACGGATCGTCGTGCAGCGCCTGCAACAGCGGTTCGATAGCTTCGTTCGTTCCGAGATAGGCCAAGCCTTCGACCGCCCAGTGGCGGACTTCCTGATTGGGATCGTGGATGTGGCCGATTAGAACTTGAGTAACGCGGTCTTGCTCAATCCCTCGATTGCCCAGAAGGCCGAGCGTCCATAACGCCCAAACCCGCTCGTTTTGCGCGCTGGCATCGGCTTGCTGGGCCAAGCGCTCCACACTCGCAGGCGCCTTCGCGACATTGAGAGCTGCCAGATCGACTTCGATTCCGGCGGTGCGCACTCGCAGGTCGTTAGAGTTGAGCGCGGTAGTCAGCAGGGAATTCAACTGCGCTGTGAGTTTCAGCCTTCCGTGCCAACTCTCGACGCGCACAGCCACCTGATCAGTTGCGCCCTCGTAATGATTGATGACGCGTTGCAGCAGGAGTTCCGCTTGTTTCTGCGGAGACTGGCGGTCCAGCTTCGCCAGTTCGTGTTCCGATAGAACTGCCGGCGAGGCAGCCTCCGGCGCGCCCTGCAGGCCGAGCACCTGGGAAATCTGCTCCCAGGCATCGTGTGCGGCGCCAGCTTTTCCCGCCACTGCGCCGAGCGCGAGGATTATTCCGGCAATTGCCGCTACCACCGGACGCAAACCTCTTGCCGGTTGGGCAGGCGGACCGGGTTGCAGATCGGATCCGGGCCCCAGATTGCCATAATCCGGAGTGGGTTGAAGACGCGGGTCTTGACCGGATACTTCCATAAGGAGGAGTCTAGGTAGCAGAAGAATCCCGGTAAAGTTACGTCGGGGCGATTCCTTGGTCACCCGCTGGGGTGCGCTGAAACCTGAGGATGAAATGAAGCATTTACGTTGGGGATCGCATGTAATCGTTGCGCTGCTTGGCTCCGCATTGGCCGCCGGCCAGTCCGGCTACCACTTGTTGAATACTTACAAATTGGGCGGCGACGGCGGTTGGGATTATTTGACCTTCGATCCGGAAATGCATCGGCTGTTCATTGCGCGCTCCACGCGAGTCATGGTGATAGATGCAGATTCCGGCAAGTCACTGGGCGAGATTCCGGACACACCCGGTGTGCACGGCATCGCGCTTGCGCCGGAGTTGGGGCGAGGTTTCGCCAGCAACGGGCGTGAGGGAAAGGTCAGCATCTTTGATTTCAAGAGCCTGAAGCTGATCGCAAAAATACAAGCCGGCGACAATCCGGATGCAATCCTCTACGATCCCGCGACCAAGCGGGTCTTCACGTTCAATGGACGCAGCCACGACTCGACCGCCATCGATGCCGTGAAGGGCGAAGTGGTGGGGACGATCAAGCTCGACGGAAAACCGGAGTTTGCAGTCAGTGATGAAAGAGGCGAAATCTTCGTCAATCTCGAAGACAAGAGCGAATTACAGTCCATCGACGCCCGCAAGCTGGAGGTCAAATCGCGCTGGCCGCTCACGCCCTGCGAGTCTCCCAGCGGGCTGGCAATCGACCTCAAGAATCGACGCTTATTCTCCGGCTGTGACAACCGTCTGATGGCCATCGTGGACGCCGATAGCGGCAAATTGCTCACGTCCCTGCCCATTGGCGATGGCGTCGATGCCACCAAGTTCGACCCGGAAGCCAATCTCGCGTTTGCCTCGTGCGGCGACGGAACCATGACGGTAATTCACGAAGACTCGCCTGGTAAGTTCAGCGTGGTGCAAACCATTACCACCCAGAAGGGCGCACGCACCATGGCTATCGATCCGAAGACACACCACGCCTTCACCGTAACCGCCAACTTCGGTCCGCCACCCGCGCCCACGCCGGAGCAACCTCGCCCCCGGCCCACCATCTTGCCGGATTCTTTTGTGGTGCTGGTGCTCGGCAAGTAGTAATCGGTCAAGGTGTGACAACCTTCGCCGCGATCTGTGCAACTAACTTTCACTTTGGGCCGCGCCGCAAAATATGGCTCGCCCGCGCTACGGGTCGGAGTGGTTCTGCTGGCCTGCGTCTGCTTGTCGCCCGCCTACTCAGTTCTAACCCACGAACAGGTCGTAGATTTGCTGTGGAAAGATCAGATTCAGCCCATGCTGGTGAAGAGATTTCCGGCCACCACCGAGGACGACCTGCGGAAGGCCCACGCCTTCGCCTACGGCGGTTCGGTGGTACACGACATGGGCTACTATCCCTTCGGCAACAAGTATTTCAGCGACCTGGTGCACTACGTGCGCAGCGGCGATTTCGTGGAAGCTCTGATTGCTGATTCTTCCGACATCAATGAATACGCCTTCGCACTGGGAGCCTTGGCCCACTACGCTTCCGACAACAGCGGGCATCCCACGATCAACCGGGTGGTCGCCATTGATTTTCCGAAACTAAAGACGAAATACGGGGACGCGGTAACTTACGCCGACGATCCCAAGGCCCACATTCGCACCGAATTCGGCTTTGACATGACCCAGGTGGCCAAGAACCGATACACCTCGGATCGCTATCACGATTTCATCGGCTTTGAGGTATCAAAGCCGCTGCTGGAACGAGCGTTTCAGGAGACCTATGGCCTCAAGTTGGGCGATGTGCTGGGAGATGAAGATCTCGCGATCGGATCGTTTCGGCGGGCGGTGGGCGCTGTGATCCCTGAGATGACCCGGGTGGCGCTGCTCTCGCGAAAGAAAGAGATCGTCCGTGACACGCCCAACTTCAATGAGAAGAAGTTTCTTTATCACCTGTCTCGCGCCGAATACAATAAAAACTGGGGCACGACTTATCGTAAACCCGGGGTCGGCACTCGCATTCTGGCTTTCTTCCTCAAAATTGTTCCCAAGGTCGGCCCCTTCAGCGCGCTGGCATTCAAGATTCCCACGACCCAGACTGAAGACATGTACATCAAGAGCGTCAACCAGACAGTAGACGATTACGGAGCGCTGCTGCGACAGGCCAAAGGCTCCAATCTGCAGCTAGCCAACACGGACTGTGATACCGGGCGCGACGCCGCCGGCGGCGAATATCAGCTTGCCGACAAGACCTATGCCCGTCTCCTCGACGATATGGCGAAGAAAGATCTGCAGGCGGTGACTCCAGACCTGCGCGAGAATATCCTTCACTTCTATGCCGACCTGAAGGCGCCAATCGCCACCAAGAAAGACAAGAAGGCGTGGTGCAAGACAATCGAAGAACTGGAGAATCTGAGATCCTTCCCGGCCCCGGTCCAGAGCACCTTTGAACCAGAATTGGAGGAGCCTTCCTCGGACCTCGCCCGGCCCTGACCACACAGGCTCACCCGCTTCCGGTACACTATGTCGCAGTAAAGCACCCTGCCGGGAGGCTCCGCTCCATGCCCGCTACCGACGATAAGTTCTATCACGCAAGAATCACCAAGCGCATCGACTTTGCCTCTGACCTGTGGATGATTCGCATTTGCGCCGGGGGAGAGTTCAAGTTCGCTCCCGGCCAATACGCCACGCTAGGCGTGCAGGGTCCGGAGAAGCGCTCTGAAAGGCCGTACTCCATCGTGTCTTCTCCCTATGAAGACGAGATCGAATTCTTCTTCGAACTCGTGCCGGAAGGAGAGCTGACGCCGCAACTCTACAAACTGCAGGTCGGCGACGAAATGCTCATGCGCAAAGCCTCCAAGGGCCGATTTACGCTGGAGACCCAGAAAGGCCGCACCAATCATTTGCTGGTAAGCACGGTAACGGGGATCGCGCCCTTCGTGAGCTACGTCCGAACGCTCTACAAGGATTGGAAGGAAGGCAAATTCGGGGGCGAGCAGAAACTGTTCTTGCTGAATGGCGCCAGCCGCTCCTGGGAATTTGGTTATGCCGAGGAACTGCAGAAATTTGCCCAGGAAGTACCTTGGCTCAAGTACGTGCCCACCATCAGCCGTCCCTGGGAAGACGAGAAGTGGAAGGGCGAGACCGGTCGAGTCGACGACCTGATCCGCAAGTATTCCGATATGTGGGGATTAAACGGAAGCAACGCCGTCGGCTACCTGTGCGGCCATCCCGACATGATCGAAAACGGCAAGGGCATTTTGAAGAGGATTGGCTTCAGCAAGGAAATCCTGAAGGAAGAAATCTACTGGATTCCGGGAAAAGAGCCGGCGCAGTAGGGGCGTCAGATTCCTGCGACTCCACTCCTGCGCTCGAGGAGAACCGTGTCTTTCCACCGGCCATCACGTTGACCGATGCGCTCTCTGCGACCGACCTCACGAAATCCGAGGGCCTTGTGCAGCGTGATGCTGGCCTGATTTTCGGGAAAGATGCTGGCTTGCAGAGTCCAGATTCCGTTCTGTTCTGACCGGTCAATGAGCGCGGTCAACAGCGCCTTGCCGACGCCTTTTCCCCTGGCCGCGGCGGCCACATAAACCGAAACCTCCGTCACGCCGGCATACACCGGGCGACGCGAAACCGGACTCAGCGCGGCCCAGCCAAGGATATTGCTCTCATCTCGCGCGACCAGCCGGCATTGCCGCAGGTGTCCTGCGTCCCACTGCTCCCAGTCGGGAACGGCGGTCTCGAAGGTCGCGTCCCCGGTGGCGATGCCCTCGGCGTAGATTTCGCGCACCGGGGGCCAATCATCAAGCTGCATGGGATCGATCCGGAGGTTCATTGCCGAGTCCCAGACTATTCGCTCTCCGCTGGCGCGAAGAACACCAGCACCACCAGCTCCTCCTGAATGTCGAAAAAACGATGCTCTGCCTCAGCCTCCACGAAGATCACGCTCCCCGCGCTCACTGCCTGCTGCTCAGTGCCAATCCGCATTCGCGCCCGTCCGCGGACCACGTAGTACATTTCGTCTTCGTTATGGGGCTTTTGCGGGTCGTCGCCGCCAACCGGCAGCACGTAGGCGCCGGCGCTCATCGCCGGCACCCGCAGAAATTCCAGATAGCGCTTCCCCTGCCTCGACTTTTCCTGCAACAGCTCACCGATATCGTAGAAGTGCTTCATTGAAACGCACCCGAGAAAAAGATTCCCGTGTATTGCCGCGCCAGCTGCTCGGCCTGCAGCTCGCCTTCCGGCTTATACCACTGGTACATCCAGTTGATCATCCCCAGCAACGCGAAAGCGGCCGCTCGCGGGGTTACGCTGCCTTTGTACTGACGCGCCCGCTGCGCTTCTGCAATCAGGTTCTCGACGTAATGAACATAGTTCTTCTTGCGGGCATTGATGCGCCTGCGCAGCGAGGGAGGTAACGGATGGTTCTCGTGCAGCAGCACCGTAATCTCGCGCTCCCGCACGCTCAACACCGCCGCAACATGCAGGCGAATCAGGCTGCGCAAGCGCTCTTCCGGATCGGCGATGGCTCGCAGCGGAACAATCACCTTCTGCTCGGTGATATCCATGGCATGGTTCATCAGGTCGAACAGGATTTCGTCCTTGCTCTGAAAATGATGGTAGAGACCGCCCTTGCTCAGCTTGAGAGCTGCGGCCACGTCATTCATGGAGGTGGCATCGTAGCCGCGCTGCTGAAACAGCCGGGCGGCAGCGCGGAGGATTTCCTGCCGGGAATCGAGAACCGCTTCACGAACCATGCGCCGACAGGATAACCATCCAAGCGCCGATTGCCAAACGGCAGCGCGTCATCCTTGGACGATCCCCCCCTCGGGGTTCCGAAATACCCGCCAGTGGTGGCGGCTCGGTGCGCGCGCGCCCGCGCACGCGTGATTGGTGTGTGGAGCTGGCCCTCCGGTCCGCGCGGCATGCAGCCCCACAGGCCTTCCCATGGCGCTGTCACGCAGGCTAAGATGGCGTAACCCAGTTGCCATGCACGCACGTGACCTTCGTATCCCGGCAATATTCCAATTTTCTGGCTTAAATGCGGCAAATCTGTTAGGGTTGAGATGCGTTTGATCTGAATCGGTCAATAGTGGTTCCTCGCTTACCAGCTGGACCCTTTGTAACACCGACTCCCTTCACAGCGTAAATTGATTGAAAGGAACACCAGTAACAAAATGGCAGAACAAGGAACAGTAAAATGGTTTAACGACGCAAAGGGCTACGGCTTCATCAGCCGTCAGACCGGCGAAGACGTGTTCGTACACTTCTCGGCTATCCAGGCGGGCGGCTTCCGCAGCCTGCAGGAGGGCCAGAGTGTGGAGTTCGAAGTGACCAAGGGGCCCAAGGGTTGGCAAGCTGAGAACGTCCGGCCTCTGTAAGCCGGAACATTTCTGGGAAGGCGGCCGCGTAAGCGGTCGCCTTTTTCATTTTCCTCTCACATCTACTCTCTTCCGCTTTGTCGACTGCAGTTTTGCGGTGTAACCAGATCCCGGCTCCTACGGAAGCATCTCCTCGCTCAAGTGCTCCGAATCATCGGAACCTCTAACAAAACCCGCCAATCGCTACGGCACGACGATGTTCGGCGGCGCGTACGACGGCGGCGTGATATTCCAGATCACGCCGTGATGTGGCAGGTTTTTCATGGATGACAAGGCGAACTTTACCGACATACGAGCGCGACTTCTTCCAGCAGCAGCGGCAATGACTCCGAGATCGACTGCGACACTTCCCCGTAATTGAAGTTACTCGCCCCCACTGCAAACAACACCGCCCGCGGACAAAACCCATAGAGTTCCCGCGCGCACGCCAGCAAGACCTCTGGAGTCAGGTCATGAGTAGAAGGCCGCGCCGAGGATTCGGCGGGAAGCAGATCGGACCGCGTGATCGTTCCCGGAGGTCGTTCTGCAGACGCATCAATGAAGACCGCCAGGTCCGCATACGCCAGCAGTTCTGCATGTTCGGGATTAAGCTGGTGCGCGGCTACAACCCGAACATCGCGCCCAGTAAACCGTTGTTCCAGCCGGGTAGCGGCTAGATACCCAACGCCATCGTCGCCGCGCAGCGGATTGCCGTAACCCAGGATTACTACCTTGGACACGGGCTACCTCCGCGCGTCCGCAATAATCTCTCCATCGGCGCTGACCAGCTGAACGATCAGCGGCATCTGCCCCAAAGCGTGGGTGGAGCAACTCAGGCAGGGATCGTAAGCGCGAATGACCGCTTCCACCCGGTTGAGCATTCCTTCTGGAATGACCCGCCCTTTGATAAAGTGCCGTGCCACCTGAAGAACGCCACGGTTCATGGCGAGATTGTTGTGGGCAGTGGCTATAATCAGATTAACCCAGCGGATCAGGCCGTTTTCGTCGATCTTGTAGTGGTGAATCAAGGTGCCGCGCGGGGCCTCGGCGACACCGACGCCCTCAAAGCAGTTGGCTCCGGCATAGGCGCGCACGTGTTTGTCGAGGATATCGGGTTCGTCGAGCAGGGATTGTATACGCTCGATGCAGAAAAGTATTTCGATCAGGCGCGCATAGTGGTAGTGGAACGAACTCAGCACCATTCGCCGTTCGACTTCGCGGAATTCCGCAAGTTCCTGATCCGCTAGCGGTGTGCCGCAGTGCTTCGCCATGTTCAGCCGCGCGAGTGGCCCCACCCGGTAAATTCCATTGGGATACCCCATCGGCTTGTAGTACGGCGACTTGAGGAAGGACCAGGGTTCAACTGCTTCTCCGATGTAGGTCTGGTAGTCGGAGGGATCAATGTGATCCTGCACGATCTCACCCTCGGCATTCACGATCCGCAGCCAGCCCTTGTAGAGAGCCAGTCCACCGTCCTCTTTGGCCAATCCAAGGAACAGAGTCGGAAAGTTGGCGAAGGTGCGAATTTCCTCGCGGAAATTTTCCACTTGGCGCTTGAACCAGACCAGCGTGCGCTGTGCAATGCTTAGCGCTTCGGGGATGGTGGCCAGAATCTTGTCGCGACGCTCGACCGTCAGCGGCTCGCTGACCCCGCCGGGCACAATCCACGCGGGGTGGATACGTTTCCCGCCCAGCAGTTCGATGATCTCCTGCCCAAACTTTCGCAGGCGGATCCCGTCTTTACCTAGCTCGGGATAGTGTTCGAGTACCCCGAAAATGTTTCGCTTTGAGGGATCGGAATCCATTCCCAGGAGCAGATCCGGCGACGCAAGGTGAAAGAAGGCCAGAGCGTGGGATTGCACGATCTGGGCAAGATTCATGATGCGGCGCAACTTCTCGGCGGTTTCTGGAATGCGCACCGCCAGCAGCGCGTCGCAGGCCTTGGCCGAGGCAATCAGGTGCGCGACCGGGCAAATACCGCAGATCCGCGCCATCAACGCCGGCATTTCGTGCAGTGGACGCCCTTCGCACAACTTTTCGAAGCCGCGAAATTGGGTGACCTGAAAGTGAGCGTCTTCGGCCACGCCGTGCTCATCCAGCTGAATCGTAATCCGCCCGTGGCCCTCTATCCGGGTGACGGGATCGATCGTAATCGTGCGCTGCATAGAACTCCTAGGCCCCGAAACGGCAACGGATGCTGAGGTCCGGTACGCGTCCTGCGAGTAATTCCTTAATCACGTCGTAGATCAGCCCCGCCGGCGGCGGGCAGCCCGCAAGAAATATGTCCACCGGCACGACTTCGTGAATCGGGCGGCTGCGCGGCAGCAGGGTGGGCAGCATGACCGTCGGGGTCTGCTGGTTCAGATCTGCGTTCTCCTGGTAGGCGCGAGCCAGAACCTTCGCCACGGGGAAGGAATTCCGCATGGCCGGCACGTTTCCGGTAACGGCGCAATCGCCCATCGCGATCAGAATCTTGGACCGTTCGCGAACTTTCTTGATGCGCTCGATATCTTCATTGGTTCCAACAGCGCCTTCGACCAGAGCCACGTCGACGTTTGATGGAAATTCCTTGGCATCGACTAAGGGTCCGTAGACCAGTTCCAGCGATCCGGCGATCTCGATGAGGCGCTCGTCCAGATCCAGGAATGACATATGGCAGCCGGAGCATCCATCGAGCCAAACCGTTGCGGCGCGTACCTTGCTCATCGCCGTCCCTCCCGCATCAGGTTGAGGTAGGGTAAGAACTGCTGGCGTTTGGTCATTTCGGTCGGACTCTTGCCTTTCTCGAACAGCGATCCGGTCGGGCAGACATGCACGCACTTGCCGCAACTGGTGCAGCTCTCGGACGATCCCCAGGGCTGGTTCAGGTCGGTGATCACGCGGGTGCCGGTGCCGCGGCCGGTCATGTCCCAGGTGTGGGCGCCTTCGATCTCGTCGCAGACCCGCACGCAACGGCTGCACAGGATGCAGCGGTTGTGGTCGATCACGAAGCGCCGATGCGAGGCGTCCACCTCCAGGCTGGGGTGGAGATAGTGATACCGGACGTGGGAGATACCGAGCATCTGCGCCAGGCTCTGCATCTCGCACTGGCCGTTGGACACGCAGATGGAGCACACGTGGTTGCGCTCCGAGAACAGCAGTTCCAGCACCGCTCTGCGATACCCGTTCAAGCGGTCGGAGTGAACCGTGATCTCCATGCCCTCCTGCACTCTGGTGAGGCAGGCAGGCGCAAGCTTGTTGCTTCCCTTCACCTCTACCAGGCACAGGCGGCAGGCGCCCACATCGGCCAAGCCATCGAGATGGCACAGCGTGGGAATGCAGATGCCGTTCTCTTTGGCAACTTCCAGAATAGTCTGATCGCTGCGCGCGCTGATATCGCGCCCGTCAATGGTCAGAGTCTTGATTTCAACCGGTGCGCTCATTTCTCGACTCCGGCGGGCTGGAGAATTGTGCAGACTCCAGCCGGACAATGTTTGTCTTCAATATGGGCGCGATACTCATCACGGAAGTAGCGCAGGGTGCTGAAAACGGGATTGGGCGCCGTCTGGCCGAGGCCGCACAGGCTGGTCTGCTTCACCACGTCACCCAGTTCCTCCAGCAGCGCCAGATCGCGCGCATCGGCCTCGCCCTCGGCAATGCGGCTCAGCAGGCGGTGTAACTGCACTGTACCCACACGGCAGGGAATGCATTTGCCGCAGGACTCGGTCATGCAGAAATCCATGAAGTACTTGGCCACGTCCACCATGCAGGAGCTGTCGTCCATGATGATCAGGCCGCCGGACCCCATGATGGACCCGACTGACGAGAGCGACTCGTAGTCCAGGCGCGTTTCGAGCAGTTGCGCGGGGATGCAGCCACCGGAGGGGCCGCCGGTCTGCGCCGCTTTGAACTTGCGCCCGTCGGGAATGCCACCGCCCAGCTCGAAGACCACCTCGCGCAGCGAGATACCCATCGGAACTTCGATGAGCCCGGTGTTCTGGACGCGTCCGGCGAGCGCGAACACCTTGGTGCCCTTGCTTTTTTCGGTGCCGATTTTGGCGTACCAGTCGCCGCCCTTGCGGATGATCGGAGCAATATTGGCGTAGGTTTCAACGTTGTTGATCAGGGTGGGACAACCCCAGAGCCCCGACTGCGCCGGATAGGGCGGACGCGGACGCGGCGTACCGCGATTGCCCTGGATCGAGCCGATCAGCGCCGTCTCTTCCCCGCAGACAAAGGCTCCGGCTCCCAGGCGCAGGTCGATGTGAAAGCTGAATTTTGTCTCCGAAATGTTGTTCCCCAGCAGGCCTTCATGTTCGGCCTGCCGGATTGCGATCTTCAGCCGCTTGATGGCCAGTGGATATTCGGCGCGCACGTAAATATACCCGTGGCTGGCTCCGACGGCGTAGGCCGCAATCGCCATGCCCTCGAGCACGCGATGCGGATCACTCTCAAGCACGCTGCGATCCATAAAAGCGCCGGGATCGCCCTCATCGGCATTGCAGATCACATACTTCTCGGTACCGACAGCCTTAGATACTGTGCTCCACTTCAGCCCGGTGGGATAACCCGCGCCACCGCGGCCCCGCAGCCCGCTCATCGTCACCTGCTCGACCACATCCTGACGGCTCATGGAGGTCAGCACTGTCAGCAGCGCTTCATATCCACCGGCGGCGATGTAGTCCTCTACCCGCTCCGGATCAATGTTGCCGCTGTTCTCGAGCACGATCTTGGTCTGCTTACCGAAGAACGGCAAATTGGGCGAAAGCGCCAAATGCTCGGCCGGCGGCCCTTCCAGGCTATTGAGGATGGCGTCGCTGTCTTCGCCGGGCTGCACCTTCTGATAAAGATGTCCGTTCGGATTCACCGACACCAGTGGGCCGGCCGCGCACAGTCCCATGCAGCCCACGCCCTTCACCTGGCACTGGCCCTCCAGACCGCGGGCCTTAACCTTGTCGGTGAGTTCGTTCTTGATTTGATCGCTGCGCTGGGAAAGACATGCCGCCGCCACGCAGACATGCACTTTATGGCGAACCTGCGACTGCTTCTCGCGTTCTACCTGGGCGATTTCGTTCAGTTCCTCAAGCGTCATGCCGGATCCACCTTTGCACTCGCTGGGCGGCGTCTTTGGCTTCCACTCGGCCTATGACGTCTCCATCAAACACCGCCGCCGGCGCCAGTCCGCACGAACCCAGGCAGCGCGCCGTCAGCAGCGAAACCTTGTTGTCGGGCGTGGTCTCGCCCGGATGCAACTCTGCGGCTTCCTCCAGCCCCTTCAAAATTGCGGGAGCGCCCTTGATGTAGCAGGCCGTGCCAGTGCACACCACACAGGTGTGCTCGCCCTTCGGCTTCAGGCTGAAAAAGTGATAGAACGTCGCCACGCCATAGACTTTGCTCAGAGGAAGACGCAGGGACTGCGCCACGAAACGCAGCGCGGGTTCGTCAAGGAAACCGAAAGTCTCCTGCACGGTGTGAAGCACTTCAATAAGCGCGTCCGACTCGCGTCCATGACGCCGCATGGTGCCTTCCACGATGCGCCAGCGTTTGTCGTCGGACGGTGGACCTACCACCGCTGCGTAGCTGGACATGCCAATCGCCTCCCGAACCTCTCAGTTTTTCACTTCCCGGGCCGGGAGTGTATGCCGAAGGTCACCCTTGATTGTGATCGACGGCGCGGGGTTTGGGGTGTGATACCCGTCACAGGTGGGGCTGACTAAAGTAAAGGGATAATGAATGAGCGGCTGATGAGAAATACGAGCCTTGCGAAAAGGTGAATACTGGACAACTCTATCCAGATTGCGCCAAGTGTTTTCGTTTCATCGCGCGGAAGCCACCCTCAAGTCAGACTTCTCTCGATCCAAGGGAGAAATTGCTTGCAACCAAGTCAAAGGAGACCTGGCATGAACTGGCCGCCCGGAGGGTGCGCGCCAGATCCTTCGCGTGGCTCAGGATGACGCTCGATGCTAATGAGTCAAAATTTCCGCTTCATCCCCGAGCGTCCCGGAGGCCGGCGCTCTCTTCAACCGGGCGAAATGCCTGCCGGACAGCTGCCGGGACGGGCGCTACTTTTCTTACGGCAGCAGCAGCAGCTTGCCGGTGGTCTTGCGGCCTTCGAGCTCGCGATGCGCCTGCTGAGCCTGGGCCAATGGGTACATGTGTTCAATCCGCAGCTTGAGTTTGCCGGCAGCAATCAGGCCAAACACGCCTTCAGCGCGGGATTCGAGTTCCGCTCGCGTCATGATGTAGTGTCCAAGGCTGGGGCGGGTCAGAAACAGAGATCCCTTCGCCGTAAGGGCCAGCGGATCGAAGGGCGGAACGGCGCCGCTGGAGCCACCGAACAGAACCATCATGCCGCGGGGGCGCAGAATGTTGAGTCCCTTCTCAAACGTGGTCTTGCCGACCGAGTCGTAGACGACGTCTACGCCTTTGCCGCCGGTCAGACGCTTGGTATCACTCTCAAAATCGGACTGGGTGTAGAGAATGATCTCGTCTGCGCCGGCTTCGCGTGCCAACTTCGCTTTGTCCTCGGTAGACACCGTGCCAATGACCCGCGCGCCCAGGTTGTGAGCCATCTGCACCAGGATCAGCCCCACGCCTCCGGCGGCCGCATGCACCAGGGCAATATCTCCCTTCTTGAGGGGAAAGGTCGTGTACGCGAGGTAGTGGGCAGTCATGCCTTGCAGCATGGCCGCTGCCGCCTGCCGGTCGTCCACACCCGTGGGAATGGCTACGAGCCGATCCGCCGGAACCGCGGCGTATTCTGTATATCCGCCCTGAACGCCGGTCCAAGCCACGCGATCACCCGCTTTGACCGACTTCACCTCTGCGCCCACCGCCGAGACCGTGCCTGCACCCTCCTGCCCGGCGATGAACGGCAGCGGAACCTTGTAACGGCCCTCCCGCTGATAGACGTCGATGAAGTTCACGCCTGAGGTTGCGACCTTTACTATTGCCTCGCTGGGTTTCGGTTGCGGCAAGGGTAGATCGACCAACTCAAGCGCTTCTACCCCGCCTGGCTGCTTAACCTGGATTGCTTTCATGTGACTGGTTTCCTTTTTGAGTCTTTCGGGAGAAACAGCAGTTTACAAAGCGCAGAGTGCGCAAGTCCAGGAGCGCACCGTCGACTGCCAACCGGTTGGAGGCCGACACCCCCGAAACAATGCAGCTTCGAGCCGGTCGGCCGCGAAAACTAGTCCGTTCTCGATCTCTTCTGAACTTCTGGCGCACGCCAACCTGCCGACCGGGTTCGCGCTCTTCCGTGATCAAAGTTGACCTTCGTAATTCGCCAGCCTAGTATCCGGTTCATGGCGGCCGTTCCCACTGTGGGTCAGTTACTTGGCCACTACCGTATCGTCGAACAGATCGGCGCGGGCGGTATGGGGATCGTGTTTCTTGCTCATGACGAACGTCTGGATCGTGATGTCGCGCTCAAGACTCTGCCGGGATTGAGCCTACTTAGCGAGACGGCCCGGCGGCAGTTTCGCCGGGAAGCTCTCAGTCTGGCGAAAATCGCTGATCCTCACGTAGCGATGGCGTTCGATTTCGGTGAGAGCCATGGAATTAATTACCTCATCACCGAATACGTCCCGGGCCTGACACTGGACGCCAAACTTGGTGGACGTCCGCTTGTAGAAGGCGAGGTTCTAAAGCTCGCCATGCAACTCGCATCCGGCTTAGAGGCCGCACACAAGAAGGGCGTAATTCACCGCGATCTCAAGCCCAGCAACCTGAAGGTCACTCCCGAGGGCCAACTCAAGATTCTGGATTTTGGATTGGCCTACATGTTGAAACCTGACACGGTACCAACCGTCACCGCCTCACTGACCGAAACCTATTCGGACGCGGGAACGCTGCCTTATATGTCCCCGGAGCAGGTTAAGGGCGCGCAGCCCGATGCTCGGGCAGATCTATGGTCGGCGGGCGTGGTGCTGTACGAAATGAGTACCGGCAAGCGCCCCTTTGGCGACCTGGGTGGCGCCCGTCTGATCGGCGCGATCCTGGAACAATCTCCGCCGACCCCTAGCGAGGTGAATCCAAGAATCAGTCCGGGTTTGGAGCGCGTCATCTTGCGCGCGCTGGAGAGAGATCCCGGTCAGCGTTACCAGGCAGCCGGCGACCTCCGCATTGACCTGAATAACCTGGCGACGGGAACCACTCCAAGTCTCCCAAGGCCAGTTCGGCCTCGCGTTTGGCGGATGTGGCTGCCGATTGCTGTCGCCGTGATACTCGCCGCCGTAGGGTCGTGGTGGTGGACATCACGAAGCAAACCCCGCGAGCCCGAGAATAGGATGATGGCCGTCTTGCCCTTCGAATCGGTGGCCAACGATCCGCCGACCAACGCCTTGGGCATGGGGCTGACCGAAACGGTGACGGCGAAGTTGGTGCAAGCTGTCGATGGCGGCCGCCTGCAAATGGTCTCGACCCGTGATCTGGTTGCGCAAGGGGTGAAGACCTCGGACCAGGCGCGGCGGGAGTTCGGCACCGACTTGGTGCTGGAAGGAAGCCTGCAGCAGGATGGCGCGCGGATTCGAATTACCTGGAGCCTGGTCGATCCCCGTACCCATACGCAAATTGCCGCTAACACCATTACCGGGGGTGTCGCCGACATCTTCGGATTGCAAGACAGCATCTTCGAGGAAGTGCTGGAAAGACTGCAATTGGCCATCGATCCTGCGCACCGGCAGGCTGCTCAGGAGCGCCCCGATACCAAGCCCGCCGCCTACGACCTCTATTTGCGGGGGCGCGGCTATCTCGAGGACTACAAGAATCCCGACGCCATCGAGAATGCCATCGCAGAATTTGATCGCGCCCTGCAGGTAGACGAAGATTACGCGCCCGCCCACGCTGCCCTGGGACTGGCCTACAACGCCGGCTTTCAGCGGTTAAACAAGGGCAAGGAGTGGATTGACAAGGCAAGAGCCGAATGCGATCGCGCGCTGGCCATAACGCCGCAATTAGCCGAAGGACACACTTGCCTCGGCAAGGTCCTGCTTTCCACCGGACACTACGAGGAAGCCGTGCAACATTTCCAGAGTTCTCTCGATCTCGATCACAATAGCGACGAGACGCTGAGTGCTTTGGCAGATGCGTACCAAAGGCAAGGAAAGGTGTCGGAGGCGGAGGCGGCTTATCGCAAGGCAGTTTCCCTCCGGCCCGGCTACTGGGGTGTCTACATCGCCTTCGGGACCTTCTACTACAACCAGGCTCGCTACAGTGACGCGGCGGAACAGTTTGAGAAAGCAATCCAGCTGTCGCCCCAGAACTACAGCGGATATTCCAACTTGGGTGCTATCTATCTTTTGCTCGGACGATATCAGGACGCGGTGCAAGCCTTGAAACAATCCACCGCTTTGCGGCCTGCCGCTGACTCCTACGGAAACCTGGGAGTCGTCTACTTCTACATGCGGCAGTATTCGAACTCGGCGGACAGTGTGCAACAGGCCCTGAAAATCGATCCTAACGACTTTTTAAACTGGGGGAACCTGGGCGACGCCCTCTTTCAGATTTCAGCTCGCCGCTCGGAAGCCATGAGCGCATATCAAAAGGCGATCGAACTGGCTGAGGCGCGGCTCGAAGTGAATCCGCAAGAGGCCTCCACGCTGGCCTTCGCTGCGGATTACTACGCCATGCTTGGTCGGGAGCCTCAGGCCAGGGAGAGAATATCGCGCGCCTTGAAGACCGCGCCCGAGGACGCCGACGTTCTGTTTCGCGCCGCCATACTCTATAACCACTCCGGCAATACGGAGAAGACTTTGGATTTCCTGGCCAGATCGATCGAGGCTGGCTATTCGCGAACCGTGGTTCGGGACACCCCTGATTTCGACCACCTGAAGGGCGACCCGCATTTTCGCGCACTGATTTCCGGAGTCTAATAAGACAAGAATTTGGGAGGCCCCACGTGAACCCCTGGGTCGCCACACGTCTTTCCGTCTTTATATACGTGATACGTAAAGTAGCACTTATTAGAGTTGAAAGAGGTCACGCAGGGAATATCGCCCGTGACTGTCTCAGCTTTTCCGGCAGGCACAACGGTTACAGAGGACAAGTAAAAGGGCGTTTTGTTCGGCGGAAAATGGACGGAATACTGGTGAACGACGTCGGGTGGGTCCCAGATCAGCATGTCCCATATCCCTGCATTAGGCTCTGAATCCACTGAGCAGTCGGCATAGATCTTCACGTGCACCGTGGTGGCGGTCAGCTGAATTCTTCTTCTGACATAGACCCCGCCAGCTAATGCGGCGATCACAACAATCGCGAGAGCCAATAGCCAGTAACGCTTGCTCTTGGAGGGAGTCACAGATGCGCTCTTTCCTTCCGCAAGAATGCTACGCTCCAATCCTATGCCGCGTGCTCTGATTGAGGAAGTAGTTTCTGGTGCCGGGAGGGGGAGTCGAACCCCCAAGGGCCGAAGCCCGGCGGATTTTGAGTCCGCTGCGTCTGCCAGTTCCGCCATCCCGGCTGGGTGGGGAAAAAAGCTGAGCGATTAGCCTAATTCAGCCCGGAATGCTTTGCAACCGCGCCACCACGCTTGAGGAGTGATGCTTGAACAGCGATGCCCCACCACCCGGCTCCCGGGACGAACCGTGCCGCCGTGCGCGGGGGCTTGTGGCGCACGCCAGAGGCCTCAGTCTCTTAGAGGGCGGACTTAGGTCTCACAACCGCCTTTAATCTACCTCACGCATGCCGGCCCCGGCTTGTGCCGACGTGCTGCCCTGGTGTTCCTGTCGCCACTCGGTCTCTGACGGAATCTGGATCGGATCTAGCTTCTTCTTCTTCAGGGCCGCGTTCACGGCGGGCAAGCTGGCGTTGGTCTGCTTCTGGAAGTCGTTGATCACGTCCTCCAGATCGCGGCCGAGCGAGTCGGCACGCTGGGCCTGCTCGTTGGTGGGCCGGCCCTCATATTGGTTTACGAAGCCGTAGAGCTCGCCCAGGTGCTCGCGGATGCGCTCTTCTCCCGTAATCGCGCCGCCTTCTTTGGTGGCGACAATTTTGGAACGGAGCTGGTCGGCGTCGGACGCCAGCTTCTGCAATTGAGCGCGCACCGGATCCTTCTCGGAAAGCTTGCCGGCGCGGGCGTTGGCTGCGTCGCGCACCGCCTCGATGGCATCTACGGCATACGTCATGTGCTCGATCAGGTTGTAGACCTTCATGGCCAGATCGAATTGCGCTTTGCGGTCGTCTTCGGTGAACTTCACTCGGGGGTCGAGAACGACTTTCAGCGACTCGGTGTAGGTCTGGTCGCCTTTGGTCATTTTGACGGTGTAGGTTCCCGGCAGGACGCGTGGTCCCTGCGATGCTGAGAACAACGCGGTGGCGGCCGGTGGAACGATTGGTGGCTTGATACGCATCGACCAGCTGGCGCGATTCAGGCCGCGATGCTTGCTGCCGGGAATCGTGTCCATGAGTTTGCCATTCTGGTCGAAGATCTCAATTTTCAGGTCGCCGAAGATGTGGCGGCGCTTCTGATAATAAGTAATGCCGGCGTCGGCGGGACGGCTGGGGCCGATGTAGGTCTCATCACCCTGCGGCCAGCTTGCATCGGCGGAAATGTACTGTACTCCCGGGCGTCCTTCGATCAGGGCGGCATCTTTCCCCATCAGATCCGGGGTCAGGGCCCGCAGCGGCTCGATGTTGTCTATGATCCAGATGCCGCGGCCGTGGGTGGCCAGTACCAGATCCGATTCCCGCTCCTGCACCACGATGTCGCGCACTGCGACCGCGGGAAAATCACTGCCTTTGTACTGCGCCCAGCGCTGCCCGCCGTCCACAGAAATCCACAAACCGAATTCCGTTCCCAGGAAAAGCAGGTTCGAATCCACGGGGTCTTCTTTAATTACGTGGACGTATCCGCGAACGCCGCTGGCCGCAAGCGGCAGAGCTTTCCAGGTTTGGCCGTAGTCGCTGGTTTTGTATGCAAACGGGGTGAGATCGCCAAAGGTGTGGCGATCGAAAGTGGCATAAGCCGTTGCCTCGTCGAAGTGACTCGCCTCGACCCACGATACCCAGGAATTTTTCGCCAGGTCGGGGACGTGGCTGATCACATTCGTCCAATTCCTGGCTCCATCCCGCGTGATTTGAACGTTGCCATCGTCCGTCCCGACCCAGATGATCTGCCCGTTCTTCGGCGATTCGGAAATGGAATAAATCGTGGTGTGCATTTCCGCCGCGGAATTGTCGACGGTCACGCCGCCCGATTCTTCCTGCTTCTGCTTCTCAGGATCGTTGGTGGTCAGGTCGGGTGAGATGCGCTCCCAGGATTGCCCATGATTGCGCGAGCGGAACAGGTACTGCGTGCCGATGTAGATCGTCCCCTTCTCGTTGGGGCTCAGGTAAATGGGAGTATTCCAGTTGAAGCGCAGCTTGCCTTCGCCGTAATTTGGAAAAGGCTTGATGGAGCGGGTTTCATGGGTATAGCGATTGACGCGACCGACTTCTCCGCCCTGATATTCCGCGTAGATGTAGGCCGGATCGGACGGGTCTTCGAACATCCACATGCCGTCGCCGTTGTACATGTTCTCCCAACGGGCATTGGTTACACCGCCCGGGAACGACGAATCTCCCACCCAGGCACTGTTGTCCTGCAAACCGCCGTAGACGTGGTAGGGGTCGGCATGGTCGACGCTGACGTGATAGAACTGCGAGACCGGCAGATTGAGAAGATGTTTCCAGCGGGTTCCGCCGTCGACGCTTGCCCAGAGACCCCCGTCGTCGCCGGCATAAACCATGTTGGGATTCGTGGGATCGATCCACACGGTATGGAAATCGCCGTGTGCCGAGCCGGAGACGATGCTAAAGCTGCGCCCGCCATTCACGCTGAGCAATAAAAATAGATCGGGCTTGAAAATCTTGTTTTCGTCTTTGGGATCGACGATCAGATTTCCGAAGTAAAACGGCCGCCACACCACAAACTGGCTGGAGTCCAGACGGTTCCAGCTTTGCCCGCCATCGTCGGAGCGGTATAGCGCGCTCTTCTTCGATTCAATATTGGCATAAACGATGTTCGGCTTCGAGGCTGACACGGCTAGGGCAATTCTCCCCCAGGGCTTATCGGGGAGACCCTTGCTGTTGCTGGTAGTGAGTTCCGTCCAGTGATCGCCGCCGTCGGTGGATTTGTAGAGGCCGCTGGCATCGCTCCCCGAATCGCTGCCGGACCGGAAAGTCCAGCCCTGGCGGCGGAAGTCCCACAGCGAAGCGAAAATCGTCTTCGGAGCCTCGGGGCTCATGGCCATCATGCCGCAGCCGGTCGAGTCGTTGGGGCCCGCCAGAACCTTGTTCCAGGTCTTGCCTCCATCCGATGTCTTGAAAACCCCACGTTCCTTGTTGTCATTCCACAAGTGACCCGTCGCGCATACGTAGACGGTGTTGCCGTCTTTGGGATCAACCAGGATTTTGGCGATGTGTTCGGTATCCTTGAGACCCATGTTGGTCCAGTTCTCGCCACCATCGGTTGATTTGTAGACGCCGTCGCCCACCGAAACACTGTTTCGCACCCACGACTCGCCGGTTCCCACCCACACCGTCTTGTGATCCGAGGGATCGATGGTGACGGCGCCGATCGACTGCGCGGTCTCGCGATCGAAGACCGGCTTGAAGATGGTGCCGCCGTTGACCGACTTCCAGACTCCGCCGCTGGCGGCGCCAACAAATATGGTTCGCTGACCGTTGTCATTCACGCCATCGACCGCCGCAATGCGGCCGCTCATGATGGCGGAGCCGATGTTGCGCGCCGGCAGCCCGGAAATCGTCGCGGCATCAAACTTCGCCGGCGTCTGGGCCAATGCACAAACGGCCACGAATAGGAGAAACAACGGAAGGAATCGCACGGGCGACTCTGCGGTAGCAATGCGGCCACTATGGTTCATCGTTTGATGTCCTCTTGTGAATACAAGGCTTCTACCTATTTCTGTCCCGCTGTCTTTTTCAAGGATGGAGGAACCGCGAAATCGGAATTCTCCAGCGGCACATTCACTTCAATCTTCTGCAAGGTGATGGTCTGCCAGCTGCTGGGATCGTTCTTCGGCCCGCTGGCGACGGAGTACGGAAACATCACTCCGGCCACGGCTTTGTAGGAGCCCAGTTCGGTCTCGCTTTCGCGCACCGAACCCCGGATGAACTCCTGCCTTTCGGTCTTGATCTCCAGAAAGGTGTCCGGATCGAGGTAGTAATAAATGATGTCGCCGTTCTTCAGCGTCACCTTGAGGCGCAGCGCGTCATCGCCGTCTACCTGATCGTGACCCAGATATTCCACGGTATTTCCCTTCGCCTTGTAATCGACGAGTGGCCCATCAATGTCCGAATCGATGAGCAGGTCGTGCATGTCATCCTCACCCATGAGCGACGGATCCTTCTTCCCGCCGAAAGGCTGAATCTGCCACCCGACCGAGCCGTCGTAGGCCTGCACCGCGGTCATGCCTTGCAGGGAGAAGGTTTCGCGCACCTGGTTAGGACGCATGTTTTCCTGGCCGACTTCCGCGGTGAATCCTCCGCTCGCGGTCAGCTTGCCGGCGAAACGCAGGGTCTTGATGGCTTTGATCTTGTCGATCCCGCCCTTGGCTTCAATGTTCTTGGCGACGAGTTCGTCGGCAGTTTGACAGATGGCGGCCGTGCCTAGGCAT
>Ga0335079_10002097_pt1 | contig 23038 bp, 23 predicted proteins | sample Lox_Sample_33_FD_206719 | JGI IMG/M metagenome (GOLD analysis project Ga0335079, IMG submission 206719) | Soil microbial communities from Loxahatchee National Wildlife Refuge, Florida, United States - Lox_Sample_3.3 | ecosystem: Environmental > Terrestrial > Soil > Wetlands | place: USA... | reverse complement strand
GGCGCGGATTTCACATTCACACCGATATAGAGTCCGGCGCCGACCAGGGCCACACCCACGAGCAGCTGACGGCGGCCGCGATCGAAGCCCACGGCGGCGGCTGTGGTTTCCTCGCTCACGAGGCTGCCGGCTCCTCGTGGTGCGTGTCGCCCGCGGCGGCGCGCGCGATCGCCGCATGGATGCGCTGATAAGTGCCGCAGCGACAGATATTGCCGGCCATCGCTGCGGTGATGTCATCGCCGCTGGGATGAGGATTGCTGGCGAGCAGCGCGGCTGCCGCCATGATCTGGCCCGACTGGCAATAACCGCACTGCACGACGTCGAGCTCGATCCACGCGCGTTGCAGCGGATGATCCGCGTTCGCGGACAGACCTTCGATCGTCGTGACCGATGCGCCCACTGCGGCGCTCACCGGTGTCACGCAGGCGCGGATCGGCTTGCCGTCCAGGTGAACCGTGCAGGCGCCGCACAGCGCCATGCCACAACCGAACTTGGTGCCTGTGAGCCCAAGCACGTCGCGCAGCACCCACAGGAGCGGCATGTCGGGGGCGGCGTCGACTTCGACAGCTCGGCCGTTGACGGTGAGGGACAACACCTGGATGCTCTTCAAGGCAGTCGTGCCGGAAGTGGCTCACGGATGTTAAGGCGCCGCCTGCCGTGTGACAATCGCGCCGGTGTCGCGCCTCGGCGAGCGTCTGCAACGCATTGCACAGATCGGCCCGCATGAGCGCAGGGCTGTTGCGCTGGCGTTCCTGTGCCATTTCACGATGTTCTCGAGCTACTACATCCTGCGGCCGGTGCGGGATACGGTAGCGACGGTCTTCGGCACGGCGGAACTGCCGTGGCTGTACATCGGCACCTTCGCCGGCACGCTGATCGCATCCCCCATTTACGCCGCGCTCGCGACACGCTTGCGGCTCTCTTCGCTCCTGCCGGGCGTGTTCTGGTTCTGGCTCGGCAACGTCGCGCTGTTCGAAGTGCTGTTCCGGCTCGTGCCGCAAAGTGCGTGGGTATCGGGCGCGTATTACATCTGGTTCAGCGTCGTGAACCTCTACATGATCTCGGTGTTCTGGACGCTGATGGTCGACCTCTTCACACCGAGACAGGCGACGCGCCTGTTTGCCCTCATTGCTGCCGGCGGCAGTCTCGGCGCCGTGGCCGGACCCCTCATCACCCGCTCAACCGTGCGGCTCATCGGGCTCGATGGGCTGTTGGTGATCGCGGCCGGGGGCTTCGCGCTCGTGATCGTGCAGGTGCACCTGCTGATGCGCGAGAAGGAGCGGCTGCGTGCGAGTGGCGATGAAGTGCAGGACTCCACCTTCACGCACGAGCTCACCGGCAATCCCTTCGAGGGCTTCCGCAGGCTGTTCAGTTCGGCCTACGCACGCAATCAGGCCCTGTACATGCTGCTCATGACCTGGATCAACACCGTCGCCTATTTCCTGCAGGTCGACGTCATCGCGAAGTCATTCAGCGTGCTCACGGACCGCACGCTGGCGATCGCGGACATCGATCTGCTCGTCAATATCTTCACGGCGATCGTCCTGATCTTCGGCGCCGGCCGCTTCGTGCAGCGCTTCGGCGTCACGGCAGGCCTCGTGCTCAATCCGCTCATCCTGCTGGTCGCGTTCTGCGGCATCGCGCTCTCGCCCACGTATTTCATGATCCGCGCCGTGCAGGTGGTGCGCAGCGTGGCGCAATACGCGATCGCCCGCCCCAGCCGCGAAATCTGTTTTACCGTGGTGGAGCAAGCCGAGCGCTACCGCACGAAGAATGTCATCGATACGGTGTTCTACAGGCTCGGCGATCTGACCGCGGCCTGGTTGCAGGTGGGACTCAGGGAGCTCGGGCTGCGTGTTTACAGCTCCGTGACACTGGGATTCGGTGCAAGCGTGCTGTGGGGATTCGTCGCGCTGCGGCTCGGGCGGCGCTACGAAGGGCTGCGCAGGCAACGTGACTTGGCTATAGTCACCGGCCCAGCCGCAAGCGCCCCTGCCGGCTCAGTCAAGGCTCTGTATGAACCAGAACAATAATTCATCGGCATTCGCGCGGCTGTTCAAAGCGCTCGCGGCGGTGGAGCCCTTCGAGCTCAAGGCCGTGATCCTGAGCATGCTCTACTTCTTCTTCCTGTTCGGCAGCTACTCCGTGGTGAAGCCCGTGCGCGATGCGATGGGCACGGTCTACGGCATGAGCCACATCCAGGAGCTGTTCACGGCGACCTTCTTCGCCAGCTTCCTGTTTGCACCGCTCTACGCTGGACTTGCAGCGCGGATCAAGCTGTCCTCGTTCCTGCCATGGGTTTACGGTTTCGTCGCGATCAGCATTCTCGCCTTCTACGTTCTCTTCATCGGTGGGAAGTATCAGGACAAGTGGATCGCTGCCGCGTTCTACGTCTGGGTGAGCACGTTCAACATGCTCATCATCTCGGTGTTCTGGAGCTTCATGGCCGATATCTTTTCGCGCACCCAGGCGAAGCGGCTGTTCGGCTTCATCGCAGCGGGCGGTACGGTCGGCGGCATCGTCGGCCCCGCGGTTGCGACTTTCCTCGCCAAGCTGGTGGGCAACAACGGCCTGATGCTGATCTCCGCGGCGGGCTTCGTCGTGACGGCGCTCATCGTCGTGTTGCTCTCGCGCGAGAAGCAGAAGCTCGTCGCGGCCGGCGCCGAGGCACAGCGCACCTCGCTCGATCACCGTCTCGGCGGCAATCCCTTCGCGGGATTCGCATTGCTCGCGCGCTCGCCCTATCTGCTGTTGCTCGCCCTGTTTCTGCTGCTGATGACCTGGATCTCGACCATCGTCTACATCCAGCTGGGCGATCTCATCACCAAGGCATTCGCGAGCCGCGAAGCGCGCACTCAGGCCTATGCGCTGATCGATCTGTCGGTGAACAGTATCGCGGTGATCATTCAGCTCCTGGGCACCGGTCGTTTCATTCAGCGATTTGGCGTCACCACCGGACTGCTGCTGAACCCGGTAATCATGGTGATCGCCTTCCTCGCGATCGTGTTCTCGCCTGTGCTGATGATTCTGGGCGGCATTCAGATTCTGCGGCGCGTGGCGGAATACGCGGTGGCGAAGCCGACGCGCGAGATGCTCTTTACGGTCGTGGATCAGCAGAGCAAGTACAAGGCCAAGAACGTCATCGATACGGTTGTGTACCGCTTCGGCGATGTCACCTCGGCGTGGGTGAGCTCGTTGATTCTGCCGTTCGGTGTTGCCGGGCTTGCGATCTTCGGTGCGATCGTCTGCCTGATCTGGTTCCCGGTGGGGTACGTTCTCGGCCGGCGCTACGAAAACATGCGCGGTGCCGAAGCCACCCCTGCAGGCGCGGCTTCCTCGCACGCCGGCGGCTAGTCGCGGGTGCGAGGCCCCGGGGCCTCAGGCGACGGCGGCGCCCGCTGCTTCGATCGCTTCGGCGTTGCGCCCGTCGCGCAGCGCGCGCATGCCGGCGACCGCTTCGACGACGAGCGCTGCACTTGCCAGGCGATCATCGCGTGACTTGGCGAGCATGCCGTCGAGCAGCGTCTGCAGGTGCTCGAGCGGGCGCGGCAGCTTGGGCAGCGGCGCGTTCACATGCTGCTGCAGCACCTCGATCGCCGAGTTGCCGGAGTACGGCTTCCGCGTCGTGAGCATCTCGTAGAGGATGATGCCCAGACTGTAGAGGTCGGTGCGGGCATCGAGCGCCTCGCCGAGGGCCTGCTCCGGGCTCATGTAATAGGGCGAGCCGCGCAGCACACCCTTGCGCGTGCTCTGGGAGGCGCCCTCGATGTTGCGCGCCAGACCGAAATCGATCAGCACGATCTCGTCCGTCTCGCGCAGCATGACATTGGGCGGCTTCAGGTCCCGATGCAGCAGCCCGCCCTGGTGCACGACCTGCAGCGCGCGCGCGATCTGCTCGGTGTAGCGCAACGCGTCGGCCTCGAGGATGCCGCGTTGCAGGCGCGCCTTGAGATCTCCGCGCGGGAAATACTCCATCGCAAGATACTCGCGGCCTTCGTGCACGCCGTAGTCGTGAATGTCGACGATGGCGCCGTGCCGGATCGCAGAAAGCGCGGCGTGCTCGCGAGCGAAGATCTGCCGCTCGTTGGCCTCTTCCGGCTCGCTCTTGCTCACCTTGAGTGCCACGTCGGTGCCGGTGACGGCGCTGGTCGCGAGATAGACGATCGCCTTCTCTGATTCACCGATCGTCTTTCGGATCGTGTAGCCGGGAATGGGGTCACGGAGCGAGCGCGCGGCGGGCGCGGCGGCCTGCTCGGCATCCTCGGCGGCGCGGATCTCGATCCGGCGCAGTGCGAGGCGCACGGCCGAGCGCAGCCGCTCCGGTGTGAGCAGGCGCTTGGGCAGATAATCCACGGCCCCCAGCTGCAGCGCACGCACCGCCGTCAGCTCATTGCCGTCTTCGGCGACGGTGAGGAGCGGCGGAAAATCCTCGTGATCGCGCAGCTCGCGCAACCACTCGAGCCCTTCGGAATGCGGGTCATCCGGATTGGTGCCGAATTCGATCGCCAGGACGACCAGATCGTGATCGGCGCTGGTGATCGATTCGTAGCGGCTGCGGAAGCCCTCGAGATCGAGCGCCGTGACCTGCCCCTCCTGGCACAGCACGCCCAGATGATGCCGCATCCACTCCCGGTAGCGGTTGTCCCGATCGACGATGAGAACGCGTGCCTTCATGAACCTTCCGTTACTGCGGCTCGATCTAAGGGGAAAAGACGATGCGCAGACGCACCCGCTGATCGACCGGGTGACCGTCGCGAATCATGGGCTCGTAGCGCCACTGCCGGACTGCAGCGACAGCCGCGGACTCGAAGACTCTGCGCGGCTGGGCGTCGGTGACGATGACATCGGCAACCGAGCCGTCTGCCCGCACCGTGAATTCCAGGTCGACGCTGCCGCCCCGTCCCGTGCGCTCGGCGGTCGCGGGATACACCGGATCTACGGAGTGCACGCGCGTCAACTGCTTTGCCGCGATGATGGAATCCTGGGCAGCGCCACTGGCCGGCGCCGCTACTGGCGCCGCCGGCGCGGTCGCGAGTGGCACTGAGGTCGCGGCAACCGCGGAGGCAGACTCAGCCGCGGCCGGCGTCTTCACGGCAGCTGCAGCGGGCGCGGTCGCGCCGGCGCCGGCGCCCGTGCCCGGAGCCGCCGCCGACTGTTGCGTGAGCAGATTGGCCACGCGCTCATTCAGTTTCTGTTCGCTCTGACGCAGCGCCGCTTCCTCAGTGAGCCGCTGATGCTCCTTGTCGATCTGTGCCGCGATCAGACTGACGCGCACGTTCTCGGGCTGGATTGCGCGTGCGGCATCCGTCCATTGCTGCGCCTCATCGAGCTTGTCGGCGACCAGCGCTTGTTCCGCCCGTGTCAGCATCAGATCGGCCACGCGGTCGAGACCGGCCAGCGCCTGGGCATTCGACGGGCTACGGGCCAGCACCGCGCGATACAGATCGGTCGCGTTGTTCTCCGGTGGGACGTTCAGGTCGCCGCGCGACAGCGCCGCGTCCGCCTGCGCCAGAAGCGTCGCCAGCGGATCCGCGGTCTGCACCACCGCCTGGGCAGGCGCTGCGGCCTCGCCGCGATCCGATGAAAGGGGCGCACTCGAGGGCGATCGCAGCAGCCACCAGCCCGTGCCGATGGCCGCCAGAACGGCGATCGCGACCACAGCAAATAACTTGCGCGGCAAGGCGGGCTTGTTCGCGGCCCGCGCGAATGCCGGCGCGAGCATCTCTCCGGTCGCCGCGATCTCGGCATCGTGACGCCGCCAGGCCGCATCGACGAATAGTTTCACGCGCTGCGCCGAGACCGGCTTGTGCAGGAAGCGATACACCGTGCCGTTGGTCACCTGGGTGGACAGCGCCGCCTGATCCGCCAGGCCGCCGGCGACGATGAGTACGAGCTCCGGGAACTGCGCGCGCAGCTGCTCGGCGAGCTGTGCGATCGGCACCTGCACCGCTGCCGCATCGAGCAGCGCAACACCGGTGGGCTGGCCGAGCAGCCGGCGTGTCAGGTCGCCCTCGTCGGTTGCGTACGACAGCGCGTGCTCGGGCGCGACCGCGGCGAGCGTCTCCATGAGTGCGGCATCCTGCGTAAGCGCCACCAGCGACTCGCGCAGCAGACCCGAGCCCCCGGGCCCCCGGCTCGGGCCCGAGAGGTCCGCAGGTGCTTGATGCATCGCACTTTTCGACACGTACCTAACCTTGGATGAGACCCGACCCAGGCGCCCGCGAAACGGACTCCTCCGGCAGCCTACGACGATGACGCAACAGGGGAATCTTTGCCCGTGGCAGGGGCAGATTCTGTGAAACGGGTCATCATCCGTCGCTCCTTTTCGGACGATTTGTAACGAACCCTGCGCAGTTCCCGCTCAGCTATGCTCGCGGCCATGCATGCGACCTGGCGCAGTCGGCTCACCACGCTCGCTCTGCTCGTCCTGGGGTCGTTCAGCGCCGCACTCTCCCGCGCCGAAGGCCCCGCTGCAAGCTTGAGCGGGGATCTCACCTTTGCGCAGCGCGCGGCGGTCGAGGAATTCCTCGGCGCGCGCTCGAGCGGCGATCCGCTCGCCATGGCGAACGCGCTGCATCCGGCTGAGCTTGAGGAGCTGCGCACTCGCGTGCTGGGACTGCTGCACGAGGAGGCGAAGAAAGGCGACAGCAGCATTCGCGGGCGGCTGTTCGGACCGGCGATGCCGCTCGCAAGTATCGAGCGCCTCACCTCGCTGAATTTCTACGCCGCCATCGCGCCCAAGCTCGCCCTTCCCGGGCGTGCCTACGAGAGCATTCACGCGCTCGCCAGCGTGCCGGCCCATGGGGGCAACGTTCACGCGGTCATCGAGGGGACGCAGACGAAGGAGCGCGGCTCGAAAGTGAAGGTGGTCGAGCTCGTGACGCTGCGCCCGTATGGCAAGGACTGGAAGGCCGCAATTCCGGATGAGCTCAACGCGCAGATCGATGACCTCATTCGCGGCAGGAGCTCGGTCGCGCTTTCCGAACGCGGCGTCGCGGCCGTTCCCGTGGCCGGCAATACCCCGCCCGGCATCGCGCAGCTCCTGGACTCAGCGGAGCAGTCCCTGAGCGCGAGCCGCTGCGATGAGTATTACAAGGAGCGCATGAGCAAGAACTTCCGCGACGTCACGTCGAAGAAGGCGCTCGAGACGCTGATTTCTTCCTGCCAGAACAATGCCGGCATGCGTCAGATGCTGATCGCGACGCTGCACCTGGTGCGAGAGCGCCAGCCGCAGTTCGAATACGACGGTCAGCGCGCCGTGTACGACTTGAGTGGCCAGGGACTGCCGTTCGATCGCTTCGTGCTCGAGCAGATCGACAAGCGCTGGTACATCGCCGAGTAGCGCAGCTTAGGGCTGCAGCACGAACCTCGAGCCGTTGAACGAGAGAGTGACTCCATCCGGCAGGATCGACTCCACCTTCACGCCCTGAGGGAGCGACTCCCCCTCCTGCAGCTTCGTCATATTGATGAACACGAAGCGCTGCGAGGCGTCGGTGGAATAGGCCAGAAAGTCGAGCTTCAGGCTCGGGATATTGGCGCCCGGCGCGGCCAATGCATCCTGGTACGAGGGTAAGCCGCTGGCCGTGGCGCGCGTGACTCCGGTGTTCTGCGATGCATTGAGGGAAGCGGCGCTGTCGGAAGCAGTGCGCCCGCCCGCGCGGCCCGCGTCGGTGGGCTCGACGGCCGGCGCGAGATCATCGGCGCTGTCTGCCGCATCGGGCGGAGTAACCGCCGCAAGTGCTGCTGCGGGCACGGGGCTCACCGCGGGCGGCGCTGCGGGGATGCTCGGCGCCGTTGTGACAGTCGCGGGCGAGGGCGCGGGGCCGACCGTCGGAGCGCTTGCCGCGGCGGTGACCGGATTCTGCGGAGCCGCTGAGCGGCGCAGCAGCAGCCAGCCGACGACGATGAAATTGATCGCCAGGAGCGAGCCCAGCACGATCGCCCAGACGCCAAAGCGCGTACGCGGCGGTGCGACGCGCACCTCGAACAACGCCGGTCCGCTTCTTCGCTGCCGCTCGCTCTCGGATTTCTTCAGCGCATCGAGGATGAAGGACATGATCAGCTGCCGTGCACGGACGAGGCGAGCAGCAGCGGCGTATCCGGTGCCGCGGTTGCGCCGTTCAGAACCACGAGCGTCTGCACGCCGGCGACGCCGTCCACAGTGAGGCGGTGAGTGCGCTGGAAATCGCGTACCAGCTCTGCGAGCTTCGCATCGAAGACGTCGCCTGCCGCAGGATCGCTCGCCCCGCCGCGCAGGCGCTCGAGACTCACGCGCAGATCACGCACTTCGCTGCCGCGCATGCCCATCGAGAGCACCTTGCTGCCGCGCACATTCGGGTGCCACAGCAGGATGAAATCGCCATACCAGTAGCGCGACAGCTCGGCGATGCCGATCTCGTGCGTGCCGCCGAGCTCGATGCGCGCGTGCTCATCATCGAGACCTGACATGACGACGTGATGCGCGCCGCCTGAATCGTCGTTCACCATGAGGATCGCGGGACGGTTGTACAGCCGCAGCTGCGCGAGCGAGGCATGCTGCACGAAGCACTCGAGCCCCTGTGCGCTCGCTTGGGTGCACGGATCGACGCTGCCGGCCGTGTAGTGCGCGCCCCAGAGGCCGAACAGCCGGCCGAAGGCGGAATCCGGATCGGTCTGCGACGGATTCTGTGCGAGCAGCGTCGCGAGCGAGGGCGCCGTCACCACCGGCACCGCCGCCGGGGGCGCGCTGGCGGCCGCTGGCGAGGGAACCGCTGTTGTGCGGCTGGCCGCGGCGGCCCAGGGCGCAAACTCCCACACGGCGATGACGCCCGCGCCGATCACGACGGCCGTGGCGGCGGCCGCCACCCACGGCAGCCACGCCGGCGGGATGCGCCGCCCAAATACTTCCTGCGCACTCTTGCGGATGAAGGAGGCCGAGACGCGGTGGCGGTCCTGGGTATAGGCGCCAAGCAGCGCCCGGTCGCAGATCACGTTGATCACACGCGGTACGCCCCCGGAGAGCCGGTGCACCTCCGTCAGGGCGCGCGTGCTGAAGATATCCGTCGTGGCCCCGGCGACGCGCAGCCGATGCAGCACGTAAGCCGCCGTCTCATCGTGCGACAGCGGATGCAAGTGGTAGCGGCCGGTGATGCGCTGCGCGAGCTGGCGCAGCTCGTTGCGGTCGAGGATGTCGCGCAGCTCCGGCTGACCGATCAGGATGATCTGCAGCAGCTTCTGCGTCGTCGTCTCGAGATTGGTGAGCAGGCGCACCTGCTCGAGGACTTCCGGTGCCAGGTTCTGCGCTTCGTCGACGACGAGGACGATGCGCTTCCCCCCGCCGTGCGCCCGCAGCAGATAGTGGCTGAGGATGTCGACCAGGTCCTTCAGGCTCTCGGTCGCCGAATCCGGCACACCGATGCCGAGCTCCTCGCAGATCGTGAGCAGAAACTCTGGCGCAGTCATGCGCGGATTGAGGATCAGTGCAATCTCGGCGTTCGGCGGTGTCTGCGCGAGGAGCGAGCGGATGATCGTGGTCTTGCCGGTGCCAACCTCGCCCGTCAGCTGCACGAAGCCGCCCGCCTCGTTGATGCCGTAGAGCAGGTGCGCGAGCGCCTCCGCGTGCCGCTCGCTCAGGTACAGGTAGCGGGGGTCGGGCGTGATCGCGAAAGGCTTTTCAGCCAGTCCGAAGAACGACAGGTACATGGGGCAATCTTACTTAATGCCGATGGCGGGTCTCACCGCACCCGCTCCGAATCGCTCGCGGATCTCATCCACTGCCGCATCCAGCTCCGGGCGGTGGACCCCGAATAGCGGCAGCTGTGTGGCGGGGCCGAGCTCACTAAGACCCACGCCCAGGAGCCTCAGTTTCGCTCCGGCGTTGGCAGAAAGCCACGTGGTCAGAAGCTCGGCGGCAACCTGGGCGACCGCCCGCCGCTCCTGGGTCGCCGGAGCGATGAGCCGGCGCCGGGTTTGAGTCGTGAAATCGTGACGCCGGATCTTCACCGTGACGCATCCGGAAGCGAGGCCGCTGCGGCGCAGCCGCTCGCACGCCAGATCTGCGAGCCGGGCCAGCTCCGCGTGCAGCGCACGCGGATCGGCGAGATCGCGGGCGAAGGTGTCCTCGGCACTGATCGACTGTTCGCTGCGCTCGGCGACGACCGGCCGCTCATCGATGCCGCCGGCACGATCGCGCATGCGTGCCGAGTCCCGGCCAAACAGTGGCCACAGCAGCGCATCGGGTGCCGCGTGCAGCTCAGCCAGAGTGCGGATTCCGGCCGCCTCGACCCGCGCGCCCATCTTGCGGCCAAGACCAGGCAGGCGGCGCACCGAGAGCGGATCGAGCACGGCATGCACGCGCTCGCGAGTGACGACGGTGAGACCGTCCGGTTTCGAGAGCTCCGAGGCGATCTTGGCGATGAGCTTGTTGGGCGCGACCCCCACCGAGGCCGTCAGGCCCGTGCTCGCACGGATGCGCTCCTTGATGACGGTTGCGATGGCCTCGGGTGCGCCCGCAGTGGCCGTCACATCGAGAAAGGCCTCATCGAGCGAGAGCCCTTCGACGAGCGGCGTGATGTCGCGGAAGATCCCAAACACCACAGCCGAGACTTCCTTGTAGCGCTGCATGCGCGGGTGCACGCACACAGCGTGCGGACACAGCTCGAGTGCGGTGCGCATCGGCATCGCCGAGCGCACACCGAACTTGCGCACCTCGTAGCTGGCGGCCGCGACGACGCCGCGGCCGCCGGTACCGCCGACGATGACCGGACGGCCGCGCAGGCCCGGGTCATCGTGCTGCTCCACGGATGCGTAGAACGCATCCATGTCGACATGCAGGATCGCGCGTCCCTGCGCTGGCCCGGCTGCGCTTCGCGTAGGATTACCCGGTCACGTTGATCGTGATCTTCTTCGAGGCGAGCGGCGGGCTGTGCGGCACGTGGTTCTCATCGCCAACCACGAGCTGCAGTGTGTGCTTGCCGGGCGCGAGCTTCAGCTCCGTCTCGGTCTGACCTTTGCCGAAGTGCAAGATCTTGTCCGGCACGGTCGGCAGCGGCGCATTCAGATCCGCCGGCAGATCCGTGTCGATGAGCAGATGGTGATGACCGGTGTTGTCGAACTTCACGCCGGCCGGCGCGACCCCTAAGCCTTTGAGGCCGAAGCGCACCGTCACCGGGCTCTTGACCGAAGCGCCATTCTTCGGACTGATGATGTAGACCTCGGCACCGGCGGGCCAGTGACTCGCCTCATCCGACCAGGCCAGGGTGGCTGCAAGCAGAAACGCGACGAATGCAATGGCACGCATGCGGGCTCCTTCCATCGGGGGTTCAGCGTTGTTGGGGGGCGGCTAAGCTTATTACAGCCTCAGCATGTCACGCGACGTGAATGCTGCTCGCCAGCGGGCCCTGCGCATCCTCGCGCTGCACGGCAGCGGCGAGCTCGGAGGGCGCGAAGTCATCCACATGCACCAGCTCCATGACCTTGCGATCGTAGTCCTTGAGCATCGCCGCCTCCGTCTCGGAAATGATCCCGGCGGCGAGTGCCTGCTGGATGCGGCCGGGCAGGTCGAGTGCGGTGACACGGCCGCTCTTGACGCCCTCGACCCGGATCCGCTGCTCGATCGGCTCGGCAGCTGTCGCGAGCGTGAGCGCCTCCTGCAGCAGACCGAGCGGATTCGACGGCTCGAGCGTGGTGTAGACCCCGGCGCACAGGCGCTGCCGTGCGGCGGTCGCCGTCGTTACCAGCTCGGCGACCTTGCGGCCCAGGCGGTCGGCCGGTGCGGAATAGGTGAGCCCGCGCGGGAAGATGAGACCGCGCATGAGCGCGGCCATGAAGCGGTTCGGAAAGTTTCTCAGGAACCCGTGCAGACATTCCTGCGCCTGGTAGAGCAGATGCCGGCAGGCCCATTCGACCACGACCAGATCCTCCGCCGGCTGTCCCTGGTTGTCGAAATGCTTCAGCACCATGGAGGACAGATACATGCAGGAGAGCACATCCCCCAAGCGCGCCGACAGGTTCTCCTTCTTCTTCAAATAGCCGCCGAGGGTGAGCATCGCGACATCGACAGCGAAGGCGAACGAGGCACTGAAGCGCTCGATGTGCTGGTAGTGGCGGCGCGTCGGACCCTTGTCAGGCACGCTCTGGAAGCGCGCGAACGTGAGCGCCATGACGAAGGAGCGCACCGCGTTTGAGATGGCGAAGCCCATGTGCGCGAACAGTGCGCGATCGAAGGCATCCACGCCGGCGCGCCGGTCGGGATCGCGTGCGGCGTTCATCTCGCGCAGCACGTAAGGATGACAGCGCACAGCACCCTGCCCGAAGATGATGAGGCTGCGCGTCAGCACGTTCGCGCCCTCGACCGTGATCGCGATCGGCACGCTCTGGTAGCCGCGGGCGAGATAGTTGCGCGGGCCCATGCAGATGCCCTTGCCGCCCTGGATATCCATGGCGTCGTTGGCAACCTGCCGACCCATCTCCGTGACGTGATACTTGAGCATCGCCGATGGCACCGAAGGCTTCTCGCCGCCGTCGATCGCACCCGCGGTCACTGAACGGGCCGCATCCATGGTGTAGGTGAGCCCGACCATGCGTGCGATGACGGACTGGATCGCCTCGAAGCGCCCGATCGGCGCATTGAACTGCCGCCGGATGCGCGCATAGGCGCCCGTGGCCCAGACGGCCGCTTTCGCGCTGCCCGTCGCGTTGGAGGGCAGCGAGATGCAGCGTCCGACCGAGAGCTGCTCGACCAGCATGCGCCAGCCCTGCCCCGCCATCTTCGCCCCGCCGATGATGCAGTCGACGGGCACGAACACATCCTCGCCCTGGATCGGCCCGTTCTGGAACGGGATGTTGAGCGGGAAGTGACGCCGGCCGATCGTGATGCCCGGCGTGTCGCGCGGAATCAGCGCGCAGGTGATGCCGATATCGGTGCGCTCGGAGAGCAGCTTCTCCGGATCGTACATGCGGAACGCGAGTCCGATGACGGTGGCGATGGGCGCCAGCGTGATGTAGCGCTTGGAGAAGTTGAGCCTCAAGCCCACGACCTCGCGTCCCTGCCACATGCCGCGGCAGACGATGCCGGTATCCGGGATCGAGGCGGCATCGGAGCCCGCGCGCGGACCCGTGAGCGCGAAGCACGGGATCTCATCGCCGCGCGCCAGCCGCGGCAGGTAATGCCGCTTCTGCTCCTCCGTGCCGTAGTGATTGAGGAGCTCGGCTGGTCCGAGCGAATTCGGCACGGCAATGGTCGAGGAGGCGGTCGTGCTGCGGCTGGCCACTTTGGCGAGCACGCAGGAGTGGGCATAGGCGGAGAACTCGAGTCCGCCGTACTGCCTGGGAATGATCATCGCGAAGAAGCCGCGCGTGCGCAGATAGCGCCATACCTCCGGCGGCATGTCGGCGCGCCGGTGCGTGATGTCCCAGTCATCGAGCATCCGGCACAGCTCCTCGCACGGCCCATCGAGGAACGCCTGCTCCTCGGCGGACAGACGCGGTGCCTTCGCCGCGAGCAGCTTCTGCCACTTGGGTGCGCCGGTGAACAGCTCGCCATCCCACCACACGGTGCCGGCCTCGAGCGCTTCGCGCTCGGTCGCGGACATCGAGGGCAGCATGCGCAGGTAGGCCCGCATGAAAGGACGGGTGATCAGGATCTTGCGCAGCGGCCGCACGTTGAGCAGCCACAGCAGGAGCAACGCGATGCCGAGCAGCCCCTTCCACACGCCGGCCGGTGCGCCCAGCCAGGTGTAGGCGGCGAACAGCACGGTGAACGTCGCGGTAAAGACGATGAGGCTCAGGCGCTGATAGGCGAGGAACAGCACCGCCGCGATGAACGCCAGCGTGATGACGCCGCCCACCTGCGTGAGTCCATACACGATGGCGGCGATCAGGGCGATTGCAATGACAGGTCCCAGCATGGGCAACCTCAACCGAGGAGGTCGGCGACTCCCGCCCGTTCCTCGCGCAGCTCGTTCAGTGTCGTGTCCATTCGAGCGCGGCTCGCCGGTTCAATCGCGAGCCCCTGCACGATCTTGTACTCCCCGCCGCTGCACGTCACTGGATATGAGTAGATGACGCCATCGGAGATGCCGTAGCTGCCGTCAGCGGGTACGGCCATGCTGACCCAGTCGCCCGCGGGGGTCCCCAGCACCCAGTCGTGCACGTGGTCGATCGCGGCGGAGGCGGCAGAGGCCGCGGAGGAGGAGCCGCGCGCCTTGATCACGGCCGCGCCGCGCTGCTGCACGGTCGGGATGAAGATCTCATCGAGCCACTTCGCATCGACGAGTGTGCGCGCGGGCTTGCCGTCGACCAGGCAATGGCTCACATCCGGATACTGCGTCGCCGAATGATTGCCCCAGACGCTCATGCGCCGGATTGCCGTCACATGCGTGCCGGTCTTCCCGGCGAGCTGGCCCAGTGCGCGATTGTGATCGAGGCGCATCATGGCGGTGAAATTGCGCGGGTTGAGGCTCGGGGCGTTGGCGCGCGCAATGAGCGCATTGGTATTGGCGGGATTGCCGACGACGAGCACTTTGGCATCGCGCGCCGCCACTTCATTGAGCGCCTTGCCCTGAGCCGAGAAGATCTGCGCATTGGCCCGCAGCAGATCCTTGCGCTCCATCCCCGGACCGCGCGGCCGCGCGCCGACCAGGAGCGCCACGTGGCAGTCACGGAATGCGATGCGCGCGTCGTCCGTCGGCACGATGCGGTTCAGCGTGGGAAAGGCGCAGTCGGTGAGCTCCATGACGACGCCCTGCAGCGTCGGCAGCGCCGGGGTGATCTCCAGCAGATGAAGGTTGATCGGCTGATCGGCGCCGAGCATGGCACCGGAGGCCACCCGAAAGGCGAGTGCATAGCCGATCTGGCCGGCCGCGCCGGTGATCGCAACGTTGACAGCTTTCTTCATGAAGGACTCCGCTTCGCGAGAGCCCGCCATTCTAACGAGGCTGGGGAGGAACGCGGAATTTGGGGTAGGTCTGGCGCAGCAGGGTGAGCTGTCGGTCGGCCTCCTCGCTCTGCCCGGCCGCGCGCAACGCATCGATCTGGCGCATCCATTGCTGCGGCGACAGGCGTTTTGCGGCCGCGCTGCTGCGCGCGGCCATGAACGCCGGCTCCACCTCGCCGGCCGCTTCGGGCGGCGGCGCAACCGCGAGCGGCGCCGCAACCGCGGGCGGCGCCGCAACCGCGGGCGCGACGGCGACGGGGGCCGACTGCATGGGCGCCGCCGCCTCGCGACGCCGCCCGGTGACTGTCACCTCTTCGCTCAACTGGCTCGAGCTCGCCGGAAGGGGTGCAGGCCGGGAGCGCTGCAGGAATACGACGCCGATGGCGATCAGCACGGAGGCCGCCAGCGCAAAGGGCGCGGCCCAGCGCATGGGCGTGAACACCGGCGCGGGGCTCGGCGCTTCGATCGCATCGCGTGCCTTGGCGAGCACGAATTCATCGACCTCGGCCGGAGGCTCGAGCCGGTCGAGCTCGGTCAGATGCCGCTGCAGCGTCGAGCGGCGCTGCAGATGCGCATCGAAATCATCCGTGGGATCGAAGCCGCTCACGTGCCTGGCTCCTCGAGCGGCACGCGGCGCTCGGGCGCGCCACCGCCGGATGCCGTCAGCGCACCGCGCAGTTTCGCCAGCGCGTAGCGCAGCCGGCTCTTCGCAGTCTCGGTGCCGACTCCGGTGATGTGCGCGACTTCCTCGAGCGAAAGGCCCGACTGCTCGTAGAGCAGGAACACGTCGCGCTGCTCGGCAGGCAGAGCCTCGAGCGCCGCGCGATAGCGCAGCAGCAGCTGCGTCTGCTCCGCTCGCGAATCCGGCAATTCGCCCTCGGGCACGCGCAACGTGTCGATCCAGTCTTCTCCGGGCATATCCACTGAAACGCTGTGGCTCTGCTTGCGGGTCGCCGCGCGGCGGTGATGATCGATGAAACAGTTGTGCGCGATGCGAAACAGAAAAGTGCGGAATTTCGCGCGCGGCTCGTAGCGCGCGCGATGCTCGATCACGCGGCTCCACACTTCCTGGAACAGGTCGTTCGCGGTATCAGGATCGTGCGTGTGGCGCGCGAGATAGCGGTACAGCGCGGCGCGGTGACGCGCGTAGAGCAGGCGAAATGCAGCGAGATCGCCGCGCGCGTAACGCAGCATCAGCTCCGCATCATCTTCAGTCGTCACGCGGAGAAGTGTACTGCGCTGCCCTGCGCGCGCCGGGCTGCAATGGAGGAGGTGAGGCCCCCTTGAAGGACCCCCCATGTAGGGGCTTCGGGCCCCTCAGTAGAAAGGGCTTGACACTCTGCTAGTGTTGTAGTTAAATACAACACCATAGAGGTCGCGGCATGGTGCCGCACTGAAGAGCCCGAAAGGAGATGGTTATGAACGCCTTCGTGAATTCCAAGGTTCTGGTATGTGCCCTGGCAGCCCTGGCCCTGACCGGTGCCATGTATGCCGGCGGTGTGGCGGACACGGCCAAAGTCCCGGCGGAGCGGGGAGTTGCGGCGCAGGAGCTGGCGGCCTACCAGGCCGAGCAGACGCAGTCGGCCGAGCGCCAGGCGCGGACTTTGTCAGCTGCTCTGGTAGAGTAGTCCGGTAAACCGCCCAAAATGGGTAAGCCCGGAGCATTGATGGACCCGCAGTGGGACGACGGCTCGCCGATTTACCGGCAACTGCGGGACCGCGTCGTCGCGATGATTCTCGAGGGTGTCCTGAAGGAGGGCGACGCTCTGCCCTCCGTCAGGAGCGTCGCGGCGGAGTTCCGGTTGAATCCCCTGACCGTCCTCAAGGGGTACCAGCAGCTCGTCGATGAGAATCTGGTCGAGAAGCGCCGCGGACGCGGAATGTTCGTCAGCACCGGCGCCAAGGCGGCGCTGATGACCGATGAGCGCCAGCGCTTCCTGGTCGATGAGTGGCCCAAGATTTTTGCAACGATCCAGCGCCTCGGGCTTACCGCGGCCGAGCTGCTGCGCCGTGGCGCCGCGCCGGCCCAGGTTCCCTGGCCCAGCACTCCGGGACAGACTGATGACGAACATCATTGAAGCGCGCGAAGTGACCAAGCTCTACGGGAGCCAGCGCGCGCTCGACCGGGTGAGCTTCAGCGTCGAAAGCGGACGCATCGTCGGCCTGATCGGCCCGAACGGTGCCGGCAAGACCACCGCGCTGAAGGCGATGCTCGGCCTCACGCCCTTCGACGGCCAGCTCACCGTGCTCGGACACGATCCACGGGCCGACCGCGGTGTGCTCATGCGCGACGTGTGCTTCATTGCGGATGTCGCGGTGTTGCCCCGCTGGCTGCGCGTGAGTCAGGCAGTGGAATACGTCGCCGGCGTGCACCCGCGGTTCGATGCGGCGCGCGCGCGTGAATTCCTCGCCAAGACCAACATCAAGATGAAGAGCCGCGTGCGCGAGCTCTCCAAGGGCATGGTGACGCAGCTGCATCTGGCGCTGATCCTCGCCATCGATGCGCGTCTGCTGGTGCTCGATGAGCCGACGCTCGGCCTCGACCTGCTGTATCGCGCCAAGTTCTACGACACGCTCCTCAATGACTACTTCGACAAGGAGCGCACCATCGTCCTGACGACTCACCAGGTGCAGGAAGTCGAGAATCTCCTCACCGACGTGATCTTCATCGACAAGGGACGCATCGCGCTCGCCTGCAGTACCGAGGCGATCTCCGAGCGCTACGTCCAGGTCAATGTGGCGCCGGATCAGGCGGCACGGGCGCGCGAATTGAAGCCGTTCTTCGAGCGCGAAGTCTTCGGTCGCGTCGCGATGTACTACGAGGATCGGCCGGCGAGTGAGCTCGGCACGCTCGGGGAGATCCGTACTCCCACGATTGCTGACCTCTTCGTCGCCAAGATGCAGGCAGCGTGAAGCCATGAGTGAAATTCCCCTCTCCCGCACCATGCTGACTCTCGTCCGCCGCGAGTTCTGGGAGCACCGCGCACTGTGGATCGCCCCGCTGATCGTGGCCGGACTCCTTCTCATCGGCGCCTCGTTCGGCAACATCAGTGCCGGTAATGCCGCCGAGGGCGCCCGAGCCATGGCGAGCGGCTTCGCGGGTATTGCGATGTGGGGCTTCAATCTGGTGCAGATGGTCGTCCTCAGCATCGTCATGTGGTTCTATCTCACCGATTGCCTCTACACCGAGCGCAAGGATCGAAGCATCCTGTTCTGGAAGTCCCTGCCGGTGAACGACACGCAGACCGTGCTCTCCAAGGCACTGGTCGCGATCATCGCCATGCCGCTGCTGGTGATCCTCGTTTCGACCGCTACCAACCTCCTCGTGTGCGTCATCTGGAGCGTGCGGGCCGGATCGCTGGCCGCTGCGGGCAAGGTGTGGGATCCGCAGGTGCTGCTCGCGGTCGAGAGCCACCTCGTTGTCTCGAATCTGATCATCGCGCTGTGGGTCGCACCGGTGACCGCCTACCTGCTGCTGGTCTCGGCCTGGGCGCGCCGCAATGTGCAGCTGTGGGCCATCCTGCCGCCCGTGCTCCTCATCCTGATCGAGTGGCTCGGCTTTCGGACCCACTACGTATGGACGATCCTGTGGTACCGCATGGGCGGCTGGTGGCAGGGCCGCACGGCCAATGCGTTCTTTGACGGCGATCAGATGATGCACATGGCGAACTCGAGCTCCCCGTCGCTCGACTTTCTGAACGCCATGCACATGAGCGTCGTGCTCACCAACCCGGATCTGTACATCGGGTTCGCGGTGGCCGCGCTGCTGCTCGCCGCCACCATCCGCATCCGCCGCTACCGCGACGACACCTGAGCGCGCACAATTCCCCCATCCCGCATCGGCGCCGTGGAGGAATCATGCACGAGACCCGCAACGACCTGTCCGCGAAGACACGGCGCAGGGCCGTCGACCTGCTGAACGCCCGGCTCGCGGACGCCATCGATCTGGCGACGCAGACCAAGCACGCGCACTGGAACGTCAAGGGTCCGAATTTCATCGCCCTGCACGAGCTGTTCGACCAGCTCGCCGAGAACATCGAGGAGCATGTCGATGCGATCGCCGAGCGCATCACCGCCCTGGGGGGCACCGCCTACGGCACGCTCTCGCTCGTGGCGCGCGCCACCAGTCTCCCCGAGTATCCCGACGGCATCATCGAGGGCATCGAGCATGTCACCGCACTTGCGAATGCGCTCGCGGACTTCGGCCGCAAAGTGCGCAAGGGCATCGACACCGCCAGCAAGTTCGGCGATGCGGATACGGCGGACCTGCTGACCGGAATCTCGCGCGACGCGGACAAATACCTGTGGTTCCTCGAGGCCCATCTGCAGGCCCGGCGCTAGATCCGACATCGTGTTCGTCACGGCCCGCAGAAGCGGGGAGTCCATTGAGCTCGAGTTGACCGGCGAGTGGCAGCTGCGGGAGCTGCCCGCGCTGCAGAGCGAGCTCGCAAGCATCGATCTCACGGGCGCGCGTGCTGTCAGGCTCTCGGCTGGCGAGCTGCGCGCGCTCGATGTGTCCTCGGCGTGGGCCCTGCGCCAGTTCATGGAGCGGGCGCGTCAGGCCGGCGCCCGCTGCGAATTCCGCGGTGCGACGCCTCCGCAGCTCGAGCTCATCGAGGAGGCTCTGAGCGTCGGACGAGCCGCCGCCGGCGCGGAACCCACCGTGACGGTCGAGGCGCCGCGCCAGGAAGTGCCGGTCGAAGCCCTGGGGCGGCACGTCGTGCACGGACTCAGAGAGACGGTGAGCGGCCTTGCCTTCGTCGGCCGCATTGCAGCCACCGTGCTGCACGCCACTTCCAGCCTGCGCCGGCTGCGGCTGCGATCCGTCGCGCGCCATGTCTACGATACGGGCATCTCCGCCGTGCCGATCGTCGCGCTCATCGCCTTCCTGATCAGCGTGATCATCGCCTACATGAGCGCCCAGCAGCTGCAGAAGTTCGGCGCGGAGATTTTCGTCGTCGATCTGGTAACCATCGGCGTGCTGCGCGAGCTCGGCGTGCTGCTCACCGCCATCATCGTCGCCGGCCGCTCAGGCAGCGCGTTCGCGGCGGAGATCGGCGCCATGCGCCTGAACGAGGAGGTCGATGCGCTCGAGGCCACGGGCGTCGATCCGTTCGAGACGCTGGTGCTGCCGCGGCTGGTCGGGCTTGCGATCGCCCTGCCGCTGCTGACGGTGATCGCCGATCTGATCGGTCTTGCCGGCGGCGCGCTCCTGTGCAAGTTCCTGCTGGGGATTCCACTGCCGCAGTACATGATTCGCGTCAACGAGTCGATCGCCTCCACCACGTTCTGGGTCGGCATCATCAAGGCCCCCGTGTTCGCGGTCCTGATCGGGCTCGCCGGCACCTACCGCGGATTGCAGGTGCGCGACTCGTCGCGCGAGCTCGGGCGCCTCACCACCGTGGCGGTGGTGCAGTCGATCTTCCTCGTGATCCTCGCCGATGCGCTCTTTGCCGTGCTGTTCATGGAGCTCGACGTTTGAGCGAGCCAGTGGTCGAGGTGCGCGGGCTCGTCAACCGCTTCGGTGCGCAGGTGGTGCACGACGGGCTCGACATGCAGGTCGGGGCGGGCGAAGTCTTCGGCATCATCGGCGGCTCGGGTGCTGGTAAATCCGTTCTGCTGCGCAGCATCCTGGGGCTCGCGCATCCATCAGCCGGCTCGGTGAGCCTGTGGGGACGCAACCTGAAGAGCCTGCAGTCGCGCGAGCTCTACGAGATGAAGGCGCGCTATGGCGTTACGTTCCAGCAGGGCGCCCTGTACAGCTCGCTCACGGTCCTGCAGAACGTTCAGCTGCCGATGATCGAGCATCTGCGGTTGCCGGATGAGGACCTCGATGCGCTCGCGCTGCTCAAGCTGCGCATGGTCGGGCTGTCGACCGATGCCGCCGATAAGTACCCGGCGCAGCTCTCCGGCGGCATGATCAAGCGGGCGGCGCTGGCGCGTGCGCTGGCACTCGATCCGGCGCTGCTGCTGCTCGATGAGCCGACGGCGGGGCTCGATCCGATCGGCGCGGCCGCGTTCGATGAGCTGATTCTGCACCTGCATGGTTCGTTGAAACTCACTGTCGTCATGATCACCCATGATCTGGACACGATCTTCCGTACCTGCAATCGTGTAGGCGTGATCGTCGACCGGCACATGGTGAGCGATACCCTGCAGGGGATCGTCGGCAATCCACACCCGTGGATCCAGGCCTATTTCCACGGCGAGCGAGGAGGCGCACGGCATGGAGCGTGAAGCGAACTACGCGGCCGTCGGGGCGTTCGTGCTGCTCGTGGTCGCAATGGCGGGTCTGTTCGTGTACTGGTACGCGGATGCGCGGGAGCGCCGCAGCTACACCCGCTACGAGATGTACTTCGATGGCAGCGTGAGCGGACTTACCCGTGGCGCCGCCGTGCGTTATCTGGGCGTCGACGTGGGCCGGGTGTTTGCGATGCACATCGATCCGCGCAGCGCGAGCCGCGTGCAGATCATCGCCGATATCGACTCCTCCACGCCCATCTCCTCGCGCACAGTGGCGCAGCTGTCCATGCAGGGCGTGACGGGCGTGCTCTACATCGATCTGCTGCAGAACACCGACAGCACCCGTCTTTCGGAGCTGGTGCCGAGCGAGCGCTATCCGGTCATCCGCTCGACGCGCTCCAACTTCGACGTGCTGCTGTCGAGCCTGCCGCAGCTGGTGGGCGTGGCGACCGGCACGCTCGACCGCGCTGATCGGATGCTCTCCGATCCCAACATCGCCGCGGTGGCGCACTCGCTCGGCAACATCGACCGCGCCACCGCCGCGTTGCCGGACGCCGTGCACGATATGCGTGCACTGGTGTCCGACATGCGCAAGCTCTCTAACGAGCTCTCCGCGACCAACGCGAGTGTGCAACAGATAGCTCAGGACAGCGGTCCGCGGCTGCACGACACGCTGGTGCACATCGACAAGGTGGCCGACAACCTGGTCGAGGCGAGCGACCGGCTCGATGCCATGATCGGCGAGAACCGCGCGCAGATCGCAAACTTCACGCATCAGGGGCTGCCCGAGCTCGAGCAGCTGGTGCACGATGGGCGCGATGCAGCCGGAGAGATCCGCGATCTGGCGCGCAGTTTGCGTGAGAACCCGTCGCAACTCCTGTATCAGCCTGCCCCGCAGGGCGTGGAGATCGCCCGATGAGGCGCTGCGCATCGATTGCCTTATTCGCAGTGATCGCAAGTCTCATCGGCGCGTGCAGCACGGGCTTTCACAGCAGCTCGCCCGCGACGCTCTCCTACGTCCTGCGTGCGGTGCCGCCGGGTGGAGCGACAGCCGCCACGCCGTCGCCCAATGCCACACCGTCGGCGACTCCCGCACCTGCGCCGGCGACGCTGCGCGTCATGCGCCCGGCGGCCGGCCCCGGTCTCGACACCGACCGGATCGCGGCCCTGCAGCCCCAAGCGCGGCTCGACTACTTCGCCGGCAGCCGCTGGGCGGCACCCCTGCCCGATGTGATTGAGGCGCTGGCGGTGGAAAACCTGCAGGCAAGCGGTGCCTGGAGCGCGGTGCAGGGATCGCGCGCCGCGTTCAGCGCCGACTACGAGCTCGAGATCACCATCCGCCGCTTCGAGGCTGACGCCTCGGCCGGCTCCGGCGCACCGACAGTGCAGGTGAGCTTTGATTGCGCGCTCGTGCGCCGCGCCGATCGGACACTGCTCAGTTCATTTACCGTCCAAGCGAGTGAGCAGGCGAGCGCGAACCGCATGGGCGCGGTCGTCGCCTCATTCGATCATGCCGCGAACAGCGCGCTCGCCGATGCGGCCGCACGTGCGCTCGCCGCCGTCAGAACGCCGACAGTCCACTCGCCTCCATGAGGCGGTAGCACCAGTAGCGCAGCTGCGAGGCATCCGCATACACGCCGGGATCGGCGGTGTATTCGACGCCGGAAGGTGCGCGATTGCCCCACAGCTCGTCGAAGTGCGCCAACGCCTGCTGGGCAAGCTCGGCCGTGCGCGGCGTCTCCACCACGGCGTTCGCCTCGAGGTTGTAGTCGCCCAGCGAGCGGCGTGTGAGGTCGGCCGAGCCTGAGGCCAGCCACAGCCGTGCCGCGTCGTAGATCATCACTGCATTGCCGTTGAACTGCTCGCCGTGCGTGCGGTACC
>Ga0335079_10002096_pt1 | contig 23054 bp, 21 predicted proteins | sample Lox_Sample_33_FD_206719 | JGI IMG/M metagenome (GOLD analysis project Ga0335079, IMG submission 206719) | Soil microbial communities from Loxahatchee National Wildlife Refuge, Florida, United States - Lox_Sample_3.3 | ecosystem: Environmental > Terrestrial > Soil > Wetlands | place: USA... | reverse complement strand
GCACGCTGCGCCTGGGCGGTGACATCCGCGGCCACGCAATCGAGAAGGCACCTGGGTTTTTCGGCAGCCATAGCGCGCTTTTTGTAGTCCAGCATGTCCGGAAAATCGGCTTCGATCCACCGCAAGCGCGGTGGAAGCTCGAGACGCCACGGGCGCGTGTCGAGCCCGGCTCCGACACTCAGGACGACCTGGATGCTTTCCTGCGCGATCGTCCGGAGGACCAGGTCATCGAGGAAGCAAGTGCGGACCCCGATGCCGAAACACATCAACTGCCAGCCGGTGATGCCATGCAGGATCGCATCGCCGCGCGGCCCGGCAAGCCTTTCGGCAAAGGGATCGCGCACCAATCCGTCGGCGCGCGCGGTTTCGAGAGCGCGGCAGGCCGCCACCATGAGGGCGGTGTCGCTGACATGCTGGATCTGGTCCGGGCTGTCGGGAGACATGATTCATTATCGGAAATCGGGGGCGGCCACGGCTCAACGGCGGGTGAGCGCGACGGCCGGTAAGAGGAGATGTATACAACATGCCCCGCGAACACGGGGTGGCGAGAACCCAGCGCCACACACATCGCATCATCTTTCACGGACGTCCCGGTTTTTTCTCCGGTGCTCCGAACTTCGCAGTGGGCATTGCGAGCGGCCTTAGAAAAGGAGCTTCAGGGCGAGCTGGATGTTCCGTCCGAGGCCCGCGCTGCTGATCACTCCAAAAGTCGCCGAGCCGAAAGATCCACCGGGCGCGCCAAACGGCGGCGTGTTGGTGATGTTGAACGCCTCAGCGCGAAACTGCAGGCGCAACCTTTCTGTAGGAATGAACTCCCGGTGGACCGCCAGATCGAGCGACTTCCGCCCGGGTGCATGCAGCACATTCCTTCCCAGGTTTCCGTATGAATACAGTGGCTGCGATGCGAAGGCTGCCGTGTTAAACCATTCGTAGATGCTCTGCTGGAAGCCGGAGGTAGGATCGCCGACCACATTGGGCCGGTCGGCTCCGCCGGTGTTGGAGCGGGCGGCGGAATTCGTGATATCAAACGGTATCCCCGTGGTCGAAACCACGACGCCTTGAATGCCCCATCCCTTGGCGAGAAAGGCCGCCGGACCCTTTGCGCCTTTGGCGAATGGCATGGTGTAATCGGCCAGCAGCGTGAAGCGCTGCCGCAGATCCAGGTAGGAGTTCCCGTATTCCGTTTTTGGATTGTTCAGAATCGACGGTTCGTCATCCAGGCTATGCGCCCAAGTGTAAGTGGCGAGGAGACTAAGCCCGTTTTGAAATCGATGCTCCAAGGTCGCTTGCAGGCCCTGGTAGTTCGTGTTATACCAGGGGGCCGCAATGGCGATCGAAGACACATTGGGGAATACGGAATAGTACGGCGTCCTGGGCAGAACCGCGCCGGGTCCCGGGGGGGCCAAGTCCACGTTTACGGCGCCGTTAAAGATGTACTGCCTGCGTCCCAAAGCTCCTACGTAGGCGACCGTTGCAACCAGACCCAGCGGGAGTTGCCGCTGCAATGTGAAGTTGTATTGCTGTACATAAGGGTTGGCCCCTGTGAACGCAACGCCTGACAGGCTCCCGGTCGGATTGGTTGGGCTGGTCGCCACCGGCAGTGGCAGACCATCCGAAAGCGAATTTATTGGCGTCAACGGAGTCGGGGTGACTGTGTAGAGGCTGACAAACGGCGGGTTGCGCAAGGCCATCGAACTGGCAATCATATTCGGCACAAAGCTGATCCCATAGCCGCCGCGCAACACGGTCCCCTTTGCAATAGTTGCGGCAAATCCGAAGCGAGGGGAGAAGTCACGGTAGTCGGGTTTGACGCCTGCCGATGCAGATACACCGTTTTGACCGGCGATAATGATTGCGCCGTTTCCCAAGTCGATGTTCGAGATACGATCGGCGACTTCCGAGTTCGGACCGTAGTAATCGTAGCGGAATCCCAGGTTGAGAGTCAGCCATCGCGACACGCGCCAATCGTCCTGAACGTAACCGGCCATTTCCCAGTTACGCAGCCCGGGCGAGATGAGGTACTTGCTGCGCGTCGTGCCGGACGGAAATCCCAACAGAAGCGAAGCGACCGAATTGCCGCTGCCCGTCACTGCGCCGGTGGGATCGTTGGTGAAGTTCGAATTAAAGGAGAACTGTCCCCTGGCGGTAGGGCTCTGGAAGGGATCCGTCTGGCGACGCCGGAGATCATATCCGAACTTTATACTGTGCGCTCCACGTTGCCAGGAGAATCCTACAACTTCCTGAAAAAGGTTGTTAATCGTGATGATGGGAATGTAGCTTGCGTCCCCGAGTGATGTGAGCCCGGCCGTGGAAATGATGGAGAGTCCCGAACTGTCGCTATCGATATTGACGCCGTTCAGGCCGATCTGCTGCGAGACACTCTTGCCATAGTTCACCGGAAGAGAGTAGACTTCGTACCGGCTATAGCCGGACTTGAGTTCCATCACCAAGCGCGGCCCGAAGACATGGGCATCATTCAACTGCGCGCCCTGAGCCCGCTGATGAGCTGTGCCGGAGCGTCCCGTGTCGCACACCGGACTAATGCCGTTGGAAGCAACGGGGCAGCCCGGCGGGATTACGGTATTGGTGTTATTGAAGGAATACCGGGCAAATGCATTGTTGGCGCTCGAAAACCGGTAGTCGACTCTGCCATCAAAGGTATCGTTGTTCTGCTCCTTCAGCGGTTGGTAGGTATAGTTATTGACCAGCCCACCGGTCGCAGGAAACGGGTAGAGGTTGATCAGGTTCAAGGCGATAGGGTTCATCCGGTTGGCGGGAATCTGGTCGCCGGGAAATCGTGTGCGCGTGGATTGGCTGGTTGTGCTGAGCGGGTCGAAGATCGCGTTAATCCCTGCAAAGTTTCCCTGCCGCTCCGCGACGGTGGGAACCGTATCGACGAACGCCTGACCCTGGCGCAACCGAAAGCCTTCGTAGTCGGCAAAATAGAACACGCGGTTCTGTCTGATCGGGGCACCGATACTACCGCCGTACTGGTTTTGATGATAAGGCGGCTTCGCGCCAGCGAAGAAGCTCCTGGCGTCCATGTGCTGGTTCCGGAAAAACTCGAACAGTGAGCCATGGTATTCATTGGCTCCCGACTTAGTAACGAAATTGATGACGCCGCCCGCGGTTCTCCCGAACTCCGCTGAGTAAAGACTGGTCTGTACTTTCATCTCCTGCAACGCGTCGACGGCGGGCTTGACGATTACCGTTCCAATGAATCGCTCGTTGTCATCCATGCCGTCGATCAGGAAGTTGTTGAAACTCGTGGGCTGGGAATTCACCGCTACGGCGGAGGTCAGCCGCCGGTCGTCCGGCCGCGTACCGCTTGGCAACCCTGTGGGCTCTCCCTCCGCAGACCCCGCAGTGAGCTGTGCCAAAACGACGAAATTGCGCCCGTTGAGCGGAAGATCCTGAAGGGCGTTCGAATTGATCAGGTTGCTCAAGGAGGAACTGTCCGTCTGGAGCGCGGGGGAGCTTGCCGTGACCTCTACGGCTTGTTCCAATCCCCCGACTTCCAACCGGATATCCTGTCTCAGCCGGTCGCCGATGGCGAGGGCAACTTCAGGAACGGTCCACGTCTTGAAGCCGGGGGCAACTGCCCGAATGCTGTAGCGCCCAACCGGGAGCAGCGGGATCACGTAGTTCCCCGCGTTATCGCTTATGGCTGTGAAGTCCGCCGCGATGGCCAAGTTGTGCGCCGTAATCTTTACGCCTGGCAACACACCACCCGACATGTCCATGACGGTTCCAAGAATGTCGGCCGTAGTCTGTTGAGCCCGCAGTGCAGGTCCGAAGAGCAAGGGGAGAAAACCGGCAGTTAGCACACGAACGAACCAGACACCTAACACATTCGAGCGCTTCGGCAGTTGGGAGCAATTCAAGATCGGCATGGCTTGATCCTTCTCGGCGACACATGGAGTCGCGCGCGAGATAACTGGGGGCGGACACAAGTGTACGCTTCTGCTGGCCGCCGAACTCGGCGCATGTAAGGGAAGCGAAGATACAAGCAACCGAAAATAGACACAGAAAGCGCCTTCTTTTCAGAATGTTGTAGACGGACAGCAGGCCCTTCAGAAATGACTATAGGCCCGTTCGCCGATAGGCGTCAATCGTGAAGAAGGGAATGGCGGGCATCTACTCTGGACGATGGGACGTGTCCACGTATCAGACAGTACGTAGCGGCCCGTGGATCATTCCCGCTCCAAGATATCGCGGCTACCATCATTTCTGCCTCATAGGACGCGCCGCCCAGATTCGGGTATTCTGAACTGGGCAGCCGAGGAGCGGCAACATCATGACGAACCAGAATCGCATTCACCATGTACCGGCAGGCTCCGGTCCGGGCTACCGGGGCCCGGGAGACCAGATCAGGTTCGATCTCACTTGGCCCAAGCCTCTCCCCAATCACCGGGTTCTCGGCCAGACCATCGGCGTTGCCGTCGACGCAGACGATCACAAGCGTCACTGGGGCGCCTATGGCAAGAAGCCCGATGACGCCGACGTTGGTCCGTATCGGCCGGGCGCGCCGCCCGCGGCACAGTTCCGCAATCCCGTCGACTGCGCCATGCTCTCCGAAGACAACCTGCTCTACGTCGGCCAGTCCCTCGAAGTGCTCACAAGCTTTGGCGAAGGCGGCCGGCAACCCGGCGAGTTCTACGGCGTCCATAGCATCGCCACCGATTCCAAGGGCAATATCTACACCACCGAAACCTGGCGCAGCCAGCGCGTGCAGCGCTTTCCATACAAAGGCCTCGCCCCGGTCACCACCAGAGACCAAGGCGTGCTCCGGCCGAAATCGCAGGCTCAGCACGACTGAAAGGAACCCCTATGAAGCGTCTCTCGCTGGCCGCATTCGCCGGCCTCCTACTCCTCGCCCAGGGGCCGCGCCCCTCGTGCGACCACTGCTCGGCCAGCTACATTTCAGCCGCCGAGCTGAACGCGTATCTCGACCGCGCCCCCAAGCTCGCCGCCGCCACCGGCGTCTCCGATCAGCAAGTGCGGGCCGTCGATATCGGCAAGAGCAACGTCGATGTCGGCGTGGTTTATCGCCCGAAGCTCATCGGAACTTCGCCCGTCGCCGAGCACGACCTCGTGAGCGAGGTGTACCACATTATCGACGGCGAAGCCACGCTCGTCACCGGTTCCGACATCCTCGGCATCGAGCGCCGCCCGTCCACGAACAACAATGTACGCAACCTGAACGGACCGGGCAGCAATGGGACCTCGATCCGCAACGGCGTCGCGCATTATCTCAAACCCGGCGACGCGATCGTCATCCCGGCCGGCGCCGGCCACCAGTTCACACGGATTGACGATCATATCCGCTATCTGATCATCCGCGTCGATCCCGACAAAGTGACGCCCGTGAAGGATGAAGCTGCCTCCAAAGCCGACCTCGCCCATCCATAGGCCGGTTCCGAGTGGGGACTGGGCGGGTTTCAATTTCCGAGCAGGGCATGATCCTTTCGGGACTGCGGGCAGGACGCAACAGGTACGATTGTGCGGGCGAGAGGCTGTCCCGAAAATTCCGCCGTGCACCATCAGAAGCGATGGGGATTTGCCAGCGCTTGGCTGCCGCGCGAGTCAAGCCATACAATAGGTAACCAATGGGGATGGGGGACGCCCAGGCATGACTCCGGAGCGCTTCCGGGAGATCGAACAGCTATACCATGCGGCTCGCGAGGCCACTGCCGAGGAGCGCGCGGCACTGTTGGCCCAGATCGCCCCCGAATTGCGCCGCGAAGTAGAGTCTCTTTTCGCAAATCGCACCAGCGGCGAGTTCCTGGAACGGCCTGCCGTCCAGAACGCCCCGGAACTGCTGGAGGATGCGACCGTCACGTCCGTCGAAGTGGGCGCTTGCCTGGGTCCGTACCGTATCGAAAGCAAGCTCGGCGAGGGCGGCATGGGCGAAGTCTTTCGGGCGATCGACACGCGATTAGGCCGCGCCGTCGCCATCAAGACCACTCGTGAGCAGTTCAGCGCCCGTTTCGAGCGCGAGGCCCGCGCGATTTCGTCACTGAATCACCCCAATATCTGCACGCTGCACGACGTGGGGCCAAACTACCTCGTGATGGAACTGGTAGAGGGTGAAACGATCGCTGCCCGGCTGAAAAGCGGTCCTGTGCCGGTTAAAACGGCCCTCCTCTACGCTTCGCAGATTCTGGCTGCGCTGGTCGAGGCGCATGGCAAGGGCATTATTCATCGGGATCTCAAGCCGGGCAATATCATGATCTCGAAGTCCGGCGTGAAGGTTCTGGACTTCGGGCTGGCGAAATTATCCGGACAGGACGAAACGGCAACCGCGAGCCACATGGTGGTGGGGACGCCGGCCTATATGGCGCCGGAGCAAAGGGAGGGCAAGCCTGCCGATGCGCGCACCGATATTTATTCGTTCGGGTGCGTCCTCTATGAGATGCTGACCGGCGGACGGGTCGGGGCCCAGCGCAGACGCATTCCCTCGCGAAGACTGGAAAAGATCGTAAACCGGTGTTTGGAAGACGATGCGGAACGCCGGTGGCAATCGGTTGGCGAACTGGAGAGGGAGTTAGCGAAGTCAACCGGCCGCACAACCCGCTGGAAAGCGGTTTCGGCCGGAACCGCGATTCTGGCTCTGGGCGCCGTGGGATACGCGTATCTTCATCGTACTCAGAGGCTCACCGACAAGGACACGATCGTCCTGGCGGACTTCGTGAATAAGACCGGCAATCCCGTTTTTGACGAGACGCTGCGTCAAGGGTTGGTCATGCAGTTGGAACAGTCGCCCTTCCTGAGTCTCCTGTCCGATCAACGCATTCAGACGACGCTCGGCCTTATGGGTCAGCCCGCGGATGCGCGGCTTACCCCGGAGATCGCCAGGGACATCTGCGAGCGGACCGGCAGCGCCGCCGTCCTGGATGGCTCCATCACCCGCCTGGGAAGTCAATACGTCTTGGGACTGCGCGCCAGAAACTGCCGCACCAGCGAAGTTCTGGATCAGGAGCAGGTGCAAGCCGCCAGGATCGAAGACGTGATGAGCGCGCTGAGTCAAATCGCGATCAAGTTTCGCACCAGGGTCGGCGAGTCTCTCGCCACGGTGAAAAGGTACGACACGCCGCTGGAAGAGGCCACCACACCGTCGCTCCAAGCCTTGAAAGATTTCAGCACGGCCCAGAGAATTCTCTACAGGAATGGCTGGGACGCCGCTCTTCCCATGATGAAGCGCGTCACCGAGACGTATCCGAACTTCGCCATAGCGCATGCGTCTCTGGGGCGCATCTACGGCGGTATCGATTCCGAGCTTTCCGCCAGAAGCGCTGCCGCGGCCTACCGGTTGCGGGATCGAGTCAGCGAACGTGAGAAATTCAATATCGAGGCCACCTACTATACGCAAGTGACGGGGAACTACGAGAAGGCGCAGCAGACGTTTGAGCTGTGGGAGCAAACCTACCCTCGCGACTACGAACCGCCGGGCCTCCTGTCGGGCATGATATACCCTACCTTCGGCAAATATGAACAGACGATCGAGCAGGCCAAGCGAGCGATTGCGGTCGACCCGGATGTCCCCTTCAGCTATGTGAATCTTGCAGCAGCTCATCAGTTCCTTGGCCGGCCGTCCGAAGCGGAAGCAGTCTTCCGGCAAGCCTTCGAGCGCAATGCCGTATTCCACTACACTCTGATCGCAAGGTTCAATCTCGCCTTTGCGAAACAGGACCAGGCCGAAATGGAGCAGGCCGCGAGCGTAGCTCGGAAAAACCCCGCAGCCGCGGACCTGCTCACCGTGACGGAGGGTCTTGTCCTGGCCTACTCCGGCCGCTTGAGGGAGGCCAGGAAAAAGTGGCAAGTCGCGGCGGACCTTGCGCGCAACAGGGGCGCTCAGGAACGGGCCGCAACTATTGAAGTCATCCAGGCGCTGTGGGAATCCTTCTACGGCAACGCGACGGAGGCAACGCGGGGCGCGACCGAGGCGTTAAAGGTCTCCAGGGCCCGGATCGTGGAATATGGCGCCGGGCTGGCACTGGCCCTCTCGCAGGATTCGTCCGCGGCGCAAAAACTCGTCGATCATCTAGCCAGGAGCTTTCCCGAGGATACGTGCGTCCAAACCAGTTACCTTCCGGTACTTCGCGCGCGTCTTGCCTTGAACCAGAGTTTGAACGGCAGCGAGTCCGCAAGGGCCGTCAAGCTGCTGAAAGTTGCCGCCCCGTATGAGCTGGGCGTGCCATTCAGCCGGTTTGCTGCTGAGTTTGGAGCTCTCTATCCTGTGTACATGCGCGGCGAGGCCTATCTGGACGCGAAGCAAGGCCGAGAAGCTGCCGCGGAGTTCCAGAAGATTCTCGACAACCGCGGGATCGTTGCCAGCGATCCCATCGGCGCCTTCGCGCACGTTCAGCTAGGCCGGGCATGGCATGCGGCGGGAGACGATGATAAGGCCAAGGCCGCCTACCGCGATTTTCTTGCGCTTTGGAAAGACGCCGACGACAGTCCGCTCCTGAGGCAAGCCACCACGGAATACGCGAAGCTGCAGTGAGCAGGTGCGATCCCTTCCCGGACGGTTGATCACGCCGGGTCGACCAGGAACGGCCGGACTTCGACCTTCCGATTGCAGTGCTTCGACGCGTCGATAGCAGCCATCTCGGCCGGGGGAATCGACGAGAATACCGGCCTCGCCCGGGGCAGCAAGGCGGTATTCACCGACGGGCCGTTCCTTACGGAAACCAGATAATTCATCTCGGATCAGATCGCCTTGTGTTTGGGGCGCGCGTAGGCGGCCGCTCACCACTGCCCACAGATCTGCCCCAATTCGACATCGCCTCCAGTTTTTTCGATTCCGGGACACTGTCCTGATTATGCGCCCGCCAGGGAGACCGCACGGCCATCGAGGCGGAAGGTAGCGGGCCGCCACCGCCGTCCATCCAGGAGTGGAGGGGGATGTCGCCGTTCGAGAGGAAGATGAAGGGCACGCCGAGGGTGATCGGCCTGGAAACAGGAGCGGATCCAGGTGTTCGGGAGGGCCTCAACGTCCTGTAAGGACTATGAGGCCGGGCCCTTTTCTCTTATCGAAATCTTCTTTGCAGACGTGCGGTCTGGTTGTATACTCTCGTGGGCTCCCGTTTGGGAATGAGAGGGGATATGCGACGAACGATCATGGCCGCTACCTGCGGCCTGTTTGTGATGAGCGCCTGCGCCATGGCTCAGGCCGAATATCTGGACATGACACGAGTCACTGTCCGCGGCGACAAGATCAAAGACTATGAAGACGCGGTCAAGAAACTGGCGGACGTCAACCGGAGGTATAAGGGGGATCGCTGGATCGCGCTGAGCACCGAATACGGGGATTTCGGCGGGTACACGTTCTCTTCGACGCGCGAGAACCTGGCAGGAGTGGAAGAGGGCATGGGTGCGTTCCAGAAGGCGCTCAAGGAGGGCCTGGGACCGCTGGGCGACAAGCTCATGCGCGATCTGTATGGCTTTTCCGCAGCGGGGCACAACGAGCTGCGGCATCGCAGGTGGGATCTCAGCGTGAACAAACCATCGAGCACGGCGGAGCTCATGAAAATGGTCGCCGGAACCCGGTGGATCCGGGTGCTCACCGTGGATTTGAAGCCCGGCCGAAACATGGAGTACGCCGAGGCCTGGAAGCCATTCGGGGAGGAACTGGCAAAGGTGACTCCGGCCGTGCCGATTATGGTCTCCGAATCCGCGACGGGCTCCCCCGCTATGTACATGGCGGTGTACTTCAAGTCTTGGGCGGAAATGGACGCCAGCAATGCCGGTGTGCAAGCCGCTTTCCGGTCCGCCGCATACGCGAGGCTGACCAAGGTCAACCAGGAGGCCGTGGTATCGAGCCGCTGGGAAGTCAACCGGGTGCGGCCGGATCTGAGTAACCCGCCCGACGACGTGGTTCAGGCGGATCCGACGTTCTGGAAACCGAAGCCCGCGGCGGCCGCCGCACCGAAGCCGCCGGAGAAAAAATAACGCGCCTGCGGCGCGGGGGCGGACCTGGAGGCCCGCGCCGACCTTGATCCCCAACCTAAATGGCAGGCACTCTGGACTCAGAATAGCGGCGCGGGACAGGCTGAAGCCTGTCCTACACCTGGACAAATTCGATGGCGAGGAGGGAGGCGAGTTTGTCGAGGCGCGAGGCGATGTGGCCGACGCCGACTGCACAGTGGTGGGCGGGGCCGCGGCTGTTCCAGGCTTGGACGAAGCGGCGGGCGCCGAGCGGAAAACGGTAGCGGCTGTTGGTGTTGCCGATTTCGAGGATGGGGCCGGGGACGGATTCGCCTTCGGCGACGAGCAAGTCGAGCTGGCCATAGGCAGTTTGCACGACGCTGAGCAGGGTTACGGGGCCGTGCTTCACGCTCATTTCGACGGAGAGCCCGCGGCCCACCTTGCCGTGGTAGACCGTGAGCGGCCGCACCTTGATTTTGCCTTCGGCGATGGCGAGATGGCCGGGGCCATCGTGACCCATGAGGACGACGTCGTCGCGGAAATCGATGGCGTAGTATTCGGTGAAGGAGCCGCCGGCGCCGAAGGAATCCATGATCTTCATGGCCTGGACATTCTTGATTTCGAGCTCACCGGCGACGGGAATGCCGCGCGCGGTGAGCAGGCTGTTGCCGAGGATGATGGAGGCTACGGCGTCTTCGTTGGGCGAGCCGGGAGTGCCGCTGTAGAAGTACGCGAGCGAGCCGAGGGCGTGGCGCTCGACGAGGCGGTCGAGGGCCACGCTGGTGCGGGCGGCGCGGTCGAGCTCGTCGCGGGGACAATCGGGCTGGACGTCGAAGACCTGATGGAAGCGCTCGACGCGGGCGGCGATGTCGGCCGGGCTGACATCGGAGCGGAGGGCGGCAAGCTCATCGACTTCGAGGATCTCGATGTGGCCGCCGAAGCAGGCGCACTGCTGGGTGAGATCGGAGTAGATATCGAGCATGCCGCCGTAGTAATGGCCCATGACGCCGAGGCGGTTGTGCTCCATGACGTAGGCGACGCGCGCGGCAGCGATCCAATCTTCGATCTCGCGCCAGACGGCGGGATCGTCTTCGAGCGTGCCGGTGACCTGGAAGAACGGGATGCGGCACCGGCGGAAGACGTTGGCGATTTCGGGGACGGGACAGGCCTGGCAGTAAGCGAGCCACTCGCCGGTCATGCGGGTGCGGTCGGGGAGGCGGTTGAAGGCGTCGTAGTCGATGGCAGGCGAGGGTGCGAGGTTGAGGACGATGACGGGCACGCGGGCGCGGCGGACCACGGGGAGGACCGTGGAGGAGAGGGCGTAGGTGGTGACGTAGAGGAAGATGAGGTCGACATCGGCGCGGCGGAAGTCGTGGCCGGCGGCGAAGGCTTTTTCGGGAGTGTCGATGAGGCCGAGGTTGACGACCTGGGCGCCGAAGGATGCGAGTCGCGCGGCGACACGCGCTGTGTAGCCTTGGAGGCGCTCTTGCAGGCCGGGGAACTGCGGCCAGTAGGCCTCGAGGCCGATTCCGAAGAGGCCGATGGTGAGGGGCACGGGTCTACGGCAGAGTACCGCCGCCCCAGCGATGCTCGGGGTCGGGATAGAAGCTCATGCCTCCATGATGGTGATAGCCGTTGGAGGCGTAGACGAGCCAGCCGCCGGGTACCTTGGCGCGGCGGACGGCGAGATGGCCGCCTCCGGCGGATTCCAGCTCTTCCCAGATCATGAGGGGCTTTTGGGGCTGCGGCGGCTGGGGGTAACTTCCGGGTGGCGGAGGCGGTGGATAACCGGTGGGTCCCATATGACTCCCTTCTACTCAAGAAAATGGGAGCATAACACGATCTGCACCGGCACTTCGACGTACAATGCCTGGATGCGGGTTGCAATTCTGACACTACTGGTGGTTTTGGGGGCGATGGCGCAAGGGCGGCGCGCAGGGGGGTTTGTGCCCGGGCAGCAGCGGCCGCCGGGAGATGCGGCGGAGATTGCACGGGGAAAAGCGCTGTACGGGATCAACTGCACGGGATGCCACGGTGCGGATTTGCGCGGGGGAGACTTGGGGGGACCGAACCTGCTGCGGTCGCAGGCGGCGCTGAGCGACCGGAATGGGGAGATGATCGTGCCGATCATTCAGGGCAGCCGGGAAGGCGCGGGCATGCCGGCGATTCAAGTGACTCCGGAGGGCGGGAAGGCGGTGGCGGCTTACGTGCGCAGCGTGCTGGAGACGATCGGGCGCCAGGGCATGCCGCCTTCGGTGGGGCAGGCGGCGCCGAGCGTGCTAGTGGGCAATGCGAGCGAGGGGCAGGCGTACTTCGGGGCGAAGTGCGCGAGCTGCCATTCGGCGACGGGTGACCTGCAAGGGATTGCGACACGGCTTCCGGACGCGAAGGTGCTGCAGAACATCTGGATATCAGGAGGAGGGCGCGGGGGAAGGGGAGGACGCGGCGCCGCGGCGAGCGGGGCGCGTCCAGTTACGGTGACGGCAACCGTCACCATGCCGGGGGAGACGGTGGAGGGGCGGCTGGTGCGGATCGATGACTTTTTCGTGACAGTGGAACAGGCGGATGGGACGCAGCGCACCATGCGGCGAGTGGGGGATAAGCCGAAGGTGGAGATACACGATCCGTTGAACGGGCACCGAGACCTGCTGCCGACGTATACGGACAAAGATATCCACGATGTAACTGCTTACCTGGTGACATTGAAATGAAACTAGATAAGTTACTCATGACGCTCCTTGCCGGGGCGGGGACACTAATGGGGCAAGGCAAAGGGGTGGCCCCCGATGAATTACTGAAGCCGCTCAAGGATTCGTGGCCGACTTACAACGGAGACTACTCCGGGAGGCGATACAGTGCGCTGGCGCTGGTGAACCAATCCAACGTGATGCACCTGACGCTGGCATGGTCGCTGCGGGTGACGGCGGGGCCGGGGAATCCGGGCGGCGGGTTGGGACGAGGCGGACGCGGCGGATTCGGGGGAGGAGCCGTCAGCAACGTCATCGTCGGGGGCGAGGGCACAGGCGATATCGCGGCGGGCGGAGGGACGATCAAGGCGTCGGTGCTGGCGGTGGACGGGACGCTTTATTTCACGATGCCGGACAACGCCTGGGCTGCGGACGCGCGCGACGGGCGAGAGCTGTGGCATTACTTCTGGAAGACGAAGGGCGGGACGCACATCGGGAATCGCGGGCTGGGCATGTGGAACCACTACCTGTACATGGAGACGCCCGACGATTACCTGGTGTCGCTGGACGCGCGGACGGGGAAGGAGCGGTGGCACAAGGAAATCGCGGATCTGGCGCAGGGATACTTTTCGACTCCGGCGCCGGTGGTGGTGGGCAACCACGTGCTGGTGGGGACGGGGAACGATATCGACGCGCCGGGATTTCTGCAATCGTTCGATCCGGAGACGGGCGATCTGCAATGGAAGATGTACACGGTGCCGATGAAGCAGGGGGATCCCGGACTGGAGACTTGGGCGAGCCTGGATGCGGCGCGTCACGGCGGAGGGCAGACGTGGATTCCCGGGGCGTACGATCCGGAGACCAAGCTGTACATTTTCGGCACGGGCAATCCGACGCCGGCGTTCACGACGGGCCTGCGCGGGGAAGGGGACAACCTGTTCACGTGCGCGCTGGTGGCGGTGAAGGTGGACACGGGCAACATGGCCTGGTATTTTTCGACCTCGCCGCACGACATGCACGATTACGATTCGGCGCAGACGCCGGTGCTGGCGGACGGGGTGATCAACGGCAAGCCGCGGAAGCTGGTGTTGACGGCGGCGCGCAACGGATACTTTTTCGCGCTGGACCGTGTGACCGGCGAGCGCCTGATCACGGCAAAATACGGGATGCACACGAACTGGGCGAAGGGGTTGACGAAGAGGGGCGGTCCGGAGCACGATCCGGCGAAAGACGCGACAGTGGCGGGATCGCTGGTATCGCCGAATTCGGACGGGACGATCAATTGGGAGCCGCCGGCGTTCTCTCCGGAGACCGGACTCTTCTACACGGCGGAGGGCAACGCGTACTCGATGTTTTACCTGACGGACGTGGATCCGCGCGGGTCGATGGGGCTGGGAGGAAAGGAGGAGGTCGGGGTAGGCACGGGGGGCAGCTTTCTGACGGCGATCGACTACCGGACGGGGAAGGTGGCGTGGAGGCACTCGTACTACGGGAACGGCGGAGGCGGCGGATTGCTGGCGACGGCGGGGAAGCTCTTGTTCGCCGGCGACGGTGCGGGGAACCTGGTAGCGCACGACGCGGCTACGGGAAAGCCCCTATGGAACACGCGGATCGGAGGGATCACGAATGCGCCGCAGACGTTTCTGCTGGACGGGCGGCAGTACGTGATCGCGGCCACAGGCGATACGCTGTGGGCTTTCGTGCTGTATTGATTTTTTTCATTTGACTTCGGCGGTGGGCGGGCGAATACTGACTGCAAGACTGGAGGGCGTCGTGGCCAGTAGAGCTCTGGGTAGCGAAGAGAATTTCGGGCGCGAGCGGAAGCTTTCGGGTATCGGCGCGACCGAAGACCAGGTGGACATGCGGGACACGATTCCGCAGCGGACCGACCGGGTGGGAACCAAGATCGAGGACCTGGCGGGAATCGGGGAGCACGACGCAGCGGGCGGATGAGCGGGGCGGAGCGACCGATTGAAGTTGTCTCGACCGGCTGAAGCCGGTTCCACGAACGTGGGGGGGCGCTGTCTTGCTTTGCGGGCAAACCGCGGGCAAGGGATGATCGTGAATTGACGGTTGGGACCGCCGAGTTCCCGGTTTTCCGAATCATCGACAGGAGACAGGCCTTGGCAACCAGAACGTGGGATATCGCAGACAACGAGTCTTTGAGCGCGTACGGCCGGCGATATCGACGGAGCAAGGAACGCCGCTGAGCGCCAATTCTGGATAAATACGAGAATGGGCTCGACAAGCCGGAGACTGCGGGGTGGAGGTGGCCGTATTAGCCGGGTGTCGGGGCGAGCCGGGTCGAGCAGGTTGAAGTTGCGCGAAGCGGATGGGGGCCGGTATGATTGGAGGGGAAAGCCACCCTAGCTCAGTTGGTAGAGCGGCTGATTCGTAATCAGCAGGTCGCCGGTTCAAGCCCGGCGGGTGGCTCCAGTCAACCCCTTCCCCTTCACTGAATTGCGGACGTTGCCCTCGTTTCCTCGGAATTGGCGGTTTCGGGATTGTGCCCAATTCTGTGCCCACCCCGCACAATTCGACGGGTTCTATTCTGAGAACGGCTGCCACAAGCTGACGTCGTATTCAGTCCCGTCACTCGCACGCCGCTTTACGGCAACAACAACCCAAGTCTTGCCCGTGTCCGTGTCAAACAGGAACGTGAATCGAGCCGCCAAGCCGGACGTGAAAATTTGGAATCGCGGTCGCGTTGCTTGTGCGATCGGTGGCAATCCCACAACCTGCATGTCCTCCCAGGCATTGTCATCCGTCGCCGTCCTGACCAGTTGGGCAATGTGGCCTGTGAACCTGTCCAGGCGAAACGTCAATTTGGCCGCCAACTCCGACTGAACGATCTCGAATCGAGCATTGACGGGCGGCGCCGTATGTTGGTGGATATCAGAAGGACTCTCCTGTGCCCGCAAGGGGAGATACAGCATGGAAAGCAAGAAACACGCCAGCAACCGGATCATTTCATCTCCTTTCGCAATGCCTCAAATCACCTGTGGCAAGCCTAAGACTGTAACATTCTGAGGAACTTCAGGACGAGTGGAGCGCACCTTTTCGATTGCTTCCAGAATGTCCGCATCGCTCGGGTGAACGTACCGCTTCGTGGTGTTCATGTCGGTGTGGCCCGCCAGAACGTGAAGGGTGAACGGGTCCATGTGCTTCGCCCACCGCGTAATGCAGGTGTGGCGGAAAGTGTAGAGAACGAACGGCGCCACCCCGGAGTTTTTGAGCGCCGCCGCGTGTTGCTTCTTCAGGGTGGACGCTTCGATATGTCCGCTCCTGGTGTCAGCCGGAAACACCCATCCCGAAGTAGCATCGGCCCGCCGCATCTCCAGAACCCCAAGCACCCGCTGAGAAGCGGAATGCGCCGCCGCGATCCGCGCCCCTTGCCGGTGTGAATCTCAATTGCGCCGTCCCGTATGCCGTCCTGCCAAGTCAGCCGGAAGCACTCTTCCGGCCTCAGTCCGCAGTCAATCAGGACCGTGACAACATCCCGCAGCCGAAACGCATCCGGCCTCTTCGGTTCTTCCCCCCGCTTCACGGCCCGGATGCCTTCGAGTGCCCGCCGGTATGCTTCGCTCAATCCGTGTCCAATCGCGGTAGCCGCATCCAGGTACTTCCGTTCGTCTTCGGGACTCAAGACCCGCTCCCGGTGATTTTCGCCTGAAAGCAAGCGGACGCGCGGAAGGATGGTTGAAACCTTGCCCCATTCCGCCGCAAGGTGGAAGGCCCGCCGAAGGGTAGCCAGGTCCCGATTGACGGTTGATACCTGGACCTTCCCGGCTTGCCGTTGCGCGACGAAGCCCGCGACGTGTTCCGCCGTGATCTGATCCAGGGGGAGGCCCGCCAGCTTCGAGTAGCCTTGCAGGTTCGCCACGCTGTTCTCGTAGAAGCGGACAGTGTTCGGCTTCGCCGCCTTCGTGGTGCGGACGAAAGGGACAAAGTCACTCTCCAGAAACTTCTCAAGTGTGGGAACCGGCTTCTTCTCCCGGATGCCTACTTCGCCCTTTGCCAGTGAAGCCTTATGCGTGGCCTCCATCTGTTCGGCAGTCCGCTTGTTCGATTGCTTCGTGCTTTCCCGGATGAGTTCGCCGTTCCAGACGAATTTGTACCACCACTTTTTCCCGCGTTTGAAGACCGCCATGTTACGCTTCCACCTTTCCCGGTTCCCCGTCTTCGAGAAGCCGATTCATCCAGCCGCGCCACTCTTCCACGTTCGCCGTGGTGCCCACTTCCGCCGCCATGCGGTTCCAGTCCGGTTCGTCATGGACCCGGATGTAATCCCGCTCCGGGTCCTTCGGGACGAAGTAGAAGGCCATGAACATATCGAACCACCGCGCCATCGCGTACGCCTGTTGCATGGTGCATCCGAAGCGAAGCGCCACGCGCGCGAAGCTCTCGACATTGCCTGTCCGCCGCACGTCGTTCATGAAGTTGATTACCGCCGCTTCCCGGAGTTCGCCTTCCCAATCGGGGAATTTTCAGGTCCGGCAGTTCGCCAAGTTCCGGAAGGTCCGCAAGGTTCGTGCCGCCCCGCATCGAAACCGCCGGCACGGGCGCCCGCCTTGCGCCCTTCTGCCGAAGATTCCCCCACCAGCCGCCGCGCCACGAACAGACGTTCGCCTCCACCCATCCCACCGCTTCCGCCCGGTTCACCTTTCCATCCGGCCTCACGGGGAGCCCCATGCCGCACAGTTGCGAGATGCGCGCGCGGGACAAGTCCAGTTCCCGCGCCAATTCCGCCTTCGTAATCACGTCAGTCATTCGCCGCCCCGTTAAGTGTTAAGTGGAATTTCGGGTCTGTGTCTAGCGCCGTGGTGCCATCGGGATACCCCCGGTGGAAGCTCGCATGGAAGGACCCGCCGCGCGCCGTCATTGTTCCCGCTCCGATTCGCTCTCCAGTTCGCGCCTCAATTGCTCTTGCCGGTCCGCCGGCAACTTGTTCAGTTCGGCTTTCAATTCGGCCACCTTCTGCTCGAACCATGCCCGATCCTTCGCGGCTTTCGCCTTCGGCTTGCCCGCCCTCGAATCTTTCCGCTTTCCCTTCATGCCGTACCTTCAAAACCTACAAAACCTATGCTGCCCGGAGTGCTTCCGCCACATATTGAAACCGCCATGCCGTCCCGCGCCGGGTGGTGAAGCCTTGCCGGTTCAGTTCGTCCGCAATCTGCCGCGTCGTGTGGCCCGCCGCCTTCAATTCGCGGATGCGGGACATAATGCTCTGCTCCGCCGGGTCAGCCTCCAGGTGCAAACCGTCCGCCGCCGCGCGGAATCCAAAGGGGACCGTCCCCACACGTTCACCATTCGCTCGCTTGTGGTGCATGGCGTCCCGCGTCCGCTCTCCGATGGCTTCCCGTTCCCACTGGGATACCGCCGTCATGATAGCGCGGCCTGATCAAGCCGCTCTTTTGCCACCAGCCGAGATCGCCGCACAGGGCGAGTCAACCGAGATTGAACTGGCTTCCCGAATACGCGACCGTGTCATTGGCTATGCCCAGAGTGACCCCGCTGGCGGGTCCCTCTGGGTTCTGTCCTACGACAACTCAGTCCTGATGCTGATCGAAAGGCTGATGCCGGCGCACCCCAACATGCACGTGCGCCATCTCGCTGACCTAATCAGGTCGCGATCATTGGAGCGCAGAGAACAGCGCCCCCTCCCTTTCGTACAGATGGCAGGTGCGGGAGCATCGCCTGCTGATGACGGCAGGGACGCTTTGCCCCTTGAGGAAGCTATAGAGTTGGCAAAGCAGGTTCTAAACGTAGGAGGCCATGTCAGCAGGGAGACGGCTCTGCCCCAAAAAGACCTCCGGATTAGGATGGAGTTGCGTGATAATCGGGCGAAGAAGCGGCTTGGTGATTCCCGTTCGGTTTCTCTAATCACGGATATCGTGAAGAACGGGTTGGACAATGGCTGGATCGAGAGATTTAACCGTGTTCCGGAGAAGAGTGGCACTGAAGCGATCTACCTTTCCGCGTCACAAAATGGCTCCGGTCCGGTACTGGCCCCCGCCCAGGTTGTGCCGGCGGTCGAGACCACCGCTCCAGCAAGACGGAAGTTCCCGACGAGAGCCACCGAGTTTGAGCAAACACTCCAGAAGTCCCGCATTGGTTCCATCCCAGAGACCAGGGAACTGATGTTCGGCGCCATCGAGTCGTTTATCCAAGAGACCGATGACGGATGTCCCAAGCCCATGCTCCTCCTGGACCTCTTTTCAGAGGCCGCCCAGCGCGCACAGCACAAGGCTGACGAGATCGGATACGTAGCGGAAAAGAACTGGCCAATTGCAGCGCGATGCATTCGCCGTCTAATGCTCTGGTCCGGGGTGCTCATCGGCGAAGACGGTAAGGTGGTTCAGGATAAAATCGGCTGCAATACCGCCAAAGTGGCGAAGTTGGCTCCGGATTTCCGGCGCATCTGCGAAGGCTTCATGACGCTCTACATCATCGCCGCCGCAGGTTCGATCAGCTACGACGATGATCCCTACTACCTGGGAATGACGTTGTACCGTCGCGGTCTTGAAAAGGCCGTTCCTGCAGATGAACTGAAGGTGAAGGCCGACCAGATTCTAAGTCACCTTGACGAGCAAAACAAGATCGAAATGGACGGGAATCGGCAGATCCGCGTCAAGCAAGCGGTCCGGCCCGCATAGGGTCTCGTTCAGCCCCACGTGGTAAGGCTTGGAGTGCAATCGATAATGCGCTCATCCGCCGACCGGAAACGCGCCCGGGAAAGTGGATATCTGCTCCACAAACATGTCTGAGGCGATTTTGTCCCGATCAACGTTGCCGATTGGCTCCGGCTCCAGGGTCCCCACGCTCTGAAGAACCGCCAGCGCCGCTTTCAGCCGAACGCCCGCCGGCACGTCTGGCCCGGTGAGCATTTGCTGTAGCGTCGCTACCGCGCTGTCCGCCAGCGCGCGCACCTGTGCGCGCATGGCTTCCATTTGTTCGCGCTTCGCCCGGTTCAGTTCAGCCTGAAAACTGGCGTCGGTCTTCAGCCAAAAGTAGAAGGTGGTTCGATCCACGCTCGCCGCTTTCGTGGCGTCCGTGACCGTGGCGCCGCCGATCAGGGCAGTAATCACGGCCGTCTGCTGCTGTGCGAGTGCCGCTGTCGATTCTGTTGAGTTTTGTCGATTCTTCTTCACGTCCTGCTGTCCTTTCCCGCGGCCTCCGCCGCACCCGACAGCATGGTCTCCAGGCTCGCTCCAGCTGAGCAAGCGAGGGGTGCTCGCCGTAGCTGAGATCGAATATCCTCGCACCGGCGTGTCGCGCTGCGACCACTATCCGAGCGCACGCCTCGGCATCAGCAAGCGCGTGACGCGCTGCCCGTTTCGGCGGGCGATGCGGCGCAGCGTTCCGCGGATTCTCCCGCACTCTTCTGCAATCGCCAATTGTGCCTTGCCGGCATTAGAGGCAAGGGGATGAGAGGCGTGTTACAAATCGAAAACAATGCAGTCGCGGCATGTGCGGGACTGGACGCCGCACAGGCCCGGTAACCAGGCGGCCGATCTGAGCGACAATAGTAGCGTGGCACCTGCGCGCAGCGTCTGCATGGAAAAGGAGCGCCTTCTCGAGGAGTTGACCGCGGCCGTCTCGGATTACTTCTCGATGCAATCGGACCCGATAGTGGCCGAGTCGCGCGGCCAACGAGTTCTCTTGAAGGTCGATATCGAAACTGCCCGCAAGCGGAAAGAGGAAGCCAAGCGAGCGATCCGGGCGCATCAGGCGGTACACGGCTGCTGATTTTTCCGCGCCCGAACCAGCGCATTCACCCGTTTGACAGGCTCGGCGGGGGTGCGCTTCGGGAATTCGGCCGCTCGGCATGTTTTCGAGCCTGGAACGCGGCTGGGGAGCTCACAGGCCGGGAATCCGCAGCCGCAGCAGCCTGGCCTGGCGCGCGCTGACGGCGATCTCGGCCGCATCGGGCATTGCCAGCACGAAGCTGCTTTTGAAGAACGGCCGAATCTCTTTCACTCGCCGGAGATTGACCAGGGCGGAGCGCCGCGCGCGGAAGAACGCCTGCGCAAGAGCAGACTCCAACTCGGCGAGTTGGTAATTGACGACATAGGACTCAGTGGCCGTTTTGGCGCGAACCAGGCCGTCCTCGGCGCTGAAGTACAGAATCTCCTCGGGATCGAGGAGAACGAAGCGATCGCGTTTGCGCGCCACGATCTGCTCCAGCACGGGCGCGCGGGCGCGAGCCACTTCGCCGACGACGCGGTCTTCCTCGCTGCGCAATCGCTCAAATTCGCAGAGCTTGGCCGCGCGCTCGAGCACAGTAGCAAGCTGCTCCTTTTCGACCGGCTTGAGAAGGTAGGCCAGGGCGTTGGCTTCAAAGGCCTGGAGCGCGTGCTGGTCGAAGCCGGTGACGAAGATGATCAGCGGGCGGGGCATCTGCCGGGGGATGGAGCGGATCACCTGGAAACCGTCGAGACCGGGCATCTGGATGTCCAGAAAGGCGAGATCCGGGCGCAGCCTTTCAATATTCTCGATGGCCTCGAGACCGTCGGAAGCCTCGCCCACGATGCTGACTTCCGGGTGCTTCGAGAGCATTCTTGCCAGGCGCGACCGCGCGGACGCTTCATCGTCGACGATCAGGCTGGTGATCGTGTTCACACGCCGGCCTCGTGCCGCGGAATGAGGATCGTGACGCGGCTGCCCACCGGCTCCGCCGTTTGCACGTGCAGGGTGGCCCGCCCATTGTAGAGCGTCCGGAGCCGGTCGGCGATGATTCTCAATCCGAGGCCGCTGCCCGTCGAGGGAGCCGCCGGCGCCGCGGGCTGCACGCCCACCCCGTCATCCTCCACGGCAAGGCGAACATACTCGCCGTCAATGCCCGCGGTGATGCTGATGTGGCCCTCGCCCACTTTGGGAGCCAGCCCGTGTTTGATCGCGTTCTCCACGACCGGCTGCAAAATGAGCGAGGGGATCGGCGCCTGGGCGACCGTTTGATCGATGTCCATGCTGACCCGGAGGCGCGCGCCAAACCGCACCTGTTCGATGCCCAGGTAAGTTCGCAGGAACTCCATTTCTTCGGCAATGCGCGAAAACTGCTGGTCGCTATGCATCAGGACGTGGCGGAAAACCTTGGCCAGGAGCACCGTCATGGTCTCGGCCTTCTCCGGGTCGGTCACAATCAGGTCGGCGATGGTGTTCAGGGAGTTGAACAGGAAATGCGGATTGATCTGCGCCCGCAGGGCTTTCAATTCGGCCTGTGCGGCGAGCTCGCGCAGATTGGCCTCGCGGTTCTGCCGCTCCATCTTTTCGATTTCGTGCGCCAGCGCCTCGAGGCGGCTTCCAATCTGCCCTGCGGCATTCTCCAGAAACTCGATTTCGGCGGTCAGCAGACTGCGGCGGAAGCGGCCAGGCGCCACCGCCATACCGTGGGTGATTTCGCCGTGCACTCGTACAGGCACAAGCACGTCGACATCCAGGCCGGACAGGAGCCGCCGGACGGGGTCGTCGCAACAGAGTTCCCAGGAGCGGCCGGCGTTCGCCCCCGCGTGCGCCTCGATGCCGGCAATCTCATTGCGTGGCAGCACGCGCGCGGCGCTGATATCCAGAGCTTCGCAGATGATGCTCTCGGCGGTTGGAAACAGATCGGCAGCAGCGTCGATCTTCACCATGCGTTCCCAGAGCCGCCGCAGCGTGGAGCGAAAATCCGGCTGCCGCAGGATCCAGGCGTCCACCAGATCTCCGATCAGGCGGGCCAGAACGTAGAACACGAGCAACATCGATGCGATGAGCCCGCCGGCGAGCGCGGCTCGCGAGACTTCCGGAAAGGCGCCGAGACGCAGGGCCAATCCAGGCAGTGTCCCGGACAGAAACACCCACGTCCAGACCCCGATGCAGACCGCCGCCACGACGCGCAGGCTGTGCTTGATCAGCAAGTCGGAAGAGCGGAAGTTGGCAAAGAAAAACATGGCGCCCAACACCGCCAGAAACGGAGACTGTTCGCGGGCGATCAACAACACGCTCTGCATCCCAGGCGAGACTCGCGCGTTCTCCAGCACCAGGATGGAGATGGTCGATCCCCAAGCGCCCACCATCGTCAGCGCCAGGTGGATTCGATCGGACGCAACCCGAAGCCTCCCCCGCACCAGGAGGAATGCCCCCGCTGTCAACAGGAACGAGGCGTTCCAGGCGACGGCATGGCTGGAGAATCGGAGCAAGGACGCGCTCCCCAGGACGGGACAGGCGAACAGCAGGATGGCGATCCAGATTGCATTCAGCTTCGCCAGGCGAACCAGCCAACGACTGGCCAAGGAGTGCCAGCCAGCCGGCATGACAGGGTGGGACCAAAGTTGCAGGAAGCTAATTGGAAATAATCCGCCGCCGGTCAAGTACACAGCCCGGGCGAACACAACCGAAGGCGCACCAGCGGACAAGCCGGCGAAGATCAGCAGGTTCGAAATCAGACCGAAGACATTC
>Ga0335079_10002095_pt1 | contig 23058 bp, 20 predicted proteins | sample Lox_Sample_33_FD_206719 | JGI IMG/M metagenome (GOLD analysis project Ga0335079, IMG submission 206719) | Soil microbial communities from Loxahatchee National Wildlife Refuge, Florida, United States - Lox_Sample_3.3 | ecosystem: Environmental > Terrestrial > Soil > Wetlands | place: USA... | reverse complement strand
GAACGGCCCCGAGCCTGTCGGATCGGTGATCTGAGTGTTGGCGTCGGTCTTGGCAATGCGCTCCGGCATGATGAAAGGCACATTACTGGACAGCTTGCCGATGGCGTCGAGCAGCAACGGGAAGGGTTTCTTCAGCACGATCGAAAAGGTGCGGTCGTCGGTGGCTTTCATCTCGCCGACCGCCAGGGCCATGGCCTGGCCGAGGGCGTCGCGCTTCATCCAGCGTTCAAGCGAGGCGATGCAATCGGCGGACCGCACCGGCATGCCGTCGGTGAATTTGAGGTGGTCGCGCAAGGTGAAGGTGTAAGTGAGCTTGTCGTCACTCACTTTATAGCTGCCGACCATTTGCGGCTGGGGATGGAGATGCTCGTCGAGCGCAAATAGCGTGTCATACACCATATAGCCGTAATTGCGCGTGATATAGGCCGTGGTCCAGATCGGATCGAGGACGCGCAAATCGGACTGGGGAACGAATTTGATCGTCTTGCCCGAAGTTTGGGCATGCGTCGGCGCCGCCAGCAATGCCGCCAGCACCGTCGCCGCCGCGAGCCGCGGCAATCCACGCTTGATGCTTGCCATACCGAGCCTTCCTCTGATTATTCTTTGCCACCCGCGCCTCCTTTGCAAGTTCGATGCCGGATCCGCCGCTTGTCGGGACCTTCGGCCTTGGCCGATAGTGGGAGCCGTCCTGGACGCGAGGTTCCCTTGAGCGAATTTTCCGAGCGTGAGATCGCATTCCTGACCGCAGGCGAGCTCGTCGAGGCCTATCGCCGCAAGAGCCTGTCGCCCGTCGAGGTGACGGCGGCGCTGCTGCGGCGGCTCGACCGCCTCGAGCCCAAAATCAACGCCTTCGCCCTGGTGGCGCGGGACAGCGCCCTCGCCGAGGCGCGCGCCGCCGAGGCGCGCTGGATGAAACGCGCGCCGATCGGGCTCCTCGACGGCGTGCCGGTGACGATCAAGGATCTCTTTCTGACCAAGGGCTGGCCGACCTTGCGCGGCTCGACCCTGGTGAAGCGCGACCAGGCCTGGGACGAGGATGCGCCGCCGGTGGCGCGGCTCCGGGAGCACGGCGCGGTCCTTCTCGGCAAAACCACCATGCCGGAATTCGGCTGGAAAGCCGTGGGCGACAGCCCGCTCACCGGCATCACCCGCAACCCCTGGAGCCTGGCGCACACCCCCGGCGGCTCGAGCGCCGGCGCGGCGGCGGCGCTCGCCGCCGGCATCGGCCCGCTCGCGCTCGGCACGGATGGCGGCGGCTCGATCCGCATTCCCTGCGCCTTCTGCGGCCTGCCAGGGCTAAAGCCCAGCTTCGGGCGCGTGCCGCATTATCCGCCCAGCATCTTCGGCCTCGTCGCGCATAACGGGCCGATGGCCAGGAGCGTGCCGGATCTGGCGCTGCTGCTCACCGTCATCGGCGGCGCCGATGACCGCGACGTCTATGCGCTGCCGGCCGACGCCACGGACTGGCGCCAGGGGCTGGAGGGCGGCGTCAAAGGCCTCAAGATCGCCTATAGCCCGACGCTCGGCTATGCGCGCGTCGATCGCGAGATCGCCGTCGCGGCGGAGGCGGCGGCGCGGCGCTTCGCCGAGCTGGGCGCCGAAGTCGAAACCGTCGAGCGCGTCTTCGACGATCCCGCCGATGCCTGGCTCACCTTGTGGTGGTCGGGCGCGGCCAAGGCCTTGAGCGCCTATTCCGCCGAAGCGCGCCGCCGGATCGATCCCGGGCTCGAGGCCTCGGCGCAGCAGGGCGCGCGGCTCAGCGCCGTCGATTACGTCGGCGCCGATGTGGCGCGCGGCGCGCTCTCCCTCGAGATGGCGAAATTCCACCGGCGCTTCGATCTGCTGCTGACGCCGAGCGTCGCGGTGCCGGCGCTGCCGGCGGGCGCGCTGCTCAGCGATCCCGCGACCCAGCGGGAATGGATCGAATGGGCGCCCTTCAGCTACCCCTTCAACCTGACGCGCCAGCCCGCGGCGAGCGTGCCGTGCGGCCTCACCAGCGCTGGCCTGCCGATCGGCCTGCAGATCGTCGGCCGCCGCTATGACGACGCGCTGGTGCTGCGCGCCGCACGCGCCTTCGAGCGGGCGCACCCCTTCCCGCTCTGTCCGATCGATTGATATCGCCCCGCGGCCGCGAAGGACTTTGCTGCGACAGCAGCGACGCATCGACGCCCCACCTCACCCCCCGCTTCGCGGGTCCCCCCTCTCCGCCCCTGAGGGGCGGAGAGGGTTGGGGTGAGGTGGGGTAAGTCACGGAATTTGGATAGTCGGTACTACTCCGAGATCAGCGCTTCGATATCGTGAAAGCCAGCCCAGGCAGCACCTGTGTTCCCTCCTCGCGAACCGCGTCGAGAGCCCGGGGATTGAGCCCAAGGGCGCGGAGAATGGTGGGCGGGATCTGAGCCGTTTCGACCGGGCTCGACACGGTCGCGGCGGGGAGCGTCGGGTTCGACACCAACATCAGCACATTGGTATCGTCATGCGAAAACCCGCCATGCTCGGCGACCTTCTTCTTGCCGCCGGTATAGACGACGCCGATGTCGGGCTGGACGATGATATCGGGCGTGCGCGGATCGACGGCCGGATCGTTGAACATGAGATCGAGGTCGCGGCCGGCGAAGATCTGACCATGATCGGCCCCGATCGTCACGGCGTTCGCTTCGAGCGTCGCCACAGCAGCGTCAGTCTGCGCCGCATCGCTGTTGCTGAGCCAAAGCAGCGAGATGTCGTCCTCGAGCGCTTGCACCACGGGGTTCCCGGAACCAACACCGTTCGGGCTCAACACGGCCGAAGGCGGCGCCTTGGTGGCATCGTCGGCCGGGATGCGTAAGAGCACGTGCGGATCGATCGGCGACTGACCGTGCTTGGCGCTGATGATGATCAAGGTCGAATCGAACAGACCCCGCAGCTTGAGCTCGTTCACCATCCTGCCGATCGACGTGTCGACGAATTGGATCTCGCCCACCAGCGCGGCGCTCGGCGTGCCGTCCGCATCGAGATAGCCGCCGGTCGTGCTCGCTTCCACCAGCTTCTCGCCGACGCTCACCGCCTGGAAGTTCATGCCGAACACGCTCGGTACGGGCGCCGACGCGCTGCCGTCATGGGTGCGACCGTCGATCTCGCTGAGGATCGCCTGCACTTTGAGACTGTCATAGCACTGGATGTTGGCGAAGCTGTCGGTCCAGGAATTCGTGCTCGCCACGGCGGTCTGGTCCGGCAGCGGGTTGCAGTTCTGCAGCGTCACCTGCGGCAGCGCTACAGGGATGGAGTTGATCTCCGGCGCATAGTAGTCGTCGACGCCGTGGCCGCTCTGGCCGTTGACCAGCTCGTAGGACTGATGCTTGTCGGACCAGGCCGTGTAGCCGCCTGCCGCTTTGACCACCTCGAACATCGTGTTGACGCGGATGAAGCTGTGCGGATAGACGGGCGCGCAGCCATTCTGCGGATCGCGTGGTAGATAATCGGGGTTGATGCCGCCACCGGCGTCGAGCCGCGTCAAATCGATGTCGATCTCTTCATCGAAGCCGACTTGCGTGCCGACGGTTCCGGGGCAGAGATCGGCGCCCCCGGGGATGCCGTAAGGTGTCGTCTTCGCCGGCGGCGACAGCGAGCGGTCGTAGCTGACATCGTAGAAGGCGCCGGTCGAGCGCGGCGAGCCGCCGGTCACCAGCGCCGTCAGGCCGGGAAATGAGTCCGACGGTTTCGATGTCGACGTCTGATCGTAAGTAACGCCGGACAAGGCGAGTTGCGCCAGGTTCGGACAATAAGGCTGACCGCCATTGGCGCCGGCGACGCCGTTGGAGCAGTTGGCCAGGTCAAGCGCGTGCATGCCATCAATGCTGATGAGCAGGACGTGCGAAATTTCCGCGCCGCCGATGATTCCGCTCGGACTCCCCGCGAGCGCCGGAACAGATGCCGCTCCCAGCAACAGAGCGGCGACCGACAGTGTCAGATATGAACGCTGCATAGCTCCCCTCCTCGACCCGTGATTCGCGTTCGAGGCTACGCCCGCGATCTTGCGGTCTTCTTGCCGAGCGATGACTTACGCGCGGCAGTCGCCTTTATGAGAAGGCTGGCTTGCTTTTTCTTGTGTTGCCGCCACCTCCGCGATGCCGCGATCCACAGCGCGGCAATCGGCGGTTTCTGCGTAGGCAGATTCCTCGCCGCGTCTCAGGCACATCCCTGATAGTTCATCCCCGGCGCGCGCGCGATGCTGATCGAGTACGTCGCCCGTGAGTGACCGCGATGCCGCTCTCGATTGCGTCGTTGGTCAACCCGATCATTTGAGGCTCGCAGGACAGCGATCACCAAGCCGAGGTCGTACCATGACCACGCCGTCCCTACGCATGCTGTGCTCCACCGCTCTCGCCGCCCTGTTGCTTCTCTCCGCGCCGGCGCTGGCGCAGCAGAAGACCGCGAAGGAATGCAACGCCGAGTGGACGGCCAACAAGGCCCAGCTTCAGGCCAGCGGTACGAAGAAGAAGGACTTCATGGTGCAGTGCCGCGGCACGGCAGGTGCGACCGCGGGGACGACCACGCCCGGGGCAACCGCTCCCGCGCCGAGCACGGCCAAGAAACCCTCTGCGGTGACCAACGCCGGCACGCCGACCGGGGCGGGGCAGTTCGCCACCGAAGCGCAGGCGCAAGCGCATTGTCCGGGCGACACCGTCGTCTGGGCCAATCTCAGCAGCAAGGTCTATCACTTCAGCGGGAACAAGAACTACGGCAACACGAAAAAAGGCGCATATATGTGCGAGAGAGACACCGCGGCGGAGGGCTTCCGCGCGGCGAAGAACGAGAAGCATCCGTAGCGCAGCGCCGCGCTATACCATGCGCGATGCTTCCTGCTCCGTCGGCAATCGACCGTTCGGCGTGAGCTGATTGATCAGCTCCGGCAGATGCTGGCTCAGCGAGGCAAGCAGGTCGTCGCGGTTCATGCCGGTCTGCTGCGCGATCGCGTTGATCGCATCGGGGCCGATCGCTTTGGCGAGGTCGTTCGGCGCGATCTCTTGATTGGCGCCTTGGCCGACCCAGGATTGCGCCGTTTGTCCGTAGCCGCTCTGCTGGAAATCTTTGACGAGGTTGCCAAGCCCGCTGCTCACGAGAGCGCCGGCTGAACCGCCGCCGAGGAGACCGCCCAGCCCGCCGCCAGCGGCACCGCCGCCGAGCAGACTGCCGACGATATTGCCCACCCCACCGCTCGCCATGCCTGCGCTCGAAGGGTCCGCTGTCGGCTGAGCGCCCGTCGAAGCGCCGGTGAAGCTCTTCACCGCCTTGTAAGCCAGCAATCCCATGAGCGCCATCGTCACCGGCGACATTCCGCCGCCGCTGCCGCCCGCGCCGCTCGGCTGGCTCTGGCCGCGCGGGCCGTTCATCATGCCGGTGAGAATATCGAGAAGTCCCATGTCTCTCTCCTCGTTCTGCTAGGGCGAGGCGCGCCATGGCGGTCCGCCCGCCTTCGTCTGACCGCCGGGATCGGGAAGGACGTGGTGCACGACGAGTCTGTTCCAGATGATCAAGACGATGATCGCGCCGATCGTCGCGCCGATGAACCCCGCCCCTTGGTCGGCGCGGTACCAGCCGACCATCTGGCCGAGGAAGGTCGCAACGAACGCGCCGGCGATGCCCAGCACGGTGGTCAGGACAAAGCCCGAGGGTTTGTTGGAGCCGGGCGATAGCAGGCGCGCTACCAATCCGGCGATGAAGCCGATCACGATAATCCAGATAATGCCCCACATGGCTGTCTCCCCGATGATCTTGCAGCGCTCAACGCAGCGACGGCGTCCCCATCGACGGGGCGGAAGACGCAACGGCCATGACCATCCGGCCGACCGGCCGTCTCGTTGAGCGAGCCGCCTATTGCCCCTTCAGGCAGGTCGACATGAAAGTCTTGCGCGCATCGCCCGTCAGATGCTGCGTGCCGGCCTGCGTGTTGCACGCTTTCATGCGTTCCTGCTGCGAATTCGCGGCGGTGCTGCCGCTGCCGTTCGTCTTCCCCGCGAGGCAGTTCGACATGAAGGTCTTGCGCGCATCACCCATGAGGTGTTGCGTGCCGGCCTGCGTGTTGCACGCCTTCATGCGCTCCTGCTGCGGGTTTGCCGATTGCTGCGCAAACGCGGGCGCCGTCAACGCCATCACGCCGACGGCGGCAAATGCGAGGATCACGCGCATGGGTACCCTCCCGAGCCGATGGTAAAGCCGCGCGCGGCTCAACCCTGCCGCGCCCTTCCCGATCGCCGGTCGATGTTCCTGCTTCTTCACAAAAGTGCCGTGCATCGAAAGACGTGCCGGCGCCAGCCTGTGAACGCCGTCTCTCGCGCCTCGTTCATCCGATTCGGCGGTTTCGTGCCGGCGCAGACAGCACCGACGGCCCGGCGGAGAAGGCCCGGGGCCGAGCACAGCATCAAGGCGGCGCAGCCGGTATCCGGCGCTTTACGGAGTGAGCCGCAGATTTTTCTGTAGCGAGATGCCGACGAGCGAGGTGGGTGAGCGCCGCGACGGCTCGCTCAATCGGCGTTGGCGATGGTGTATAGCCGATGGATCTGGTCGGCGAACCAGCTCGTCAGACGATTCGTCGGGACGGTTCGATCCAACTCGCCCGTGGCGGTCGAGCGGCCCTTGACCTGACGTTCCGCGAGGGCGCGAGAGAGCTCTTGAGAGACTTCCGGCCGCGCTCCGAGAATGGGGGCAAGATCGGCCTTGGCGAGCTCGTAGATCATCGCCGGCGACAGCGCCCTCACCGTGACAGTGCTGGCCGAGCCGGTCAGCAGCCCGATCTCTCCGAAATGGTCGCCGGGTCCAAGTCGCGCCAATTCCGTTTCGACCTCGGCCTCGTCGCGAATGATCGACAGGACACCGCTCGCGATGATGAACAGCGATTGCAGCACCCGCCCGGGCTCGACCAAGGTCTCTCCCTGATCATAGGAATGTGGCTTGAGCTTCGCCGCGATCGCGGCCCGATCGGCGCTGGTCAGAGCAGCGAACGTCGCCACCAGCTCCAGCGCCATTTCCGCCCGCGTCTTTGCCTTCTTCGGAACCGGATGCTCCGCACCCTGATAAACGAGGTTCTGCGGCGAAGCCAAATCCAGGCCACAAGCGGCCAAGTGCCGAAAAATCAGATCGAACAACTCGTTCTGCGCCTCGGTCGCCTCGGCCAGCTCCTCGACGAAGAAGGTGATTTCGAATTCGGTGTAAGCCGCGGTGATCGACTTCACCATGACGGTCGGCGCCGGCGCCGCAACGACCAGGCGACAATTGAGGAGAGCCCGCTCGAGGAGCTCGGTCGCAATCGATGGCGGCGTCCTGGGGTCGAGCTGGACAGTGATCGTGATGCCGTGCACGCCGGAGGGCGAGCTCACATTGACGATCTTCGATTTGGCGATGGTGCTGTTCGGCACGATGGCAAGATCCTGCCGCGCGGTAAGCACATGTGTCGCGCGCCAGTTCATCTCGATGACGCGACCCGATGTTCCACCTTCAAGATTGATCCAATCGCCCGGCCGATAGGGCCGGCTGAAGTTGAGCACGAGGCCGGAAAACAGGTCGCCCAGCGTGCTCTGGAGCGCAAGGCCGAGGATGATCGCGATGGCTCCCGACGTCGCAATCAAGCCTTGGACGGGCAGATCGAAGACATAGGAGATGATGGCGAAGACAGCGGCGAGATAGACCAGCCCGGCGATGAGGTCCTGGAGCAGCTTGGCTTCGCGCGGCCGGCTTTCCACGATGACGAAGGCACGCAACACGCCGACGACAAACCAGGCGGCGCCAAGCCACCATGTGATCTTCAGGATGCCGCGGACCGCGTCAACGAGGGGCGAACCCGTCAATTCGAGCGGTTTGTAGGGAACGACTTCGGCGCGCAGGAGAGCGACCGTCAACAGAATGAGGAAGACGACCCGCACGATCGCCCGACCGAGCGGATATTTGCGGAACAGCCAATGCGTCAGCATCCCGCCTACGGCAAAGAGGCCGAGGGCGACAACCAGCGGGTCGTGTAGCGCCGCCCCGAGTGTCGTCGGCATATCGGTCATCGTGGTCCCCAGCGGGTGCTGCGGGCCGGAGCAGGGGCCGTTTGGTCTTGCGCCATGGCAGCATAATTGCACCCCGCCGGGACAAGACAAGCGGACGACGTTCGGCGGCGGGCGCCGCTAACAGATCCTAGCAACGTCTAACGTGCCAAAGCCCTGCCGCTCATTCAGGGTGAGACTTGCCCCCGGCCGGCGTCGCTATCGTCGGCGGGCCGATCATCACGAACCTGATAAACTCTCCGTCGAGCCGTAGCGGTGAGGTTCAAATGACCCAACCGAATCGATCGCCCGGACGTTCCGTATTTGGATCGCTGGTGCTGATCGCTGTTGTCGTCGGCGGCGGCGCCGCCGCCTTCGCCTATACCGCCGGATGGCTCTCGCCCAACCGCCTTACCCCGGACAAGCTGGTGAATGCGCTCGCGCCGCCGACGGGTGCGGCGCTCGGCCATCGCCGGAACCATGCCAAGGGAATCTGCTTTACCGGCACGTTCGAGGCGAATGGGGCCGGGTCGGCGCTGTCACGGGCAGAGGTGTTTAGCCGCGGCACGTACCCCGCGCTCGGGCGCTTCAATCTCGGCACGGCCGATGCGAACGCGCCAGACGCGACGGTCAGAGTTCGCGGCATGGGGCTGCGCGTCTCGACGCCGGATGGGCACGAATGGCGCACCGCCATGATCAACGCCCCGGTCTTTCCGGTGTCGACGCCGCAGGCGTTTTACGCGCTGTTGTTGGCCTCGGCGAGCAAGGACCCCGACGCGATGAAGACTTTCGCCGCCGCGCATCCCGAGTTCGCGGATTTTGCCGCCTGGAACGGGAACGGCTCCTGGACCGGCAGCTACGCCGAAGAGCGATACAACAGTCTCGACAGCTTCGTCGTCACCAATAGTGCCGGCGCGGACAAGACGGTGCGCTGGTCGCTCCTGCCAGCGGCGCAACCCATCGCGGTCTCGCCCGAGGAGCTCGCGAAGGGAGGACCTGACGTCCTCGAACAAGAGATCACCGAGCGGGTCCAGCGCGGACCGATCAGCTTTTCCCTGGTGGTGACCATCGCCAATCCCGGCGATCCCACCGCCGACCCGAGCAAGGCCTGGCCGGAAGACCGGCGCACGGTCGATGTCGGCACGCTCGTCGTGCAGCAGATCGAGGCCGAGCCGAACGGCCCCTGCCGCGACATCAACTTTGATCCGACCGTTCTGCCGCCGGGCATCCGGACCTCAGACGATCCCTTCCCGGCCGCGCGATCGGCTGCCTACGCGGTGTCGTATGACCGGCGCACGGCCGAGGCGAGCGACTATCCCCGAACGGCAGCAGTGGCAAAGCCATGATCGCGGACCACAAACGCTTCTCGGCGCTTCAGCGCCTGCTGCACTGGCTCATGGCCGTGTGCATTCTGGCCATGCTGTTCATCGGCGTGGGCATGGTATCCACGGTCATGCCGAAATATTTGACGCTGGTTTCGATTCACAAACCGCTCGGCATCGCCATCCTGATCCTCGCGGTGATCCGTCTGGTGGTGCGCCTGCGCTACGGTGCGCCGTCGCTGCCCGCCGATCTGCCTGAACCGATGAAGCTCGCGGCAGTGCTGTCGCATTACGCGCTCTACATCCTCATGATCGCGATGCCGCTCATCGGCTGGGCCATGCTGTCGGCAGCCGCGTACCCGGTCGTGCTGTTCGCAGGCGTGAACCTGCCGCCGATTCTGCCGCAGAGCGACAGGCTTCACGCGCTGCTCTGGGGCGCGCATGTCTACCTTGCCTTCGTGTTCTTTGCGCTGATCCTGATGCACGTCGCGGCAGCGCTCTTCCACGCGCTCGTCCGCCGCGACGGCGTGTTCGACGCCATGGCGCCCGTGCCGACGCGCAAAGTCGCACCCGCCGATCGCAAGGTCGCGGCTGCCGAGTGAGGCGCCCTCGCGGGCCGTCCTCCCGTCTCCCCGTCTTCCCGTCTCCCCACTCCTACTCCGCCGCGGCGCGCGCCGCTTCGCGCGCGGCGGCACGGCGCGGCAAGTCGAGCGCCAGCGCCGCGACCAAGGCCGAGACCAGCGAGAAGAGAGCGAGGCCGTAGAGCCCGCCGGCGAAGCTGCCGGTGACGTCCTTGGCGATGCCGACGACCGACGGGCCGAAGAAGCCGCCGAGATTGCCGAGCGAGTTGATCCAGGCGATGCTCGCCGCCGCCGCCGCGCCGGTGAGGAAGGTCGAGGGCATGGTCCAGAACGGGCCCTTCGTACCGTAGAACCCGATCGCCGCCAGCGACATGCCGAGCAGCGACCACCAGGTGCCGACGAAGTAACCGGCGAAGACGAGGCCGATGGTGGCGACGATGCAGGCGGCGAACAGGTTCCAGCGCCGCTCGCCCGTCCAGTCGGAGAACCAGCCCCAGCACACCATGCTGAGGGAGCCGCAGAGATAGGGGATCATCGCCACCCAGCCGACCTGCATGTTGGTGAGGCCGAGCTGCTTCACGATCTGCGGCAGGAAGATCAGCATGCCGAGGCTCGCGGTGACGATGCCGAAGAAGTTGAGCGACAGCAGCAGCACCCTGGGCTCCAAGAAAGAGCGCAACAGGCTGATCTTATCTCGCGCCTCGATCAGGCGGCGCTCCTCCGTCATCTCGGCGGTGAGCCAGCTGCGCTCCGCCTCGGTGAGCCAGCGCGCTTCCGACGGCCGATCGGTCATGACGAACAGCACGGCAAAGCCGAGCAGCACGGTCGGCACCGCTTCGGCGAGATACATCCACCTCCAGCCGGCAAGGCCCCACAGCCCGTTCAGCTCCATGATGCCGGTGGAGAGCGGCGCGCCGAAGGCGGCGGCGAGCGGCAGCGCCAGGGTGAACCAGGCGACGACGCGGGCGCGGTGACGGTCGGGGAACCAGTACGTCAGGAAAAGCACGATGCCGGGATAGAACCCCGCTTCGGCGAGGCCGAGCAGGAAGCGCACGGTCATGAAGCTCCACGGCCCGGTGCAGAGGGCGGTGGCGCCCGCGAGCAGACCCCAGGTCACCATGATGCGCGCAATCCACAGCCGCGCGCCGACCTTCTCGAGGATGAGGTTGCTCGGCACCTCGAAGAGAAAGTAGCCCCAGAAAAACGCCCCGGCCGCCAAGCCGAAGGTCGAGGCATCGAGCCCCAGATCCTTGTTCATGGTGAGCGCGGCGAAGCCGACATTGATGCGGTCGAGATAGCACAGGAAATAAGCGAGGATCGCAAAGGGCAACAGCCGCAAGTAGACCTTGCGCATCGTCGCCCGTTCGAGCGTCCGGTTCATAGGCTCTCCCCTTGAAATGACCTGCCGGTTGGCCCGGCTTTGGCGGCAGCATACGATGCCCCAGTGCCGGCGGGAACCGGCAAATGCCGCGCGCCAGGGCGCGCACTCACCCGCCGCGATCAGTCGTAGGCGCCGCGCGGGGAGCGCCGGCTCAACAGCACGCGGCGCTCGCGCAGATCGTCGATAACCGTCTCCGCGACATGGCGCTCGGCCAGGATCTCGGCATTGTGCTCGCCCTGATAGGCCGGGATGCCCGGCGGCGGCAGCGTCGATCGGCTGAAGCGCCAGGGCGGGCCGGGCATGCGCACGAAACCGTTGGCGCGGTCGTTGACCTCGGTCACTGCGCCCCATTCCTTGGCCCACTCGGATTCGGCCAGCTCCTGCGTGCTCCGCACCACGCCGATGGCGAGGCCCGCCTCGCTCACTTGCGCCTGCAGCTCGTCGAGATCGGCGAAGGTCAGAAGCCAAGCGCGCACCTCGGCGAGTAGCGCCCCGAGGTTCTGGCGTCGCAACGGCGCCGTGGCGAAGCGCGGATCGCCGAGCAGATCGGTACGCCGCATCATCGCGCAGTACCGCACGAACATGGGCGTATAGATCGGACTTGCGGCGATGGTGACGCGGCGCCCGCCGGGCAGCTCGTAGATATGGGACTCGGGCGCGCTCAGCGCCGGGGGCTCGCCCTTGGTATCGATGCCGGAAAGCTGCGCGCCGGCGCGCTCGTTGACCGAGAGCATGGTCGCCGCCATGGAGACGTCGACATGCTGCCCCTCGCCGGTGCGGGTGCGATGCTGCAGCGCCGCGAGGACGGCGATGACGCCCTGCAGCCCGGTATAGAGATCGGCATGGCTGCACGCATCGTTACGGATCTCCGTCAGCGCCTCGCCGTAATGCTCCTCGAGAATGGCGGTGAGGCCGGTTTCCGCCTGCACGGTGGGTGCGAAAGCGGGCCGGTTACGCCATGAACCGGTTTGCCCGTAGCCGCTGATCGAGACATAGACGATGGCCGGGTTGAACGCGCAGACCTGCTCATAGCCGAGCCCAAAGCGGTCGAGCGTGCCGGGGCGGAAATTCTCGACGATGACGTCAGCGTCGCGGCAGAGATCGCGCACGATCGCGCGCGCCTCCGGCCAGTTGAGGTCGATGCTGAGGTTGCGTTTCCCCGCGTTCTGCTGGGTGTAATAGACCGAGATGTTGTTGATGATCGGGACGCCGTTGCGCCCGGCATCGCCGGCGGGCGGCTCGATCTTGGTCACATCGGCACCGAGGTCGCGCAAGATCTTGGTGCAATGCGGACCGGCGAGAACGCGGGTGAAGTCGACCACGCGCAGGCCTTGGAGGGGCGCGCTCATGTCAATTACCCTCGAACACGGCCGAGCCGGGCCCGGTCGCAGCGAAGGCCGCCAGCCCACGCTTCTGGTCGTTGCTGGCCCACATCTCATCGCTCATCTCGGTTTGCCGCGCATCGGCACCGGCGATGCCGTGTCGGGCCGCCAGATTTGCCAGTGTCTTGATGCTGCGGAGCGCGACGGTCGGGCCGGCGGCCAATTGCCGCGCCCAGGACATGGCGGCGGTGCCGAGCTCGGCTTCGGGAACGACCAGGTTGATGATGCCCCAGCGCTCGAGCGCCCGCGGATCGTGCCGTCGGCCGAACATCGCCATCTCCTTGGCGCGCGCCGGCCCCGCGCGCTGGACAACCCGTTGCACGCCGCCGAGCAGGGGAATGAGGCCGAGCGACGCTTCTGCCATGCCGAAGCTGGCGGTGTCCGCCGCCACGATCATGTCGCAAGCGAGCGCCAGCTCGAAACCGCCGCCGAGCGCCGCGCCATGCACCGCCGCGACGGTGGGCACGGGCACGTTCTCCAGCGCGCCAATGAGCTCCTCGAAACCTCTTTGGTCGCGCCGCCGGCCGCCGGTGGTGAAGCCGTTCACATCGGCGCCGGCGCAGAAATGCCGCATGCTGCTGCGCAGCAGAATGGCCCGGCAGCCATCGCCAACCGCATGGTCATAGGACGTAAGCAAGCCGTCCAGCAGCGGGCCGTCGATCAGATTGTGCGGCGGTTTCGCCAGGGTGACGACGCCGACCCCGGCGTCCTTCTCGTAAGTGACGATAGACATGCAGCTTCCTCCTTATCCGTCGGCCAGGGTGCGGCTCACCAGGTCTCGCCATAGGGGCGCAGCTCGACGTTGAAGGACCAGGCGCTGCGGTCCTGCTGCGTCAGGTGGAAGGCCTCCTCGGCAATCGCCGCGGGCTTGATGAAGAACTCGTCGGGCTTGTCCTTGAAGCGCTCGCGCTGGCGCGGATGGTCGATCACGGCATCGATGACGATATAGGCGACATGCACGCCTTTGGGACCGAGGTCGCGGGCCATCGCTTCCGCGAGGATCCGCTGCGCCGCCTTGCTCGGCGCGAAGCCGGCAAAGCCCGCCCGACCACGCAGCGCGGAAGTGTTTCCGGTGACGATGATCGTGCCCCGGCCAGCGGCGACCATGGCGGGAGCGAAGCGGCGCGCGAGGTAGAGCAGGCCCATGGTGTTGACCTGGAAATTGCGGTTGAGCACGGCCGGATCAATGTCGAGGAACGTGCCGAAAGCGCCGCCGACGGCGTTGTGCACCAGGACGTCCGGCCTGCCCAGCTCGCGCTCGACGCGATCAGCCGTCGCTTCGACCTGCGCCGCATCCGAGACATCGCAGGCATAGGGCTTGCTTCCGGGAATGTCGCGCTCGAGCCGCGCGAGGCGCTCCGCGTCCCGCGCGATCATCGCGACGCGATAGCCGCCCGCCGCAAAACGCCGCGCCAGCGCCGAGCCCGTGCCGGGGCCGACACCCGTAACCACGCAGACCGGTTGTGTCATGTTGGTCTCCTCATTCATTTGGCCTCTCATGCCAACGAGACATGCGGCGGTTTCAACTCGCTGCATCAATGAGGACGCGTTCGAGGCTCGCATCGAGTTCGCGCGCGACTGCCGTCACGCGCTCGTCGCCGAACTGACCGAAGAGCGACGACGGGCGGTCGTATTCGAAGGCCACCTGGCCGCTGTCGTCCTCGTAAAGCAGGACGCGCAGCGGCGCGTAAAGCGCGGCCGGCAGCTGGTGGCGCGTCATCCGCGACGCCGTCAAGGCATTGCCGATCTCGTACTGCACGGCCTGGCGCTGCCGGCCCGCGATCTGCAGCAGGCTACCGTGATCGCGACTGAGAAAGCGGGCGAGCGCCGGCCCGGCTTCGAGCTGCTCGAGCGCGCGTTCGCTCTCGCCCTCGCGGAGCAATACGAAGATCCCTTGGTCGAGCTCGGGAACCAGGCGCTCGAGCGCTGCCTTCGTCTCGGCAAAGGCTTTGGTCGACGCGATCTTGATGTGCTCGACGGCGACGGTGGCGCGGCTTCGCTTAGAGTCACTCATGGCAACCTCCGGATTTGGTCTCACGGCGCTGTCCCGCGCTTGCCGGCATCCCGGATCGCGGTCCAGATCTTGAGCGGTGTCAGGGGCATGTCGAGATGGTCGATGCCGAAGGGCGCGAGCGCATCGAGCACGGCATGCACGATGGTCGGCGGCGCACCGATCGAGCCGCTTTCGCCGATCCCCTTCACGCCGAGGGCGTTCACCGGCGAGGGCGTCTCCTGGAACTGCGAGCGGATGCTCGGCACGCGATCGGCGCGCGGCACTGCGTAGTCGAGGAGCGAGCCGGTCAGGAGCTGGCCGGTGTCGCGGTCATAGCGGACCTCCTCCGAGAGCGCCTGGCCGATGCCCTGCACCACGCCGCCATGGATCTGTCCGGCGGCGAGGAGCGGATTGACGATCACGCCGGAATCGTCGACCGCGACGTAGTCGAGGATGTCGACGGTCCCCGTCTCCGGATCGACCTCGACATAGGCCATATGGACGCCCGAGGGCGCGCCCATTCCGGTTGGGTCGTAGAACAGCGTCTCGTCGAGGCCGGGCTCCAAATCCTTGGGCAGGACGTGCCCGACATGGGCCATCCGCGCCACGCGGGCGAAGCTGAGCGCCGCGAGATCGGTGCCCGCCACCTGGAAGCGGCCCTCCACGTAAACGACATCGTTGTCGTCGACCTCCATCATCGCCGCCGCAATCTTCCTGGCCTTGGCGACGACGCGCCCGGCGCAGACCTTGACGCTGGAGCCGCCGACGGGAATGGAGCGCGAGTTGAACGTGCCGTGGCCCGCCTGGACCTGCCGCGTGTCGCCCTGCACGACCTCGACGTCCTCGACCGGGACCTGCAGCTCATCGGCGGCAATCTGCGCGAGCACCGTCGCATGCCCGTGACCCTGGCTCATCGAGCCGGAGAACAGCGTGATCTTGCCGCTGGAATCCACAGTGATGCGCGTGCTTTCCCAACCGCCGCGGTCGAAGCCACTGAAAGCGAGGCGGCGCGACGGGGCCATGCCGCACATCTCGGTATAGGCGGCGACGCCAATGCCGCGATAGTGTCCGGCGCCGCGCAGTGCGCGCTGCTCCTCGCGCCGCGTTGCGTAGTCGAAGGCGGCCAACGCCTTCTCCAGGCAGCCCTCGTAATCGCCGCTGTCGTACATGACCGTCTTGCTGCCATAAGGTCGGTAGGGAAACGCGCTCCGCGGCACGAAATTGAGTCGCCGCACCACGACGGGATCGAGCTTCAGGTGCTTTGCTACCGCTTCGATGGTGCGTTCCGCGATATAGGCGCCTTCCGGCCGCCCGTAGCCGCGATAGGCGTCGACCGGCACCGTATTGGTGACGACCACCTTCGACATCGCCTCGTAATTCTCGATGCGGTAGTTGCCGGTCCCGAAGTTCACCGTGTTGATCGTCGGCCCGCCCGAGGCCATGTTCGAGAGATAGGCGCCGATATTGCCGAAGGTCTCGACTTTCATGCCGAGGATGCGCCCGTCGCTCGTGAAGGCGACCTCGACATGCTCGGTATGCGCCCGGCCGTGGCTGGTGGCCTGGTGGCTCTCGGAGCGCGATTCCCACCATTTGACAGGTGTACCGAGCGTGCGCGCCAGATAGGCGCAGAGCAGCTCCTCCGGGTAGAGATGCATCTTGGCGCCGAAGCCGCCGCCGATATCGGGCGCCACCACGCGCAGGAGATGCTCGGGCAATCCCACCGTCTCGGCGATCCAGCGGCGATGCATATGCGGCACCTGGCTCGGCATGTAGACCGTCAGCAGCCCGTCGGGCGCGGGCTCCGCCAGGATCGCCCGCGTCTCCATGCAGGTGGGGATGAGCCGGTTGTTGACGAGGCGCAGGCGCAGGACATGGTCAGCCTGCCGCGCGGCCTCGGCATAGTTGCCGCCGGCGATGCGGTAGAGCGTCGTGACGTTGCCCGGCACGTTCTCGTGCAGCAGCGGCGCGCCCGGGCCGGCGGCGTCCTCCTCGTCGACCACCGCCGGCAGCGGCTCGTACGCAACCTCGATCAGCTCCAGCGCATCGAGGGCCCCAGCGCGCGTCTCGGCGACCACCACGGCGACGCACTCGCCGACGAACCGGACCCTGTCGACCGCGAGGACGGGCCGCTCCGGCACCTTCGTCCCGGGCAAGACCCAATTCGGCCGGATCGAGCCGATCTTGCCGGCGAGATCGGCGCCGCTGAGCGCGATACGCACCCCTGCATCCGCCCGGGCCACAGCGAGATCGACCGCGGCGATCCGCGCATGCGCGTGCGGCGACCGCAACAGCGCCAGGTGCAGCATCCCGGGCACCCTGATGTCGTCGACATACCGTCCCTTGCCGGTGAGCAGCCTGAAATCCTCGCGGCGGCGCAGCGGCTGGCCCACATAGGGGCCCGATTTCACGATGTTTTTCATGGCGATGTCCCCGCCCATCGGCGGGCGCGCAGCGCGGCCGTTCCACCGTCGCGCTTGTTGAGATGACGATCGTCATATAATGCGTGGCGAGAACGCGCCATCATGGCAAGCTCCTCGGTGTTCGCCGGCTTACGTCGCCTCGATGCCAAGACGACGCTTCAAGGCGTCGCGCGAATGCCTGAGCACGGCATTGGAACGTCTGATGTCCGAAATGGCGCGTGCCAGCGAAAGGGCGCCGACCATCTCGGCCAGCGCAGAGCTGGTGAGCTCGTCCGCATCGCGGCGGTCCAAGGCCGCGATGAGACGCGACAGAGCCGCCGTGAGGCGCTCCGCGCCACGCGTGAAGGCCTCGCGTGCGCCTTCGTCCAGGCGCGGAAGGTCGGCCGCCAGCGCCGGCAAAGGACAGCCGATCGTCTGTGCCTCGCGATGGCGCGGCGAGAGATAGAAGTCGATGTAAGCCGCCAGCGCTTCCGCCGGCGCCTTCCCGGCGGTGACGTGCTCGAAGCTCGCCATCGCCTCATTGAACATCTGCGCGATCGCGGCGACCACCAGCTCGTCCTTCGAGCTGAAATGGGCGTAGAAGCCACCATGCGTCAGCCCGACCTTGGCCATGACCTCGGCGACGCCGACCTGGTGCGGTCCAGCGCCGCGGATCGCCTTTGCCGCCTCCTTGAGAACCTTCGCACGGGTCCTCTGCTTGTGCTCGGCGTCGTAGCGCATGGCACCTCAGACTTCATTCTGAGAGAGGAAAAAATGATATGTCAGTCATCATATAATGGCAACAGCCAATGCGGCGCGAGGCCGGCGGTTCATGCATGGCTGATCTGGCCGCCGGGCGAGTCTCATCGATGGGCCAGGGCGGGACGGCAGGATCATCCTGTCAGCGGGCCCAAGATCGGCACCAGGACGCAGTGTGGCCCGCGCATTGGCTCGGCCCGGCTCAACCTCGAACGACCGTACACAAGCTAGGTTACGAACTGCGCGAGGCGCGCCTCCAGCAGCGGATGCGGCGTCGGCCAGCGCAGCGCCCGTTCCAGCGCGCGGCTCGCGCGCAGCACCAGCGCATCGGCAAAGCGGGGCCCGGCGATCTGCACGCCGATGGGCAAGCCGTCGTCGGTCACGCCGCAGGGGAGGCTCGCCGCCGGATTGCCGGCGAGGTTGAAGGGCAGCGTATAGGGCACCGCGTCGCGCCAGCGGTCATAGCCGGCGGAATGATAGGGCGTCGTCACCGGCGGCGGCGGGGTCGGCAGAACCGGCGTCACCAGCAGATCGTAATCGGCATGGAAAGCCTGGAGCCGCTCGGCGAGGTGAAGCCGCGCCATGGCGCCGGCACAATAGGCCTCGAGCCCTACGGCAAGGCCCTGCTCGGCGAGGAGGCGGAAGCGCGGATCGAGCAGCTCGTGTCGGTCGCGCGGAATCTGCCGCAGCGTGTGCGCGAAGCCGGCGAGCCAGTAGGGCTCGAAGAGCGGCTGCAGCGGGTCGATGATGGCGCCGGCCTCCGCCACCGCGGCGCCGAGCTCGCCGAGCAGGCGGACCGCCTCGCGCACCGGCTGCAGCACGGCATCGCGCGGCTCGGCGCCGCCGAGCCCCGGCGCAAAAGCGATGCGCAGCCCTTTGATGCCGTCCTCGAGCCCGTCGCGCCAGTTGCGCTTCTCATAGGGGAGCGCGGTGACGTCGCGCGGATCGGGCTTCCCGAGCTCGTTCAGCATCAAGGCGGCATCGAGCACAGAACGCGCCAGCGGGCCGCCCGAGATCACGGTGGAGAACGGGCTCTTATGCGGGTAGTGCGGCACGCGCCCCCAGCTCGGCTTGAAGCCAAAGAGCCCACAGTGGCTCGCGGGGATGCGGATCGAACCGCCACCATCGGTGCCGAGCGCGAGTGCGCCGATGCCGGCGGCGAGCGCGGCAGCGGCACCGCCGCTCGAACCGCCGGGCGTGATCTCGGGGTTCCAAGGGCTGCGCGTCGTGCCCTTCAGCGGGCTGTCGGTGAGCGCTTTCCAGCCGAATTCGGGCGTCGTCGTCTTGCCGAGGAGGATCGCGCCCGCCGCGCGCAGCCGCGCCACCTCCGGCGCATCCTCGCGCCAGCTCTGCGCGACCTCGACGGTACGCGAGCCCTGCAAGGTCGGCCAACCCTTGGCGAGGAGCGTGTCCTTGACCGTGACCGGGACGCCGTCGAGCGGCGAGAGGGGCGCGCCCTGGCGCCAGCGCTCGGCCGATTGCCGCGCCGCCGGCCGCGCGCCCTCGGCATCGACGCGCTGAAAGGCGTTGAGCAGCGGCTCGAGCCGGGCCAGCCGCGTCAGCGCGCTCTCGACCGCGTCGACCGGCGTCAGGCCGCCGGCGCGGTAGCGCTCGCCAAGGTCTGCGGCCGAGAGATAGGCCAGATCCTCGGTCATCGGCGTCTCCCTTCTTTGCCCACGCTACACCCGTCCCGCGCAGCGGGAAACGTGCTAAAACTCGGGCAAAGGAGGTCTTGGGCATGGCGAAAGCCGCCGGCAGGAGAGGACGGCCGCACGAAAGCAATGCCGCCGAAGAAGCGGCGCCGCGCCTCGGCCCGCTCGCCGATTTCATCGGCTTCCACCTGCGCCTCGCGCAGGAGGCGTCGTTCCAGGCTTTCGCGCGCCGCGTGCGCGACTACAAGATGCGCCCGGGCCGTTTTGCCGTGCTGGCGCTGATCGGCGAGAATCCCGGCATCTCCCAGACCGCGCTCGGCCGCGCCGCCGGCCGCGACAAATCGACCCTGACGCCGGCGCTCAACGATCTCGTGCGCCGCGCGCTGGTGAAGCGCCGCCGCGTCGCCAGCGACCGGCGGAGCTATGCGCTGTCGCTTACCCCCAAAGGCGAAAGGCTGCTGGCCGAACTCACCTTGCATGCGCGCGCGCATGACCGACTGCTGGATGAAATCGTCGGTCTCAAGCACAAGGCCGAATTCATCCGCACGCTGCGCCGCCTCACCATGAGTCTGGTGTGAAGGATGGTTGCGAGCCCTGACGATCCTAGGCTAGAATAGTTTGAGTACCAACAATTAACGATGATCGGGAGGAGAGCGATGAAGAAGCTGGCACTTTTAGGCGCGCTTGCGGTCGCGCTGCTCGCGGCGGGAGGCGCGCTGGCGCAAGACAAGCCCGTCCATCTTAAGATGTCGTCCTGGGTCCCGCCGGCGCATCCGCTCAACCCCGCCTTCGAGGCCTGGGCGAAGGATATCGAGAAGGAGTCGCACGGCTCCATCACCGCGACGCTCTTCACGTCGGAGCAGCTCGGCAAGGCGGTCGACCATTACGACATGGCGCGCGACGGCATCGCCGATCTCGCTTATGTCAATCCCGGCTATCAGCCGGGGCGCTTTCCCATCGTTGCCGCGGGCGAGCTGCCCTTCCTCATGGCCAATGCCGATGGCGGCACCGAGGCGCTCGACGCCTGGTACCGGCAATACGCCGCCAAAGAGATGCACGATGTGCATTTCTGCTTCGCTTTCGTCCATGATCCCGGCACGTTCCACGGCAACAAGAAGATCATGCTGCCTTCGGACATCAAGGGCATGAAGATCCGGCCGGCCGACGCCACCATCGGCAACATGGTCACCTTGCTCGGCGGCACCAACGTCCAGGCCGCGGCACCCGAAGTGCGCGACGTGCTGGAGCGCCATGTCGCCGACGCCGTCACCTTCCCATGGGGATCGATCATCCTCTTCGGCATCGACAAGGTGGTGAAGTACCACATGGACGCCCAGCTCTACGTCACCACCTTCGTCTGGGTGATGAACAAGCAGACCTATGACGGCATGTCGGCGGCGCAGAAGAAGGTGATCGACGATCACTGCACGACGCAATGGGCGCTCAAGGTCGCCGCGCCCTGGGCTGCGTTCGAAGCCGCGGGCCGTCCGAAGCTGGCGCAGGAGCCCGGCCATGTCGTCTACAAGATTTCGGCCGATGACCTCGCCGCCTGGAAGAAGGCGGTCGAGCCGCTGACGGCGGAATGGGCGGCCGGCGCGCGCAAGGCCGGCGTCGATCCCGACAAGGCGCTGGCTGCGCTCAAGGCCGAGCTGGTGAAGTACAAGGCGGGCTATTGAGCGGCGCTCGTGGGCTTCGATCGCGTGATGCGAAAAGAGTGCGGGGTGAACAACGTGCGTCCTTCGACCGCTCGCTCCGCTCGCGCTCAGGATGAGGAAACTCTCTTTGTGCCATCAAGGATTCACCTCATCCTGAGCTTGTCGAAGGACGCACGGCGGACCTGCAGTCCCTCTCCGCTTCCCGGCGGCGGAGAGATAAATCGCCCGGCGGCGTGAACGGTTATGCAGCAAGTCGCACCCGAGCAACCCGGCAGCCAGCGGCGGAGCCGCATGGATCGCTTCATCGACGGCATCGAGCTGCTCGCCGCGCTCTTCGTCGGCCTGGTCGCGGCCGATATCTTCATCTCGGTGATGCTGCGCTATTTCTTCAGCTATACCATTCCCGACAGCTACGATTTCGGCCGGCTGCTGCTCGGCATCCTCATCTTCTGGGGGATCGCGGCGACGAGCTATCGCGGCACGCACATCACCGTCGACCTCGTCTGGTCGCTCGCGAGCCCGCGCGTCAAGCGGATCATCGACGTCTTCGCCACCTCGGTGCTGCTGCTCGTCGTCACCGTGCACACGGCGACGCTCTTCGACAAGGTGCGCGTCACCTATGAGGAGAATGTTCTGACCTACGATCTGCACCTGCCGACCTGGCCGTTCTTCGCCGTCGCCTGGCTCGGCGACGTCTCGGCGGTGCTGCTGATCGCGATCAGGACGTGGCGGCTCATCTTCCGGCCGGCGGCGCTGGGCCCGCTCCGGTCGCTCGAACCGGTCGAGTGACATGCATCTCGGCACCGACGCCGTCGCCATCATCGGCTTCGTCACGCTTTTCGCGCTGATGCTGCTGCGCGTCCCCGTCGGCATGGCGATGGGGCTCGTCGGCGTCACCGGCTTCGGCTACATCGTCGGCGCGCTGCCGGCGCTGAAGATGGTCGGCCAGACCTCGATGCGCACGGTCGCCAATTACAATTTCGGCATCATCCCGATGTTCCTGCTGATGGGCGCGATCGTCTCCGCCTCGGGCATCAGCCGCGAGCTGTTCCGCGCCGCCAACGCCCTGGTCGGCCATCTGCGCGGCGGGCTCGGCGTCGCCACCATCGGCGCCTGCGCCGGCTTTGCGGCGATTTCCGGCTCGTCGGTCGCGACCGCCGCGACCTTTGCCACCGTCGCCTATCCGGAGATGCGGCAATACCGCTATCCCCCGGCCTTCTCCACCGGCGTCATCGCCGCCGGCGGCACGCTCGGCGCCATGTTTCCGCCGTCGACGGTGCTGGCGGTCTACGGCCTCATCACCGAACAGGACATCGGCAAGCTGTTCATGGCCGGCATCCTGCCGGGCTGTCTCGCCGTTTCCATGTACATGGCGACGATCGCGATCATCGGCTTCGTCCGGCCGAACTACCTGCCCGTCGGCCGGCAGGCCACGGGAGCGGAGCGGCTGGCCGCGTTGAAGCAGGTCTGGGCGCCGCTGCTGCTCTTCGTCTTCGTCATCGGCGGCCTCTATGGCGGGCTGTTCACGCCGACCGAAGCCGGCGGCATGGGCGCGGGCGGCGCGTTTCTCATCAGCGTGCTGCGCCGCAAGCTGACGCCGGCGCAGCTGCTGGAATCGCTGCTGCACGCGACGCGCACCGCCGCCGCCGTGTTCACCGTGCTCATCGGCGCGCTGCTCTTCGGCTATTTCCTCACCGTCACGCAGACGCCGCAGAAGGTGACGGAGCTGCTCACCGGGCTCGGCCTCGGACGCTACGGCGTGCTCGCCCTCATCATGCTGATGTATCTGGTGCTGGGCTGCCTGATGGACGCGCTGGCGATGATCATCCTCACCGTGCCGATCATCTTCCCGGTGGTGCAGGCGCTGGGCTTCGACCCGATCTGGTTCGGCGTGATCATCGTCATGACCGTCGAGCTCGGCCTCATCCATC
>Ga0335079_10002094_pt1 | contig 23061 bp, 21 predicted proteins | sample Lox_Sample_33_FD_206719 | JGI IMG/M metagenome (GOLD analysis project Ga0335079, IMG submission 206719) | Soil microbial communities from Loxahatchee National Wildlife Refuge, Florida, United States - Lox_Sample_3.3 | ecosystem: Environmental > Terrestrial > Soil > Wetlands | place: USA... | reverse complement strand
GTAAACACCAAGCACGAGGACCGGTGCTGCAGCGAGGATTACCGCTACTTTGCAGCTTACAGGCAGAGATTCCACGGTGTACGGGACGAGCGGCTTGCCAAAGACCATTCGGTTGACGTGCCAGAGGATGGCGACAAATGCGATCACGATGAGCACTGCCAGGATCGCTACGGCAGCGTGCTGGCCGGCTCTGACGCCGGACGATAAGATCGCATATTCGCTGAGGAAGATTGGGAACGGTGGCGCGCCAGCAATCGCGAGGGCGCATAGCATCAGGGCGGTCCCTGCAAAGGGTGAGACGCGGAATAACCCATGCACGGACTTGATCTCTCTTGTGCTTAAGGCCAGCAGAACTACGCCAGCAACATAGAAGCAGAGAGACTTTGTGATCGCATGGTTGAGCATTTGGGAAACGGCACCGAAGTCCGATCCGCGCGTCGCCAGTCCTGCCGCGGTCAGGATGATCCCCATATGTTCAACCGTGGAGTATGCGAACATTCGTTTGTAATCGCGCACTTGGAGCAGAAGGAAAGCAGCGATTCCAACAGAGATCAACCCCAGAACAATCATCCAGTTTCCGACTCGGGCAGCTGGAGATGCCAGGATGACCGAAAGGAAGCGTAGGATCACATACAGCGGCACGGTCGTTTTCACCCCGGAGAGCACCGCGCAAATCGGTGATGGCGCCTGGCTGTGCGCGTCCGGCAGCCAAGTGTGCGTGGGCGCGAGTCCGGACTTGGCGCCGAATCCTACAAACACGAGCAGGAATGAGAGTTTCAACAAGTCCGGATTCATCGAGGAAGCCAAGGTTTTTAGCGCGTCCCAGGTTTCCGGACTTTCGCCGCCAGCCGAGCGGTACGCCCAGTACAATACAAAGAAACCAAGCAGGGCGATCGGGGCTCCCATTATCGTCAGAACAGCGAACTTCCAGGCTGCTTCCAACGCGCCGTTTGTCTTTTCATAACCGACCAGAAGGACGCCGAACAGCGTGATGAGCTCCACTCCTGCCCAGATCACGTTGGGGTTGGTGAGTGCCGGAACGACAAGCAGCGCGAAGACGAACAGGTTGTAGTTACAGTAGAACCACCAAAGCCCCGAGGAATCGTGTTCTCTCCGGTGCATGTATCCGCCGGCGAAGATTGCTGCCAGCGCAGATACAAGACTGACCAAGTCAATCACCAACGCGCTCAGGCCATCGGCCTCAATCCATTCTGGTACGCCAATGGCTCTCCCATGCGAGAGCACCTGGGCAGTGACCAAGAAGGCGAGTGGCACAATCGTCCACGTGGCGATCAGGGTGATCACCCAAGCGGCCTTCCGCAGGGGGTAGAACCAGCACAAGAAGACCGCAAGCAGCGGAATCAACACGATTGCGATCAGCGCCACGGGATAGCCTCTTCTTTCAGTTCGCTCAAATTGGCGGCTTCGCTTGTCCCAAGCTTCTGCCGGATATTTCGTGTGAGTAGACCTACAACCACCACGATTAGAACCACACCGCCCGCAACACCGAGCTCCGCGATCAACGGGAGTTCGCTGGCCACTGCGATTCCAGCCAAGAAGGCGCCATTTTCCATGGCCAAAATGCCGATCAACTGAGGGATTGCCTCACGTCGGGCGATGAGCGAGTACGCTCCAATTAGAACGCCAGCAAAGCCAATCGGCAAATTGATGCGAACCACGGGGTCGGTGTTTGCCGCCGCTATCGGCCCCGTCAGGAATTCAGCGCCGATGGCCAAGAGCAAGGAGATTAACAGTGAAGCCGGAATATTGACTGCCTGGGCGATCTCGCGGCGTTCGTAAAAATACTCCGGGAGAAGACGCCGTAAGATCCAGGGAATCACGATGACTTTTGCTCCCACCGTGAGGGCGCCCAGTATCCAAAGGTGGCTCGACCCTCGGCTGTACGCGATCAAGAAGCATGACGCCGACAATAGCAAGGACTGAATGATGAAGTACCGCACCACACCTTGTACTTGACGCGTGGCCACCATAGCGAACGCGGAAATCAACACCAAACCGGCGCATAGAGTGTTGAGTGCTTCGGGAATCGAGGTTTGTGGATCAGCCATCGTCATGCTCCCGGGAAGATGCTGGTAATCATCGCCGCAACGGAGGTGATGAAGGCGGCCCCCAAGAATTCGCTGATTCGGAACAGACGAAGTTTTGCCAGCGACGTTTCAATGGCGACCAGCACGATTGCGAAGATGAGAATCTTGAGGAGGATCAGGGGAATCGCAATCAGCAAGTCGATTGTGGGTTGCGCGTGGGCCAAGCCCCATGGAGCCACGAGAACGTTTAAGAAAATGCAGGCCAGGATGAGGAACTTCATCTGGCCGCCCCACTTCATGAGAGCGGCATCCCGTCCGGAGAATTCCAAACCCTTCGACTCGTCGATCATGGCGAGCTCGAAGTGCCCGGTCGGGTTGTCCACGGGAATCTTGCCGCCTTCGGCCAGAATCAGCATGAGGAATGCAATCAGAAGCAAGATGTGCGCGGGCGAGAAGAAGGCGGCCGGGCTCGCGACCCACTTCTGCTGGACAATGTATGGAATCGTCGACTGAGCGACGAACGAGACCGTGAAGAACACGATCATGAATACAGGTTCGGCCAGGAAACCGACCATGCGCGTACGGCTTGCCCCCATAGGACCGAACGGATTGCCCGTATCGACAGCGGCGAGCGCGGCGAAGAATCCTGCAAGCCCAAGGAAGAAGCCGCCGGCGAGCATGTCGCCCATAAAGGCAAACACCAGAGGGAAATCCGTGAGAACCGGGATCAGGATGGCAACGAAAATTGGAATCACAAAAACGAGGTATGGCGTCAACCGATAAATCCAGGTGGTTTCCTCAGACAGGACTTGGTCCTTGTGGAACAGTTTCCACAGGTCGCGGTAGGGCTGAATGATGCTCGGTCCGCGGCGGCTCTGCACCATCTCCTTCAAGCGCGAGAGGACACCAGAGTACAGCGGCGCAAAACCGAGAATGAATAGCACCTGAACGATGTTGTAGGAAATGGTCTCAGTCATGGTTTTCCGGTAAGAACGCCGCAGAGATGGTGAGTTGATGGAGTAGCGAAACGCTCTAGCGGATGACTACCAAAAGCGTATGCGCAGAAACGTAAAGCGAAGGACGACTCGGGCGGGTCGTTCGAGATTCGACGCCGGTATGCCATTCCTCCCATAGCAGATCCTCTGGAACTGCAACCTCATTCGGTCTCGGGAGGAGTCATCAGCCGCCTTTGGAGACGGCGGTTTATTCTGGCGAGGCCAGAACGGCAAACTCCATTGCCATTCCAATTCAATCACATATCCAGAAGCGAGGCAAGCGTTTCGATCAGGGCCCGATCGACCACTGCCGATGCCTGAGTGTGCGGGATGCCTGATAGTCGGTTCGGCCATTACATGTCATGAATCCTCCACTGCACCAGGTGCGCTGCCGGCTAGGCATGGTCCCTTCATGAGGGTCGAGAAAAGCCTTTCGGTCGGTACGGATCCCGCATATGCGCGCGCAACCGCAGTAGCGTTAGCAATGTATCGTCGGTGATGCGTTTGAGAGGCGGCTCTTCGCTGCGCCAAGCAATCTGATTTTCAATGAGCACTTCGCCCCAGAAGTACAGTGCCTCGAGACTTTTTGTAGCCTCTTCTTTCAGGTACCAGGGCGAATCCGGCAACACCCGCAGTACGCTGGCGACTGCGTTGGTCTTCTCAGTATCTGGAGCCAACAGGGTGGCGATTTTCGCTCCGTGGATCACCAACTCGGAGTCGTCTTCGTCCAGGAGAAAGCGAAGTTGCTTCCACAGTCCTGGCTCAATCCGGGAGTTGGATAGCAACTCTGCCGCGCTGCGCCTCCTTCGCCGGCTGGAGGGGACCTCTTCGTCCTCATTCATCCGCTTTGTGTGCACTGCGGAAACCAGGATTTCGATCTCTTCACCGCCAAATCCGGCAAGCGCTTCCTCGGCGGCCGGCCGCGCGACATCGTCTTCCAACGCCCGCTCCAGAATGGGAAGCGCTTCCTTTCGGCGAAATGATCCCAGCGCAGTGATAATACCGGGAAGAATCCGCTTGTGCGCGAGCCCCACCAGCAACTCGAAGACGTCGTCGGTCTTCCAGCGGGCAACAAGGCGGGCAGCCGTGTTCCGTACCGCCTCTTCGCCATGCTGCACCACCGGGTCCGGAATGCGCTCGTCGCGGCGGAGGTATTCCAGCAACACGTCTTTAGCGCCAAGAGTACCTAACGCTTCGACTGCCCATTGGCGCGGCTGAAAGATTCCGCTGGGCCGTCCTGAGAAAAGGAATTCCTTCAGCGGCTCGATTGCTGCGGCGCCAAAACCAACCAGCTCCATCCTCGCTTGTTCGCCCTCGACAAGCGAGTTGAGACGCTCGATTCGCAACTGGATCTCGGAGTTAAGATGCCACTCGGGCGTGGATTCCGCGGCCGGCTCCCGCTCATCCATTGAAGTCTCCTAGTCTCCGCGTGCGGTAACGTCGTCCAGCACCAACGCGGGCTCGGCAATCGCTTTTGGAATCGCGAGCAGCGCCGCGGCGCCCGCGATTGTCAATGCCGCGGCATAGATGAAGCCGGATGCAGCCGAAACATGGCTCCAAAGATATCCGACTAAGATGCTCGACAGGAGGTCGCCAACGGAATTCGCAGTCGCAAGGATACCGAACCCCACTCCTCGTTGCCGCGTGGGAAGTAGATCTGCTGCCAAAGCCCGCTCCATAGCATCCACGATCCCGATATAGATTCCGGCGAGTATGAAAAGAGCAACCAGCATCGTGAGACTCCGTCCGGCGAAGAGGAATCCAACGCACATTAATCCGAACAACGCGTATCCGATGCCGAGAAGAGAGCGTTTGCTGAAACGATCTCCCAGCGCTCCAGCCGGGTAGGATACGGCTGCGTAGACTACGTTGTGGAGGATGTACAAAGAAATCCCCATTCGTTGAGCGACCACGGCTCCGTGCGATGGTTTAAGGATCGCCACGGCTCGCAATACCAGCAGCGTATGCGCAAAGTTTCCGAGACCGAAGATGCTTACGGCCCCGACGTATCGCCGGAATCCATGGGGTAGCTGGCGGATGGAGTGGAAAAGCGAGTGGTCGCCGGCGCGAGGGCGCGGCCGATCCTGGATGACAAATAAGGCGATGTAAACCGTAATGGCGCCTGGGATGAAAGCGATGAAGAAAATGTTCTTTAGCGCAATGACTCCAACGAGCGAAAGAGCAATGAGCGGACCTATGATGGCTCCCAAAGTGTCCATCGCGCCTTCGAAACCGAACGCACGTCCGTGCGCCTCGGCGGCGACACTCTCGGCGAGCAAAGCGTCGCGAACAGGGCCGCGGGCTCCTCTGCCCATCCAGGCGACAGCCCTGATCGCTAACATCTGCCACCAAGCTGTGACGAAACCGAACGCGCCCATCATCGCAGTCAGAAGGTAGCCCACGGCGAGAATCGGCTTGCGCTTTCCGATTCGATCGGAATAATACGACATCCACAACTTCATCAGGCTCGATGCTGCGTCTGAGAAGCCCTCGATTGTCCCCAGAGCGAGCGCACCCGTCCCAAACGAAGCCAGGAACAGAGGGAGAACCGCTGTTGTCAGCTCATGGCCCATGTCCGAAAACAGGCTGAGCATTCCGATCGCAAAAACATTTCGCGTTAGCCATCTCGTTCCTGTCCGCTTCAGCATGGGGCACCGCCCGAACTGAGATAGGGGTGCTCGACCTCTATTTCAGCGAGTGGGGAGACGTGTTGCGTGCTTTTGGTTGGGAACATATTTCCTTAGTCTGAGTGCCTGGCGAACCCGGGGCGAATGATTTGACGTACCTGATCTGCAAACATATACCCGCGATCGATGCCCTGTGCCTCCAGTGGGATATACCAAAGCGTGCCGCCCTTTTGTCTGCAAAAGAGACCAGTATTTCGGCCTGAGCAGTGGACGAAGACCTCTGTCAGGTTCTTTAGCGGCGCAAACTGGAGAATGGAGCCATACGGCTCGCAGCACCCTCGATTCCTCTCGGTGATCCAAAGCAACCGCCTAGATGTAAGCGCCAGGTAGTCTCCAGCATTGCGATGTGGCGGACGCCCATCCAGGATGCGCGGGGGCGACATCTGAGTTCGGGAGAAAAAGCGCGTCAAGATTGTCTCGCGTGGGCCGAGCGCATCGGCTTCGGCGTAACGAAACTTTGGATCGAGGTCCACCGCCACATCGACGTGCGAGGCCGGCAAAGAGTAATACTGGAGCGCCCAGGTAGCCGTCAATCTGCGCATCAGTTCATCGACGGCGTACCTTTTTAATGTGTTGAAAGGGAACCTGTTCATTCGTCCGCTGGAAACGAGACCGATCCAACCCTGCAAAAGAAAGTGCCCGTACTCCACGTACTGTAGATTCGACAGCGGGATAATCCGGGGCAGCGCACCGCGGTCCACTATCGCCAGCACGTTTGGGTGCAAGAGAATCGCAGTCGGGGGATGAGGCGGCCGCCCCGGTTCGGTTTCGAATAGCGGTAGAAGCACCCCGAATGAGAACCTGACGAGATCTCCTGCCAATTGAAAGTCTCGCGGCAGGTCACCGGCGTTCCAGAGTGGGAAGACACTCGCAAAGCAACGCGAATCCACTGACCCGAAAACAATCGGCGGGAGGACTAGCCAGGTTGTCATCGCTCTGTTCCCGTCACGACCGGGGAAGCGTGGTCGGACTCGGCCTCCAACGGCGATCCGAATTCCTCCAATGTGGCGCGGATCGCAGGAGAATCTTCCGAGACTGAGCCCGTGATTCGGGAAAGGCGCGCTCGGTGGGCGTCGGCATAATTGTTGAATCGCAATTGCAGTTCGCCGGCAATTCTTCTGCTCCAGGCGTCAAGCATGCTGCCGTAGGTGCCAAACGATTCCTCAATTCGAGGACCCGCGAATCTGATCAATTGCCCTTCGACTTTGCGCGATGCCAACCAGCCGCTAAACCCGATTGTCCACGGAGGCGTCACGTCAAGCTCGCCCGACCCAAGATCGATGCGAGGCATTTCCTTGACCACCGCGCCGAGTTCCTCGGCTGCCGAGGCGCCGTCTTCTCCCAACAGATCCGAGACCTCTCGTATCGTGGTTGCGAGATCTCTCGCGAGCCCCTCCATTAGCGAACGAATCGTAGTCGCCTTTTCCGCAGCCATGGCCGTCGCCAGTTCGCTTAGTGATTCCCACGTCACCGGCGTGGCGGAGCGGTTCGATCGCCACGTGTCGACAATGTGCACCGCGGCTTCTTGCAGAAAGGTCCGACCGTACTCTCGAAGCGCTAGCGTCTGCCGAAACCACTCATTGCGCACTTCCTCGAACCGTCCGCTCACGCGACGCAACTGTGTCTCGGCCGCTTCGGCCTCCGGGAGAGGCTCATTGCGCCCACTCGTCTGATGTGCAGCGCGGTCGAGTCTTGCCATTAAGACTCCGGCCACGGCGTCTCGCAGCGCTCCGATCTTTCGCCTTAGAGACTCCTGGGTTAGCTGTTGGTGCTTTTCGTAGAGTGGGGCCAGTTCGTCGCTGAACCAACGGTCGAGAAGATCCGTAAAACCAGACTGAACGCTCACGGCATGAACAGAAAGATCCAGCCGCAAGTTGGAGCGGATCTGCTGAGCAATGTAGTCCCTCGATCTGGCAATGTCATCTCGCGCCAGCAGATCGGCTTTGCTCAAAAGCACGACTGTTTGAATCGCCGCCTCATTGAGCGCCTGGAGTGTCGACAAGTCTTCGGCCGTCAAAGTCGAGCCGGCATCGATCAGTACGACGCCGAGATCGCACCGTGGCAGGTAGGCAAGAGTTTCAGCCGCGCCAGCACTGGCCAAAGATCCAAGCCCCGGAGTGTCGACCAGTACGACGCCATCTCTCAATTTGGCGGATGGATACTCGACTACGAGACGCTCGACCCTCCTCTTGTTTGCCGGATTATGCTGCTCGGTTACGAACTCCGCAATGCGTTCAAGTTCAAAGGCCTGGGGACTCTGCCCTGCGACTGTCACCAGGATTCTGGGAGAGGCGCCAAAGACCATACGGGTAGGGACGGCCGTGATCGGATTGACTCCGACAGGCAATACGTTCGCGCCCACAATGTGATTCAGCAGCGAAGATTTACCGGAACTCACACGCCCGAATAGAGCAATCTCGAAACTCTTCGATTCGAGGCGGTCGAGGATCGCAGAGAGCCGCCCTCGATAATCGACGAGGCCGTGCTGAGTAATGGCGCGCTCCAACTTCCTGAGAAGTTGAACTTCATCTCCCGTCCGCGTGAGCCGCCGCAACCGTTCCGAGGGGTCCTGATCGACCCCCTGGGAGAGAAAGCCGTTCAGTTGGTCCAGCATCGCTTTGATTTCGGTCACCAGGCCGTTCAATTCGGGCACAACGTCCGGCGGGACTTCACCGTATCCGCGCATCTTGTCTGCCGTGCATTCCTCGAAGGCGATCCCGGCAAAGATCAAGGTGACCTTCACGGAGTGAGCGGTACGAAACTGAGGGTCGGGGATAGGGATGTTCTGGCTTTTGAGCGATGCAAGAATCTGAGACCGGATTCTGGCGATGTAGTCTTCGATCACGCGGGTCTGGGCAGGCGCGAGCGAGCCGCTGTATTTCGGGAAAACCGACTTCGACTGCGAGGAATGCAGTATCCCCTCAATTTCCGAGAGGAGTTTGTCTGCGTACTGACAACTCGAAAGCAAATGCTGTTTTTGAGGCCCGTTCAGGCCGCCATCGCTCGCCATATACCACCCTCAATCGCCCGTTACAAACGTCTGGGAATCCCAAAGAGCCGACGGTTCGGGTCGACTCCGGCTCCACAAGGAGTCATCTTCCCCGGCGATTCCGGGGGATATTATTTGGCGAACTCCAACGCCCTGTCGCCCTAGCGCGGCGACCGCCTCTTTATCCGTGATGATGATTCTGCGAATTGCCCTGGAATCTGATCATCTGTACATCCGACATCGCCATCAGACCGGTATCGAGCATTTCGTCCAGCACAGGAATCAGCTTCCGTATTTGGTCTTCAGAATCGACGATCGTAATGAGAATCGGTTGGTCGTGTCCAATCAGGTGAGCACGATGGATTTCGGCGGTCTCGCCATATCCTTCGAGGCCCTTGAACACGGTGGCTCCCGCAATCTGAAGCTCGCGGCATTTCTGCACGATTGCTTCATACAGCGGCTTACCGTTGTAGTGATCATTCTCTGAAACGTGTACGCGAAGTAGCTTACCTGTGTGCGTTTCCGGCATCTGTGACCTCCATTGCTAACGAGGGATGTGCGAGACGGATAATCTCCACATCGGATATGACTACCAGGCCGTCCGCGAGCATTCCCTCGATGATTTCCACGGCTTTCTGGATCTTGCTCTCCGAATCGATGACCGAGATCATGACCGGAGAGTCATGGGCGAGGTGAAGAAAACTTTGCCCCTTGTGAGTGTGTCCCTTGGCGCCGTAACCGAGAACACCTTTGTAGACGGTCGCACCTGCAATGTCTTCCATGCGCAGCTTTTTCACGATCGCATCGTACAGCGGTTCCCCGTGCCATTTATCGGCTTCGCCAAGAAAGATTCGCATCATCCGGGCCGCGCCAATCTTGCGCTCATGCGGAAGTTTGGCCTCAGGCTTCTTCTCCTTCTGCGCGACCTTAATGACATTCGTGTCCTGTACTTCGATCAAACCGTCGGTGACCAGATCGTAGAGGGTTGGGAGCAGTTCCTCAACGCGCTCTGCAGTGTCGACAAATTCGATGCGGATGGGCAGGTGCTCCATCTGGGCTTCCATATCCGGAGAGTGCACTCGGTGGTGACTTCCGAATCCCATCAGCGGACGCGTCACCGTAGCGCCTGCAGCCTGCTTGTGGACCAACAGATCAAAAACGGCGCGCCAGAGCGGCTCAGTTCCGTGGCGCGTGTCTTCATTAACGAACACCGTGACTCTCTTTGCAGGGCCTTTGGATAGCATGTCCAACTCCTTTCTGGTTTAACGCATCGCGGTGGCCTAACAACGCCAAACGATCCGATCAAAGCGACCAGAAATCAAACCAATGCTGTCCGGGGATTTACTGCAGGAGGTCTATCGAGCCGCACCCTACAGTTTCCACCGTAGGAGTTATTGGCCGTTTCCGGCGGTTGTGCGAACTCCACCGCTGCCTTGAGAATACCATAGGACCGACCAGAATATGCCCGCGATCGTGTCCCAGGGCGCACGCTGAAGCTTTTCTATCAACGCAACAGAATCGTACCGCCCAGGAGCACAACCACGAACGCGGTGACCCCCTCCGCCAGCATCTGGCGCGACACCGAAGCCGCAGGCTCCGGTGTTCGGAAATATTGGGACGACATGAATAGCTTGTTGCACGCGAGGGCCGCGCAAATCGCGAGACCGGCTCCAGCTATCGTTGTCGATGTGGTCGGAAGGAACCTCGCAGCGGCGGCCGTAATCCCGACGAGAGCAACGGACCAACACAGCCCGAGTCCGATCGCCAGCACAACCGAGCGGCCCGCTACCATTTCGTGTCCGCAGTGTGGGCACAACCTGTCCTTGCGGTTGCCGGCCTTTGACTTGAAAATGACGCCGTTACAGTTGCAGCAGATGTAGCGCCTGCCGCGCGCAAAAAGTGCGACGCTGTTCGCCAAGCTTACCTCCCTCGCGGTCGCTCACGAAGCTTCGGCCGCAGGTCCGGCCAGAGGGAAATCGAACGCCGGTGAACAACACCTGCGAGCGAAGTCCTGGTAGGAGTCATCTGCCCCGGGGAGGGCTGTTAAAGGCGAACTCCAACGCCTACCGCTATTCTGGGCGCAGAGAGCGACGCCGTCAATAGCGAGTAGTGTTATTATGTTGGCGGATACATCGTCAGCGGTGGAGTCCGCTTATCGTCGCCTTGGCGGCCAATGACTCCTGCGGTTGCGTACAACTGCGGGACCAGTGGCGAGTTCCCAGCAGTTGAAGGGAGCTCGACAGTGAAACGGACCGTTGCCAAAGGCCAAGTACCCGTTCTAAAAAACCTCGTTGCACAAGCTGCCCTCATCAAGGCGGCAGCCACTCTCCTGGTCGAGGAAGCTGGATCCGAAATCTCAACAAGACGCCGGATCGCTGCTAGCATTGGCGTGCTCGAGAGCAACGGCGACTGCCTCGTTCGTGAAAACGCGGCGTTGTTCGCTGCCAATCCACCCAGCATTTTTTCCTGTAGCTATGAGCCTGAACACCTTCGTGCCCTTACTTCTCATCTGGACGACATCCTGGACGTGATCGAGGAAGCGGCATTTCGGTTAAGCGCATATCAGTGGGCCTGGCTGGTGCCGGGCATCCCGAGTTCGTGTCTGTTTCTGAAAACATGTGCGGAAGGGATCTACTCCGCTGTGGAAGGGACGATTCACCACGATGACCTTCCTACGGAGTGCCTGGATCTTCCGCTCATCGCGAAGCGTGGCGACATGCTCCTACGGGCATCCATTCACGACTTATTTTCGAGCGACGGCGAGGCGCTGACTATTTTCACGAATAAGGAAATCTGCGACATTCTCAAACAGGCCCTTTCGTTCTGCAAGTCGGCAATCCAACAACTTCTCATTCTGGAGTCCTCCAGTGTCTAAACCTGAAACACCAAAGTTTCCCCCGTCCACGTTTCCGAGCACATTGTACGGTATTGATCCTGGGCCGGAATGCCCGCGGGTCGTTCGGATGATCGTCGAAATCCCGAAGAATGCCAGCAACAAGTTCGAGTACGATCCTGTGGCTCGGACGTTCCGGCTGGATCGCGCGCTCTATTCCCCGATGCACTATCCAGCTGATTACGGCTTCATTCCTGGAACCATTGCCGAAGACGGCGATCCCCTTGACGTGCTGTGCCTGATCGACCATCCCACGTTTACTGGCTGTCTGATCGACGTTCGCCCGGTCGGAGTTCTGGAATTGGTGGACCAATCGACGACGGATCACAAGATCATCGCCGCGCCGCTGAGGGATCCGCGGTTCGAGCAGGTAAACACCATTCAGGACCTACCGCCGCACGTAGTTCGGGAGTTCGAGCACTTTTTTACGATCTACAAGGAACTGGAAAACAAGGTTGTCGAGACGCGCGGATGGCACGATCTCGATCATGCGTTGGAGGTCATTGATACCAGCCGCCGGCGCTATACCGAAGCGACACAACCGCGGAAGAAAGCTCGAACCTCATGATGGCCATCAGAATTCTCGAAACCGCAGAACTGCGGCGTTTGGGCTGGAAAGGAGCTTCGTGTGGCCCCAAATGAACAAGCACTCGAACTTGTTTTGGAGCTTGCTGCAAAATACCAGCTCTCGTCAATTCGTCCGCTCCTGGAGATTTGTCGGAACACGTCGCAGGAGACAACTCTCAGCGTCGCCGTTTTGGGTCGCTTCAAAGCCGGCAAGAGCAGTTTCCTGAACCATCTGATCGGACGAGATGTTCTTCCGGTGGGTGTTGTGCCGGTCACATCCGTGGTGACGGAGGTTGCTTACGGCCCAACTGACGGGGCGACAGTGCGCTTCGACGACAGCCGAACACTTGAGGTGGGACTACAGGAAGTTCGTCAGTATGTTTCGGAGGTGGAGAATCCGCTGAACCGCAAACATGTGGCCTCGGTCTCGGCGCGAGTGTCTACGCTGTCGGACTGGCCGGAGCTGCGGTTCATCGATACACCTGGTCTCGAAAGCGCGTTCGCTCACAACTCGGAAGCATCGCTCGGGTGGGTGCCAAACGTCGATGTAGCTCTGGTCGCCATCAGCGTAGATCCTCCACTCTCGGAGCACGACATAGAACTCATCCGCAATCTCTTCCGGTACACGCCGCGCATCGCGATCCTGCTGACAAAAGCCGACATTCTGGAACCGGCTCAACTGCAGGAGGTGGTCGAATACATCAGGGTTCAGCTCAAGGCGAGGTTCGATCAACAGATCGCCGTCTATGCGTATTCAACGCGTCGGGGATTCGAGGGCTTGAAATTGGCTTTGGAGAGCCAGCTTCTGAAACCAGTGGCCTCCGATATCGGATCGCAGCGCCGCCGTATCACAGAACGCAAACTGTCGACCCTCCTCGGCGACTGCGAGCAATACATTGCGCTGACGCTCAAGTCCGCCGAGATGCTCGACTCCGAACGCTCAAGCCTCTTGAAGCAGCTGTCCACCGAGGAAACATCGATGGCTGACACGCGCCTCGAAATCCAATTGATCGCGCGGCATGCGATGGCCGGCACCCGGACAACGATCGAGAAGGCATTGGCGCCTACGGAGCGCCCCATTCGGCAGCGTGTTCTTGAAGCTTTTGAGGAGCAGTCCACGCATTTGCCGGCCAGCTTTGCTCGCCTGATCGAAGCCTTTAGCGACTGGCTGCGCGATGAGCTTACCAGTGAACTTGTCGCGACGTCAGGCGCGAAGAGGTCGGAATTTATCCGGCCGCTGGCGGATGTTCAGCGGCAATACCAAAGAGTCCTGCAAAATTTCCGAGACCGGCTCTCCGACAGAACCTTCACACTGTTCGGCGTTCCGCTGAAGACGACCGAGCCCGAAATAGTGCCGGAGCCGCCGAAGTCTCCGGACGTGAATATCGGCCGCGCGTTCGATCACAGCTGGGAGCTCCTTTCGCCTCTCCTTCCGATGAGTCTTCTGCGCGGTCCAGTGTTCAAGCGCTTTCGGCGCAAGATAGCAGATGAAACCTTCAAGAATCTGTCCCGTTTGACCAGTCAATGGGAAGACATCGTCACATCCGCCATTCTCGGCTTGCAACGGGAGGCGGAACGAAGGCTCGTCGATCTGCTCTCCACCGTCCAGACGCTTGTTTCCGCCAGTAGCGAAGGCGCACCGGAAATCAGAAGGGACCTCGAACGCCTTCAAGTGATGGCCGGAACCACCAGGAATTGAGTCTGACTTATGAGAATTGCAATCATTTCCGACATTCATGGAAACCTGGAAGCTTTGGAAGCCCTGACCGAGCCCTATGACGAACTGTGGGTGCTGGGCGATCTTGTGAACTATGGCCCAGATCCCGCCGCCGTTGTCGATTTCGTAAGAACTCATGCCGCAATCGTCATCAGGGGCAATCATGATGACGCCGTGGGGTTCGACCGCGATCCGCGGTGCTCGGTGCCGTACCGCGCAATGGCGAATGAGACCATGCGTTTCTCGCTTTCCGCACTCTCGTCAGATCAGCGCAGCTGGCTGGCGAGTCTGCCGCTCCTCGCCAATCGAACCGTGGACAATACAGAATTCATTCTCTGTCACGCCGCCCCATCAGACCCCCTTTACAAGTACATTCCTGCGAATTCGCCGGAGTGGGAGCGGGAGATGGAGGGCAACGACGCCGACCTGTTGCTCGTCGGGCATACCCACACTCCATTCGTGCAGACGGTAGGCGCGTCCCTGGTCGTGAATCCTGGCAGCCTCGGCCAACCGAAAACAGGTAGTCCCAAGGCGTGTTATGCGATCTGGGATCGTGGTGTCGTTCTCCGCGAGATCGACTACGACATCGATAAAACACTGCACAAAATCGACAGAATGCCGGTCTCAACCGGCGTACAGGAAGATTTGAAAGCTGTGCTGCGCTCGGGCGGATTCGAGACGGCAACAGTTTCGCTTGTACAGAAATGAAACGGCATCGGAAAGAGCTTATGACTGAAATCGTTCAAGTAGTAGGCCGTGAGATCCTCGATTCGCGAGGCAACCCAACCGTCGAGGCCGAAGTTCGGCTCAACGGAGGAGCCGTGGGCATCGCTGCGGTGCCCTCTGGGGCTTCCACAGGAGAGAAAGAAGCCGTCGAGTTACGCGACGGCGACAAGCATCGATACGCCGGCAAAGGCGTTACGAAAGCCGTGAAGCACATTTCGAATGAGCTCGCGTCCTACGTCCGCGGCCGTGATGCCTGCGACCAGCGGGCGATCGACGGCGCCATGATCGCCGGAGACGAAACGCCAAACAAATCGCGGTTGGGCGCGAACGCGATCCTGGCGGTCTCGATGGCTGTTGCGCGTGCGGCCGCCAATGCTCACTCGTTGCCCCTTTACCGCTACCTGGGCGGGGTGAACGCAGGAACGCTTCCCGTTCCGTGCCTGAACGTTCTGAATGGCGGGCGCCACGCTGATAACACCGTGGACTTTCAGGAATTCATGATCGCGCCGCACAACGCCACCTCGTTTGCGGAAGCGATCCGTATGGGAATCGAATCCTTCCACTCACTGAAGGCCGTGCTCCGCAGCCGAGGCTACAGCACCGCTGTCGGTGACGAAGGTGGCTTCGCGCCGGATCTCAAATCGAACGAAGAAGCGATCGAACTGATTCTCGAAGCAATTTCGAAGGCAGGCTATGAGCCCTCGAAAGACATTTCGATCTGCCTCGATCCTGCCGCAAGCGAGATGTGGGAGGAAGACAAATACGTTTTGTTCAAGTCCACGAAGCAGACCATGAGTTCCGACGATCTGATCCGTTTATACGAATCCTGGGTTCGGCAGTATCCGATCGTCCTGCTTGAGGATGGGATGGGCGAGAACGACTGGAAGGGCTGGCGTGGACTGACGGCAGCCCTCGGCTCCAGTATCGAACTGGTCGGAGACGACATCTTCTGTACCAACCCTCGAATTCTGTGCCAGGGGATTGAGCAGAAGATCGCCAATTCGATCCTCATCAAGCTCAACCAAATTGGCACGGTCACGGAAACCCTCGACACGATGAAACTGGCGGAACAGAACGGATACCGCTGTTTCGTTTCCCATCGTTCCGGGGAGACGGAAGACACCTTTATCGCCGACCTTACTGTCGCGACTGGCGCTGGACATATCAAAACGGGCTCCGGTTGCCGGAGCGAAAGGATCGCAAAGTTTAATCAGTTCCTAAGGATCGAAGAGGGACTGCATGGCGGCGCACAGTTTGCAGGACGAGGGGCATTCATTCACTGATACCCCGCGAAAAGAGGCTGTTTGGAGGATCGAATTCTAAATCCTCAGGTTTCGTTCCCGGAGTGCGTCGTCCTTTATGTCGAGGACGATGATGCCACGGCTTACATGTTCCATCGTGCGCTCGTCGAGAGCGGTACTCGTGTTCACGTGTTTCGGGTTCGCGACGGCGAGGAGGCGATAGCATTGTTGACTCGTGATGGACGTTATCACGACGCTCCGTTGCCGGATCTCGTTGTGCTGGATATCGGTTTACCGAAGAAAACAGGTTTCGACGTTCTTAAATCGATTCGTTCCGAGGCACACCTCAAGAATATTGCTGTCGTCATGCTAAGGCCCTCGACCAGCTTTGGCGATCGCGAACTTGCGGTCAGCCTCGGAGCCAGGGACTTCTTTGTAAAGAGCAGCGATTGGCACGAAATTGTCGCAACCGACAAATCGATCTGCAATTTGGGACTGAAGCGGGCTTCGGACAAGTATCGCGTTGTGGATCGAAACGCAGGGCACGTTGATTACTATTTCGGCGTTCTCGGGATCCGGGTCAGCGAGAGCGCTTGCCGGCTGATAGCAAAGGTAGGCAACGGCTGGCAAGAGCTTGGTCCCGACAGACAACTTCCAATCGGAGTTCCGTCGACCTCCACGGAGCTATTGGCTGCCAAAGACGATCTCGTAGCGCTCATGGCCTGGCAGTACGAAGACGAGCACTTCTGGACAGACCTGAGAGAGTCGCTCAAGGCACGGTCATGAATATTCGGAGGCTCGTACTGGACGTCGATAAGGCAATCAGCCGTCCGACAATCCTGGAGATTGGCGACGCAATTGAGAACGTCTCCGGCGTCGCTGGTTTCAACATTACTGTGACAGAGATCGATATCGAGACCGTCGGCATGGACATAACGATTGAGGGAGAACAAGTCGACTATGAAGCTCTGGTCAAGGCCATCGAGCACACCGGCGCCGTGGTTCACAGCATTGACCAGCTAGTCGCGGGAACAAGGGTCGTAGAGAGAGTAAAGCGAGAACGATAGTGCACGGCATTTTTCATCGCGGCGGCCAGATCTTTCCGCTTGTCATAGGCGTTACCGATGGGATACTCACCGCATTGACCCTGGCGGCGGGACGAATTTTTGAGCAGTCTCAACCACTCACAACAGGGCTCGCTTTTCGCATTTCAGGGGCCGCATCGCTCTCCGGTGTGTTCGTGTTTTTCACGGCGGAGTACATCCGACTCCGCGGAGAACTCGTGCGGTCGGAGCGCCAACTGAATCTGACTGCCGCCGGACGACTGGCTACGACCCGGCTTGGCCGCGCGGTTCTGATCGAGACAACTACCAGCGCCGTCGTTTCGAGCACGTGCAACTTCCTTGGCGCCTTGATTCCTTTGATCGCCGGCACAATTGTCTCCTGGCTCGCTATTGTCGTCGCTCTTCTCTTTTTGGCCCTTCTGGGGGTTGGCGCGGGCCGGGCCATTCATGGGAGCCCATTTGTATGGGCGCTGGCGCTTGTTGTTGCCGGTGGAATCCTGACGCTCGCCGGCATCAAGTTTCGTATCGTCTGAAACATCGCATGGCCTCCATCCCTCATGTGCGCGCTGGGTTCCTGCTTGTTGCAGAGGATAGCATCGGACCGGTTGGCGGGCTCGTTGACCCGCCGTATCAAAGCGCCGCTTACACGCGACAGTCCAAATCCGGATTCGTTGACAGTCTTGTCAGCCACTGGGATACTGGAGGCGACGGGTGTTGGAGTCCACCGTTAAGCGTCCCGCCAGGGACAGATGACTCCTACGAGTGCTGCACTCGAAGGAGACATTTGGTGAACTTCAGAATTATCAGCCTACCTTGCGGTACGCTCGTCAGACACACAAGCGTTGCGCACCCGAGGGAACATTTCCGGGGGCCGCGATGAACGAGGAGGCAGTCGTCCTTCCGGTTCAGCGAGAACGTCCAGCCGTTTTTCCGAGCATCTTATTCGGCTCTGGAGCGGATGAGCCGATTCGACGAGAAGCTCCGGACTTCTTTGGTGATCTGAATCTCGATCAGATTGTGGCCGCTGCGATCGCTAAGCGCGAAGAATACGATTTGCAGCCCTTCTTTCACACTTCCTTGCACCGCGTTTGCGACGTCGACTATCGATACGAGGTTCTACGGGACCTCGAGAATCCCCCCGTTCTTGCCTGCGTTCGGGCCTTTGCCCAGGAAATGCGGACGATGCGGAGCTATCTGGCACAGGGTGAAAAGCACTATTACCGGCGGCAGAAGCAGTCCGCATTCATCGACGCGGTCAGTTGCTACTGCGCTGCAGCGGTGCGTTTTGCAGAGGATCTGGCGAAAGCGTCGCCCTCCTCCGACGGCCTGAGTTCTTTTCTGACATTCCTCACAGCGTACGTGAACTCGAGCGAGTTCGGTTCAATTGTCTCTGAGACGCAGAAGGTGAAGTCCGACCTGGCAGGAGTCAGGTACCGCTTGCTCATCCAGGGCAAACGCATCACGGTCACTCAGGTCGAGGATGAACTGGACTACCGCGCCGATGTGCTGGCAACCTTCCAGAAATTCAAGGAAGGAGCCAACAAGGAGATTCGCTTCGACCACCGCTTTCTGGTCGAGATGAACCATGTGGAAGCGGAAATTCTGGATTTGGTAGCGCAGCTCTTCCCTGAGGTCTTCGCGTACCTGGATGAGTACACCGTTCGTCGCGCAGGATTCACAGATGCAACGATCGCCAGGTTCGATCGTGAAGTGCAGTTTTACATTGCCTGTATCGAGTTCGTGGAGCCCATGAAGCGAGCCGGACTCTCCTTCTGTTTCCCGACGGTCAGTGACCAATCCAAACAGATCCAGGCGAGCGAGACATTCGATCTTGCGCTCGCGATACGGCTGGTTCAGGGGAAGGTCGCGGTCGTTACCAACGACCTCTGCCTGGCCGGTCCCGAGCGGGTCTTCGTCGTGACCGGCCCGAACCAGGGCGGCAAAACAACTTTCGCCCGCACGGTTGGACAACTACACTACCTGGCCAGCATCGGATTTCCCATCCCGGGACGTGATGCGCGCCTCTTCCTCTTCGACAAGCTGTTTACTCATTTCGAGAGGGAAGAGGACCTGCGGAATCTGAGCGGGAAACTCGAAGACGAGCTGTTGAGAATTCGCGCGATTCTGGCGGAGGCGACGTCAAACAGCATCCTGATCATGAACGAGAGTTTTCTGTCGACGACGTTGAACGATGCGATCTTCCTGAGTAAAGAGGTGATGCGGAAGATCGTCGCACTCGATCTGATTTGCGTTTCGGTGACGTTTCTCGACGAGCTCGCGAGCTTCAGCGATTCAACCGTCAGCATGGTCAGCACCGTGAATCCTGCGGATCCGGCGCAGCGAACATTCAAAGTCGTGCGCCGGCCCGCTGATGGCTTGGCCTACGCCGCGGCTCTTGCTGAAAAATATAAGCTTGCTTACGAGAACGTCAAGGCACGAATCGCAAACAACAATCAGAAGCGGGTGGCGTCATGAAGGCATTTCTGATGTACCGGGACCGGGACTTTACGGCGAGCGAGGCCGGAGTTCCAAACGCTGCTGATCTGGTGCAGGATTTGGAACTCGAGAAGGTGCTGGAAACGATGGGCGCCGGGGACAAGTTCCTGTTGGAGGCTGCCAGACCCGCACTCCTCGTGAGCCTCGGGAGCGTCGATGCAGTGCTGTATCGCCAGCACATCCTCACGGATTGTCTCGAACATCCTTCCGTCGTACGCGAAATCTATGACATTGCCGGGGAGGCGATCGAACGCGAAAAAAAGATATGGGGCTGGATGTCATCACGGTATCCTTCCGGTACGCTTCACCGTGGGATCGACGTTCTAGAGATATTTTCGGAGCTGCTCAGAAAGCTGCGACGCGTAGCTGCCGAAAACGGAGCGGGCTTTCATTCCGAAGGATTTCGGCGTCTCTTCGAGATGATCGCAACCGAACTCGATGAAGCGTACATGGCAACAATCGACGATCATCTGGTGAAGCTCAAGTTTCGTGGCGCACTGGTAATGACCGCGGCTCTTGGTACGAGAAACAAGGGGGTCGACTATGTCCTCCGGAAGCCCTGGTTCGACCGCCGCCGCTGGTGGGAGAAAACTCGCGACTGGTTGACCGGAAGGAACAACTCGCAACTGTACTATGAGATTCCCGATCGTGATGAGGCCGGATTCCGGGCCCTGTCAGAGCTGACGGATGAAGGGATCGGCGACGTTGCGGCAGCGCTGGCGCAGTCGAGCGATCACATCCTGGGTTTTTTCAGCATGCTCCGTTTGGAACTTGCCTTCTACATCGGATGCATCAACCTCCGCGACCGCTTGCTTGCCAAGGGCGAACGGGTCTGTCTCCCGGAACCCCTGCCTTTGGGCCACGCCACGCTTTCCGCTCAAGGTCTTTATGACCCAAGCCTCAGCCTGAGGACAGCCGATCGTGTGGTAAGCAACAACGTAAAGGGGACGGACAAGACGTTGATTTTCGTAACAGGCGCCAATCGTGGGGGCAAATCGACGCTCCTGCGCAGCATCGGCGTGGCTCAATTGATGATGCAGGCCGGGATGTTCGTGCCAGCAGAATCCTTCCGGGCCGATATCCGCCCGAACGTGTTCACACATTTCAAGCGTGAAGAAGACGCTTCCATGAAAAGCGGGAAGCTGGACGAGGAACTAAGGAGGATGACGTCGATTATAGACCGGCTACCTTCCAATAGTCTGATCCTATTTAACGAATCATTCGCTTCCACGAACGAAAGAGAAGGTTCTGAAATCGCCAGACAGATCGTGCGGGGCCTGCTCGAGGCGCACGTCAAAGTCGTCTACGTGACCCACATGTACGACTTGTCCCACGGGTTTTACAGCGCAAACTTGAAGAGTGCACTGTTTTTGCGTGCCGAAAGAGGAGCGGACGGCGAACGCACATATCGGTTGTCCGAGGGAGAGCCGCAGCCGACAAGCCACGGCGAAGATCTCTATCGCCGTATTTTCGGCAACTCCGCAGACGTTACCGAGACGAACCGTGCGTGTGAGGAGGCTAGCAACTTGATAGAACCAGTCAAACAGCCCAATTACTGAACCAAGGCATACAAGATGAATTTCGGCTCTGCGCAAGAATCTGTGGAGGTCCCCATTTTAGGCTGCTTTCCTGAAGACAACAAATTCGGTCTTGTTGGCTGCCTTCCGTTGTGCTTTCAGCAGCACGCAGTGGAGTTTGTATAGCCCCGGCCGGGCCGTAGCAGACTCTTGATATTTCCGTTCAACGATTCCACGACTCCCATCGGCACTTGCTCCGGCAGTAGTTCAGAATCGCTTCCAGGTGATCCACCAACATCTGTGCCGGTTTTTCAAAACGGTTTCAGCCTTTGCCAGCCCAGCTGATCCATCCAGTTGTGCGGATGCCGCACCAGGGCTCCTTCGTAGCGATAGATCCAGAGCCAGTCCAAGCTTTACTTTAACAGATACGCCTTCAGGAACCCGCCGGTTGAGCGCGAACAGCTGATTCAACTCCTGCTTTTTGCCGGTCTCCAGATTGACGCATCAGCTCAGCGATAGCCAACGCTTGCCCGTAACCACATTTCTCATCCGCCCACCCTTCCGAAAGAACTCCGCCCTCCGCACTTCATCTATCGCTTTGTTGGCGCGATGCATGATGTGAAACTTGTCGTAGATGATGTGGCAGTGAGGGGCCCATTGCTCGATGCTCGGCAATTGTTGACCGGCCAACCATTCTTAATCCAGAAGCAGGCAAGAATGAATCCAGAAGCTACAAGAATGGTGGCCGCTGCAGAATTCGAATCTGCGACCTCCGCTGTGTGAAAGCGGCGCTCTAACCAACTGAGCTAAGCGGCCTCGACCGCAGCTATAACAACGAGCCTGGGGTGATGATCTGAGACCGATGAGCCATCAACCGCCCCCCAGTACGGTCCGATCTTATCTAATTTCGAGTCCCGTCCGCCACCTAAGTGTGAAGCTTCCGACCTCCGCTATCTCCTTGAGCACAAAGCGAATATTTTTGTAAAAAACTTCATTTTAAGTACCAAAAGTACACTCGTGGGTGGGCAGTTGGGTGGGTCGTTTTCGATATCCCGGGACTCGGGTGATCATAACGTCCGACGTCTGATTTCCAAACTTGGCCAGTTAGGACCGACGCGCAAATGCGGCAGACGGACTAGCACTGGGATCGGCCTCGTCCCCAAGCTCCATGGCTGCGATAAGGCCGGCGTTCATCGTGAAAACATGGATAACTTCGCTGTCCGATAGAACATCTCCTTGAAGGCTGTTGACGAGTTGGTGCACCCTCACTCGGACCTTGCCTCCGCCTCGCTCGGTAATTTCGAGCGGTTCGACATGGGGGTCGAACTCGCCCCATTGTCGGGTCCAATAGGCGCGAATCTCGTCCTTTCCAACAACTCTGCCGCCTTCTGAAGCCTTGGGCCAGTTCACGTCTTCGGCCATCAGTGCCAATGCACCGTCGATGTCACGCCTGTTGAATGCGGCGTACGCCTTTTTAATTACGGTCTTCGTGTCTTCCATACAACCTCCTTTGCAATTGCGACTCGCGCCTGCTGCGAAAACGGATTCGCCCAGACATCATGAGTGTTGCTGAGTCCCATGAGCCAGTTGCTCAATCCACGCCGCCATCGTTTTCTTCGGCTCGCCCATCGCGGCATTCGAGACGTCCTCCCACGCTTCCCATGTCGCAAGGCGTTCTCGATACGCGTCCCGTGCCTCGGCAAAATCGCGTTGCCCAGTCCGAGTCGCAGAGGCGGATTATCCGCATCCACGAGCTTCAGTATGGCTTCTGACGTCGCCTCCGGGTTACCGCGCTCGATGTTGACAAGGCGCGTCAGAAACTGCCTCCGAAACTCCGCGTATGGCTCCAGAGCATTCGCGATCTCTGCGGACTTACCGAAATCGGTTGCGTAAGCAGCAGGTTCAACCAGTGTTACCTTAATGCCCAAGGGTCTCACCTCCTGCGCCAGCGCTTCGTGCATCGCTTCCACTGCCCATTTTGTGGCACAGTAGAAGCCGACGAGCGGCAGCGACGTAATCCCAAGACCGCTTGAAACCCCGAGGATGTGCCCGCTTCTTTGTTTCCGAAGCAGAGGCAGAGCCGATCGCAACACGCGAACCATCCCGAGGTAGTTCGCGTCG
>Ga0335079_10002093_pt1 | contig 23062 bp, 18 predicted proteins | sample Lox_Sample_33_FD_206719 | JGI IMG/M metagenome (GOLD analysis project Ga0335079, IMG submission 206719) | Soil microbial communities from Loxahatchee National Wildlife Refuge, Florida, United States - Lox_Sample_3.3 | ecosystem: Environmental > Terrestrial > Soil > Wetlands | place: USA... | reverse complement strand
CCCATACTGTTCCTCACTGCCCGTAACGAAGTGCAAGACCGTGCAATGGGGCTGGATGCCGGAGCCGACGATTATCTGGTGAAACCATTCTCCATTGTGGAGCTTCTCGCGCGGGTACGCGCTCTTTTGAGAAGGCAGAGACCGCAGCTTGCAAGCCGGCTCAAAGTGGAGGACCTAGAAATGGACCTACTCGCGCGCACCGTATCACGAGGAGGGATCCAGATTGAGCTTACGAATCGTGAGTTCTCCCTCCTGGAACTTCTGATAACCTCATCTCCGAAACCTGTCAGCAAGGCGGTGATTATTGACAGGGTCTGGGACAGGTATTTCGATTCAGAGACGAATTTGGTAAACGTCTACGTGAATCACCTGAGGAAGAAAATCGACCTCCCGGGCTTCCCTCCGTTGCTCCACACTTTACGCGGGGTCGGGTTTGTTCTCCGTCGAGAGAATCCATGAACAGGCAGTGGCTCAGGCTTACAATATGGTTTGGCTTGACTGTTCTCGCCGTTTCAGGGGGATTTGTCCTGGCTGGGCATCTTCTCGAATGGCCAGACAGAACAAGTGATACAATCTCACCTCAATCGGCACCCCCATTCCCTTCTGGTTCTTCGCATCAGGACAACGTCACTCTCCATTCTGTTGGAACATGGGTGTCTTATAGACTGCAAGCCGTTTACGCCTTAACATCGCTTATCGCCATTGCCATTGTCGCGCTTGTTCTCTCTCGTCGCTCTATCAGACCTCTTGTCGAAATTCAGCGACAGCTTGAATTGGTCGCTACCCCGAATCTTGGGAAAAAGATATGGGTGGACACTGATGACCCCCAAATTCAAGCTCTGGTTGATCACATAAATGCACTACTCTCCCGGATGAATGTTGCGTTCCTGAATCTTCAACAATTCTCTGCTCAGGTTGCGCATGAGATCCGGACGCCGCTAACTGTCATGCGGCTCAAACTGGAACATGCCGCCGAGAGGATTGAACCGCAACTTGCAGAGGAGATTCAAGCGGAGCTTCTTCGGTTGACTCTTCACGTTGAACAGGCTCTCCTGATAGCCCGAGCTGAACAGGGACAAGTCCAGCTTGCACGTCGGAGGTTTGATTTGGAACCCATGCTTCAAGAAGTCGCCGGAGACTTCCGCTTACTCGCCCAGGAGGATTCGCGCGACGTCGTGGTGATTTCGCACCCAACGTTCGTTGATGCTGATCCTAATCATGTAAGGCAAATACTGCATAATCTCTTTGCAAATGCAACCAAACATGGACGTGGAACGATCAAAGTCAAACTCAGACAATCACCCGATCAGGTAAGGCTCTTGATCGCCAATAAGACGGACCACTCAGAAATCGAGGAGGTAAACCTAGGATTCGGAAAAAGAATGGTTGCGGCGCTGGTTGCGCTCCACGGGAATATGGAACTTCATTTCCGATCAAAAGAGCAATATCATGTCGTCCAGCTGCTATTCAATTCCGAAGACCATCAAAAGGATTCCTCAATAACAGCTCCCTCGGAGTCCGGCTCGCTGTAGAGAACGGGCCTTTGATTGAGCCCGGCGCTCTCAACTGCAGATACCCCGCCCCGAACGCCCTCCCTCGGCCGAAAACATAAACATTTATTAACGTTCGTTTCGCGGCCCGTTAACGTTCCCTGTCGTATCATTTCTGGCAAGAATAGGCGGCAAAGCTTTCAGGGTCACACTTCCCAGAGACTATGATGCCAGAAACGGCGACTCTTCAGCAGGAGAACCGACGGAAGACGATGGGACTCGTCCCGGGCATCTTCTACAGATATCGACGGATGATGAAGTGGTTTGGGGTCCTCTTCGCGGTGATGGGACCGGGGGTCATTGTCATGATTGCCGACAATGACGCAGGAGGGATCACGACGTACGCCGTAACAGGGGCTACATACGGGTACAGCCTGATATGGTTCATGGTATTCCTTGGTTGGGTTGCATATTACGTCCAGGAGATGACTGTTCGTCTCGGGGCTATCACGAAGCGGGGGCACGCCGAGGCAATCTTCTATAGCTTCGGAGCTTTCTGGGGCTGGTTTTCTCTCATCGACCTGGTGATCACGGACTGGCTGACCATGATTACCGAGTTTATCGGCATGACCGCTGCGATGAGCATTTTTGGGATTCCGCCCGCCGTCACGGTTGTCATTTGCTGGGTGATCATGGGAACGATGGTCCTCCAGGGCCGATACTGGACGTGGGAGAAGATAGCGCTGTTCTTTTGCGTCATAAACTTGATTTACATTCCCGCCGCCTTCCTGATTCAGCCTTCGATCTCGGATATCTTTCATAAGGGGGTTATTCCCTCTCTTCCGCCCGGAGGATTCACGGGGGATTTCTTCTTCCTTATGATGGCAAATATCGGGACCACCATCGCCCCCTGGATGCTCTTTTTCCAGCAGAGCACGGTCGTTGACAAAGGGATGCGCAAGAAGGACATCCAATTCGGAAAGGTCGACACTTTCCTGGGCGCGGTAGCAACTGTGGTAGTTGCCGCCTTCATTTTGATCGTCACGGGCAAATTGCTTTTCGGTGTGCCGATCGAAAGCGCAGCCGATGCGGCTATAAGGCTCATGCCGATGAATAAGTATGTGGGGACGTTCGTGGCTATCGGACTCTTCGATGCTGGACTCCTAGGCGCGGTGTGCATATCGCTTGCAAGCTCATGGGCGTTTGGAGAAGTGTTCGGCTGGGCGCACTCTCTCAATAACAACATCAAGCAGGCACCGTGGTTCTACTCATATTACTTTTTCGATCTCCTGCTTGCCGGAACAGTCGTATTAATCCCTGGTGCTCCGCTGGTCCTCATAACCCTTTTCGTGCAGGTAATCGCGACGACACTACTTCCAGCAGCACTTGTCTTTCTTATTCTCCTTTTGAACGACCGGGACCTCATGGGAGAATATCGTAATACAAGACGCCAGAACATCATGAGCATTTCTATTGTAGTCTTAATCATCGTTCTGTCAACGTGTTATTCCCTCAGCGCATTATTCCCAGATCTCTTCAAATAGGTGCCACGCTATCAGGAGAAAGCATGTCTGACCACCCCAATGATGTTCGTTCACAGCCTGAGGGAGGATTTCTGCGCAGGGCGGCATGGCAGTTTACTGATATCACCCGCCGCTACAGGACTCCTCATTCACAAATGACCAAGGCCCTGCGCTGGTCACTTATGGCCTTGAGGATCTACCTTGTCGTGCTCATTCTGCTTCTTGTCATTAAATTTGCATCACTGGTCCATTGACGGGGAAACCATGAACGAGCTCCACAATTCACAGGAACTTGCGGCATTCTATTTTATCACTGAACTCCTCGGAAAACGCGTCGTCAACGAAGGGATGGGACTCATCGGAAGACTCTCCGATCTCGAGGCGCGGTTTGACGGGACGTATCCGGAAATCAACAACCTGATCGTCGCGCGCTCATTTGGGCGGCCACCACTCAAGGTCCCGTTTACCCTCGTAAAGTCCCTTGCCAATAAGTCAATTCTGATCGAATTTCAGAACGAAAGCGAACTGACTGAGATTCGTGGAGAAGACACCGGCGTGCTTATCAAGGAGATGATCCTCGATAAGCGCATTATCGATACCGAGGAGTACGAAGTTGAGGTTGTTTACGATGTTCACCTTCTTCACACCAATGGCAAGATGTACGTCGTCCATGTAGATGTCAGCCATGCAGGGATGCTGAGGCGACTTTATTTGGGATGGCTCGCGCACCTGATTTACAGGGAATCCGCCCGGGAGCAACTCCTGCCGTGGAAATATGTTCAGAGTCTCCCCACTGACATTGATCGCTTCAAAGGAGACGTCAGGCTGAAGATTCAGAAAGACAGGATAGCGGGAATCCATCCCACGGACCTCGCTGATATTCTCGAGGAGCTCTCGGGAACAGAACGAATCGGAGTGTTTGACACGCTCGACACCGAAACTGCGGCCGACACACTTGAGGAAACGGAGCCAAGGGTACAGAGACAGCTGGTCGCCAATGTACGCAGGGAACGCATCGCAGAGATTCTCAACACAATGGCACCGGCTCAGGTGGCCGATCTGCTCCAGATTCTTCCTTGGTCAGAGGCCGAGGGGTTGAAACAATACCTTCCCGCTGACACGGTATTGAAGGTAAACGAATTGCTCAATCAGCACGAAATAAACCTGCAATCGCTTGCTACAACGAAATACCTTGCGCTCGCCGAAACGGCAACCGTCAACGAAGCGATTGCGCGATTTCGAGAAAAGGGCCACAGGTACGATGTCGTCATGTACGTTTACGTGATTGCCGAGAGTGGGACGCTCATCGGTGTGGTCGACATACGTGAATTGATACAAGCGGAGCCTAACCAAGTCCTGGGAGAGATCATGGTCCGTCAGCTTGTCACTCTCTCCCCTGAGGACTCGCTGGCGACCGCCAAGGACGAATTTGAACAATACGGCTTTGTTGCCCTTCCGATTGTCAAAAAGGATCGAACAATTATCGGGGTTGTACGGCACAAAGACCTTTTTGCTGTTCATGGAGAGACACCATAGGTGACATTTTACAGATACGTTTAGCATGAAGTTCAATACCAGTCTTTCTGCACTCACCGGGACCAGCTATTGGAGATTCATGGCTTCCGGAACAGTCTTGCCTCTTCCAGAGCATGTCGGACGAGAGAGGCACATTGCTGTCCGGCTCCTGGAGTGGGCGGCCATGGATTTGGCCGAGGCCCTACGGCTACTGAAAACAAGCGAGAGGGGCCTGTCGACCTCACAGGCAAGAGAGCTTCTGGCTCATTATGGTCCAAATGTGATCTCCCGGGAAAGACCGCATGGATGGCTTCGGATGCTGCTGGGGAATTTCCGGAATCCGTTCATCATACTCCTGTGTGCTTTGGCCGTAGTAAGTTTTTTCCTCTTTGATCTCAAAGCCGTCCTTGTGCTTTCGGTGATGGTGACAATTAGCGTTTTGATGCGCTTCGTGTTGGAATATCGATCAGCCAAGGCCTCCGAAAAGCTCAAGTCACTTGTCCAGACTACAGCCACAGTGATCCGCAGACGCACAGAAACTCATCATGGGGTGGTGGCGAGTTTTGATCCTGCAGTGGCCGATGCTAAGAATGAGCAGTACGAAATCCCCCTCGGTGAACTCGTACCGGGGGATATTATCCATTTGTCAGCGGGCGACATGATCCCAGCCGACGTCCGGCTCATATCTGCAAGGGATCTCTTTGTTAATCAATCGGCGTTGACGGGCGAATCACTCCCCGTCGAAAAATTCGATACTGTGCGAGCAGCCTACTGGAAGAGAATGGCCTCAGAGGGGAAAGGGCTTGCCACCCCGCTTGACCTCCCCAACATTGCTTTCATGGGTACAAATGTGATCAGCGGAACTGCCATCGCAGTGGTGCTCACTACCGGAGAGGATACATATTTTGACACGCTTGCACGCACATTAGGAGGAGAGAGAGCCAAGACTGCCTTTGACCGCGGCGTAAACAGCGTTAGCGGTATTCTGATACGGTTTTCGCTAGTCATGATGCCACTCGTTCTCCTTTTGAATGGGTTTGCCAAGGGAAACTGGATGAGCGCCACGCTGTTCGCGCTTTCAGTCGGCGTTGGTTTGACTCCCGAGATGCTTCCGATGATTGTAACCGCGAGCCTCGCCCTCGGGGCAGTGCGGCTCTCTCGGAAAAAGGTAATCGTTAAACGCCTGAGCTCGATCCAGAACCTGGGAGGGATCGACGTTCTCTGTACGGACAAGACCGGCACTCTTACGCAAGACCGTGTCGTCCTGGCGCGAGCTCTCGATCTCGAGGGGAACGAAGACGACCAGGTCCTGGAATACGCCTACCTGAACAGTTACTATCAGAGCGGTCTCAAGAACCTACTTGATGAAGCCGTCCTTGATCATGCTGGCCTTGAAACAACCAAAGATATCGCGCTCAGGTTCTTCAAAACTGACGAAATTCCATTTGATTTCGGCCGCCGACGCATGTCTGTCGCTGTTCACGAAGCCTTCACCGGGCGGGACCTCCTTATCTCAAAGGGAGCAGTGGAGGAAATCCTCGCGGTAGCGACGCATGCAAGAATGAATGGAGCGATAGTCTCTATTGAAGCTTTGGAGAAGGACCGTGCCCTTTCACTGTGCGACAAGCTCAACCGCGAGGGGCTTCGGGTTATCGCGGTTGCCTACCGGGAGCTGGCGAGCGATATACACAAACCGCGCTCTGTAGTTGATGAACGCGATATGATACTCGCAGGATATATTGCATTCCTTGACCCCCCCAAGCAATCCGCAGCTGCTGCGATCAAGGCTCTTCGACAGGATGGAGTTAACGTAAAGATACTCACGGGTGACAACGAGGCGGTGGCCAGAAGCGTCTGCAATTGGGTGGATATTGAGGTCCATACTGCCCTGCAGGGCTCTGAGATTGACGCCACGAACGATGAGCATCTTCCCGGTCTTGTGGAGAAAACGGATGTCTTCGTGAAGATGACCCCGTTGCAAAAGGCTCGTGTTGTCCGCGCCCTTCAAAGTGGATCACACACCGTGGGCTTCCTTGGAGACGGCATCAACGATTCGGCTGCCCTTCGCGATGCAGATGTCGGCATTTCCGTTAATGGCGCTGTCGACATTGCAAAGGAGTCTGCCGACATTGTTCTGCTTGAGAAAGATCTGATGGTCATAGAGGAAGGAGTGATCACGGGACGACGAATGTTCGGAAACATCACAAAGTACATTAAGATGGCGGCGAGCTCCAATTTTGGCAACGTTCTGAGCGTCCTGGGCACAAGCGTGTTTCTACCCTTCCTACCGATGCTTCCGATCCACCTTCTGATACAAAACCTCCTGTATGATCTTTCTCAAACCGTAATCCCGTTCGACAATGTCGACGGAGAGTTCGTCCAACGACCGCAGAAATGGAACGCAGCCAGTATTACGAAGTTCGTGCTTCATATTGGTCCCATCAGTTCTATTTTCGATTATTCCACGTTTGCTGTGATGTGGTTCGTTTTTAGAGCGAGCAACGTCGCGCAGCAATCTCTCTTCCAGTCGGGCTGGTTCATCGAGGGATTGCTCTCGCAAACGCTCATTGTTCATCTTATCCGTACGCGCAAAGTGCCATTTCTAAACAGTTGGGCCTCACTCCCGGTAATTGTCACGACAATCGCAATAATGGCGGTCGGAATGATTATCCCCTTTTCCTCCCTCGGCCCAGTGATAGGATTGGTTGCCCTTCCCGGGTCATATTTCGGATGGCTCGTTCTGACACTCTTCTGCTACATCGTTTGCACCCAAATTGTCAAAGGCTGGTTCATTCGAAAATACGATGCCTGGATATGATTCAATTGACCGAAAGTGGCACACGAAAGGACGGTGCCTCAGGTGTCCCCGCTGGCCTGACAAAGCTCAAGGATTGATAACCACTCTGGAATGATCAATGACCATTCGCTTGCTCTTTCTTACTTTTATCGCACCCGCAGTGTTGGCGCAGGACAATATGACGGCGACCAATCCGGAGAGTGGCTGGTCGATACATTTTCAGCAGACAACGATCGGCCAGAAAGCACTCCCGTTTCGTTCACCTTATGAGGGAACCAACAGCCTTTCTCCCCGGGACAGTCTACGATACTCTGTGACGGCAACCCTCTTTCTTGGAGCCCGGCTATGGGAGGGAGCTGAAATGTATGTGAACCCCGAATTGGGGGGAGGTAGTGGGATAAGCAGCACATTGGGCGTCGCCGGGTTCCCGAACGGCGAGACGTATCGGATCGGAGATCCGGCGCCTGTTGTCGAAATTGCCAGGTTGTTCGTACGGCAAAGTTTCAACCTTGGAGGAGCAGGCGACACCACGGCAATAGAAGATGGCCTGAATCAGGTGTCAGGAGCTCTACCAGCACATCGACTAACGATCACCGCGGGGAAATTTAGCATCGTCGACATCTTCGATGACAACCGGTACAGCCACGACGCGCGCACACAGTTCATGAACTGGGCTCTCATGAGTGCCGGAGCATGGGATTTCCCCGCCGATACGCGCGGTTATACCTGGGGGCTCGCTCTCGAATACATCCGACCGGAGTGGTCGATTCGTGTCAGTTCAGTTATGGTGCCGCGAGAGGCCAACGGTATGCCGATGGACCCGCATATCAACGAAGCCCATTCGGAGACCATCGAATTGGAAATTCCATACACTCTCGCGGCGTTGCCGGGGACCCTGAGACTGGAGGGATTTCACACGCTTGCACACATGGGAAACTACCGTGAGGCGATCGATGACACTATGTACCATCTTGATATCACCAGAACAAGGGCGTACGGACGGTCAAAATCAGGACTTACGCTCAATCTGGAGCAGCCATTGACGAAATCTGCCGGGCTATTTATGCGTGCGGGATGGAACGACGGCAAAAATGAAACCTGGGCATTCACGGAGATCGACCGATCGCTGAGCGCGGGCGTTCTTATCGATGGTCCATTTGCTGCGCGGCCGCAGGATTCTTTTGGAGCTGCTATTGTGCTGAACGGCCTCTCTGCCGATCATGAGGAATACTTATCCCGTGGAGGCTATGGGTTCCTGATCGGCGATGGAAAACTCAACTATGGATTGGAGACCATTACGGAACTTTTTTACGGATGGCATGCAACGACGTTTCTCGCATTATCTGCGGACTACCAGTTTGTTGTGAATCCGGCATATAACAGGGATAGAGGTCCGGTGCATGTGATGGGTTTCCGGGTGCACGTGGAATTGTAACCGAAAAACTGACTGTACCGCAAATCGCCCATGGACAACCCTCACTTTCCTGACATCTCGCGAAGGACACAGGTGACAGCGATACGGATATCGCTTGTCGTGGGCATCATAATGCTCTTTGGCAAGTGGTATGCGTATGCGATAACAAACTCCGCTGCAATACTGTCTGATGCAGCTGAGTCAGTGGTGCATATACTGGCCGTGGGCTTTGCCGCGTTCAGCATATGGCTCATGTACCGGCCGCCGGATGATAGCCATCCCTACGGCCACGATAAGATCAGTTTCTTCTCCGCCGGGGTTGAAGGGTTCCTGATTGTTCTCGCAGCGGCGTTTATCGTTTTCGAATCGATCAATAAACTGATCCGAGGAATCGAGATATCGAATCTCGACACGGGCACCTACATCGTGTTTGCTGCTTTCATTGTCAACCTTGCCCTCGGCGGGTACCTAGTGTGGCAGGGAAAGAAGAGCAGATCGTTGATTCTTACGGCGAACGGCAAACACGTGCTCACTGATTCATGGACGAGTTTCGGTGTGGTGTTCGGACTCGTGCTCGTCCTGTGGACGGGCTGGCTACCATTCGACCCTATCGTCGCAATTGTCGTTGCACTGAACATATTCTGGGCGGGAGGAAAACTGATTCGCCAGGCAATTGGGGGATTGATGGATGAGGGGAATCCGGATGTCGAGAATAGTATCCGGACCATACTGGATGCGGAGATGGCGAAACGTGGGTTGCAGCATCATGAACTTCGGTATCGTGAAAGCGGCAATATCATTTGGATTGAATATCACATTCTCTTTCCGGAAAACACACTTCTGGAGGATGCACATAACGCGGCGACAGAGATAGAGGCTGTGCTCAGCTCCTCGATGGGCAGACCTGCTCGCATCATTAGTCACCTTGAGCCAAGGGCCGGACACGACCAAATTCATGACAAGAATTTACGCCATCCAACAATGCGGAAACCTTGAGGCCTATGTGTTTCGAAAAGAATTCCCGGCTTTGGTTCGGGACAATGGCCGCGGGTGCTCGGCAAACCAATCTCCATGGCGAGTGATAGTGCTTCGCAACGAGCGTCTCTTCGAATAGACCTTAGAATTCACTCGCAATTCGCACAATCGCATTGATCCTGAACGGCCACGCAGTGGGTTCAGGGCCGAACGGAAGTCAGGGCATCCGTCAGTTAATTGACGGAGGATACAGTGCAATTCCGTTAAAAGGGTTTCCGCTCCTCGACGAGTTGACAAGTTGCGCAAGAGAGTACTACTGGCTCCGGCCTGACCCTTAAGCTTGATTGTCGAGGGTTCTCTGATTACATTTGCGCATCTGCCGAGAGGACATTTTTCATCCTTTGCTTTCAACAACGAGCGCGCACTGTGAATCAAGTACAAATGAACCAAGTTAGGACAACTTCATGGATGACAGACCTTTTCTCGTGAATTTTGCCGTAAAAAGAAATCAAAGAAGGGACAATGATCTCAGCACTTACTATGACGAGAATCTTGAGTTGAACGTCTTCAAGGACAAGCGTGGCACCGATATACACTCGGATGTGGTTGTCGAGCATCTTTCAACGATGACTAAGACGTTCGTCAAATCTGAAGGCATCGATTCAGACAGGAATCTCGGTCAGCATTTCCCGGGAGAGCCTAATCATCAGATATTTGTCGGGACCCAGACGCTTACAGAAGTATCCAACGAACGCGCGGATCGTGATGTGCACGATGATCATTTGGTTTTCCTTGCTACCCAGACGTGCACGAAGACGGCCGAAGAAAGATCCGACAGAGACGTTTGACCTTTGGAGCTTCAATTGAACGGCAAGATACTCATAATAACGAACCGATCGGACTACACTGCTGATGTCGTTATCAAACGACTGCGTGAGCGGAATGTAGCGTTCGTAAGGTTCAATACGGAAGATTATCCACTCAGAACAAAGGCTAGTGTGAGGGTACAAGAAGGGAAGGATAAGGTCACGCTCAAGTGCGAGAAATGGGAGTTGGATGATAATGGTGTCGCTAGCGTCTGGTATAGGAGGCCCGCGCTACCTAATCTTGAGAGTGCAAATCTTGATCCGAAGGACAAAGAATTCGCCGCTCGCGAAAGCGTAGAGTTTATGCAAACCCTCTGGCGATTGCTCGCGCGTCATTTCTGGATCACCCAGCCCGATGTTCTTCGAAGGGTGGAAACGAAGGCGCTGCAATTGAAGGGAGCGGCCGAAGTTGGTTTTGAGACACCAGACACTCTCTTCTCCAATGACATTGAAGATATCAAGAGCTTCTATCGGCTTCATAAATGTAAGGTAGTAGTGAAGCCTATCAGCCATGGCGGCTATGGTGATTCAGATGAAATGGCGATTTTCACTAACGAACTTGGAAACGGGTTCGACGAATCTCAGTTCGATTCGAGCCAATCGTCACCGTTCATCATTCAAGAACGAGTTGAGAAACGACTAGACGTTCGTCTAACTGCTTTCGGTGGTTGCTGCTTTGCTCACTCAATTTCTCCACGAGTTGCTGGGTCTTACGCAATGGATTGGAGGAAAAGCCGGCCCGAAGACCTTCGGTACTCAATCATTGAGACACCAAGAAAAATTGCCGAAGCTGTTGCGTTATTCATGGACAGATTTCAGATGTCATTTGGCGCCTTTGATTTTGCGTGCAGGAATGACGGAACTTGGGTTTTCCTCGAGGCGAATCCCAACGGGCAGTGGGCATGGCTTGAACTCGCAACGGGCGCTCCTATGTCAGATGCCTTGATAAACCTACTTGTGAGCCGCGGCAATGGAAGTCTTTGATCATTGGTGGGAATACTTCAGGCTCTTGTATCGTTGCCTTGCTCCCGGTACAATTGACGACCATATCAAGGATCCGGTTTCCTTCGAGAAACTGAAAAGACAATACGATGCAGAATCGAACAACATCGCGAAGTCGAAAAAGGAACAAAAGGACGCAATCCTTGGTATTCTTGAGAAAGGGATCTCTGCCGAGGAAGATCGCAGAACAGTCATCGATGCAAAAGCAAACTCAATGGTATCGCAGACTGGGCTTGCTGTGACATTGATCATCGCGAGCTTATCCCTGGTGTCGTTGGGTGTGAAGGAATTGATCCCCAAGCTTGTTATTCTGGTTTTGCTGTCGGTTTCAGCCGTGAATCTCATCGCTGCCGGATTACATGCTCGGCACGTGGTATCTCTGAGGTACCCCTATCCAAGACATGATTTCGCCGGGTATTTGGGAATCACCCAACCCTCGGCTGATTATGTCGTGTCTCAGCTCTTCATCATCGAGAGGTCTTCTCAAATCAACGATGTGAAGGCGACCTTTTTAAGAATCTCGCACTGGTTCTTCAAGGCCGCCTTTGTTACTCTCTTCCTGATTGTACTTTCAGGCCCTCTGCTTCTGTTTTCTAGCTCAATTGGTACTCATAATCCCCCGAGCGTGGTGAATGTTGAGATGGGGAGATCACGGGGGATTTACATTGGAGGAGATCGGCCTGAGGTGGTTCAGGATACTGCACATGCTACTCAGGTCGAATTTGGCGTGGGTGCGCACAAAGGGAATCGGGAAAAGAAAGCGATTCGACCTAGGTAACCAATGTCCAATTAGGCGCCCTCTATTTAGGCGCCAAATCGTGAAGCCTGGTTGTTTGACAAACAAGTTCCCTCGTTTTATGTAAGTCGCAAGAAATGAGTCCGACAATCAATCGGGTGGGGAGTATGAAACTATCGCGAGGCATGTGATATGTGCCGAACCAAATGATCTCGCGCTACTCCTTTGAAACCCTGGACACTCGGCATACGCATGTAAGTCCAAATGAGAATGAGAAGTAGCGATAATAGTGCTCAGTGTATTTCATTCTTGCGTTGACACGTTGCTACAATCTTAATTGGCTCAGTGTTGTTGATTGATCTCATGTGGAAATCTCAAGGTACATAGCCATTGGTACGCTTGTGAGATAATTAACGTTGCCATATGAAAGCAAGAGCCTCTGAACTGTATTGGCAGCAAACCCATTGGGCGGTATAGCGTAGTGCACCTTTCCGAACGTTTGCTCAGAAGTGGTCCACTTCCTCTTGATTGTTTCCCATTCTTTCAGAGCTTTCTTATGAGCTCCTGTAAAATCCTCAGAGAGCGCTGATACTAGTGTAGATGTGGTCGACGGATCAGTCATCCTCTGGGCACCTACGCAAATCCTTCGTAGCGCTCTTCTCATTGCTACGATTCCTTCTCTCTTTCTCGCCAAGAGATTCACTTCCACGTCATTCTCGTAAACCAAGGGAAGTGCCTCCATTATTTTGGATAATCTATCCCAATCCGCTCTTCTAGTATCATTGTCCGGTTGTACTTCTGCGCGCGTGACTTCCTTCCATCGGTGTGGGTTATCCGTAAAGATAAGTGAGCCTGTGAGCTGTGCCAAAAAGAAGCCCAATTCAAAGTTTGGAGAAATCTGTGTAATCATGAACTGACCTTCGCCTTCTCTAGAGAACGAGGTTTGCAGCAGAGCCAAAGGATCCTCGAGCTGTTTTTGCCTCATGTATAGCAAAGTTTCTTCAATATCCTCCTCATCAATGCCTGGAACCGCCGCTTTGATGATCTTTCTCAGATTGTCATCTGGAAGCCCAAGCACGGTTCTGTTAAAGTCCTCTCGCATCAACTTTTCGGCATTCTTCACATCCTCACTCTCAGGTTTGAAACCCTTGAGTCGTGTTTCAGCCATATCCCAAATCTGCTTTTGTAAGCCGAGGTTCAAAGAACAAGGATCTGGTATGAGATTCACGGATCCCATTCGAATAAATGGCTCAAGCATGAAGAGAAGGAGAACATTCTTGAGGGTCTGCTGTTTGAACTTCCCAGGTGAATGGATGGGACTGTATTCCGGCTTCATGTAAGTTGGATTCACAAATGGGCTCATTACTAGCATCTCATCAAAATACGCAGAAGGACCTGCAACACTTTGCAGAATTGTTCTAGGATCAATTAATCCACAATATAGGCCGCGTAACACTCGGTCATCGAATCGGGGCAATAAGGCAACAATATTCGTGTCCTTTGGCCAGAGTGCCTCCACACACTCGAAAATGGCTTTCACCTGCTCGTCACTCAAGGTCTTTCTTACATCATCCCAATCCTTTCCCTGGTTTAGTCCGAGTATGTTACCAACTATTCTAATGAACATTAGGTTTCTCTCTCTGATACTGCGTTCGTTCGTCAAGGGAATATCGGCTGGATCTTTCCCCCTGCAACATTGTTTGTACTTTTTGCCACTGCCACAAATGCAGGGTTCGTTGGCACCTACCTTCCCTTTTGGTTCGGGCTTCTTCAAAAATGGCCATTCTTTAGTAGTACGTCCGAAAGCGTCCTGATAATGAACTGTTCCGTTCTCATAGCCAATAAATACTTCTCCCCCAAAATGGTGGAGCTCATCTTTTGGTGGGAGGAGAATGTTGCCTAGCTCTTTCCACCCAACTTGAGTACTGCTCTCAGGATTCAGCCACTCTCTCCTTGCAGCCGATATATATCGACGAGCTCTGGCTTTCATAATGTAGTTTATCGAAACCACCTGATCCTCACTCAGCTTGCGAGATCGAATCATCGCATCAATACGAGAAATGGTGTTCCCGAAAGACCTTGCGTTTGTTCTGTTGACAAGGAGATCTCTCGTCAACGGGTTTTCTGCATATTCGAGATTGGTCAAAATTAGGCAGTGATTAAGATCCAGAGGGAAAATTGTCTGTGACCCCTTTAGCGAAATAGGAGGGTCATTCGGATAGTTGCAGAATTTCGAACTTGGAGGACATTGTGGGTTATATATTGTAACTGGATGATCGGTAATTATGAATTTGACTTCTGATTCTTCAGCTGAAACAATTTCTCGAACGGCCTCAACCCACATGGTACAGTGCATCCGCCGAAGTTGTTCCATTTCGTGCATGAGCTGATGCTGTGTAAGCCCCAAGTATTTTGACCGAATCCATTCTAAACCTTTTGGCGTTCTTAACTTCAGAGCATCTAAGAAGAAAAAGAGATCGTTGAAAAGATCATGGAGGGCCACCAGGTCAATCTTGATAAGAGCCGCAATTGCCTTAGCCCCATTCTGATCAATGGTACCGAACAGGTATCTTTCAACCAGGTCAGAATCGAATCCAAGAAATGTGGTTGTATACAAATCCCTTTCAAAATAACATTGCGCAGGGGTCAACCATCTGAAAGTATTCAGCGTCTTTTCCCCACCGTCAGGCAGTGTGATTTTGTCGGGAGACAGATCGAGTCGGCAGATCCTATCATTGGGTGAAAGAAGAAACCTCTTCTGATACCATTGCGGCAGATAATGATTTCGCCTAGTAATTGGCATAGCGTGTTTTAGGTCTTAACACACCGATCGAGGAGGCAGATCGTATGAAAGGTAAGTTAAGGTTGGTTATCCAAATCGTACTACGTGCGCTCTCTAGGGCCGAGGTATTCCTCAGCAAACTTCAGATCAGTGTCGAGCAACTTACGCCAGAAACTAACGATATGGGGCTTTATGCGCAACAATGTAAAAAAGGAGGAACCCGCAATCGGGCTCCTCTAATCACCGATTGAATGGCACAGGAATCGGTTAGTTCAATCGCGCTCTCTGAATAAACATCGTAAGAGCCACGGATCTCACGTCCTCATTCTGCCAGGGAATCGTATTTACCTCCTTGGTGATCTCGACCGCTTCGGCGAGGCACGCTTTCATGAGCTCCTTGAAATGATCGGATCCGCCGTTCCCATTGTCAGGCGGAGATGCCTGTTTCGAGAGGACCGAGAACTCAACCTTCGCCATGACCTTCCTTCCATCCTGGACTGCCTTCTTCCGAATGAGGAACTGATCGCCAGCACGAATTCCGCTCTCGAGGATTGCCTGGTGAACTTCGGCCGTAGCAAAGAACGACTTCTGCTCGCCCTCATGCTCAACGCTATAAAGGTAGTAAGCGCCGTAAGCGTTCGTTCCCTCGTAGCACTTGTCCTTAATAAGCGTAAGCTTTGCTTCGGAATTCAGCGCCAGTTCAACCTTCGGCCTGTTGTTCCCGTTGTTCTGTGTCATCTCCATTTCCTCCGTTTGTCGTGTATGAAAAACGCGTATCCCCTGGAATGAATTGCACCCCAGCTGGAATTTCTCCCGTGGATTTGATGTGGTTGATGATCGCCTGAATATCGGGCGTGATTTGCTCAGGGATAGTGCGGACCAGCTTCAACTTCGGGCCAACCTTCAGGAATGCATCAAGGGCAACCACAACGGCTTTGTCGCGTCCTTTGCGAAGCTTGCAGATGCCATGTATCAGTCGAATTGTCTTCTCACCAGTCGATCTCGCCCAAGATTCAAGCTGGAACACAAGCCAACCACGCTTCTTGTCCAATCGGGAGAGCTCGTTCGCACGATACTCTTCGATAAGTTTGATCTCCTTGTCGCAAAGGTCGTTCACGTCAGCCATTCCCTCCTCGAGCTTCCCGATCGCCGAAAGGATTTGATCTGCACGTAACCGGTCCATGGAAATCTTCTTCTCCTGATCGGCTTGCTCAGCTTGCAGGAGTAACTCTTCGATGAAGTCTGGGCGGTCCATATTCATCCCTTTCGGCCCGAAAGAGCATGTCGGATCACCTCGATCACAGCGCCGGTTGTCGCCAAAATGAGTAGCCACGTCTTCTTCGTCATGTTGTTCTCCGTTGAGATGAAAAAGCCGGCATCCCCATAGGAACGGCCGGCTTGTGTTTGAAGGAAAAGCGGCCTAGTTCAGGAAGAGTTCATTCGTCAACGCGAATGCCTTCTTCTTGAGCACCTCGCCACCCCCGAAGACCACCGTGTTAAATCGCTTTTCGGGGTTATGTGAACTGAGACAGTGATCCACCCACTCCGTTGTCCCCTGTAAAGCGCTCCACGCGGTCATCCGATTGAGATTCGAGCCAACTCCTGATACCGTCAAATCGCATATCGTCTGCCGGATGGATCTCGTCCGTTCATTGGATTCAGCCTGCGGATTGTCGGGAATGAGCCTGCTGACGTACGCCAGCAGCTCCTTTTCGGAAATCTTCCGGAGCGCGAGCCGGTTGTAGATTACGGACAACTGATCAAACGTTTTGTCGGTGATGCCCAGGAGCCGAGATGCTTCCGAAAGGCGATCCTTCACATTCATCGTATGTTTGACTTTCACCTGGTCGCCCCCGGAACGAAGGGCAAAGCTGAGCTGATTCTGACATGAAAACCGGATCGGGCATATCTTTGCGGTAATCGCCAAAGATCCGTCGAATGACCCTGCAAGGAGAATGTATTTGTTCACAAGATCTTCTCGCCCTACCCGAATTGTCCCGGGAAGTTTACATAGCAACCACAGCTTGGTTCCTCCGTGTGCGAGTCCGGCAGAAACGTACACCGCGGCTTTGCGAGATACGATGGGATCGAAGAACCCAAAGTGTTGCGCCGGTTGTACGATCTCATATCGGCTCCCTACAATTCCAATCGGACGGCCGGTTGATGTAACAGTCGCAAACGCACCGGGGACGTCGATCATCTTTCCCGAGCCAAGAACAGCTTTGATCGGTCGTTTCACCACGGTAAAATCCAACCCTGCCTGGATCAGCGCTTCTGCGGCTGTCTGAGGCCGGTCGAGCCTCCTCCCAACGAGAGAAAATGCGGGCTCGTGGACGTACCGGTTGATGAGTGTGTCTTGTTCGTTCGACATGAGGCTATCCTTTCGTGTTGTTAAGCCTAATCGGCATGATGAGTCCTACTGTGCCCGATTCTGAATGAACTGGCCTGACGAGAATTGCAGAATTGGGATCCCCGATCTCGAGAATCAGCTCATCATTTCCCAATGCTTCGGAGAGGTGCTTCAGATAAGCGGCATTGATCCCAACGCGGTATTTTCGGTTTGATTGAGCCTCCCTGAGAATCCTGAACGTGTGTGGCGGATTCTCTCCTTCGGGCCGATTCATGATTGTGCCGTCAGGAAGAACCTGGCCTCCATTCAGCACAATTTGAACTGTGTCCAGACCCTTCGCGGAAACCCTCCTGGCGTGTTTCAGCGCCTCAGGGGAGAGCCAGCCAGTTTCATCATCCTCCTGAACCTGTACTGGGACAATGGCGAGGATTCGCCCGTTGGTACTCGTTGCGTGTCGCCGGCTGACGTAGATGTTCTGCAGGTTCGGCCGGGATTCATCAGTCGAGACGCACTTCTCGATCTTGAACTTCCGTTCGATTTGCATAATCCCTCCTCACTGTTTTGCTGATGTTGCTGCTTCATCAATGGCCTGCTTGAACTGATCGATTGAGGTGCCGAATATGCGAATGGTCGAACGGACCTTCTTCTGATCCTGGTCGAGGCGATGCTCGGTGATCGAGATGTACTTCGAACCAGATTTGGCTTCCTTCACATCGATAAAGAACGTTGTCCTTCCGCTTCGAACCATCGTGCTGTAAAGCGTGAGGTTGTCCATGGATCCTCCTTGAGTGACGGTAGATGTACATCTCTTTTCTTATACCCGAAAAGGGAGGACCCGGAATATGGGACCCAAATGAGCCTCAATGGTCCTAACATGGGGTGTGTTCCTTGCCGGGAGAGGTGCTACGACAGTGGGCGGGAATCAATGTCGCAGAAACGGAGGTGCGACCGTACCAGGATAGGCGAGAATTGATTTCTGGAATTTTTTATTGGTTAAGGTTTTGGCTCTATTTGCGGATTCCGCGATCGCCGCCCAATTGATGTTGGATGGTATTTCATCTGATTATTCGTAAATTCCAGCATCACTCTGTTCCTTCCAATTCGTCCAAGCGTGTTCCGCTTTCCTGATTAATTCCTTATGGCTGCTCCATCCGAAATCGAAAAACTCGTCGAACGGTTCGATCGTAATCGCGAGCAATACCTCTCTCCGGGCTACAACGAAACAGAGCTGCGCCAAGAATTTGTGAATCCATTCTTCTCCGCACTTGGCTGGGATATCGAGAATCGGCAGGGATTTGCCGAGCCCTACAAGGATGTGATCCACGAAGATGCGATCAAGGTGGGAACCGCGACTAAAGCGCCCGACTATGCCTTCAGAATTGGTGGTACCCGGAAGTTCTTTGTCGAAGCGAAACGGCCGTCTGTCAACATAAAAGAGGATGCGGATCCTGCGTTCCAATTGAGAAGGTATGCTTGGTCGTCGAAGCTTCCGCTGAGCTTACTGACGGATTTTGAAGAGCTGGCGATTTATGATTGTCGGGTCAAGCCCACAAAGCATGATAATGCTTCAGTGGCGCGATTGAAGTATCTGACGTTCACGGATTACATCTCCCAGTGGGACTCTATATCGTCGATCTTTTCCCGTGAAGCCGTCTTGAAAGGGTCATTCGACAAGTATGCAGAAGGCTCGAAAGGAAAGAAGGGGACAACCGAAGTAGATAATGCCTTCCTAAACGAGATTGAATCCTGGCGGACCTTGCTTGCTCACAATATTGCACTCCGTAACCCGAAATTGACCCAGCCAGAATTAAACTCCGCTGTTCAGAAGACTATCGATCGAATTATATTCCTCCGGATTTGTGAGGACCGTGGTATCGACTCGTACGGGTCACTTCAGTCACTCGTCAATGGAGAGCGCACATACAAGCGACTGTGCGAGCATTTTTACAGAGCAGATGAGAGATACAACTCCGGGCTGTTTCATTTCCAGGCAGAGAAAGATCGAGGCGAGGCCCCCGATTCTCTCACCCTGGGTCTTCATATTGATGACAGGCCGCTCAAGGAGATCATCGGAAACCTGTACTATCCTGATTGCCCTTACGAATTCTCAGTACTTCCAGCGGATATTCTAGGCCAGGTCTACGAGCAATTTCTTGGAAAGGTCATTCGTCTCACTGCAGGACATCAGGCAAAGGTTGAAGATAAACCGGAAGTCAAGAAGGCAGGCGGTGTCTACTACACGCCGACATACATAGTCGAATACATCGTCAAGAACACTGTCGGAAAACTCCTTGAAGGCAAGACACCGAAGCAAATCGCGAACCTTCGCATCCTCGACCCTGCATGTGGTTCCGGATCATTTCTCATTGGTGCATACCAGTACTTGCTCAACTGGCACCGCGATTGGTATTCGAAAGATGGAACCGATAAATGGTCAACAGGGAAGAATGCGGCATTATATCAGGGGCAAGGTGGCGATTGGCGGCTTACGACCTCGGAACGAAAAAAGATCCTCCTTCGAAATATCTATGGAGTGGATATCGATTCACAAGCCGTGGAGGTGACGAAGCTATCACTATTGCTGAAGGTCCTTGAAGGCGAAAATGAGCAGTCGATATCGCAGCAACTAAAGATGTTTCACGAACGCGCGTTACCGGATCTTGATTCGAACATCAAGTGCGGCAATTCGTTGATAGGAAATGAGTTCTACCAAAAGGAGCAGCTTGATCTTCTCGATGATGAGCAGAGGTACCGTGTTAACGTTTTCGATTGGAGCGCGAATTTCCCCGAGATATTCCAGGACGGGGGTTTTGATGTGGTGATCGGCAATCCTCCGTATATTCGTATTCAAGCAATGAAAGAGTGGGCACCGATTGAGGTGGAGTTCTATAAATCGGCCTATGAATCTGCCTCCACTGGCAATTACGATATCTATGTTGTTTTCGTCGAGAGAGGCCTTTCCTTATTGCGTTCAGATGGAGGGCTTGGGTTTATCCTGCCGCATAAATTCTTCAATGCACAATACGGTAGGGCTTTGAGGAGTTTGATTGCTCGAAATCAGGCCCTTGAACACGTGGTCCACTTTGGAGAGCAGCAGGTGTTTTCCGAAGCTACCACATACACATGCCTGATGTTTTTGACGAAGGAAAGCAATGCCGAAGTCAAGGTTGAACATGTCTCCAACATAGAAGCTTGGCGGCGGTCGTCTGAGGTGACTACAAGGATCATTCCATCAGGTGAAATAAGTGGAGATGATTGGCACTTCTCGGCCGATGCCTCAGGAGAACTGATAGCACGACTTCAAGAAAAGAACGCAACGCTAGGGGACATTGCGCATATCTTTGTGGGGACCCAGACGAGTGCTGATGATGTATATGTTCTTGGCAACTGTAAGATAGCGAAGGGCGTGGTATTTGGTTACTCTCAGTCGCTGGGCCGCGAAGTAAGTGTTGAGAGGGACTTAACAGTCCCGTTTCTACGCGGAAAGGATATCCGACGCTATGACCCGCCCCATTCTTCTGCTCAGTTGATTTGTCCGTACGAAATCAAAGCGGACACTTTCGAGCTGCTCGATCTGGAGCGACTTCGGAGAGAGTATCCCCTGGGATTCGCTTACCTGGAGAAGAATGAACCGTTCCTAGCAAAGAGGGAGAAGGGCAAGTTTAGGGGGGACAAATGGTACGCTTACGCTTATCCTAAGAGCATGACCCTATTTCGAAGCCGGAAAATAGTGGTTCCAGACTACAACAATGTCGCTTCGTTTGCTCTGGATGAAGATGGGCACTTTTATAAGACAGGATACGGAATCCTCATCGGAGATGAGAAGCATTCTTTGGAGTATGTCCTTGGTCTACTCAATTCGAAGCTGCTATTTCGGATCCTTAAGTTCATCGGGACTTCTCTGCGTGGTGGGTATGTTCGGTTCTGGACGCAATATTTGGAAAAGCTCCCCATTCGAGTGATAAACTCCGCTGAACCCGCAGAAAGAGTGTATTACGACCGCATGGTAGGGATGGTGAAGTCGATGCTCAAGATGCACAAGGACCTTGGGGGAATGAAGACAGATCAAGAGAGGACTGTGATCCAGCGCGAGATCGACGCAACGGACAAGCAGATCGACGCACTGGTTTATGAACTATATGGATTGACTGCTGAAGAGATCGAAATTGTCGAGGGCGAGAAGTGAGCGCATTTGATCTACACCAAGTCGTTGTAGGCGATCTCAGGACTTCAAACGATGCGATACCAAATATTCGGTGTGAGGTGTTTCTCAATCGAATCGATACCACCAACCTAAGGGCCGAGGTATATGACATCATTGGTACAAACGCTGGCAGATTCCTGAAGAATTTCATTGGCCAACAGGTGGAATTTGAAACGATTGGGGAAGATGGAAGGATAGGTTTCAAGGGAGTGGTCACGGGAGGACAGATTGCCTCAGGTTCAGACCGGATAGGGACGATCTCGATTTCAGAATACGATGAGACATGGTATGTGGACCGCAATCCAATTACGAGTGTTTCCTTTGCCTACTACCTTGCCCCGGTTCAAATCTTCAAACGCCGTAGACTTGTTTGCCAACATGACACGAAGGGCCTGTTAGTAGGTTGGCGAGGGGGTCTTAATCCTGATGACAATTCTTGGGATGAAGAATCGGTTGTTTACCCTACCGGAATTGCGGACATTGTTTTTTATCCGGGACTCGTCTTTGCGGATGAACCCAATGGCGATGTAACTGTTCGTGAGCAACTTAAAGCTCAGGTCAAACTTACGGGAAACCCGGTCGATATTCTCACGGCGAGAAGAAGCGTGGATGAATCTATCGCTAGTGTTCTCGATGTGATATCGTTTCTTGAACAACGTCGCTGCAATTGGCTCAAAGTAGAGACTGATGCGCGGGGTGAAGGTGGCAAAGGGTTCCTTTCAACCTCATATCGACAAATCGCCACCAACGAGTACTCCGAATCGCAACACATCGATAGGCATTTCAGAGATTACCAGAGAATAGTCCCTACCATCGTTGAAAAATGGAAGCTCCTTGAGAAATCGGTGCGCTCAGATCTTGACAAAGCCGTAGCCCAGATGATCTACGGTGCCGGCAAGAACCAGTCAATTGAAAATCAATTGGTATATTGGCACTCGTGCCTAGACATATTGATAAGAGCTGTCTCTGGATTGAAAGGACGGAGTAGGAAATCTGAGGGATTCAGCCGGAGTCTCATTTGTACTTGTGAGGATTTGGAGATCCCTTGGAACGACCTTTATCCATACTTGCGCCGAGAACAAGTGTTTTCCGAAGAGAAGATGGATTTTCTGATAACAATCTATCGAAATCGGATCATTCATGAAGGAGCGTACCCAGAGGCCGACCAATATCCAGAAGTAATACTGGAAAACTCGAGGGCAAAAGCGTTAGTGGAGAGACTGGTGATGGGTTTGCTAGGCTTGTACCACAAGGATTCGCCCGTTGGGAAGTTTCGAAACTTCTGAACTGCAAATCTGCTACAGGGCTGGGTTAGGAATCTGTCACGTGGTCATCTTTTGCATTACCGAAAGGACAGTTGGGATAAATATGAAACTCAAAAAGGGAAGGTACACGAGCGGAATTAAGA